>SMVB01007647.1_pt1 | contig 17988 bp, 14 predicted proteins | sample 2456461 | NCBI WGS metagenome assembly SMVB01 (sample SAMN11095934, study PRJNA526329) | marine sediment metagenome | biome: Marine sediment; feature: Surficial sediment; material: Deep marine sediment; isolation source: Hadal surficial sediment | place: Pacific Ocean | collected 2014-05 | depth...
CAGCGCGGCATAGATAGGATAGGGATCGCGCACGAAGTCGGGATCAAAAGGGTTGAAGGCAGTTGCCAACGTGGACCTCCTGGCTCTACGAGCGTCGGGTATTGGTCAACGGTACCCGGATCTCGTGCGCGGCGCGAGCACGCCGCACAGCTACAGCTTCACTGCCGGCAGCCGGGGTTACTTGGTCCAGCCCTCGCGCCAGGGCACGTTGTGATAGCGGATGTAGTGCCTTTCGGCGAAACGCCAATGACCATCCTCCTTGCGATACTTGTCCAGGTAATGACCTGCCTGCGTGTAAGCCTCGCCATCGGCAAGCACGCGAATCTCTACGGAACATCGTCCCGTTGCGTGGGTCTCATCGGCGAACTCGATCACATGATTTTGCACAAACGGTTTGTGGGTTTTTGCGCCTACACCAGCTGCGTAAAATTCCCGCAGCGCCGCCCGCCCCGTGGGTGCCGACGTGTGCGCGCGGAACACGCCGTCTTCACAAAAAAGCTGAGCAATAGCGTCAGCGTCACCGTCCACGACGGCATGGCAATAGCGTGCCGTCAGTTCGCGAATCTCGTCTTTTGCCTCAAGGGTTGCGAGGCCGGATTCAATCGATGGCATTGGTGTCTCCGAACGAATAACAAGACCTTAGAGCATAACGAAGCACTGGCTTCGAAGAATCATTGGGCGCCGACTAGCAGATCCGTGCGTCCCAGGTATATCAACGTGATACCCACCGTATCGATGATCCCGTGGGCGGCGATGAGCGGCCAGAGGTTGCGACCCGACCGAAGATAGACCGCGCCGAAGACCAACGCCAGCACGAAGATGTTGGCCACGCCCGTCGGTCCTTGATAGATGTGCGCCAGCGCGAAGATTGTGGCTTGCGCAACGACCGCGACCCGGGGGCGGTACAGCCGCATGAAACGATCGAGCAGAAACCCTCGAGCGATGAGCTCTTCACCGATCGCCGCGCTGACCCAGGTGATGGGAATCAGAAAGACGAGGTAGCTCACCAGGTCGCCCTCGATGACCGTCTGCAGCGTACTTACATCCAGCGGCGGCGCCCCCAGGGCCCGGATGAGTGGGGTGACCACCAAGGTCGTGATGACAGACACACCGTTCAAGCTCGTTGCAACGTACCGTCTTCGGAGCGTATTCCCACTCCATGGTGTGTGCCATTCTCGCCGAGCGACACGTTAATCCACGGAGTCCGTGGCTCCTCATGCCTGCGTTTCTTTGGTCACAGAGATCTCCCAGAATAGTGCTGCCTGATAGAACTGCCACCCGAGTGCGCCGTTTGTCGCCAGCAATGCGAGCATCGCGAATATCCGACTATCACCGCTTGTCAGCAGGTAGACGCCTGCCAACGCGAGCCCGGACACGATTGCAATCCCGGGATAGAAGTCGCGCAGCGCTGCTGGTCGCATGGTGCTGAAGTAAGCGTCGTTGTCGCTGTCCTGCCGGGCCCGCTGCATGGTTCTGTGGGCCACCCAGTTCATCAATCCGAATGCCAGAGCCATGAATAAAAGCCACAGTCCAATCTCATCTGGTCCCAGGGTTTCGATGAGCATGAACTCGGTCACGCCAATGAAGAACGGAAACACGGAATCGCTCGTTGCAGGCACCCAGCGAAAGCGCATCACGTTGCCCGAGTAGACGACCCAGATCAGGATGATGCCCAACAGAGTTGCAGCGATTTGCATCCACGAAATGACAGCGATCCAGGACAACTCGAAGAGGTAGTCGGCCTGATGTAGATGAGACCAGAGCAGCTCCAGGGCTAACGCCTGCACGATACTCAGTAGAGTCAGCAACACCGTAGGAAAGTGCTCCTTGGCACGGTGGCTTATTTCGTTCACGCGGCTTCTCCTTGTAGTTGCTGTGAGACGAAGTTTACTGGTATTGCATTGATAGGTGGATCGCTGCTCGATGCGCACAACCCAACTGAAGGAGATTTGCTATGGATCGATTGCAACGTGTCATGTTGGCCAACGGATTGTTGGTTGTATTGGTATCGATGTTTGCCGGATTCATGCTGATGTTTTCGCTTCTTGGCGGCCTGGAGGTCTGGCCGGGAACGATCGTGGCGATTCCCGTGTATGGCACCGACGAGGGTTGGGTGAGGGCCCATTCGGGCGGAGCGATGAACGGCTTGCTGGTGATCGTGATCGGATTGGCGTTGCCGAAGCTGAACTTGAGCCCATTGATGCAGCGGCTGACCGCCTATGGATTTATCTACGTTGGGTGGGCGTTCACGGTGTTCTACTGGTTGGGCAACGCCGCTGGCAACCGGGCGTTGACCATCGGCGACAATCCGCTGGGCGCCTCAGACCTCGTCGGCGTCATCGGATTTCTACCCGGCTTGCCAAGCGTGGTTATCGTAGTGATTTTGCTCGCCGTGGCGGCCAGGCGCGTACTGTCTACGCATCGTGAATAGACGCTCAATGCGCGTCAGACCCACCATGGGCACTCAACGCCGATGCAGTGGCCTTGGATCCGCAATCCGCCCCAGGGGCGAGCGAGCCCGCAAACCGCCGTCGACCACCAATGCTTCGCCAGTCACGAACGATGCTTCGTCGCTCGCCAGCCACACGGCGGCATTTGCGATTTCCTCCGGACGACCCAGGCGCCGCATGGCATGGGCTTTGATGTTGGTCTCCAGAACCTTCGGATCTGACATCATGCGCTGCACGGGCGGCGTCTCGATGGTGCCGGGACAGATCGCGTTCACGCGTATTCCGGCGGCAGCATGATCGGTTGACAACGCCCGGGTAAGGTTGATCACAGCCGCCTTGCTCGCGGCATACGCCACCGCACCGCCGTCACCGTGCAGGCCCGAGATCGAAGCCGTGTTGATGATCGATCCCGCACCTTGGGCCTGCATGTGCGGAATCGCGTATTTGGCGCCCAGATAAACCGAACGAACGTTCACCGCCATGACCAGATCCCAGTCGGAGACGTCGAGTTCGACCGCGGTGCCGGGCCGCAGGGTGCCCACATTGTTGAAAAGCACATCGATACGGCCGAAATGCTCGATGCATCGATTGATCATGGCCTGCACGGGTTCGGGCTGGGAGACGTCTACCTCAATGGAAATCGCAACCCCGCCCGCGTCGGTGATCAGGGCCACCGTCTCCTGCGCTTTGTGGCCGCGGATGTCGGCGACCAGAACGCATGCACCTTCCCTGGCGAAGCGTGCCGCGCTCGCAGCGCCGATTCCAGAGCCTGCTCCAGTTACCACAGCGATCTTGTCCTGCAGCAAATTGCCGTTCGGCATGTCCTCCCCCTCTTTCTTCGGAGCAAACCCAATCGTAGCCGCTTGGGCCGCCACCGGGTAGGATCGTGGTTCGCCAGCTGTGGAGGGTTGCGGTGAACGTCAGGTCGAGCGAAGAGCGACAATTTGAGGAAGCGGTTGCGATTGCCAACATCCCGACGTTGCTGATGGTGCTGGTGCAGCTCACGGGTGACGAGCGCTGGCTGGAGGCGCCGTTCCGGCCGGTGCGCGTACGCGGTATGAGCGACAACGATTCCGGGGGGCTGACCGAGGCTGCGCAGAGCGAAGTTCGCGAGGCCGCCCTGAAGGCAATCCTCGCCTGGCGTGCCGGCCGACCGGTCGCCCTGCCGGAGCCTGCGCCTGCGATGCTGGTGAGGATGTTGAGCGTCGCGATGGCCGAGAACGTTCCGAGCGAGTACGGGTCTTTCACGGCCGCGCAGCTGGGGCAGATACCGCTGCTCAACCCGTCCGGGATCGATGTGCCCGATGACTTTCACGTCATCATCATCGGCGCGGGCGTCTCCGGTCTGTGTGCGGCCATCAACCTCGACGCGGCCGGAATCAAGCACACGATTTTCGAGAAAAACTCCACCGTCGGCGGTGTCTGGTGGCAGAACTCCTACCCCGGCGCCGGCGTCGATACGCCGAACCATCTTTATTCGTTCTCGTTTGCAACCTACGACTGGTCGAAGTACTTCGCGCTGCGCGACGAACTGCACGACTATCTCGAGCAGGTGTCGGTCAAGTTTGATGTGCGCAAGGATATTCGCTTTGACACGCAGGTGAATTCCGCGGTCTATCACGCGGCTGACCAGCACTGGGTGGTAGCGGTTCAAACGGCCGACGGCTGCATTGAGACGCACACCGCGAACGTGGTCATCAGCGCCGTGGGAGCCTTCAACCCGCCCGTCTATCCAGACATCGAGGGGGCCGACAGCTTCGAAGGTGAGTCCTGGCACACGGCTCATTGGCCCCAGGGCGCAGACATCTCCGGCAAGAAAGTCGCCATCATCGGCAACGGCGCAACCTGCATGCAGATCGGCCCGGAGATCCAACACGACGTTGAATCGCTGACCATCTTCCAGCAGTCGAACCATTGGGCCGCGCCGTTCGAGCAATTTCGTCGCGAGGTTCCCCAGCCGATACGGTTTCTGTTATCCGAGGTGCCCCTATACCAGACGTGGTACAGGGTGCGGCTTGGTTGGACATTCAACGACCGCATTCACTCCGCGTTGCAGAGAGATCCTGATTGGGTGCATCCCGAGCGATCCCTCAACGCTCAAAACGACGCCCATCGTGCCTACTTCACAGACTATGTAAAAAATGAGCTCGGCGACCGTGTGGACGACTTGTTAGACAAGGTGCTGCCCACCTATCCGCCGTTCGGCAAACGGATGCTGATGGACAACGGCTGGTATCGCATGCTCACCAATCCCAAGGTGCAGCTTGTCGACGACAGGGTCACACGCATCGCGAGCGATCGGCTGATTACCGAGGATGGTTCGGAATACGAAGCCGACGTGCTGGTGTATGCGACCGGGTTCGATGTGCTGCGGTTCATCGATTCGTTCAACGTGATCGGTCGCTCGGGCAGAACCCTGCGCGAAGTCTGGGAGGACGACAACGCAAAAGCGTATATGGGTACGGTGGTGCCCGATTTCCCCAATTTCTTCACCCTTTACGGGCCCAATCTTCAACCTGGGCATGGTGGCAGTTTGATCTTCGTCGTCGAAATGCAGGTCAACTACATCATGGACGTCCTCAGAAAGATGGCGACGAACAAGCTCGGCGCCGTTGAGTGCCGCCAAGACGTTCACGACCGTTACAACGATTCAGTCGACCGTGCACACGAAGATATGGTGTGGACGCACCCAGGAATGCAGACCTACTACCGAAACGAGCGCGGCCGCATCGTCGTTAATTCGCCGTGGCGCAACGTCGATTTCTTTGCGATGACTCGCGAGGCGAATCTTGTCGAGTACCAAACCGAACCTCTGCGCGGGTAGGCGGTGCCCGGTGGGTGCGCCACGCCAATCCCCATAGCACATCTGAAGTTCTTAGTGTTCATGGCTGCTGTGATCGTGTCCCGACGAAGGTTGTTCGTGGATCTCCGGCAGATTGTCGTTTTGTGCTTCGTGGCTGTGCCCACGGCCGGTCTCATCGTCCTCTGAGTGATGACCCATACCTTCGGCGCGCGCAATCAGATCGTCGTAGGCGTGGGCATCGAGGTCAGGTAGTGCCGAGATCAATGCCACCACAGACCACAGCGCCTCATCATCATGGGTGGGGCCCCATGCCGGCATTCCGGTCATTTTGATTCCGTTTTTTGTCACCCAGAACAGCTCAGCAGGCGAACGTTGCCGGGCCGAATCTTGAAGATCGGGCGGCGGTGGGTTCAAACCCTGTCCAATCGGACCTGGTTTCTTTCCAGGCGCACCATGGCAACCGACACACATCGCCTCGAAGTCGTTTACGCCAGCGAGCCTGAGTACATCGCTCTCCAGGTCTGGCACTTCGATCATCTTCGCTCGGCGTCCAACCGATGCCTCCGTGGTTTGACTCAACAGCCACTTCAATACCGGACCATCCGGCGCCCGTGCACTTACGTCATAAATGCCGGAGTACATGAACAACGCTGCCGCGCATGCGCTCAGCAGCACGCCAGCCAATACAGTGAGGACCATTGTTTTCATCGCAATCTCGGGGCGGACCTGTTTGAAAGCGTATCCGTATTCTGGAATATACCGAGCATCTGGCCAAGTCCGGTTGTGGGCCGATGTTACGCACGCCCGACAGATCTACGCAGCACGGACATCGAACCATGTGTAGACTTGAAGTCGCACCACCAATCCGAAAGCGCCTCGGTGAAGCCTGTACGCTGCACTGGCTCTTAAACGTCGGTGAACGATAGAGAAATGGAGGTCAACATGAGTGAGTCTGGTTCCGGCCGCGATGCAGGAGAAGACGTGCTCGATGCCCTGATTATCGGAGCCGGGTTCAACGGCATATACCAGCTGCACAGGTTGCGTGAGGAAGGCTTCTCTGTTCAGATTTTTGAGGCGGGAGCAGGGCTCGGAGGCATCTGGTACTGGAACTGCTATCCCGGTGCACGAGTGGATTCTCACGTACCTAATTACGAGTTCTCGATAAAGGAGCTGTGGCAGGATTGGAACTGGACAGAGCGCTTTCCGGCATGGGATGAATTGCGTCGTTACTTTGCATACGTCGACGAAAAGCTGCAGCTTTCCAAGGATATACAGTTCAATACTCGCGTGAGTGGCGCCCAGTTTGATAACAGCCGCAACCAATGGCTGGTGCGCACCTCTGACGGTCGCGAAACTCGGGCCCGCTTTCTGATTCCCTGCATGGGCTTTGCAGCAAAGGCCTACACGCCGGACTTTCCCGGCATCGACAAGTTTGCCGGACCATGTCATCACACCGCGCATTGGCCTCAAGAAGGATTGGATATGACCGGTAAGCGCGTTGGGGTAATCGGGACTGGCGCCAGTGGGGTTCAGGTCACTCAGGAAGCGGCAAAGGTTGCCTCACATCTTACGGTGTTCCAGCGCACACCGAATATGGCGCTGCCCATGCAGCAGCGCCGGCTCGATGAGCAGACTCAGCAGAAGATGAAGCTGAAATATGCGGCGCAGTTTCGCCAGCGGGCCGTGTCCAGTTCGAGCATGATCGACATCGTCGCAGACGAACGCGGCGCAAAGGACGTTCCCGAAGTGCAACGTCAGGCCATATTTGAAGCAGCCTGGCAGAAAGGCGGATTCCATTTCTGGTTCGGCACGTTCAGCGACATCCTCCAGGACAAGGACTCGAATCTTCTGGCCTACGAGTTCTGGCGCGACAAGACCCGCGCGCGCATCAACGACCCCGCGCTGAAAGAAAAACTGGCACCGATGAAGCCGCTCCACCCCTTCGGCACCAAACGCCCCTCGCTCGAGCAGAACTTCTACGAGGCCTTCAACCAGCCGAACGTAAAGCTGGTCGATGTACGCGACGAACCCATCCAGGAAATCACCGAATCGGGCGTGCTTACCTCAGAAAACGCGTACGAGTTCGACATTCTGGTGCTGGCAACCGGGTTTGATGCGAGCACCGGGGCATTCACCCAGATCGACCTGCGCGGGACCCATGGTAAAACGTTGAAGGAAACATGGGCTGACGGCGTCAAAACCTACCTGGGTTTTGCGGTGCCGGCCTTTCCGAACATGCTCATGCTCTATGGACCGCAGAGCCCCACCGCTTTCTGCAACGGTCCGACCTGTGCAGAGATCCAGGGCGACTGGGTCATCGACTGCTTGAACCATCTGCGCGATCGCCAATTGGCCCGCATAGAGGCCACCGATGCCGCGGCCGAGAGTTGGGCTGCCTACATTGCCGAGCTAGGCGAAGGAACCCTGTTCCCACTGGCAGACTCCTGGTACATGGGCGCCAACATCCCCGGCAAGTGCCGCCAGCTCCTGTACCATCCGGACGTGCAGGGATATCTGGAGCAATGCAGGGATGCCGCGACCAGCGGGTACGCGGGGTTCGAGCTTTGCTGATCTGCGCCGACTAGGGCTCGCCCACCGGCCGCAACGCCGTTCCGTGCTTACGTGGCTTCAGCTGGCAAGCGCCGTTGCGATGTGTGGGTACACGTCTTTGTTGACCACCAGACCGCTGTGGGTGCCGGTAACCTTGATGTTCGTTGCGCCATCCATGGTGCAAGCATCGGGCGGCACCACCTGATCTTCCGATGAGTAAATGGCAAATGTCTTAGTGCCCGCGGGCAGCGGTGCGAGTAGATCTCGCACGTAAGCACAGTCGCAGAACGGAGAGTCACAATCGGGATCGAAAAACTTCATGGCACGTCGCCCGGCTTCTACCACTAAGGGCGCTGCGACCTGAGCATTGGCGTCGGAGTTTGCGCTTGCAAGCGCAATCATGCCCTCCTTACCAAATCTCAAAATCCGGCCAACCGGTGAACCAAGCGTAATGAAATGCGCGCAGCGATCGCCCAGTCGGGAGGCGATGGCCTTGCCAAGCATCCCTCCACGGCTATGACCGATGATGGCAACCGGGTCGTCGGTGCTTTTCAGCTGTCTGGCAAGTCCGACCTCTACTCGCTCGATGAGGCGCCGCGAGCATCCGGCGTTGATGGCGATCGTGGAAACCGTGGGCTTATAGCCGATGCGACCGAGCCAGGACCGCAACGGCTGCAGGTAGAAGTCGTTGCCGAACATGCCCGGCAGCACGAGTACGGCCTTGCCGTCGCCACGCGGCACACCCTGGCCGCGGTAAATGGGGTCGTTACGCAGCGCCCAGTATTCCCTCAGCGCGTTGACCTCACCGGCCAGATTTCCGCGTCCTGTCGCCATGCTGCTCCCGCCATTGAAAATTTGCCGTAGATGGGCCCGACGCGAGCCGGCACCGCCTCGTGCCAGGGTGTGCCCGTCCCACGGCTACTATTGGGTGCTGGAAAGGATGCCCTGATGATCGAAAAGATGATACAGACTTGAGAATAAGCGTAACCGCTTCGGCCCAGTCCGGTCTCAATCCCGTCTCCCTCGCGCGATCCTTCTAATGGCGCGTTTAGCGCATCTATACTGCCTCGAGTTATCGAGAGTCACCACGAAGGGGAGAATGCTGATGTTGAAAACGATCGCGGAGCACAACGATTGGCGGGGCAAGGCCAATCTGGATGATGGTGAATGGACAACCTTCGTCGATCCCGAGACGACTCCGGGATTCTTCGAGCACATGAACGACATCGTCAAGGTAAAGTTCATGGGCGATACGTGGGAATCCGGTCCGTGGATCGTGCCAAACCAGTTTCCGCCCAACACCACAGCGGACCGGCACGCACATGCAGCCGATACCGTCTACATAATCATGCGCGGTTCCATGACCTTCAACGATGGTACCGGCTGGTACAAACAAGGGGACGTACGCTGGGTACGGGCCAACCATACCTACGGACCCGAGGAGTCAGGTCCGGATGGCTGTGAATTCATCCTCGTCTCCATGGGACCCATCGACGTCCAGTGGGAATCCGGCGATACCTACGAAGCCAACGCCTGAGGATGGCTCAGGGGTTCCAACGAGCAATGAAACCAATCGATGCCTAGCCTCCTTGTTGGATAACCTCGTACACTGGCCCCATTCGCAATTCGGAAAGAGCTAATCATGACCGGCACATCGTCATTCACGCCACCCAAAGTCTGGGTCTGGGACGCCGAGAGCGGCGGTAGATTTGCAAACATCAACCGGCCTGTAGCGGGCCCCACACACGACAAGGAACTGCCTAAAGGCAAGCATCCACTACAGCTCTATTCGCTGGCCACGCCCAATGGCGTGAAGGTCACCGTGCTCCTGGAAGAGTTACTCGCGCTCGGTGAGCAAGACGCCGAGTACGACGCCTACCTGATCAATATCGGTGAGGGTGATCAGTTTGGCAGCGGTTTTGTAGGGGTGAACCCAAATTCTAAGATCCCAGCCCTGCTTGACCTTAGTACGTCGCCGCCGACCCGTGTCTTTGAGTCTGGGGCGATCCTCGTTTACTTGGCAGAAAAGTTTGGCGCCTTCCTGCCCAGCGAGCCATCCGAACGTGCGGAATGCATGTCTTGGCTGTTTTGGCAGATGGGGAGCGCGCCCTACCTTGGGGGTGGCTTCGGCCACTTCTACGCCTACGCTCCTGAGAAACTCGAATACCCCATCAATCGCTACGCGATGGAAGTCAAACGACAACTCGATGTGCTGGATCGGAATCTTTCCTCACGCAGATACTTGTGTGGAGACGAATACAACATCGCGGACATGGCCAACTCTGCCTGGTACGGCGCCTTGGTGTTGAGCAATATTTACGATGCGCAGGAGTTTCTCGATGTGGCGTCCTACAAACATGTTGTCAGATGGGCATCGGAAATACGGGAGCGTCCTGCGGTCAAGCGTGGCCGGCGAGTCAATAAGGTTTGGGGACCAGAGGAAAATCAGGTGCCCGAACGGCATGATGCCAGCGACCTCGATTAGGCATTCACCGAGCATGCGCGACGTAGGTTGCGATAGGTAAACCGACGACCGAAGCGGGTGGATTCACCACTCCGCTGACGCTCGAACTGAACCATGGCGGCACCCATCCCCACACGCCTCACACCCACCGCCCGGCTGGCGCGAAATCTAGCCCGCGAGTTGGCCGCTGGTATGACCGCCCGAGGCCAAACCGCATGGCTTGCACCGCCCATTTACAGCTTTCCCGCCTGGCTCAGCCGCATCCGCGACGATTATTTTGTGGGCTCCGAAGACGACCGGGTGCCCATCAGCGCCCAACAGGCACTGGTGCTGTGGCAGTCGCTCATCGACGCGGAGGTATTCATCGGCGAGCCCCAGGTGGCCGATCTGGCGCAGCGCTCGTGGCGGCTGGTCCACGAACACGATCTCGAGGCGCCCGACCAGTGGCCGGCGTTGCTGCTATCCGAGGACAGCGGCCGCTTCAAGGGATGGTCGGCCGCCTACATCGCCGCCTGCGCCAAGCGAGGGCTGGTGGATGAATGGGCTTTCGCCGCCGAGATTCCGCATCTGGTGGCCCAAGGTAAGATCAAACCACCTGCCGCCATAGAACTCGTAGGTTTCGATCTGCCCGCGACCCCGCTGCAGGCAAAGATTCTGGCTGCGTTCGAAGCCGCCGGCTCGACCATCATCCGTCCAGAGCCTCGCGGCCGCGAACCTGCCGAGCCGCTGTTGCTGGAATTCGAAGATCCCGACGATGAGTTGCTTGCCGCGGCGCGGTGGGCCAGAGAGCTTCTCGAAGCCGAATCAGACCAGTGCATCGCCGTGGTGGTACCTGATCTGAACGGCCGGGTACATCGGGTAGAGCGCCTGTTTCGCCAGGTCTTCGATCCGCCCGGATTTACCCTGCAAGCCTCGCGACCCGAGCCCTGGCACATCTCGCTCGGTGAACCCCTGGCCGATTGGCCGTTGGTGACCGATGCCCTGGCCGTACTTTCCGTGGCCAACGAGAGATTCACCCAGCCTCAGGCCGCGCGTTTACTGCGCTCACCCTACCTGTCGGGCTGGCCGGAAGAAGGCGACGCTCGCAACCAGACCCTGGCCCGACTCGCCGGATCAGCGCCTTACGAGCTGACCACCAACGAGCTGCAATGGACGCTTCGGCAGTCGGGCGCTGACTCGCTTGCGGAGCATCTGGCGGCCTGGCAGGCGGTCCGTCGTGAATCTGCGGGCGCCGCCTGGCCATCACAATGGGCCGCGCGCTTTCAGGAGGAACTCACAAGCCTTGGTTTCGGCACGGGCCGGCCGCTGGATAGCCGTGAATATCAGGTTCTACAGCGTTGGCACGAGCTGCTGGAGGCGTGCAGCAGCCTTGACGTGGTCTCTGACGGCCCTATTGCGCGCCATGAAGCGCTGGCCATGCTGAGCCAGCGCGCGCGTGGCGCCGTGTTCCGTGAAAGCAACCCCGGTGTGCCGGTGGAGGTGCTGGGTGTGGAGGAAGCGCTGGGATCGCAGTTTGATGCGCTGTGGATTACCACCCTGGACGACGTTAGCTGGCCTGGATCACCGCAACGCGATCCGCTGATTCCGGCCGCCGTGCAAGCTGGCGTACCGCGCGCAACCGCCGAAGGCAATCTGCAGCAGGCGCAGCTGGAACTCGCCGGGTTGCTGACATCGGCCCCGATCACCCGCGGCAGCTTCACCCGCGGCAATGACGAAACGTTCATTCAGGTCACCGCGCTGCTAGCCGGGGCTCGCGTACAAGCGGCGGACCCCAAAGCCGCGATCACGCCCGCGGATATGGCCGCGCCATTCTCAGACGACCAGGCGCCGGCACTCGAAGGAGCGCAGGCCAAAGGCGGAACGGGGGTGTTGCGCGACCAGTCCGGATGTCCGTTCCGAGCCTTCGCCGCGCGACGCCTCAACGCCGTGGATCCGACACCGCCACGACCTGGACTGGACGCGGGTCAGCGCGGCACCGTGATTCATAAGGCGCTCGAGCAGTTCTGGAACGAACTACGCGGCCGCGCCGACCTCGCTGCGTTAACGCCCGAAGACCAGCAACAGCGTGTTAGCAGTGCCGTCCAAGCCGCGCTGGATGAGTTCACGAAACGCTATCGGTTGACGCTCACGGCCGCCGGCCGGGCCATGGAACACAGGCGCACGGAGCGTGTACTCGTGCGCTGGCTGACCGTGGAAAAGCAGCGCGACGAGTTTTCGGTGATCGAGCACGAGCACGACATCATGCTCGATCTCGCTGGCCTGACCCTCACCGCAAAGATTGACCGGCTGGATCGGCTGGCAGACGGAACGACCCTGTTGATCGACTACAAAACCGGTCGTACCTCGAGAAGCGATTGGTTCCCGGAGCCGCGGATCGTAGACCCGCAGCTACCGGCCTACGCCGTTTGCATGGATCCCAGACCCAGCGCCATCGCATTCGCCCGCATTCGGCCCGACGACCTCAGCTTCGACGGTCTGGCCGAGGCCGAGGCAGGCACGTCCGGTGTCGCGCGGCTGGCCGGTGCAGGCTACAAATTCAAGGACTTCGATTCCTGGCGCGGGTTGCTGGAGAACTGGCAGACCCACCTCGAGGCGCTGGCCCGCGATTTCCGCGCGGGAAAGGCAGCCGTGGACCCGAGAAAGGCATCTGTCTGCAACCATTGTCACCTGCACGCGCTGTGTCGCATTCAGGAGCGAGCCCCCTACCACGCCATAGCCAGGGAAAACGGCGATGACTGATCTGGAAGCGCGCGCACATGCCGTGGAGCCGCACCGTTCGGTGATCGTGCAGGCTCCGGCGGGCTCGGGCAAGACGACACTGCTGGTCGAGCGTTACCTGGGCCTGCTTGGCGTGGTCGACGCGCCCGAAGAGATCCTGGCCATCACCTTTACCCGCAAGGCGGCGGCGGAGATGCGCCAGCGTGTGCTCGGCTATCTGAACCCCGACTATCACACCGACGAGGCTCACGAGCAGGCGTCGCTGGCCAAGGCCCGCGCGGTGCGCGACAAGGTGGCGGCATGGCGGCTGCGGGAAAATCCGCACCGGCTGCTGATCCGAACCATCGATAGCTTCAACCACTACCTGGCCCGCACCATGCCGGTTGCCAGCGCGCTGGGGCCTGTACCTGCTCCGGCGGACAACACCAAGGCGCTGTATCGCCAGGCGGCGCGCAACGTGCTCGCGCTGGTGGGTGGAAGTGACGAGTTCGCCCAAGACGTAGAACGTCTGCTCGACTGGCGCGACCACCGCAGCCAGGACATCGAAAACCTGCTGGCGAGCCTTCTGGGCAAGCGCGATCAGTGGTTGCGGGCGCTCAGCGTAACCGGGGTCCCTCAGCGCGCGCGGCTGGAATCGGTACTTCATTGCGTGGTAACCAACCAGCTTGCTGAGGCCCGGCAGGCGATGGATGACGCGCTTGGAGCAATCGGCTCGAGCGAGAGAGAACTCATCGAGCTGTTGCAGTTCGCGGCCCGCACGTTGCAGGCAAACGATCGGCAATCGCCGATCCGGCGCTATGTCGACGTGGATGCGCTGCCGGGCGCTGACCCCCGGTCGCTGCCGCTGTGGGTGGGCTTGGCCGATGCGCTGCTGACTAAGGGTCAAAGAGTCGAGTTCCGCAGGATCGTCGACGCGAGAAACGGGTTTCCGCCGAATACCGAAGAGAAAGCGAGCTTTCAGTCCCTGCTCGCGGCACTGGCCGACAACGAGGCGTTGTGCCATGCGCTGCACCGGGCCCGAAGCCTGCCCGCGCCCGAATACAGCGATGGGGAGTGGGCCGTGCTCGGTTCGCTGGTGCGCGTATTGAACCGCACAGCCGCGGAGCTCGAACTGGTGTTTGCACGCTCAAACCACACGGACTACACCGGGCTCGCCGCGGCTGCACTTCGCGGTCTGGGCGACGAAGAGGCAGGCTTCACCGATCTTGGACTGTATCTCGAGCGCCGCATCGGCCACCTGCTTGTGGACGAATTTCAGGATACCAACTGGGGCCAACTGCATCTGCTCGAGAAGCTCACCGCCGGCTGGGAGTCGGACGATGGCCACAGCCTGTTCCTGGTTGGCGATCCCATGCAATCTATCTACCGCTTCAGAGAGGCGGAGGTCGGGTTGTTCATTCGCAGCCGGGAGCAGGGCATTGGTTCGATCAGCCTCGCATCCGAGCGCCTGACCCGTAACTTTCGCTCCCGGAAAGAGATCGTGGACTGGGTGAACGCCCGTCTGGGGCCCATTTTTCCCGAGATTGAGGACATTTCAGCGGGCGCGATTGCGTACGCCGCTTCCCAGCCGGGGCGCGGCGCAGGTGGCAAGGTCGAAACCCTCGCCTACCCGACCGAGGCTGCCGAGGCGCAAGCCATCGCCACGCTCGTTGCGCGCGCCATCGCCGAACATGCGGCCGATCCGGACTTCAAGGCTGCAATCATCGTGCGCGCGAGAAGTCACTTAAAAGAGATCCTGCCGGCGCTCGGCCGCGCGGAGGTGGCCTATCGAGCGGTGAAGCTCGACCCATTGACCAGCAGACCCGTGGTGCAGGATCTGCTGGCGCTGACCCGCGCTATCCTGCAGCCGGCCGACGTCACAGCCGTGCTTGCGGTATTGCGCTCACCGGTCTGCGGTCTGACGCTGGCCGATCTCCACGCCCTGGCCGGTGATGGCCGCTCGTTATACGAGCCGGGTGCGTTGAGCCGACTGCAACGCGACGCGCAACAGCGCGCCGAACGGGTATTTGGCGCGCTGCGCGACGCGCAGCAACAAATGCGCCGCCGATCGGTTCGCGATCTGGTCGAGGGTGCCTGGTACCGCCTGGGCGGTCCGGCATGTTGTAGCAATCCGGAAACCGACACCCGAGATGCCGGCATGTATCTGGATGTCCTGGATCAGGCTGCGTCCAACGGATTGTTAGAAGACTGGAACGACTTCGTTGAGTTGATGCAGGGTGAATACACCGAAGGCGATGCACCCAGCGAAGCGGTGAAGTTGGAAATTCTCACCATGCACGGGGCAAAAGGGCTGGAGTGGGACCTGGTGATCCTGCCGGGGTTGAACAGGCGACCCGGTGGCGGAGAAGGTGCCTTGCTGCACTGGCTGCCATTCACCGCAGACAACGGCGATGAGCAGGTGCTGATGGCGCCGCTGCGCGCGGCGGTCGAGCCAAACGATCCACCTCTGGTCGAGTTGATTCGCGGTGAGCAGAAGGCCCGCGCGGCTTATGAAAACCAACGCCTACTATACGTGGCGACCACCCGCGCCAGGGAACATCTGGTCTTAAGCGCCTGCCTCGATCCTGATAAGGACGACATCAAGCCGGCCGCCGGCAGCCTGCTCGCCGATCTCTGGCGTACCACCCGTGAGGAGTTTCTGGCCTCGTTAGACGATAGCGCTGCCACCAGCAGTGGCGATGCCGACAACGCCGCGGTGCCTTTGGATCAGACCCTGCGCAGAATCGACGCAGATTGGCACCCGCCACTTGCGGCGCGCATGAGTTGGAAGCCAGCGCTGCCGCTCAGGGAACGCGATGTCGACATCGAGTACAACTGGGCAGGCATGCAGGCGCGCCGCACCGGCACCGTGCTGCACCGCTTATTGGAGTGTGTTGGTCGGGTTGGTATCGAAGAGTTGAGCGGCGCGCAGCGGCAACGGCTGGTTAGAAATATTCCGCAACTGCTCAAAGCGATGGGTACGCGAGATGACGTGCTGGCGCAAACAAGTGAGATTATCCGGGATGCGTTCGTGCAGACGCTCGACAGCGAGGTCGGCCAGTGGCTCCTGAGCAATCGCCACCAGGAGGCTGCATGCGAACTCGCTGTTGCCGGCCTCATCGACGGCCAGTTGGTCAACGCGGTGGTGGACCGTACGTTTGTCGACGCGGACGATGTTCGCTGGATCATCGACTATAAATCCGGCTACCACGCTGGAGCGGATCTGGAAGAATTTCTTGCCCGGGAGAGCGAGCGATACCAGGCGCAACTCGGCCGCTATCGACGGCTTTTCGAGCAGATGGAAACGCGAACGGTCAACACCGCACTGTATCTGCCTCGGCACAGCAGGTTGCAGGTCGTTTAGGCTCCTGCTTGCCACACGATTTTCAGCGTCCGCCACCTGGCTTTTAGCGCCCAGTATTTGGACGTTCGTTCATGCTCGGTTCAGATATCTGTCCGTATCATGCTAAACGTGCAGTATAATGTGTAAGAACATAGACTTGCGGCAACAGCGGAATATGTCGAATTGGAGGCTGACGATGAAACGCACTGCAAAAATGCTCCTGGCAATTGCGAGCTTGGTGCTCGCCAGCGCTGGCAACGCAAGTTCCGGGCATGGCGGTCATGGTGGTGGTCATCGTGGTGGCCATCATTTCGGCGGTCATCATGGACATGATGGTTGGATTGCAGGCGCGTTTCTCGCTGGCGGATTGCTCGGATATGCCATTACCGATCGTAGATATAGAGAACCACGCCCCATCTATCGAACCGTTTACGTAGAATCACGAAGCCAACCCATACGTTCTTATCGAAGGGAGAACGATGGATACTGCTATTTGATTAATTATCGAGACAATGGCGATCAGGTTTCGACTGTCGTCCCCGCAATGAACTGTGATTAGCTGATCAGGCTACTCGTGAGTTAAATGCGTCCAGGCCACAGTGGCTGGACGAACATCCCCCCTCGCTCCCCCAAGTAAGTAAGCGTCACACTGTCAGGTGGGCGGCGTCCCACAACCGGGTATTCTGGTGCAACCGGCTGCCGAACGATATTCTAGCCCAGACAGGAAGATACGAAGGCACTGGAAGAGAGAGCGATGTGAGCCAGATAATATGGTCCGAAGGCCAACACCACGCAAAAGACTTTCGGATTGAGCGTGAAGGCCGCCGGGTGGTTACCGGCGCTTTGTGGACACCTGCGAAATCTATGCCTGAGAGCCCTATGATCTTATGTGGACATGGTGCTTCAGGAGATCGCTATCAAGCACCTATCCCCCACCTCGCACGACGTTTCGGCATAGAAAACGAATATCCAGTGCTTGCTCTCGACGGTCCCGTACACGGTTTGCGGCAGGTTGGCCGCGGTGGTCGAGCGGCGTTTGCCGAGGAAATGAAAAGATCATCGTTCCTCGATGACATGGTCGCAGACTGGCAACTGGCCTTCGAAACGATTACTCATGAGGTTGATCTGGGTAGGGGCCGGCTCGGTTATTACGGGCTCTCCATGGGTACGATGTTCGGTCTCCCGCTGCTGGCGTCGAAAATCGATTTCACCGCCGCCGCCATCGGTTTATGTGGATCAACCGGCGCAGCATCAAGGATTGGCAAGCGCCTTCTCGAAGATGCCGCGACAGTGAATCACCCGGTATTGTTCATCATGCAGTTGGAAGATGAACTCTTTGATCGCGAAGGCTACCTTGCCCTGTTCGATGCGTTGTCCAGCACAGACAAACGGTTACACGCAAACCCTGGATTGCACCCGGAGGTTCCGGCCGAGGAGATTGACTTCGTTGTCGCGTTTCTAACAAACTACCTGAGCGGTCGGGCAAACGCATTGTCGATCAGCTTTCTGAGTAGTAGGTGACCTTCAATAGCAACGGTTTCCCAGGAGCACTAGCCCCGCAACGATAAACCATGGAAGCGTTTCTTGAATACCTGATCCAGTACGGTTATTGGATTTTGCTGGCCTGGGTTCTGCTGGACCAGCTTGCGCTGCCGCTGCCCGCGATGCCTATGATTCTGGC
>SMVB01452289.1_pt1 | contig 17988 bp, 17 predicted proteins | sample 2456461 | NCBI WGS metagenome assembly SMVB01 (sample SAMN11095934, study PRJNA526329) | marine sediment metagenome | biome: Marine sediment; feature: Surficial sediment; material: Deep marine sediment; isolation source: Hadal surficial sediment | place: Pacific Ocean | collected 2014-05 | depth...
ACCGGAATTGGCCATCAGCGGCGCTGAACTCGCTTCGGTGGTTGAAGAGCAGGTGGTACAGGGTGCAGAGGCAGAGGTCAGCCAGGGTGAAGAGGCCGACTATGAAAAAACAGCATCCCGATATGATCGTTCTGAGCCGCCTTTATCAGCACCCCCAAGCTTGCGGGTGCCCGAAATATGGTCCGACACGCTCGCCAATGGCATTGATGTCATCGGTATTGAAGACAACGAAGTACCGTTGGTGACCTTCAGCCTGGTGTTGCCGGGTGGCCAGTGGCTGGATGAGCCCGGTCGCACCGGTGCGGCATCATTGCTGGCATCCTTATCCATGCAGGGAACCGCCGGTCGTACGCCGGCAGAACTGGAAGAGGCCATCGGCCTGTTGGGCGCCAATATCAGTTTTTCTGCCGGACGGGAGCAACTGAGCCTGACCGTCACAACCCTTGAGCGCAACTTTGAAGCCACCGTTGCACTGGTGGAGGAAATACTGACCGAACCACGCTGGGATGAAGCAGAGTTTGAACGGCTCAAGCGTGCTGCCCAGGCGAGAATCATCAGCGCCGAGGGCAATCCCAACGCACTGTCATCCCGGGCCTATGCAGGGGTGCTCTACGGTACCGACCATCCTTACGGTATTCCCCAGGGTGGCACCCGGGAATCGGTCGCAGCAATAACCCTTGACGACCTGAAGGCCTGGCACGCAGCCAAGCTGACCCCGGTGGGCGCAAAGTTGCAGGTCGTGGGCTCTATAAATAGTGAGCGGGCGATTGCGGCACTCTCGTCACTGGCGGAAAAGTGGCATGGCGAGGCATTGCAGATACCCGAATACGAGATGAAGGCCGCTCCCGCCGGGCAGACACTTTATTTTATAGACGTACCCGGCTCCAAGCAGTCAGTCATTCGTGTCGGCAAACGCGCGTTGATGTCGGATGATGAAGACTATGCCCGACTCAGCTTTGCCAACGAACGGCTTGGCGGTGGTTCCAGTGCCCGTTTGATGCAATTGCTGCGTATCGAAAAAGGCTATACCTACGGCGCCTTTTCCGGTCTTGTCCGCTTCATCAACGGCCCCTCACCGTGGAGAGCCACCAGCAGCGTGCGGGCCAATGTCACCCTCGAGTCGTTGCAGTTGATACGAGAGCAGATAAGTGACTTCGGTCCGACCTTTACCGACCAGGATGCAGCCGTCACCAAGAACCAGATCATCAAACGCAACTCACGTGCGTTTGAAACACTGGGCGCAAAGGCATCCCTGCTTAACCGCATCGCCCGGCAGAACCTCCCACACGATATTGTCGAGCGCGAACAAGCCATGTTGTCTGAAATGACCACCGCTGATTTTCAGCGTGTCATCGATGAGTATCTCAAAGAGGAAGAGATGATCTGGGTGGTGGTCGGTGATGGTGCAACACAGAGGGATTTACTGTCCGGCTTTGGTTATGGTGAGCCGATCGAAATGAACAGACAGGGCAAACCTGTGACCACGGCAGAAGACTGAAGATAATGGGGGTCAGCGTAGGTTGCGCTGACCCCACCCTGTTTACCAGGAAAGGCCAATAAATAAGGTCTCAGGACGGTTGGTTTTATTCGCCTACTACACCGGCCTCCACGAAAACAAAGTTTTCCGGGTCCAGCACCTCCCGAATTACCCGGTTGACGTCCTCCAGTGTTGCCATTTCCACAATAGCGGCCATTTGCTGCCGATAGTCCGCATTCATACCGTGAACCCACCACCCGGCATGACGACGAGAACGACGCGCTGCAGTTCGGTCGAGCCGATTGAGGTTTGCCAGGTATGACAGCTTGACCCGGTCAAGCTCCTGCTGGTCAAGCCCGGATTGAACAGTGTCGATTTCTCTTTGAATGGCGGCCAGTGCATCGTCCCGCTTCTCACCTGCCGTTGCCATGTAGACGTACCCCAGTGACTGATCGGACCGCACAACACTGCCCATCCAGACGGAATAGGCAAGCCCTTCTTCCTGACGCAATTTCCACAACCGGCCTGCAAGATCACCGCCGATGGCCCTTGCGGCCAATTGCCAAAGCACCCAGTCGTCACTGCCTGTTTCAGGTGCATGCCAGGCGAAATACAAGTTCGTCTGCGTCATGCCTTCCATCCCGAATGGATTATGGACAACCCCTACTATGGGTGGTGACTGGATCGGCTTTGTATGGGGCGCTTTTCCAGCCAGGGCACTGAGTGGCGCCAAGCCTTGTTGAACCTGCTCGATTGGCGCAGCACCGTGATAAGAGACTGCAATGGAGGAGGCCTTATAGTAACGGGACCAGAAACTCCTCAGGTCTTTTGATTCAACTCCCGGCAGTGCATCGATCTGGTCTGAAACGGATCGACCATAAGGCGTGTCCGCAAACATGGTTTGTGTCAGCAGGTCTCCGACGACGGATTGTGGCCGGTCTTTGCTGCTTTTTAGTGCGGCAAGCATTTCCTTGCGCACGCTTTCCCACTCGTCCTGCGAAAATGCCGGCTTGTTCAGCACATCAAGTAGCAGCGCCATGGCTGCATCGCTGGAACCAGAGGGCGCCTGCAACTCAATGTATGCTGCATCGCTGTCGGTATAGGCTATTAAGGTGAAGCCGTTCTGATCCAGGAAGTTTTGCAATTCGACCCGTGGATAGCTTGCCGTTTCCCTTACCATCATCGTGGCAACCGCTTCAGCAACGCCAGCGGTATCGCCGTGCCGGTCACCGGCACGAATCGCAACTGTATAGCTTTCCATCGGTGCAGTTTGCTTCGCTTCGTAGAGTAGCGTCACACCTGAAGCAAGCGTCGAGCTTGCAACCGAAGCCCCCCTGCCGCTGATCTTTTCCGCATTGGCAACAACGGCTGTCTCGAATCCATCGGGTACTTCACCCGGTGGAAACAGACTCATCAGGAAAAAGTTGTCGGGTGTCAGGTATTTTCTGGCAACTGATTGAATGTCTGAGGCAGTCACCGCATTCAAGCGGGTCTCGTAATCAGAAAACAAACCATAGTCACCATGCGCATCAGCGATTACGAGGTTTTCTGCGACCTGATACTGGTCATCCAGCAACTGATGGTATTGTTTGAGTAAGCGTTGTCTGGCGAACTGTATGTCCGCAGATGCAACACCTTTGCTACTCACGATCGCCAGTTGTTGCCACAGCTCATCAATAGCACCTGCAAGCTTTGCAGGTTCGGTCTCACCTGATATTCCCTGCCAGCCTTTGGCAAATCGGCGCGGCCATGCGCTCATATAAATCTGGTCCAGCAGTTCCTTTTCAATAACCAATTCGGACTGCAGCAATGAGGTTTTTCCACCTGAAAGATACTCAGCCAAAATTACGTAGGGAAAGTACTCAGGAGAACCGGCACGGGGACCTTCGGTCGCCAGCAGAAAGTACGCCTTGCCGAGATTTCGCTCCTCCGTGACCAGGTTAATACCGGGTTTCATGGAGACCGGTTCATAGATGGACGCTGGTATTTCAGCAGAAGGATAGCTGCCCAGGGTTTGTTGAAGTTTCTCCACAAGGCTGTCGGTATCAATATCCCCCACAACCGCCAGCGTCATGTTGTTTGGGATGTAATAGCCTTTGTAATACTCGCGAATACGCTCAACGGTTGCTGCCTGCACCGTGTCGATGGTGCCGATTGTTGAGCGCGAATAAAACGTCTCCTCGGGATACATGTAATAAGGTGATGCCCGCCAAATGTAGCCGTAGGGTGTATCCAGGCCTGAGCGCAACTCCTCGAACACGGCCTTTTTCTCGGTCTCAAAATCCTCACCGGAAAAAGCACCGTGGAACATCATCTGTTGGTGTCTGTCGAGCGCTGCATCGAGATCGGCGGTCGATGACATCAGCACAAAGGTCGTGTAGTCATACCAGGTCGAGCCATTGAAATATCCGCCCCGGCTGGCAGACCACTCGCCAATCTGGTTCTTGGGGTATTTCTCGGTGCCGCGAAAAAGCAGCAAATGCTCGAGGTAGTGTGAATTCCCCGCAAAATCAGGTGGCTCAGCGCTGTCACCAACGTGCGCACTCCAAACCGTGCTGACCAGCGGCGCGCTGTGATCTTCGACCGTGATTACACGCAGGCCATTATCGAGCACATGCAGGCGTGGCTGTTGTACATTTTGCGCCGTTGCATTGAAAGAGAACAGCACCGTGAGTACCGCGATTAAGGTTTTCATGAAGACTTCCCCAGGATTTACCAATTGGTTTGCTTTGAATTCTAGCTCAAGTCATTCCAAAAGGGACTCCTTTCTGTAAGGAAGTGAAAACACCCATATCTTCAATCACAAAGCTATGGTTGTCCGGCCATTTTTCTCCTGGCAGCTTTATGGTGGGGCGCAGTGTATGTTGCCGGGCCTCGGTATAGCGCACGGGAGCGGCATATTCTTCGTCTTGTGCGCTCACCAGCGAGGACCCAAAAAACAGAACGAATAGCAGAAGTGACAGGGCTACCGGTAACCTTGTAAGGGTGTAATACATACGCTGTCCACCTCGATCAACCATTTGAAAATCACGTTGATGCCGGTATCACGCTTCCCGGCGATCGTCAGGTTTTCAGCTTTTTGTCGCCCCGACTTGAAACCCGTTCCGGGCATGTCAACATTGAAGCGATTCAGTGTACACAAATATTTGGGGGTCCGGCCTTTTTTCCGCGTGGCGTACAGTATCAGGCAAGGCCCGAAAGGAACAATCTGTTACGATATTGTCCATGCTTGGGGGCGATGAAATGATCCATATCCGATAATGATACTCCTGAAAAACATACTGTTTATTGGGGCGGTATTCATATTCAGCAGCATGCCAATCCTTGCCCAGGATAACGCGGAACCAGAAGCTGACTCTGAACCGGAAAAATCCCGTGAACCCGACCGCGCGACCCAGCATGAAAACCCGGCCAGCCCGATACCGTATGAATCTGGTAAGGAAACAAAATCCACCTGCGAAGACCGCTGGTCGAATTTTCTGCCGATCTGGGGTAAGGATGCTTGCGAACTGGGTTACGTCCTGCCACGTCCGTTTGGCATTTCGGTCGGTTATATGCACCAGGATCAGCCATTCGACGTTGGCGATGTTCATATCAATGGTATTGATGTCAAAACGCCGGGTGTTGTGGTGGTCAACGAGGTTCAAAACGAAGAGACAACGTACACCTTGCGCCTTGATGCCTGGATACTGCCATTCTGGAATATTTATGGGATTCTAGGCAGAACCGACGGTCGGGCCGAGGGGCCGCTGGATATTGACCTAAACCCTGTTTTTCCCGTGATCTGTGGCCTGCCGACCAATGACTGCCTGATCAACACGCAATTTATTATTAATTACAAGGCAGACGTAACCGGTTATGGCACGACAATTGCGGGCGGTTATAAAGATTTCTTCGGCATGATTGATTTTAACTGGACCACCGCTGACCTGGATATCTCGCTGACCGATGCGGAAGCCACGGTCATTTCCAGTCGCATTGGATGGAATGGCAAACTGGGCGGGTTTACCGGCGTGCTTTGGGTTGGCGCGATGTACCAGGATATTTCGCAGACGCTCGACCTGCTTGTGCCAATTGGCGAAGACAGCCTGTTGGTTTCTATTGACCAGTCTACCGGTGAAAAAATGAACTACCTGATTGGCGGGCAGTGGGACATCAATCGTAGTTTTGCAATCCTTGCCGAATTCGGCTTTGGAAAACGCAAAAGCCAAATGCTGAATTTCACCTATCGCTTCTAGCGAATCTACGGATCATCCAGTCAGTTTAGAAGCTGAATTCTTGACATTTCATGAAAATTCATGAAATATGCAAAAATGAAACTCAAAAAGTTCGCAACACAAATTGATGAAACTGCACTTGAAGGCCTTCGTGCCTATGCAAGGAGCACCGGCAGGAGTATTTCCAGCGTGGTTTCAGAAGCCGTTGCAGAATACTTAAAAAGAGCAAGTGTCCGCCCGGCTTTTCGAAGTGCCATGGATGAAGTGCTCGATGACCACGCTGAGTTATTGGAAAGACTGGCTAAATAGTGACGCCGGTTATTCTATTTCCCACTTTGCAGGAAACGCTCGAATTGCACGAGCAACTAATACGGCGTTTTGGCGGATCAGAGGGTGTGCGGGACTTGGGATTGCTGGAAAGTGCTCTGATACGACCACAAACCGGATACTACGACACGTTGTCTTTGCAGGCAGCGGCAATGCTGCAAAGCCTTTGTCAAAATCATTGTTTCGTGGATGGAAATAAACGCGTTGCATTTGCATGCACCGCAATCTTTTTGAGAATGAACGGCTATCGCCTAAATGTTACTGCTGATGATGGTGAGTCTTTTTTGATCGAACAGGTCATTAAAAAGAAAACCGGCATCGAAGACATCGCAAGCTGGCTTGAAGCTGGCATGCAAAAGGTGGTCTAGCGCGCTATTCCGAGGCCAGAGTAAATGCTCTGACCCCGGATTATGGCAGCTAACAAAGTGTGCCCCTACTGCATCTTCCGTTGCGCCCGGATCATCAGGCCAAACATGATCGCGTACCAGGTCATCGCAAATGGGCCGACATCGGGCAGGCCTACGTCGATCGGTGGCGTCGGGAATGTCCAGATGTTCAGGAACAATCCGCCGATGCCCAGTATCAGGCCGATCAGACCAAACACCTTGCCGAACGCCGGGTGCTTCATGATGCCCAGCGAGAACAGGATGATGGTGGGCAGAATAAACATGTCCCACGCCACATCCAGACCCAGTTGAACGGAATCCACTGCGCGCCAGATGTTGATTTGAGCGGCTTTGGCGGCGTCATCCAGCGGGTGGTAGTAACGCTCCATATAGGAGATCAGCGACTGTTGAACAGTAAGCATTGCGCTGACCAGCACCGGTGCGGCGATACCGAAGATTACCGCCAGCTGGGTGGTGAAGGCTGGTCTGTGCTGCATCAAGAAATGGTACAGACCGACGTGCCCTACCAATAATAACAATGGATAAAACAGCACGATCAATATCGCAAGCCGGTCCGGCATCGGCACGATGGCCACGGTCATAAACAACACGGCGGCTGCGAAACCGCTCCATGCGCCGTAGCGGATCCACTCTCTGCTAAGATTATTGTCCGGGGGGTTAGTGGCAGCATTGTCTGCCTGATTTGAGTCGGCTGTGTAGCCAGCCGGGATGGTTTGTTCATGCATCTGGGTTTCTCCTTCCAGCAATGGGTGTATCCCAATACTACGGCAAGCGAAACCCTGCCAGCCACCGACATTAAAGACTTAGGGATGAAATTTGCCCCTGCGGGATGAATGTCCAGCCGGGCTGCCGGTAAGGGCTGGCAGATTCTGCCCCTGCCTCAGTCCGCTGTGGCTGAAGCACCCAGTTTTTGCAGGATAATCCCGGTGTAGGCGCGTGATACCGGTACGCTGTGATCGACCCCTTCCAGCGTGAGTTTCAGACCATGACGGTTACCCCGACACCCCCGCACCCGTGCCAGGTTGACCATAAACGAACGGTGGCAACGTATCAGCAAGGGCTCATCCAGCGTTTCTTCCAGACGTTTCAAACTGTAGCGAATCAGGCTGGATCGCAGTGCTTCGCCTTCAATGCGGTTGACTGCCACGTAGTTATCCTGTGATTCCAGATACAACAGGTCATCCAGCGCGACAGAAACCTGATCCTTGCCGTTATCGGAAGCAAAATGCATCAGCTTCGCAGCTGGTGACGCCAGTTGGATGGCCTGCAATTGCACGTATTCTGATTTCAACCACTCGTGACGGATATAAAACAAAAAGCCCGCCACCGGCAGGCTGTTCAGAATGCTGACATTCCAGATGAATTCAAAATAACTGCGCCAGCTAAAGTCATGCCAGTCACCAACAAAATTGTAAAATAGAAACACCACCGTGGCGATCAGCAGGAAGGTCCATGCCAGCCACGTGAAAAGACCACGGCGTGTCAACTGCCGCATCACCAGCGGCCGCAACAAAAACTCATTCGCCGCCACCGTGGCAATCACCACCAGCCCGAAAGCGCCAATTACCAGGAGAAATTCCAGACTAATGCTGAAAGCAGGATCAAGGTTGTTCACCCCAAAAGGTTGAAACACCACCAGAAACACCATAAAAAACACCCCGATCGACAAGGTAAACAACCACTGGTAGCGCGCTATTCCAAAATAGTGAGTGAGGTAATCCTGCGATGCATTGCTGTGGGGCATGATGGGAATCTATTGGGTGAGGTGGGTTGAGTCAACTGTCGGCTCTTTTTCTAGCAACGCGCAGCCTTGCGTTTCTTCCCGTGCCGGCCTTTGTCGATAACATCATTGGGCCCGGGTCAACTGTCAGGCTTCTCAGGCTTCATGGGAGTAGGCTACATGGGTGCCTCCACTCTCGGTTCTCTGGCCCCGTAGTTAAACAATCCCCGTTTAAACCCTTTGCAGGTTTCTGATATCAAATGCTGTATCCGGATCCACTGGGGTTCGAACAGGCTTGCCTTGATTTTTTCAGTGGGCAACAAAATTAACAGTGTGTCGTTTGCCGGGTGAGTCGGCCAAAACACGCACTAATAACCGATTGGAGAGATCAATGAAGTTTTCTTTCAAATATCTTGCCGTAGCGGCATGCGCATTTATGCTTGTACTGCCCGCAGTGGCCATGGCAGGCGGCAACGTCAGCACTGTAAACAAGAGCATTCGCATCGACGATAACTCTTCAACCGGCAATGTTGAGTCGATTAATGGCTCGATTCGCATCGGTGCCAGTTCTGTTGTCAAATCCGTTGAATCGGTCAATGGCTCGATCAAACTTGGCGAGAATGTCAAGGTTGAGAGGGGTATCGAATCGGTAAATGGCTCGGTTACACTTGAGTCGGGCGGTGAAGTGGATGGGACTGTCAAGACCATCAACGGTAGCATCCGGCTACAAAACACCGTTGTCACTGGAGATATCGATACCATGAACGGCAGCATTCGACTGCTGCAAGGTACAGAGGTAGTCGGTGATGTTGTGGTTCGGAAGTCACGTGGCTGGAACAATAACAAACGGCGCAACCCGGTCAAGGTGGAAATTGGCGAGAATGTCCAGGTTCACGGCGACCTGATTTTCGAGCATCCGGTTGAGCTGAAACTCCACAGCAGTGCCAGTGTCGGTGAGATCATCGGCGATGAAGTCACGATAGTCAGTAGTTCTTAGACGAGGACCTGCACAAGACTTTCGGGTCATGGATATTGGGGGCAGAGTAAAAGCCCCCAATTATTCAATACCATTTACCCAATACGCTCCTTAACAAGTCTTAACCACTCCAGCCGCGCCTCGGTCACCTGTTGCACGCCCAGCGCTCCGAGGTGCCCAAACAGGTCTTCATCCTGTGGTGACTGTTCGAGTCGCTCGCGTACTTCTACCAGGTGCCGTTCCACCTGCCCGATCATGTCATCAATACAACGCCGCCTTTGGTTCGCCGTCAGCACATCGAAAAAAAACAGCCGTGAACGAACCGGATCCATAATGGACGAGACCACTTCCGGCCGGGAGCCTGCCCTGATCCATTGTTTGAGCGCCTGCTTACCCTGCGCAGTCAGGCTCATCAGTTTGCGTCCGCGCCCATCGTTTTCATCGGCAGCAACGACGATGAAACCGGCTTGCTCCATCCGGGTAAACAGCGGGTAGACCGATCCCGCAGATGCCTGCCAGTGGGAAGATGGTGACGCCTTAAGTACACCACGCAGCTGGTAGGCGGTGCAGGGCTGAAGCTTGCTGATCAGCCCCAGGCAAACGCCTTCGAGTTCACTGGGTTCTCTCAATGCCGTATGTCCTTACAGATTACCGTTCATTGTATTTTCAGCGTTATTACCTCGCCTTCGCGCTCAATGTCGAAAGTCAGCGGTGCCTGGCCCCCGAACAACGCTCCGAGCTCGGACATTTCGTAATCACCAGCCGGGCGACCGTTGATTGCCACCAGGCGGTCACCGGCCTGGAACCCGGCAGTCTCTGCCAATGATCCCGGCGCAACACCGGTGACTTTGAGCTTGGAGGTGTCACCCATCCCCCGGAACATGACCCCAATGCGTCGTCTCTCGCCGCTGGTGTTTTTTTGCACCATGGCCCTGCTGCCACCGGTTGCGACCATGCGCCTTTCAGCACCACCCGAGGCCATTCTGGTCACCGCCCCGACGGGTTTATGGAATCGTATCAATTTGTTTTGCTGGTCAATAGAAACCTCCATGTCACCCATCACGCCCATGCCGATGTTGCCGTAGCCGGGTGATGGTTCCATGAACACGAGATTAGGATCCTGAAACTCAAAGCCTGCAAAGCGAAGCACACCGTCGAGTTGTCCCTGTGTCATTTTCCGCTCACCGCCAACCAGTCGGGCGGTGGGCCCCGGCTTAACCGCAGACTTAAGCGGTATCGACGGCTGCAACTCTGCGGGCAACATAAAGTCACCCATCGAGCCGGTGTCGATATGGGTTGCGACCGTCGTGCCCGCCACTTCCATATCGACCTGGATGTGCCCCTCCAGATCCGTGTAAGCAATCACACCCGGCTCATCTGCCACCAGGCGATCACGTGTTACCTTGATACGGCCATTGGCCTGGTCATAGGTCAGTAAAAAATCACTGAACAAGCCCAGTCCCAGCACACCATCTGTCATGCCCATGCTGAAGCCATGGATGTCCATGGTGACAAATTCAGCATCGAGAATCTGCGCATCACCCACGCTGGCAAGCGGCACCCGGACGATATCACCCGGTATCTGCGGACCGCCGGGGGCACCAATTTCCGTTTCACCGGTGACCTCATATCCAAGGCGCTTGGCGACAGAACTGTCCAGCACGTTCACGGAGGCACCGGTATCGACGATAAAGGTATATTCCTGTCCATCCCCCAGGTCGACTATGACCTGTGGGTGGCCGGTTTTTTGGGTCAGCTGCAGGATGGCCTCATCGCCTGCGAACTCAAAGCGGCCCATGTCAGGCAGTTCGACTTCTTCGGCAGAAGTTGTTTGCACACCGGCCATTGCCAGGGTAAAAAATACAGCCATTACTGCTTTTGGTGCCATTTGAATCTTCACATTATTCTCCATTTAGTACGAATCGTACTAAATAAGATGCAGGATTGCAGAAAAACGTCGCAAAAAACTGAAAACCGAATGGTTGATTCACATTTTCTTACGTAAATAACATCTAAATGCTGATACCAATTGTTTGGTCTTTAAATCAGGCTCATCCGGTGAGCAGGAAATCATCCCAAAGTACCAAATATGGTACACTTTTATCAAAGACTAAAGGCACAGCCTGGTTAATCTAAAGGGCGGGAGGAAACAATGAACAAGCATATCGGCGGTAGTCTGGACGAGTTTCTGGCAGATGAAGGCATTTTGGAATCCAGTCAGTCAATCGCTATCAAACGCGTTTTTTCATGGAAAGTCATTCAATACATGAAGAAACAGGGACTGTCGAAGACCGCTATGGCCGCCAGAATGAACACCAGTCGTTCAGCACTGGACCGTCTACTTGACCCTTCCAACGAATCCGTCACGTTAAAAACGATGCAAAACGCCGCAAAAGCCATCGGCGCTCATCTGGAAATGAAACTGGTGTATGACAGTCAGGCAGCCTGACTCTAGCCAAGGGGTCAGAGTAAAGTGCCAGAGTAGAGACCTGTTAATCGGGTTTAACTGATCGCTTTAAGCAAAGCCTCGGCAACAGCTTCTGATGAACCTGGGTTTTGCCCCGTGATGATTAGTCCATCAACCACTGCCAGCGAATGCCAGTCCTCAACTTTCTGGTAGACGCCACCCTTCACGACAAGCTGATCTTCGAGCAGGTACGGAACGACATCCGTCAGGCCAACCGCCGCCTCTTCAGAATTGCTGAAGCCGGTTACCCGTATCCCTTTGACCAGCGGTTCACCACCGGGGGCCCTGGCGTTCAATAGCACTGCGGGCGCATGGCATACTGCCGCGACGGGTTTGCCGGCAGCAATGAAGCTCTCAATGAGTGCGATTGAATCGCTGTCACCATGCAGGTCCCACAATGGACCATGACCGCCGGGATAGAACACGGCATCGAAATCAGCTGCTTTCATGTCGGACAATCTGGCCGTATTGGCCAGCTCATTCTGAGCAACCGGGTCGTTATCAAACCGCCGCGTGGCATCCGTCTGAAAATCCTCAGCATAACTTTTTGGGTCAAGCGGAGGTTGTTCGCCGTCCGGTGAGGCCAGGGTAAGCTGCACACCCGCGTCCTTCAGGTGGTAGTAAGGGCTGGCAAATTCTTCCAGCCAGAAGCCGGTTTTTTCGCCGGTGTCTCCCAGTTGATCATGAGAGGTTAAGACTATCAGTATGTTCATCTATCAGCTCCAAATATCGGGGTCAGTGAAAAGTGCCAGAGTAAGTTTGTGCCCGAGTAACTTATCTTGAGTAATTTATATTGCCGTAACTTATACTGCTGAACTGGCCATAGCAATTGTTAATCAATCTCGATTTACGACCGTCTACTCTTATCCTTTGGTTCTGGCCGCTTTTTCGGACACCCACTTAGAACAAGCCCGTCGTATACTGGCAGCGAGCCTTTTTAATTTGACAATATATTGGCTAGGAAAACTGGATATGAGTGAGATTAAAACTGAAGGATGGCCGGAAGAAAAATTTAAGAAATGGTATCAAGAGCGCCAGGTAATAGCTTCAAGAGATTACGTCAAAACACTTGTCCCCCGAATAAAAGCACTCGGTGAACGAGCAGGATTCAGACTTGAGAAATATGGTGAAGCCTCCTACACCACCACTTCCGATGCTATTGATGGCACTGTCGAAAAAACGAGCCGGGTCACACATGATTTGTACAGATTACTTATCGGAGATTTTAGACAGGAAAGACCCTGCTATATTGTTTTAGGGGGCACCCACGGTTACGAAAAAGGAGGTCCACTGGCTGCTTTGAAATTTGCCGAAGAGGAGGCATCACAATACGCCGATCGACTGAACATCGTTATATACCCTTGCCTTAGCCCCGGTCCGTATGAAAAAGAACTCAGGTTCACAGAAGGCAGAATAGACATTAACAGAGACGCTTTCCTGGACAACGCGCAAACACAAGAAATGCAAGCGCTTGCCAAGTCTGTAAAGGAATTGCATCAACGCTTGTTTAGAGGCGATTCAGACAAGAAATTTACTGCTGCTATTGATCTGCATGAAACCCCATTCATGGATATTGCCATTGATAAAGAAAACGCAGAAGCAGGTGGCGAGACCTTTGAGCTTGATATTTTCCCTAAAGGTTTATTTTTGATTGCATTTGACGAAGATCAGGAATTAGCCAATAAGATTATTCAAAACGTGCGTATTGAAGGCCATCATGTAGTCGACGATGACACACTTTACGGTTCACCAAATCACAATGGAGTTTTGCTAATGAGTGAAATGGGACCCGCCACGGGGCGAGTCCGTAACCTATTTAAACACTTTTCTACTGCTAGTTTTACAACCGAATATTGCGATATAGACCTCACCGATGAAACGCCTGATGCTGAACGTGTTGATCCGCAAATGGCTGCGATCAAGGGGATGTTTCCTTAGCGAGCAAGAAAAGGATGGTTGTAATGGCTCTAATGGAATATTCACCAGCATCAATTGACCGCCAGGCGCGTCAACAAAACCCAGGGTTCGTTCAGTTACTCTTATCGTACATAATCAATGCACCGACCAAAGGAGCCTAAGATGAAAAAATTAACTTTGATAGTATCGCTGGCGGCACTGATGTCAGTCTACGCCTTAGCCAACCAAACCGGCATGGCAAAAATTATTACTCAAGATGCACGCAGCGTCCAATGCATTTCAAGCGTTGTCATTGATGAAATTGATGGCAAGTTGAGCAATGTATCAAAACAGGGGTTTGAACTGGAAGCCGGCACCCATTCCATGAATGGCCGGGCTGTTATCAATATTGCCAATTGTCCGGCGGTACGTGGCAGAAATTCCTATGTCGTTCCTGATCTGGAAGCAAATTTTGAGGCAGGCAAAACTTATTACGTTGGTATGGATCACAGCTCCAAAAACAAGGAAGAGTGGCGCCTGGTTATCTGGAAAACAGAATAATCACCATTGGCCTGTATATTTCGTCTTTATTTTTACTCTGACCCCATAACTTATAAACTGTGAAAATGGATTTTTCGTGTCCCACCTGCAATGTATTACTCCAGGCGCAAAAGCCGGAGGGTATTCGTCTTTGGAAATGCGCGTCTTGTAGAGGATTCGCAATTTCTTTACCCATCGTTCGAAAGGGGCTGAAAAAAGCATCGTTTAGAAAAATCTGGCAAAAACTCTCCACAGGTCAAATTGAAACCGGACGACCATGTCCTGGATGCAAGGATCCACTAAGCGTGGTTGAAGCAGATGGACACGGTGGTGTGATAAAGATTGATGTGTGCCGCACTTGTCAGATTCTTTGGTTTGATGACGAAGAGTATTCAGATTTGCCTAAAGTTGTGCCTGAAGTTAAACAGGACAAGCAGTCAGAAAGCAGACTTCTCACACCAGAGGAAATCGGCTTTGCTGCGTTTAAAAAAGATCAATATAGACGTCGATCTTTCCTATTCAAGCTGTTGGATGGCAGCGTTTCAAAAGAGTTGGGGCTCGATGACTTTTTTGGCGATTTTTTCGACGAGTAAAACAAACAAAGAGGGTCATTTCGCGCTGACCCCATTGCCTACTCGAATAAATAGATATGGGCCTTGCCTCTGTTAACCGCCACGGTGATACTATCAATCAATCAAACACACCCAATGTGACGGGTTATCACACAACATCAGGCAATGAGTGACCTGTACTGATGGCTGCAAAGGCACAAAAGAGCACGAAATGAGTGTCAACAACCAGATTGATAAAACCCGCATGATGGGCACTGCCGCGTTCAAGAAAGAAATCAATCACCTGCTTTATTCCACCAGCTACACCGGCACTGACGGCGAATTTGATGCGGGCTGGAATAGCCGCGACCACTCACTGGTAATGGCCTTGATGTTAAAGAGTGGTGATAACTATCCAAAGATAGCCAATGGCAAGTGCATGTTTGTGCAGGGACCATTTGCCGGCAATACCACCATAAGAATCGGGCAGGATGACTATTCCAAAACCGGACACAGCTGGCTGATCCATTCAAAGTTCGGGCTCATAGATATCAGCCCTTCTTTGCAGTCAAAAGAGCATCGGTTCAGGTCAGCATTAAATGGCGTCTTCAATCGTGTCTGGCTGACGTCTGGTAAAGATAGGGTCAGTGTAGTTGTGTGCCATGACCTCAATGAATATGTAGAAGAGATCGATCAAGCCAGTCGCGCAATGGCCCATTCAACCGCAGTGTATTTGCATTTGACTGAACAGGAGGTTACCGACAAGTTTATCAACAGCCCCTTCAAATTCCTGAACTCAAGGTTCTCGACAGAGATAAAGAATCGTTTTGGTGCAGATTTTTATCCCGCCGTGGCAAAACACCTGCATGACTTTGTTGTTGGCAAAAGTAACTCATTGGTGAGCCTGGGGAAAGTAAAGGCCTGGGGTGTTGTTACTGATGAGTTTTCTAAAAAATAAAGACGCCCATATCTTTCGACGCAGCTTTCGACTCATCATTCGACCCATATCATTCGACATTGGCCCCTTATCCATCTTTTTTTACCCCTTCTAACTGGTTACAGATAGGGCAAATAAACGGTATAACATGTTTTTTATCTCATCTCCTATACTGAGTTAAACCCTTATGAACAAAAACAGAAAATGAAAAACCGATTTCTGTTCACAATTCACTTCCTGCTGCTCGTCCTTTTCTCAACCAGCGCATACTCCGCGTGGACCGAACAACAAATCCGCGACATCCTAATTGAACGCATCGACGCCTATGAAAAAAGTGTTGGCATGGTCGTTGGATTTCTCGATGGTAATGAAAGCATAATCGTCGGCTATGGCGCGTTTAGTGACTCTGATGATCGTGTTCCAGATGGAAATACCCTGTATGAGATCGGCTCAATCAGCAAGGTGTTTACGGCAACCCTGCTGGCTGACATGGTAAGGCGTGGGGATATGGGTATTGACGATCCCGTGCAGCAGTATTTACCAGATTCAGTGATACTACCGACCTGGGGAAATGAATCATTTACCCCTTATCACCTGACAACTCACACATCCGGTTTGCCCAGGTTGCCGGATAACATCAACCCCGCAGATCCAACAAATCCTTACGCAGACTACAGCGTAGAAAACATGTACAGCTTTCTCGGCAACACTGAGCTCCTGACCAGGCCAGGAGAAACCTGGCTATATTCCAATTTGGGTGTCGGGCTGTTGGGCCATGTATTGGCGCTGCAAGCAGAAATGGAATACGAGCAGTTGGTCACAGAGCGCATCACCCAACCATTGGGAATGAATGACACAGTAATCACCCTAAGCGAGGAACTCGCAGCTCGCATGGCCCAAGGCCACGACGCAGGGCTAATCCCCACCCCTAACTGGGATATTCCAACTCTCGCCGGCGCTGGTGCGATACGCTCGACCGCGGCAGATCTGCTGCTATTCCTAAAGGCAAACCTCGCCGATCAGAATTCTTCAATCATTCCGGCATTACAGGATACCCACGAACCTCTAGAGCAAGTTGGCAGTTGGCAAATCGGCATGGGCTGGTTTGTCGGCGAGGTAAATGGCAAAACAATTCGCGAACATGGTGGTTCAACCGGCGGTTTTACGACCTACGTTGCATTTGACCAGGCAGCGGGCACCGCAGTGGTTGTGCTCTCCAACGCGTCAGGACCTATTCATGACATTGGAATACACATTCTGGCTTCAACCAATTTAAGCATGTACAAATCCCCGGACGATGCTGTTCAGGTTTCCCGTGAAGTGCTGGATAAGCTTTCAGGCGAATACGAACTCAGTCCCACATTCATATTGAAGTTCTGGCGCGAGGGCGACCTGTTTTTTGTGCGGCTAGGCGATCTGGGGATCTTTCAGGTCTATGCAGAATCTGACACCAAATTCTTCACAACCGCATATGACACTACCTACACTTTCTACATTGACCCACAAGGAAATGTGGTTCATGTAGTTCATCAACGGGACGGGGTGATTCAATATGCGCCGCGGATTGAGTCACCCTCTTTCACAATGAACGCCGGCCTCAATGATGCCTGGTACGATCCAGCGACCGACGGGCAAGGATTCTTTGTGACCGTTCTACCCGAATTGGGTAAGGTATCAATCGCCTGGTTTACTTATGACACAACATTACCCGACGACAATGCGGACTCCAACCTGGGGGACCCAGGCCATCGTTGGTTAACCGCATTAGGCTCGTATTCCGAAAATGAGGCTGTTCTGGATATAGTGTCCACTGCTGGAGGAATATTTGATGCCTATAGTGAGATAGAACGTACGATTGACGGGACCATTATATTGAAATTTGATGATTGTGCTTCTGGCACTGTTGAGTACAACATTCCGTCAATTAACCAACAAGGAATAGTGCCTATTCAACGAGTGGTAGACGACAACATTGAACTCTGCGAAATCCTGGCGACCGATATTGGTGATGCGGAAGGTGATTAGTGTTTAGCTAACATCCCTAAATGATGCGGAGTCTGGCCCACTGCCAACACCGGTTTAAAATTGACCCCCTTTGGAGCTTTCTCACCGGTTTAGAATTGATCCCCCTGGTTTAATATTCTGATCCATAGCTAAAACGCCTATGAAGCAGTCGATGTTTGTTGTGCAAGTCCCAGAACACCAGCCTTTCTTTTGTCTTTAAGTCGGTAACTATCGCCCTTAATCTGAATCAGATGCGCATGGTGCATCAGGCGATCCAGCATGGCTGCGGTAAGTGCACTGTTGCCGGCAATGACGCCTTCAGACTCGGGCAGGAAGACTATTATAGAACCGGGCACAGCTGGCTGATCCATTCAAAATTCGGGCTCATTGATGTCAGTCCTTCATTACAGTCAAAACAGCATCGGTTCAGGTCAGCGTTTAACGGCGTCTTCAACCGTGTCTGGCTGAC
>SMVB01047987.1_pt1 | contig 17982 bp, 19 predicted proteins | sample 2456461 | NCBI WGS metagenome assembly SMVB01 (sample SAMN11095934, study PRJNA526329) | marine sediment metagenome | biome: Marine sediment; feature: Surficial sediment; material: Deep marine sediment; isolation source: Hadal surficial sediment | place: Pacific Ocean | collected 2014-05 | depth...
CGACAACAGCGGACATATCTACCCAAGTGCACCCCGCCAACGGCAGAGGCAAGCGCATATGTGGGTCACGCGGTCATTACCAACACCAACCCTGGTCGATCCCACTAACCGACCAGCCGATACTCACAGCGCATATGTGCGATATGGGCGAATCTCGCGCTGGGGGCTAGTCACTCCGGCAACGTCGGTTTTGTACCTCGCGTCGCCGGCCGTCGACTACTACGGTTCGGAGTGGGTGTCTTAGGAAGGTTGTTGGGTCTTGGGCGTGGTATTGCACGCTCTCGGGTAAAAGAGGGGGGACTGTGCGGAAGGCGTCCATTGCATTGGCCGTGGTTGGTCTGCTGTTGCTCGCGGTACCGGTTCTGGCACAGAGCAACACGATCGAGATTGAGGTCGCCGGGATCAACCGGGGAGACGAGGGGGACATTTTCCGGGTCGCGTCCGTGGACGTCGACCCTGGGATGGTTGGGTGGCGCTGCACCGGGACTGCTCAGACCGAGAACAACGCCTCGGAACATCCTGACAACGACTTCATCCTCACGAGTGGAAGCTCGAGTACCGAGATTCTGGACTGGGAGGCAGCGGCCGGGAAGATCACCAACACGTCCGGGACCCTCGTGCTCGGCGAGTCGATCACCGTAGATCTCCGGCTGGGCCCCGATCGCGTAGCTAGTGGGGGAGTGCGCATCATCTTGACCTGCAGCCCCCCCGCCGCCACCGGAAACCACAACGACCACCGTGGCGGAAACCACAACGACGACGCATGTGGACACACCGAGCACAGTGACGATTCCGCCCGACGACACCACCACGACCGAACCACCACCGGTCGGCGGCGTTAGTGCGGGCGGTGGCGCCACAGCCGCGGGTGGCTGGGAGGCCGCGGTCCTGTGGTTGGCCGGTGGCGCGTTGGTGCTGCTTAGTAGTGCAGCACTCTTTGCGCAGCGGAGGCTTTCCGGCCGGGAATGACGCACTGCCTCAGCCGCGGTGAACGCCATTCACGGCTAGCGCATATGTGCTCCGATATGGGCGGCCCCGATCGGGTCTCAGGGTGAGCCGTATTGACCACTTCGTGGGTGCATGAATGGGTGCAGGGCGGTAGGAGTCAATCGGTGGGGGGTTTCGGCGTGCGTGATGGGTGCGCATTCCGTACACGCGCGGTACACGCGACAGCCGAAAACAGACGAAAGGCCGCGAAACCCGACGTAGAGAATCGAGGCGGCCAGCTGGGGCGGAATCCCGTGCTATGTCTAACGACTTGCGGCCTTGCATGGGGTTCCTTCGGGTGGGCCTGCCTGGATTTGAACCAGGGACCTCATCCTTATCAGGGATGCGCTCTAACCAGGCTGAGCTACAGGCCCGAACGGCAGGAACGTTAGCAAGCGACGCCTCCACCGACACCACGACTACAGACCCAGGATCTGCGCCTTCTTGGCGGCGAATTCCTCGTCGGTGAGTACCCCGGCCTTGTTGAGATCGGCGAGTTTCTGCAGTTCGTCCGCATAGCCAGGGTCACCTGTCGCTGCCGCTGGGGTTGTTGCGTCTCCCGACGCCGCGATTTCCTTGTCGGCAGCGGTGACTTGCTGTTTGTCGATGCCGAGTTGGTCCATCGCCTGCGCCAACTCTTCGTCTGTGAGTTCTTCGGGGTCCGTCCCGGTATGTTCCTTGACCCGATCGGCGTCTTTGGTAGTCATCTTGTAGGTACCAAAGGCGACCAGACCACCGACGAGTAGGATCCTCCGCCTCCTCCTCCGCCGCCGAGTCCGGCGGACCCTTCTGGCGCCGCCGCCTCCTCCTCTACGTGGCACTGCGTTCTCCTTATCCGATTGAAGGGAGAGGCTACCAGACAGCAAAGGAGGGACCCCGAGGAGGCGGAGTGAGAGGAGTCATCGACGTGGTCCAGGTCAGAGCCGCCGCCTCTCCCAGCCCCAGCGACCATCCCCAGCGAGAGCAGCCTGCGCCGCTTTGGATCTCGATCGTCAACGGGTCTCCCGCCTCGACCTGCAGCGGCTCCAATAAAGGAAGAAACCCGTGGTTCCAGCTCGGCGTGGCCGTCGGGGGCTGGTTGCTCATGGAGATACCCGGCGCGATCTCAGCAACGAACCAGCAGCCGATCCCGTGAACCAAAGCGTCCCGGCGCGCATTCACGGTGATCGATCCTGCGACGTCCTGGTGCTCGATTGCGGCCAGGTCGACGCTTGTCACAGTCGCCGGCTCGGTGACCACCGAGACCGGGGAGAGGTCGGTCCATAGGATGCTGTGGGTGGCGAGGTTGGTCAACGCCGAGAAGTCCAGTTCGTGAACCGGCCGCCGGAGACGAGCGATCTTCGCGTAATCGTGCCGGCTCTCCACGGCTGCTGCGACCAGCGAGATGCGCTCAGGGACGATGGTTCCATCCGGCTTCAGCAAACGTTTCGTTGCGTCCAGCACCCAGGTCAGGATGCCCTCCTCGAAGCCGATGTTGCCGATGGTCTCGGTGACGAGCACGTCTGCGAGTTCGGGGAGCGTTGCCTCGGTCGACCAGTCGGTGATGATCGTCACCCGATTCTCGACGCCGTTGCGCCTGGCGATCTCGCGGGCGACCTCGGCCATCGGCCCATGTTCGATCGCATAGACCCGGCTCGCTCCGGCAATGACGGCGAACATGGACAAGATTCCGGTGCCTGTACCGAGGTCGACTACGACATCGCCGGGCCGGATCTGCTGGAGGAGGGCTCGAAGGAAGCCGGTAGTCCGGACCTCATCGACCAGCAGCGAATGGTGAAAGTCGAACAGTTCTGCCGGGAGGTCGTCGTACACGGCCGGAGTGTGACAGCGCGCCCGATCCGGCGCAACGTGGATACGAACCGGCATGCGTGCACTCTCGCCGGTACCCTCACGTGGTCACAGCAGGGAGGAATTGTGCGCGAGTGGGTGTTGCTGGGCCACGTGCTGTTCGCCATCATCTGGATGGGCGGATCGGTATACGTCGAAGCACTCACTGCCAACGCCAAGCGCCGCTCGGATCCGCTCGCGCTCGGCGTGCTGTTTCGCGACACCAGCGCGATGAATCAGCGCCTGTTCTCTGTCACATCCAGTCTCACGATCGCGTCCGGGTTCTGGCTGATCTTCATCACCAGTTTCCGCTTCGAGATGCTGTGGATCGTTGTCAGCGTCCTGCTGGTGGGCGCCTCGGTGACCACGGATCTCTTCTATGCCGCGCCCCGTTCCAGGGAAGCTCTGGACATCATTTACGACAAGGGCGCGGCCGATCCCGACGCCGCAGTCTTGATCGAGCAGGTGATCACGGCCGGTCGCCTCCGCTCCGCGGTACTTCTGATCGTGCTGTTCCTGATGATCTTCAAGCCGGCGTTCTGACCGGCCAAAGCGGGGCCTCCGGTAGGATTCGGCTTGTCGCGGGGACGTAGCTCAGCTGGGAGAGCGCCTGGTTTGCATCCAGGAGGTCGTCGGTTCGAGTCCGATCGTCTCCACGCCATCAACCAGGAGGTTTGATGAATACCGCGGTGATCGTCGACGCAGTACGCACACCCCTCGGCAAAAGCAACGGTGCGCTGAGAGACTGGCACCCGGTCGATCTCGCTGCCGAAACCTTGACCGCGCTCGTCGAGCGCAACGGGCTCGACCCGGTGCTCGTCGACGACGTCATCATGGGCTGCGTCTCCCAGGTAGGGGAGCAGACCTACAACGTAGGCAGGAACGCGGTGCTCGGCGCCGGATGGCCGGAGTCGGTTCCCGGGGTCACCCTCGACCGCCAGTGCGGCTCGAGCCAGCAGGCAGCCCACTTCGCCGCCCAGGGGGTGATGGCCGGCGTGTACGACGTCGTCGTCGCCTCAGGCGTGGAGTCGATGACCAGAGTGCCGATGGGGATCTCCTTCTCACAAGGGCCGGGCAAGCCGTTCGGCGACAAGATGCGGGCCCGCTATCACGACAGCCTGGTCCCGCAGGGTATCTCGGCCGAGATCATCGCCGAGCGGTGGGGGATCAGCAGAGAAGAGCTCGACCACATCGGTTACGACTCGCACATGCGGGCGGCCAGGGCAACCGACGAAGGCCGTTTCGACGATCAGATCATCCCGATCCAGGTACAGGCGAACGGCGACACGGAGACGGTGACGAGGGATCAGGGGATACGCCCCACCACGACCGTGGAGGCCCTTGCCGCTCTCAAGCCCGCCTTCCAGGAGGACGGCAAGGTGACGGCAGGAAACTCGTCCCAGATCACCGACGGCGCCGCCTCGCTGTTGATCACCAGCGAGGCCAAGGCCAAGGAATTGGGTCTCCACCCCAGGGCACGGTTCGTCTCGTTCTCGGTGGTTGGCACCGACCCGGTTTCGATGCTCACCGGTCCCATCCCCGCCACCGAACAGGCGCTGGCCAAGGCCGGGCTCGGCCTCGACGACATCGGGCTCTTCGAGGTCAACGAGGCATTCGCCTCGGTCATCGCCGCCTGGCTACGCGAAACGGGCGTCGACTGGGACAAGGTGAACGTCAACGGGGGAGCCATCGCCCTCGGCCACCCGCTCGGTGCGTCCGGGGGTCGGCTGATGACCACCCTGGTTCACGAGATGGAGCGAACCGGCACCCGCTACGGCCTGCAGGCGATGTGTGAGGGCGGAGGGACCGCAAACGGGACCATCATCGAGCTGATCGAGTAATGACCGCGTCGAGATACTCAGCCATGGAATCTGCCACCCCGTCGGGGGATAGATGACTGCGGTGATCATCGCGGCGGTGATCGGGTTGGCGATCTTGTTCGGGACCATCGCCACCGTCCGTGCCCTCGCCATGGGACCACCGCCCGAGCCTGACCCCGATGCGGTCCAGGAGGTAGAGGTGTACTACCGGTGCTCGGTCTGCGGGATGCAGGTCACCGTCACTCACCTCCAGGATGCCGCCTCCGACCCTCCAAGGCATTGCCGCGAAGACATGGATCCGGTCCTCGCCTGAGGCAACGTGTTGCGAGTGTCACCACCCGGGGGAAAACCCTGTCCAAGTGCTTGCCAACCCAGGGCTGGAGCGGCCGCTCTGCGGCACTGTGCTGGTCAACGGTTGGCGAACAGGATTCGTCACGTTCCTGAACTGGGGGCCCGTAGGTCCGCCTCCCGGCCCTGCGAGCCCAGGGTTCGCAGGGCCGACGTCAGCGGTAGTTGAGCGTCATTGCGAAGCCGACACCGATGAGGCCGAGGCCGCCGAGGAGCCACTTGGAGTCGGTGCCTCCCGGCAGCAGATCGATGTAGTTGGCGAGGATCAGGAGTACCCCGACCGCCATCATCCCAAACATCGTCGCCACATACCAGGTTGGTGATGTGCCCTTGTCCTCGACCTGTGACGAGGCCGGGTTCTTCGGAGGTGTCGGGCGCTTGCTGGCCTTTTTCCTGCCCTTGGATACTGGCATGGGGCAAGGGTAGCGCCAGCTCACCGTGTGCGGGGCCCAGCCCGGTACGCTTGCCGCATGAGGGTTCTGGTCATCGACAACTACGACTCGTTCACCTACAACCTCGTCCAGTACCTCGGCGAGCTCGGGGTGGAGCCTGTGGTGGCCAGGAACGACAAGCTCACCCCAGCCGAGGGTGCGGCCCTGAAACCGGACCGCCTCGTGATCTCTCCCGGGCCGGGGGTGCCAGAGGACGCCGGTTACTCGGTCGAGTTCGTCAAGACGCTCGGGACCGAGATCCCAACCCTCGGCGTTTGCTTAGGCCACCAAGCCATCGCGGTCGCCTTTGGCGGCCGTATCGCGAGGGCCCCCAAACCGAGGCACGGGAAGACGTCTCAGATCACCCACGATGGCGAGGGTGTTCTCGCCGGCTTGCCCGATCCCTTCACCGCAACCAGGTACCACTCGCTCGCCGTCACCGAGGTGCCCCCGATCCTCCTTGTGACCGCCCACTCTGAGGATGGTGTCATCCAGGGTCTGCGCCACGCCGACCTTCCGATCGAAGGCGTGCAATTCCACCCGGAGAGCATCATGACCGAGGTGGGCAAGGATCTGCTGGCGAACTTTATTGGCGAGTAGCAAGTAGCAAGCACCTGGCTTCTGGGTTAGTCGGCTACGGAATATTTCCCTGGATCGTTCTCGACGAGTAGACCCTCACCCACGAGGTCTTCGATCGCCATCTGCACGGCCTCCACAGGAAAACCGGTACGGCCGGCCAGGTCTTGGACACTGCCAGCAGCAGCGACCACCGCCCGCACGATGGCTCCGCGCAACTGGCGGGCCGATCCCTCGAAGCGAGCCTGCGGCATGGGCGGCACATAGCTATCCGGCCCGGCGCACCAGTCTGCTACCGGGCATTCCCCACAGCGGGCCCCGCGGGCGAGGCATAGGGAGGCGCCGAGGTCCATCACCGCCTGGTTCCAGGCGGCGGACGGCTCGCCGAGTGCAGTTTGGGCGGCAACCTGTACCGCGGCGCCGTCCAGCGGTTCACCGTTCCACCGGCTCACCACGCGGCGCATGTTGGTGTCGATAGTCGCAACCGGCTCTCCGAAGGCGAACGAGGCGATGGCCGCAGCGGTGTACGAGCCGACTCCCGGTAACCGCTCCAGGCCGTCGACCGTCTTCGGCCAGCCCTCGTCCTCGATGATCCTGGCGGTCTGGCGAAGCCGCGGTGCCCGGCTGTTGTAGCCGAGCCCGGACCATACGGCAAGCACGTCGGTGAGCGATGCCGCGGCCAGCGACTGGACGGTCGGGAATCGTTCGACGAAGCGCTCGTAAAAGGGCACCACCCGCGATGCCTGGGTCTGTTGCAGCATCACCTCGGAGACGAGGACCAGGTAAGGGTCACCGACATCGCGCCATGGCAGATCCCGTTTGTGCTCGGCGTACCAGGACAGGAGCGCGGCGTTCCGCTCCTGGTCGACTGCAGTGCTCATGCTGTCGTGGCGGTGGTCGGGGGTTCAGGCACGGTTGTTGTTGTCGGCGCCGCTTTGCCGAGGGTCAGGTCGACCGCCGACCCGTCGTCCAAGGTCGTCCCCGCGTCCGGGTTCTGTAGCACCACCTTGCCGACGAGAGTCTGGTCTTCGACCTCCACCTCTCCTTCAAACACTGCGATGAGGCCGGCATTGGCTGCGGCGGTTTCGGCCTCCTGCTGAGTCATACCATCGAAGTCGGGCACCGTGACTTGCCTTATGACGCCGATCCTGACCGTCACCTCCGAGTCCACGGGCACGGTCTCGCCGGCGGCGGGATCCTGCTCGGCGACGAACCCGACCAATCCGCTGACGGCCGTGACCTCAACCGTGCCGCCGTCGACATAGGTGAGTTTGGCCAGAGTGGCCGCAGCCCGTGCCGATTCCGGCGACAGCCCGAGGAGCTCTGGGATCGTCGTGTTCTCCTGGCCCTTGGAGACGTAAATGGTGATCGGAGTCTCGCGGGCGACCACCCTGCCCGACTCCGGGTCGGTACGGGTCACAAAGCCCGGGGCCACGTCAGCGGAGAACTCTTCCTCGGTCGACACCTCCTCGAAACCGGCACGGGCCAGCTCGAGCTGAGCGCCCTCTGCGCTCATCCCCAAAACGTCCGGTACCTCTATGGAGAACGGCCCGCGGGAGACGACGAGATCGACCAAAGTACCGGCCTCGGCTGGGGTGCCGGCTGCCGGCGACTGGCTGATCACGGTGTCTTCCGGGATGTCCTCGGTGAGGGTGTACGTCACCTGGCCGACTTGGAATCCCTGTGCCTCGATCAGCGCTATGGCCACGTCCAAGCTTTCGCCTACCAGTTCCGGCACGCCGAATTGTTGAGCCCCCGACGAGACCACCACGGTGACGAAGGACCCCACCTCGACCTCCGTTCCCGCCGGCGGGTCGGTCTCGATCACGATCCCTGGCGGGATGGTCTCGCTGGTCTCGTCGCGCCTGTTGACCTTCAGTTCGAGGTCTTGCAGCTCTTGCGACGCCTGCTCCGCTGGAACCAGGGCTAGATCGGGGACGACGACCAGCTCGATTGCCGATACCCCGCCACCGGAGAGCATCCGGAACAGGATCCAGGCCCCGATTGCGAGCAGCGCCAGCAGCGTGGCGACGGCGGCCAAGTAGGTGAATTGGCCGCCGGGTTCGTCGGGGGGCTGATAGGCGACCGCCCTGGCAGTCTCGTCGGGTGGGGCGGTCGCAGCCGGAGCCGGAATCACCGCGGTAGCGGCACCTGCGGCGGCGGCACCGACGACCATCGGAACCCGTCCCGCCAGGAAAGCAAGCAGATCTGATCGCATGTCCGAGGCGGTCTGGTACCGCTCGCTCGGGCTCTTCGCCATCGCCGTCGCCGCGATCACCGACAGATATTCTGGCACCTCCGAGCTCACCTCGGCCGCGGTGGGGGCGAACTCGGATACGTGCTGGTAGGCGACCGCCACCGGACTGTCGCCGGTGAAGGGCGGGCGGCCGGCGAGCATCTCGTAGAGAACGACGCCGAGCGAGTAGATGTCGGATCGACCGTCTGCAGGGAGCCCCTGGGCCTGTTCCGGGCTGAAGTAGGTGGCGGTCCCGATTACCGCACCGGTCTTGGTCAGCTCCTCCGAGTCGTCGAGCGCCCTGGCGATCCCGAAGTCGGTGACCTTCACCGCTCCGTCGGTGGTGATCATGATGTTCCCCGGCTTGATGTCCCTGTGAAACACCCCGGCCTGGTGTGCGACCTCGATGGCGGCTGCCGCCTCCGCCGAGATCTCGGCAGCTCTCCGCGGAAGGAGCGCCCCCTCCGACTTCAAGATCTCCCGCAGCGTCCGGCCGGCAATGAGCTCCATCACCATGTAGTAGGTGTCGCCGTCCTGTCCCCAGTCATAGATGGCGACGATGTTGGGATGACTGAGGTTGGCGGCTGCCTGGGCCTCTCTCCGGAACCGGGTGACGAACGCCGCGTCGGCAGCGAAGTTGGGGTGAAGGATCTTGATTGCCACCCTGCGGTTGAGCATGGTGTCCTCGGCCTCGTACACATCGGCCATGCCACCACGCGCCAGGTGCGCGACAAGGCGATACCGGTCTGACAGGGTGCGCTCATCCATCGTCGAGATGGTACCGAGAGAGGGAAATATGGACGTGAAGACGCAAGACGCAAGACGCAGGACGCAAGGCCGAATCTTGCTCGCGACTTGTGACTTGGGACTTGTGTCTCATTGGAAAAACTCTGCGAAAATCTTCTGGGCGATCGGTGCAGCCACGCTGCCACCGGTCGCCGTCTCCCCTGCCGACCCACCAGATTCCACGACGACGGCCAGAGCGATCTGCGGCTCGCCTGGGCCTGCGTCCACCGGTCCGAAACCGATGAACCAGGCGTGCGGTGGTTGGCCGGTGACCTCGGCCGTGCCCGTCTTGCCGGCGATCCTCACGCCCGGGACGGCTGCATTGCGCCCGCTCCCAGAGACGACCACCCTTTCCATCATGTCGCTGAGGACCGCGGCACTGGCAGGGCTCGTCGCCCGCCGCCACACGATCGGGGTGGTCGAGGACTCGATCAACCCGTCGGAAAGGAACACGTCGGAGACGACGTACGGGATCATGATTTCACCGCCGTTGGCGACGGCGGCGGCGACCAGGGCCATCTGCACCGGAGTCGCCCGGACGTCACGCTGCCCGATGGCGTTCTGCGCGGTTGCCGGCGGATCGTCGGTGAATGACCGCGCCTCTGGGATTGCCGAGGCCAGGATCTCCAGGTCGTACGGGATGACACTGTTGAAGCCGAACGCCTCAGCCGTGGCCACCAGCTGCTCGGCCCCTACCTCCATCCCGAGACGGGCAAACACCGTGTTGCACGAGCGGACAAAGGCTTCCTCGAGCGTCACCGTGGTGCCGTCGACGCACACCTTCCCGTCGTAGTTGCTGATGGTCGCCGTCGAACCGGGCAGGACGAGGGCTCCCGGGTCCGGGTACTCCGTTGACGGACCGGCAATCCCGGCGTCGAGAGCGGCGGCTGTAGTGATGACCTTGAACGTCGATCCGGGCGGGTAGGTGGTGGCGATGGACCGATCCAGCAACGGCTGGTCGGGGTCGTCATCGAGCAGCTGGCCGGCAAGGTGGGAATCGGGTCCGATCAGGGTGTTCGGGTCGAATCCTGGTGTCGACGCTGCGACGAGGACCGCCCCCGTCGATGGGTCTACGGCAAACACGGCCCCCCGGTTGTCGCCCAAAGCCATGAGAGCGACCTTCTGGAGGGTATCGTCGATGGTGAGACGCAGGCCCCGCGGGCGGGGATCGCCCCCCATCAATGCATTGAGCACGCCGGAGATCGTGGCGTCGCGATTGGATACGAGGTCACCGGCGCGCTCGCGTTCGAGGCCGCGGGCGCCGAACAGCACCGACACGAAGCCGACGGTGTGGGCGTAGTCCGCCCCGCCCGGATAGCTGCGGACAAACGTCTGTGAGGTGTCGGGGCTCGGGTCGGAGCGGGCGGCTACCACGGCATCGGAGCTGACGATGGCACCGCGCTCCCTCCCGACTCGGGAGGCGACGAGGCGCGGATTGCGCGGGTCGTCGCGGTAGTCAGGACCAGCCACGGCCTGGATCCACGTGGTAGCCACCGCTAGGACCAGGAACCCGGCCAGGATCGTCCACGCGGTGCGGCGCAGTGGGTCGTTCATACTCGTTCCTCATGCGATGCGCGGCCGAGCAGGGCCAGGATCAGCGCCGAGGCGAGCAAAGACGAGCCTCCGTACGACATCAGCGGAGTGGTGAGCCCGGTGATCGGCAGCACACGGACGACACCAGCGATGATGAGGAACGCCTGGATGCCGACGAGGATGGTGAGCCCACCGGACAGGTACTTACGGAAGCGGTCGCGGCACCGCAACGCGATCCCGAAGCCGACGGTCACGAACAGGGCGTAAGCGGTGATGACGGCAATCGATCCGGCCAGACCCAGCTCTTCGCCAACCGCGGCGAACACGAAGTCGGTGGTTGCCTCGGGGATCAAGTCGGGGCGGCCGAGGCCGAGCCCGGATCCGGTGAGGCTGCCGCTCCCCATCGCAAACAGGCCCTGAGCCGTTTGGTAACCGGCCCCGGTGAAGTCGGCAAAGGGATCCAGCCACGCCGAGATCCGGACCCGGACGTGGGCGAACTGCTGGTAGGCCACCACACCGGCGACCACCACCGCGACCAGCCCGCTCACCACGTATACGCCGCGGCCGGTTGCTGCGTAGAGCATCCCGATAAAGAGGGCGAACAGCAACAACGAGGCCCCGAGATCCCGTTGATACATGAGCACGAGGAAGGCGGCCCCCGCGGCGATAATCACCGGCCCGAGGTGCCTCGGCTCCGGCAGCCTGATCGGCCCGATGCTGCGGGATACGGTCGCCATCGCTTCGGAACGGTCGGCCAGGTAGGACGCCAGGAAGATCGTGAGCAGAACCTTGGCTACTTCGCCGGGCTGGAAGGACAGGTCGACGTCGGCGAACGGCACGGTGACTCGCACCCAAAGCCGGGATCCGTTGACGACCGCACCGTGGATCGGCCAGCTTTCCGGGAGGAGCGGAAGTAGCAGCAAGCCGACGGCGGCGACCAGGAACAGGTAGCGATAGCGTCGCAGCACGGCCACGCCGGAGTCGCGCAACAGCCACACGACAAAAGCAGCAGAGATCCCCGCGATCGCCAGCCACCATCGCTGCAATGCCGCCAGGTTCGGGTCGATCCGGAACACCTCGATGAAGCCGATAGCGGCGAGGAAGCCGGCGATCGGAAGAATGAGAGGATTGGCGTTTGGCGCCCATGCCCGGAACGCGAGGTGAATCACGCCGAAGGTGAAGGCAAACACGATGAAGGTGAGGGCAACGTCGGCGTCCAGCCAGGAGCCCGCGGCGAATTGCACCATCGCCACACCGATCGCAGCGAGCGTTGCCGCGGCGGCGATGAGGACCGCTTCGGCGTTACGACTCATGGGCGTCGACGACGGCAACCGAGATGTTGTCGACGCCGCCGGCAGTGTTGGCGGCCTCGACCAGGGCCCACACCGTCGGCTCGACCTCGTTGCCGGCAGCGACGATCTCCTTGATCTGCTCGTCGGAGAGCATCGTGGTCAGACCGTCGGAGCAGAAGAGGACTCGGTCTCCATCGACGAGCTCCACCGTCTCATGATCAACGTGCACCGGCCCGAGCCCAAGCGCTCTGGTCAGCAGATGACGCTGCGGATGACGTTGGGCATCGCTCGGGTCGAGATGTCCGAGGGCAACAAGGTCGGTGACGACGGTGTGGTCCGTGGTGAGCAGCTCGAAATCATCCGATCTGACCAGGTAGGCGCGGCTGTCGCCAACGTGGCCGAGCTCGAGGGTTCCGTCCGGCTGAAACAGCCCGAGCGTCATCGTCGTGCCCATCCCCCGCAAGTCTGGGTTCCGTGCGATCTTGCTGAGGAGTTGATTGTTTCCTCTGACAACCCGCTCCACGATCGAAATCTCGGCGGAAGGGTCCTCGTCGGTCGCGGCGCCGAGCGCTGTCGTGCTGGCCACATTGCCGGCGATGGCCCCACCCATCCCGTCCGCGACCCCAACCAGGATGGCATGGTCAGACGAGCCGGAGGACTCGGGGTAGACGGCGTCCTCGTTGCGTCCCCGCACCCGTCCCTGGTGAGATGCGGTCGCCCAAACATATCTCATGGCGGACACCATTGTGGTTCGGCGATAGCTTCCATGCGTCAGGCTAGGGAGGGGTACCAAGTAGCAACCGACATGTACCAAATACGGTTTGCGTTGCTGATCATCTGACTTCGAGCATGGTTTTTCCGATCTGAACGGTGTCGCCTTTGACCACCCCAGTCGGTGCCGTTATGCGGCGTCCGTTGACATAGGTGCCGTTGGTACTGCCGAGGTCTTCGACGCGCGTCTGTCCGTTTTCGGCGCTGATCCTGGCGTGGAAGTCGGAGGCGTACGGGTCATCGATGATGATGTCTGCATCCGGACTGCGGCCCACCGTGTGTCCCGACCCTCTGAGCTTGACTCGTTTGCCCTTGGTGACATCGCCCCTGAGTACGACAAGCTCGGTGGGGCCCTTTCCCCTCGCCGCCGACCCCCGACCGCCGATGTGCACCCGGATGGCGCCGGCGATCTGCCACAGGAATAGGAACAGGAGCAACAGAAACAGGATTTTGAGAGCATTGAGGATCAGAGCAGGCATCGAGGCCTCACAAGAGTCGGAAGGTGAAGTCGATATCACCCATAGTGATCGTGTCGCCGGGAACGATCGCCGTTCCATTGGACCCGATCAATTCTCCGTTGACGAAGGTACCGTTTACCGAAGCTGAGTCGGCGATGGTGACATCCGAGCCGTGACGGACGATAACGGCATGGCGCCGGGACACCTCGGGAATATTGGCAACGACGTCCGAATCGAGGGCGCGTCCAACGATGTTGCGGTTGTCGGCGATATCGAGGGCGACTGGAGGGGAGGTCGCAACCAGCTGACCCCACGGAATCAACGGGCCAGGGTGCGACTCTCCTGAACAGTCGGCTATCCCTCTGGGAACGTCGGGGTCGGCGATGATCTCGACGGTGACCGGCCCAGCCAGTTTCCAGGCGCGATCGCGAGCGGTGGCCTCAAGGGCCATGGCCAACTCTGCTGCGAGCCCCCGGAGATCGATGCCATCCGGGATATCGTGTGTGTTGACCCGCATCTCCCATTCGTTGGGGATTTGTGGCCCGGCGTTTCCCTCGTACTCGACGAAATCGGCGTGGCGAACGAGACGGTCTGCCATGTCGACCGGATGCATCTTGCCGCGAAACACGGCCGCGGTGGCGCCGTCGACGAGGCGCTCCAGCCGCCGTTCCATCTCCTTGGCGAGGTGCATGGTCGGATTGTATGAGCGCCGGGCGTTTGGGCCACTCCAAGGGCCATATCCCATGCCCGTGTTAGCCTTTCGCATCCCACGGGCGAGTGGCGGAAATGGCAGACGCGCAGGTTTCAGGAACCTGTGAGGTAACACTCGTGGGGGTTCAAGTCCCCCCTCGCCCACGGCATGGCGTACTCCTCATTTTCTCCCGTACGCCGGTCGCGACGCCGTCGGTGGTTGCTGGCAGTGTTGGTCGCGGCCGTCGTAGTGGGGCTCATCCTGTTTGCGGTCCGAAATCGAACCGAAGCTCGCAGTGTCGCCGACTATCTTGCGGTCACGGAAGCGGCCGTACAACAGCAATCCCAGGCGGCGGAGGATCTGGAGGCGACGTTCAACTCGTTGACTGGCATCGATCGTCCCGAGTTGATGCGGCGGATCGAGGTAATGCATGCGGCAGCTGCCGAGGCAGGCGCCGCCATCGACTCGGTCATCGTGCCGGCGAGCGCAGCCGAGGCGCACGGGTATCTCATGGTCGCCACCCGATCATGGGAACGCGCCCTCGGTCTGCTCGACGATGCGGTCATTGCCGTGCTCGATGACGACGACGCGTCGGCCCTCGATGAGGCACTTGTTCTACTGCGCGTTGGCGATACCGCGTACGTCGAATTTCTGGCGAGGGTTGGTGACTTCGACGACTCGATCGCCTCAGGCGATTTCGAGGCAATCGTATTTGTCGATGTCGACGGGCCGGTCAGGCTCGATACCGCCACCGTCAGTACCCGGCTCAGGTCGGTGTATCAGCTCGGCGAGCATCGCAACATCTCGGTCACGGCCGTCACCGAGCCGGAACCTGTCGGCGAGCGCAACAACGTGCCCATTGTCCCGCAGAGCGAGTCGTTTCTCGTACAGGCCGTCGTCGCCAATGAGGGGAACGAGACCGAGGAGCAAATCTCCGTGACCCTGGAGCTCATCCCTGCAGATCGCGACGTGCCGCGGATCGTGATCACCCAGACCGTCGCCAGCCTGGCGCCGGGCGAGGCCAAGACCTGCGTGTTCGACGGAATCGAGCTGATCCCTGGTGGGCTGTACGAGCTTGTGATCCGTGCCAGAACCGCCCAGGACGAATCGCCTGAGGACAACGCGTGGCGCATGGTCTTCTATCGAAACGAGGACGCGTGAGCGGTTGGCTCGTCGTCATCATTGGTTTCCTCGTCGTCGTGCTGGCGGTGTGGCAGGCAGTCCAACTGCATCAACTCCGGGCTCGGGTCAAGGCGGTTCCGCAGGACGGCAATGTGATCGCCTTGCTGGGCTCGGTCGGGGTGCGTCTCGAGGGGATGGAGGCTGGGATGTCGTCGCTGGACCGCAGGTTGCAAGATATCGAGGGTCGTATGCCGAGCGCGATCGCCAAAGTGGGCTTCGTCTCGTACGACGCCTTCGGCAACGTCGCCGGGCGACTGTCCCGCTCGATCGCGATGCTGGACGAGCGCGGCAACGGCATCCTTCTGTCGATCCTGGTGTCGCGTGACGACACGCTGCTGTTCTCGAAAGAGATCCGCTCCGGTGTCTCCGCCGAGCCACTTTCTCCGGAGGAGGAGGACGCGGTGGCCACGGCCCTCGGCCGGTAGCATCTGGCGCCATGATCGACATTGCGATCCTGAGAGATGACCCGGCGGCCCTCGAGGCCGGACTGGCACGAAGAAGCGTGACCGTTGACGTCGCCGCCCTCCGCATCCTCGATGGCGAGCGACGGGCGGTCAGGGCCGACGCTGAGGAGCTGCGGGCCCGCCAGAAAGAGGGAGGCAAGGCGATCGCCGGCCTCGAAGGTGCCGAGAAAGAGGCTGCCATCGCCGTCGCAGCCGAGCTGTCCGACCGGTACAAGGAGATGCTGAGCCGTGCCGACGAGCTCGACAACGAGTTCATGGCCACCTGGGTGACGATCCCGAACCTGGCGGACGACACCGCCGCCGAGGGGCTTACCGAGGAGGACTATGTAGAGATCAGTCGCTGGGGGAATCCGCCGGAGTTCGGATTCGAGCCGCAAGATCACGTCGATCTGGGCACCGAGTTGGGTGTGATCGACATCGAGCGCGCCACCAAGATCTCGGGAAGCCGGTTCGGCATCATCAAGGGGCGGTTGGCGCTGCTGGAATTCGCTCTCGTCCGGTGGGCGTTCGATGTCCTCTCCGGGTATGGGTTCGAGCCGGTGTTGCCGCCGGTCCTGGTTCGCGAAGAGGCCTTGTTCGGAACTGGCTTTTTCCCCGCGGATCGAGACCAGGTGTACTCGGTCGGCGAGGATGACCTGTACCTCGCCGGCACTTCCGAGGTGCCGCTGGCCGCAATGCATGGCGACGAGTTCCTCGATCCTGAGGAGTTCCCGATCCGTTATGCCGGATTCTCCACCTGCTTTCGCGTGGAGGCCGGAACCTACGGCAAGGACACCCGCGGGATCTTCCGGGTGCACCAGTTCGACAAGGTCGAGATGTTCTCGTTCGTTCACCCGGAAAGTTCGGGCCAGGAACATGACTTTCTGCTGGCCCGTGAGGAGGAACTCGTCCAGGCCCTTGGTATCCCATACCGGGTGGTGAACGTTTCCGCCGGCGACCTCGGGGCGTCCGCCGCCAAGAAGTACGACATCGAGGGCTGGTTCCCCGGTGAGGACCGATACCGCGAGCTCACCTCGACGTCGAACACGACCGACTACCAGGCGCGCCGGTTGAGGATACGGTTCAAGGACCAGGACGGGAAGAGCCGGCTGGTGCACACGCTCAACGGGACGGTGTTTGCCGTAGGTCGAACCCTGATCGCGATCATGGAGAACTTCCAGACCGGCGACGGATCGGTCATCGTTCCCGAGGTCCTCCGCCCGTACGCCGGGTTCGATGTCATCGAGTAAATACCCTGCCAACTCAGGGTTCGTAGGGCCGGAGGGCGACTCTGGCGGCCCATGGTTCGCCGCTTCGAGGGCAGCGGCGTGAGTAACGGAGACGTCTTCTCCGATATAGCCGGCCGCTACGACCGCCTAAACGCCATTCTGTCGCTTGGAAGAGACCAGGCCTGGCGGAAGCGTGCGGTTGAGCAGCTTCCCCGGGGGAGGGTCCTCGACCTCGGCGCCGGGACCGGAGCCGCCAACGAGATCTTCGCCGGCAGCGAGGTGGTGGCTCTTGACCCTTCGCCTCAAATGCTTGCCCTCAACGACGCTGACGATCGGGTAGTGGGTGTTGGCGAGGGCCTCCCGTTCAAGGACGGAGCCTTCGACGCCGTCCTGTCGGCGTATGTGTTCAGGAACCTCGAGTCGGTCGAAGCGACATTGGCCGAGATCCATCGCGTGCTACGACCAGGCGGCCGGCTGGGTGTCGTTGATCTGGCCAGGCCCGAGGCCGGCTGGCAGCGGAGCCTGCATCGTCTAGGGACGTCGATCCTGTTGCCGATCGCCGGTGCCAGCATTGGGGCCAGGGAGGAGTACCGCTACCTGCATCAGACCCTGGACAAGCACCCGCCGCCGGAGGAGTTGTTGGCATCGTCACCGCTTCATCTCGTCGACACCTGGCGGATGGGCCCGATGGGGTTCGTATGGGGCGCGATCCTGGAAAAGGAACAGAAGTTCCCAGTGACCAGTGATCAGCAAGCCAGAGGAACGAAGCTCGGGCTCGGGTTCGGGTTGGGAACTGGGAACCCTTACAACCGTGCACCCGCCGTCGAATGGCGTGTACCGGCGCCGCCGGGAACCGTCGGCTCAAACCGGGCACCCCTGCAACACCCGGGACGACCCGCTTAGGGCTGCTTCCTTCCGGACCTGACCCGGTTCACGCGTGTTCCGCCGTTGCAGGACCCGATTGTCAATGCCGACCGATCCCGGTGCTGACCCGATACACGGTCACCCTCGGGCGGGAATTCGGCCCCGCATCAAGAGGATTTCGAGTACAGGGCACCCCTAGTGCCCCGCCTAGCACGGTCACTCGAATGGTAGCGATCGTCCCGATCATCGGGTCAGAGGCCCGCGATAGGGCGCGATCCGGTGTCTGTCGGCGTGGCCATTTGCGCTGCCGTGGCCCGAGCGGTCCGTAGCCGAGAGCGGAAAAATGGGTCCACTCCTGTCGAGACGACCGGTCATCTATCGGTGGGCGTCTAAACGACGCAACCCAGGATCCAGTCTTGGATGGCGGTCTTGGCACGCTCCGATGCCGGGATGGAGGACGAGGTGAACCCGTGCGCCGCTCCCGTCGCTACGTGCAGCTCGACGTCGC
>SMVB01001379.1_pt1 | contig 17969 bp, 16 predicted proteins | sample 2456461 | NCBI WGS metagenome assembly SMVB01 (sample SAMN11095934, study PRJNA526329) | marine sediment metagenome | biome: Marine sediment; feature: Surficial sediment; material: Deep marine sediment; isolation source: Hadal surficial sediment | place: Pacific Ocean | collected 2014-05 | depth...
AACGGGCTGTTTCAACTTGGGTACGTACACTATTGATATTATTTTTGGCACTGTTAAGTGAAGATATATTAGGGACCACTTTCACCTTTGCAATAAGGTCTCCGGCCTTTATTAAATCACCAGCTTCTACAAATATTTCATCTATAATTCCAGATATATTGGGTTTTATAAATATCTCTTCTCTTGGAACAATACTCCCCGTTGCTACAGTTTTTTTAATGATTGATCCAATAGTTGGTTTTTGAGTAGTATATACTATAGGATCTTCCTGGTTTTTGGAATAAAACCAATACATTGATACTACAAAAAATATCACTATTGTTATAAGTATTCCGATGGTTGCTTTTTTCTTCATTCTTAATTACATTCTTTTGTTAGTTAGTTTATTCGGTTCGTAATGCTTCTACGGGTTTTATTATTATAGCAGTTTGAGCTGGAATCAGCCCAGCCAATAATCCTGAAATAATTAAAATAGTTAGTGCAATTAATATAACTCCTATATTTACAGAAGGATTGATAAACATCATATCTGAAGTGTCCATTCCATCTAAAATATTATTTATTATAGCAAGTAATACAGAGGCCAGAATAATTCCTGCCATACCCGAAATAATAGTTAAAAATATTGACTCAAGTAAAATTTGAGCTCTTATGCTCCAAGGTGTTGCTCCTAGGGCTCTTCGTATTCCTATTTCCTTTGTTCTTTCTTTTACCACGATAAGCATTATGTTGCTAATTCCAATAATGCCAGAGAGTAATACCAAAATACCCACAAAATAGGCTACAAAATTAAGGGCAATAAAGAGACCATTTATTTTACTGTATTCTTTATATAAATCAAAATGCCCTACTGCTCTATCATCATCGGGATGAATGGTATGTCTTGATTTTACTATATTAAATACCCTTTCTTTTAATTCTGTTATTGATGAGCCATCTTCTGCCGTAATTGCCATCCATCCTACTTTATCTCCCATATTAAAAGCCTGAGAAAAAGCCGTAAATGGAATATAAATTTCTTTTTGATCTTCTTCTGCATCACCATCACTAGATTTTTTTTTATATGAACCAACTACTAAAAAGGTTACGCCGTTAATTTTAATATAACTACCTATTATTTCTTCATTGGGTTCATATAAGATACTACGCACTCCGCCACCAATTACCGCAACTTTTCTTTTATCATTTATATCTGAATAATTAATAAAACGCCCCGAAATAATATCCATAGGTTGTTGTTCAATAAATTCGGGATAATCTCCATATACACTAAATGCTCCTGTATTAATTCCTCTCACAACATTATTAGAACCTCTATGCCCTCCTAAACGATTTCTAGGAGAAACAAATCGAAGATTAGGAACACTTTGTTTTATAGCTTCAATATCATCGATCTTAAAGTTATAACGTCTTCCTTTGGGAAGTCCTTTATAAGGTTTTGATGCTGTCTGGGCCCACATAAACATAGAATTTGTTGCCATGCCATCGAAACCCTGCTTAATACCATTTTCTAATCCTTTTCCGGCGGCAAGTAGAATAACTAATATAAATATTCCCCAAAGAACTCCAAATGAAGTCAAAACTGTCCTAAACCAATTGGAGCTAAGTGCATCAATGATTTCAGACCAACTATCCCTGCTAAACAATTTATTCATCTCGTAAGGCTTCTATGGGTTTAATACTAGATGCTCTATAGGCCGGGAAAAATCCAGCTAAAGCCCCAGCAACTACCAATATTATCACTGTAGTTAACGCGACTTTAAAATCTACAGAAGGATTTTTTATATAATCGGTTTCAATTAAGGGACCTATTATTTCAAGTACAAATAAACTAAATACTAGCCCAAAGAAACCGGCAACTGCGGTCACAAAAATAGATTCGTGTAAAATCATTCCAATTATTGAAAGAGGTTGAGCTCCAATTGCTTTTCTAATACCAATTTCTTTGGTTCGATCTTTTACAATAATAAGCATAATGTTACTTACACCCACAATTCCTGCAATAATTGTACATATTCCTACTCCCCAGAAAAAGAATTTTATCATAGCTATTAAATCATAAAACTTTTTTGCTCTTTCTAACGAATTATTAATACGAATTGCTCTCTCATCTGTAGGTGAAATTATATGTCTTGCTTTTAAATCGGCTTCAAGTTGTGCAGTAAAGGTTTCTGAAGCTGCTAAGGCATCTTCAAATTTATCTTGTTTTTCAAGTGTAAACGCCATTGAACGTAATTTATCACCCGCGTTATATACGCGCTGTGAAGTAGATAATGGTATAAATATCCTGTTTTCTTCACGCTCTCCGCCAGGGTCTGTGTACATGCCAACAACTTTAAATTTTATACCTGTAATTTCTATGTATTCACCTATGGCATTTTTATTTTTAAAGAGGTCCAGGTAAACCCTATGACCAATTATTGCTACTTTTTCGTAACCATCTATATCATTTTGATTGATAAATCTTCCCGCGGTTAATGTCGCATTTTCAAGAAACTGGTAATCACCAAGAACTCCTTCAACTCGATAACTTCCATTTTCTGCTTTATAAGAAGTTAATTGACCCCATCTACTATATACTCCAGATTTATATTCTAATTGATCTTCATTTTTTGATTCTGCCAACTGGTAATCTAAATTGTCCATCTGAATCCTTCTCCCGGGATTAAGGCCTTTAAAACTTTCTGAAGTAACCCCTGTCCAAACACTAATTCGATTGGTAGCATCTCCTTCAAATTCTTTAGAAATTCCATTTTGCATTCCCTGACCAATGGCTAATAGAATCACCAATATAAATATCCCTGATGCTACCGAAAGTCCGGTTAAAAAGGTTCGCAATTTGTTTTTGCGAATGGTTTCAAAAATTTCCTGCCATCGTTCTATACTAAACATAATCAATCATTTTTGTTCGAACCTGATTTACAGGAGAATCATCTGTAATAATTCCATCTTTCAGTTTGACGATTCTCTTACACATATGTGCAATATCATTTTCGTGGGTTACCACCAAAATCGTTTTCCCATCATCATTTATATCTTGAATTAATTCCATCACTTCATACGATGTTGTACTATCTAAATTTCCGGTGGGTTCATCTGCGAGTAAAACTTTAGGATTACCTGCTAAAGCCCGTGCTATTGCAACACGTTGTTTCTCACCTCCGGAAAGTTCATTTGGAAGGTGGGCAGCCCAATCTGCCAATCCCACTTTATCCAAGTAATGCATTGCTTTTTCCATACGAATATTACGCTTTACCCCTTGGTAATACAATGGCAATGCAACATTATCTAATGCATTTTTATAGGTAATTAAATTGAAAGATTGAAAAACAAACCCTAGAAACTTATTACGATAACGAGCGGCAATTTTTTCATTCAAATTTTTAATTATTTTTCCGTCAAGTTTGTATTCGCCTTCATCTGCATCATCCAATATCCCCAATATATTAAGTAAAGTAGACTTTCCCGAACCCGAAGATCCCATAATGGCAACCATTTCACCCTCGGCAACCTTAAAATTAATCCCTTTTAAAACGTGAAGAGAATTACTTCCTATGGTGTAGGACTTATGTATGTTTTTTAATTCAATCATAACTAAAACTAAAAGCACAAAGTACAGGAATATATTCTTGTAATATGTGAAAATGATGTTAAGAGAATGGTTATTTAATCCTCTTTTTCTTTTTTTCGACTTCGGTAAATTGTATAGCCAACCCCCGCTATCAATAAATAAGGAAATATCATTAAATATACAATACCATTATTAATACCTTTTGCTGCCTGCCCGCTTTCATCGCTTTCTAGTACAGCACGACACATAGCACATTGTGATTCTGCAGAAAATGTTGCGAGAAGTAAAAACAAAACCAGTATAAATAATTTACTATTCATTTAATTATTTTCAAAAATATTATACTTTATCTCTCTTCAAAAAAAATTATTAAAGTTCCTATTCAATAGTATGGAGATATCATAAAATAAACAATTACTCCACTAATAGCAACATACAACCATATTGGAAATGTAATACGTGCTATTTTTTTATGCTTTATAAACTGTCCTGTAATGGCGCGTACGTATGTGATTAACACAAAAGGTATTACTGTAATAGATAATACAATATGCGATATTAAAATGAAAAAATACACATACCTAAGTATTCCTTTTCCTTTATATTCTGTGGATTCTGAAGTCATATGGTACATTATGTACATTAACAAAAACAGGATTGAAAATACGATCGCTGTTTTCATAAGACGTTCATGAATTTTTCTGTTCCCTTTTTTAATCTGAAAAACCGCCGTAATCAACAATATAGCTGTTATACCATTAATAGTGGCATATATAGGTGGTAAAAAACCCAAACGTTCCACCCCTGGAATTTTTACATTAAAAAGCACAGCAATGGTAATAGGAATAGTTATGGATAATATCCAAATCCATTTGTTGTATTTCATCGAATTTTCTGAAAGATTTATCGACATGATTATAACAACTTTTTAATGTCTTCTATTAGCATTTGAATTCCTTCACTTTCCAGACCATCGTAATAGAAAATAGGATTGTCATTTTCATCTTTTCGGCAGCGTATATTTCCTTCTTGATCTATCAAAGCAAATAATCCTGAATGCTCAAAACCACCTTCAATCTGGGTATTTACTCCCACATATAGATTAAAACCCTCATTTGCTAGTTTATATATTTCATCTTTATCTCCAGTAAGTAAATTCCAATTTTTATTGGTGATTTTATAATTATTGGCGTATTCTTTTAATACCGCAGGAGTATCGTAGACAGGATCTATACTAAAAGAGGCTATTCCCAAATTTGGATTTCCAAAAAACTCGTTTTGGATTTTCACCATATTCCTATTCATAATAGGGCAAATGGATGGACAAGTTGTAAAAAAAAATTCAACAATATATACTTTTCTAATATAGTCTTTATTAGTTATCGTTTCTCCATCTTGATTGATAAAACTGAAATCAGGCACTTTGCCAATCACTTCTAAATTGGGTTTGGAAAGACTATACACTATTTTAGGTACCGCCCAGATTCCAAATAACAAAATGATAAAAGTAATTCCTATGTATGAATAATCCTTCATGGTCCTAGATTTCTCTTTTTGAATTGTATTTTTTTAATGCCAATCTATATTCGGCGAGAATTACTTTAATATCATCTCCCATTTTGTTATTAATTTCTGAATAATTCCTTGCATCAAAACCATATAAAATCCCTTCATCTTCGTCATCATCTCTGCCTCTCAGATTTCGATCTTTATCAATAATAAAAACATAAGGTGTACTTAGATTCGAATCTAATGAATAATTTGTTTGCAACGAATTAAAAACATTTTGTATAGCTTCATCAGCTCCGTAAACGAAATTCCAATTTTGAGGGTCTTCAATTTCGGCTAGTTTTATTTTTAACAGTTTTACATCTTCCTCTGTTCCTTCCGGCATAAGTATAACAAATTGGAAGTCATCAAACTTATAGTTCTTCTTATATATTTTATGCCCTAAATTAAAAGCATTCGCATGACTAGATCTTACATCCTTACCAAAAAAACCTAGAACGGTAATACGATCTTGCAATACTATTTGACTTCCATTTAGTGTTTTGAATTGATATATTTCTGATACCGAATGAGTTAATATGGGTAATCTTCCAAAATTATTTACTCCAGAGGCAAAAAATATATACGCTGTAATGGGTAGTAAAAATAATATCCCAAGTACAAGAAATTTTTTTATTTTATCGGTAGTATTCACTTTACAAAAATACAGGGTAAATTATGTCTGAACAATTTTTTAATCATTAATTTTTAAATTTAAAACTTAAAAAAACCCTGTAAACAGGGTTCTAATATCATTAATGAAAACAATTATTAAAAATTGAATTTTATATAGTTTTCTACGTACACATCAAAAATGTAATCTCCTTCTATCAATAAAATAAAAACTAAAAAGCAAATTAGGAATACTGCCGTCCAAACGACCATACGACTAAAGGAACTATTCTCATCACGCATATGCATAAAATCCCAAGTAATGTAGTATGCTTTCACCAATGTAAGTGTTATAAATATCCAATTAAGGTATTTTAAAGCCAGGAAACGATGTGAGGTTAAAAACTCAGGTTTGGTAATTCCAAACGCAACTTCAACAAATGTAATTAAAGAAAGTAATATAAATACCCCCCAAATTTTAGTTTCGTTAGATTTAAATTTTAAAAGTCCTCTAAATATTGCTAAATTATGATCTGCCATTTCTTAAATATTATTTTCTGCTTATATAAGATAAAAAACTGTAAATACAAATACCCAAACTAAATCTACAAAGTGCCAATACAATGCTACTTTCTCTACCATTTCATAATGTCCCCTGCGTTGATACGTTCCTATAATAACATTAAAGAATATTATTAGGTTAAAAATTACTCCTGAAAATACGTGGAAACCATGAAATCCAGTAATGAAAAAGAAAAAGTCTGCAAATAATGGTGTACCGTATTCGTTGTGTTTTAAATTAGCACCTTCAACGATTAATTTTCCGTCACTCTCTAATTTTGCTATAGATTCCTCACGTGAAAGAACTATACGTTCCCCATGTTCATCCAGGTATTGAGTTCTGATTAGATAAGACTCATTTGCTAAAAAACCAGCTTTTACTTCCTCTAAAGAAAAACTTGTTCTTGCTACTTCCGATTCATACCATATTCCTTCATTTTCTAAATGGTCTTCTCTTTCGGTTGCGATAGGAATTGCAAAGTCTCCAATAGCAACACGTTTGCCATCGGTATCTAAAAATTGCAGTATTTTACCTCCCTTGGTCTCAACAGCCCCATAACTTCCTTTAATGAAGGTACCCCATTCCCAAGCCTGTGATCCTACAAAGATCGCTCCTCCTATTATGGTAAGGAACAAATACAAAATCACTTTATTTTTTTTCATATGATGTCCCGCATCAACAGCCAACACCATAGTTACAGAAGAGAAAATAAGGATAAATGTCATAAAAGCTACATAATACATTGGGTAGTTTCCATGAACAAATGGGATGTGTGTAAACACTTGATCGGCTATTGGCCAAGAGTCTAAAAATTTAAATCTAGAAAAACCATATGAGGCAAGAAATCCTGAAAAAGTTAAAGCATCTGATACAATAAAAAACCATATCATCATTTTACCATAACCGGCGTTTAAGGGTCGGTCTCCTCCTCCCCAAGAATTTTCTTCTGTGCCTGTTTTAGTAACAATAGCTTCCATAAAAAGAAATTGGTTTTAGAATAAGTTTCAAAAATACATATATTTTTTATCTCACGAAATAGAAAAATAAAAACAAGTAAATCCATAAAATATCTACGAAATGCCAGAAAGTAACTGCCAGTTCTATTCCAAGGGTATTGCCATGGGTGTATTTTTGTTTATAATGATTATAAATTACTACTAATACAGAAATAAGTGCAGCAATTATGTGTGTTAAATGCATGAGTACCACCAGGTAAATGAAGGAGGTTGTAATTGAACTTTCACTTCCGGTAAAATAATAACCATTAGAAATTATTTGTGAAAAGCCCTTAAATTGAAGCACAATAAAAATGAACCCTAAAACGAAAGTGGAACAAAGTAACCACATCCCTTTTTTGTTTTCCTCGTTAGTAATACTTTTTTTAGCTAAATGAATGGTAATACTACTAAAAATTATAACAGCCAGGCTAAAGTAAAATGCTTGAGGTATTTGAAAGTCGGTTAACCAATCCGGGCGTTCTTTACTTACTACATAAGCACTGGTAAGACCAGCAAAACTCATCCCCAAACTAATCATCCCAAACCAAAGCAACATCTTTCTAGCCCGATCTTGTTTTGTCTTATCATTATCTTGTATATATCTCATTATCGTATTAATTTATCCATCACAAAAATTATTTGTAAAAGGGTAATATAGCTCACACTTGCCAACATAAGTTGCTTGGCTACTTTGTTTGTTTTTAGTCTGTAAAGTCTTAAGGCAAAATAAATGAATCCTAATCCTAAAAGTCCTATTAACACTCCGGAAACAGGTGTAAGGTATAATTGTCCGGTAACTCCAAATACAGGGATTAATGAAATAAGAAATGTCCAGATAGAATATAGAATTATTTGTATAGCAGTTCCTTTATCGCGTTTTCCATTAGGTAGCATGAAGAATCCTGCCTTTTTATAATCATCGAATAATAACCAACCTATAGCCCAAAAATGGGGGAATTGCCAGAAAAACTGGATCATAAATAAAATTCCAGGTTCTATGCCAAAATCGTTAGTAGCTGCAACCCAACCCAGCATAAAAGGAATTGCTCCTGGAAATGCACCTACAAAAACCGAAAGAGGTGTTTTAGTTTTAAGAGGTGTATACAAACTTGCATACATGAAGATACAGATTGCGCCAAACATTGCAGTAATTGGATTGATAATATAAAGGGTAACTATTCCTATAATAGTTAATATTATTGCAATAATAAATGCTGTTCTAACCTCCATTCTGCCAGATGGAATTGGCCTGTTTTTGGTGCGATCCATCAATGCATCTAAATCACGTTCAATTATTTGATTGTAAACATTGGAAGCTCCAACCATACAATACCCGCCAACAATTAGAAGTAATAAAATATTATAATCTATTGATTCAGCACCCAGAAAATATCCAGCAATCGATGAGAACAATACGCTTATTGATAATCGGATTTTAGTAATCTCGGCGAAATTCTTAAATACAGAATTTTTAACAGTATGTGATTGAGTAATAGACAATCTCTTTTTTTAGCGCAGCAAAGATACAGCACCTCAAATTTCTTTACAATATATATCTTAATATAGTTGTTGTATTTCTGTAAAATAGTTAAATTCATCTTTTAATTTAAAATTATTACTATGCGTAAATTAGTTATAGTTGGGTTGGTGTTTTTTTTAGGATACTTTACTTCATACTCACAAGATGATGTTGAAGGTGAAGAGACTGTCAAATCAAATCCAAATGGGACAATAAAAATTGTAAAAGTGAAAGAAAACATTTATATGTTCCAAGGAAAAGGGGGAAACATAGGCGTTTTTATCGGTAAAGATGGTGTTTTTATGATCGACGATCAATTTGCTGAAGCCACACCCGAAATTTTAACTCTGGTGAAAAACTTGAGTGATAAGCCTGTTCAGTTTTTAATCAATACACATCACCATGGTGACCATACAGGTGGAAACAAAAATATGAACGATATTGGAACATTAATTTACTCCCACGATAATGTGAGAAAACATTTACTTGATGGTGTAATCCAAAAGGCCTTTAAAAAGCAAAATGTTGCTATTAAAGAAAAGTTGATTAAACTTGAAAAGGATGGTAAAATGGATAAGGAAAAGATCAGGATAGAAGTCACAAAGAGCGTAAAGGATATCTCTCATTTTACAAATAAGGATAACATTTTCCCTATGATCACTTTTTCTGATGAAATTAAATTCTATTACAATGGTGAGGAGATTATCGTATTTCACGTTCATGATGCTCATACTGATGGCGATGTGATGGTTTATTTTACTAAAAGTAATGTACTACATACGGGTGATGTTTTCTTTAACGGGAGTTACCCATTTATAGATATAAAAGGTGGTGGAGATTATCAGGGATATATCAATGCACTTTCAAAAATTCTTTTACTGCTCGATGAAGATTCCAAGATAATTCCAGGACACGGTAATATCGCAACAATAGCAGATGTAAAATACACACACAATATGATGGTAGCTTTAAAAAACAGTGTAGCTTATCAATATATAAGTGGTAAATCCAAAGAAGAAATTCTTGCTATGAAAGATATTACAAAGCCTTATGACGACAATGGTTTTGGTGACGGATTTATTTCTACCGAAAGTTTCATTGGCCTTATTTACGACCTTACTAAAAAGAAATACGGAACATTAAAAGGAAGAAAGAAATAGTTTTTATCCCCCTAGAAATCATAATACCAGTTAAACAGATCGGTGCGTATTCCAAAGTTTACCCAAGTAGTTTGATTTTCAAATACGTTTTCAGTGTTTTCTATCGGATTAAAATCTCTAAAAATTAAACTCCCGTAAAGTTTTAGATTTGTTGCAGGATTGATTAAATACCCCACTTGAAATTCAGCATGGAAAAAATCTGTTGTATTTCCTTGAGCTACTTCATTTCCAAAATCTGATACTCTATCATTTTCAGTACCATAAATATTTCCGCCATAGAATAAATTGTCTTCTTCGGTATTAAATTCGAAGCCACGTTTAGCTATTATAATTTTAGCATCAGCAAATATCCTTCCCTTGTGAAAACGTGCAATAGCAATAAATTCAGAAAAATTCGCGCCTAATGTATGAGCCAACGATTGGTTATTGTGTCCATAATTAAGTATTATTGTATTATGTGAATAGGTATAAGGGCGAACCCGATTATACTCCACTTGAAGGTATAGGTTTTCAACCCCAAAAGCATCATAATATTTTGCACCTATCTGATACCCGGTTTTATTTTTATAGCTTCCATCTCCACCAAAAACATCACTGCTAGAAAATTCATCAATAATAAATTGTCCATATGCATTTATTCGATCTGTAAACTTATATTTTGTGCTAAATCCTATTAATGCATTCCCGGCACGAGATCCGGTTGAAAATTCTATTGCACGGATAAAAATAATTGGATTTAAATAATTAAAATCAAATCCTCTATCGTTATCGTTTTCCCAAATAACCGACTCGAACAATCCTATATTTAATCGTTTGGTAACGTTATAACTTAAATAATGAGTGCCTATATACTTTGTTCTAAAGGATCCTCCTTCGTTGACTTCAGGTCGTACATCGCGCAATGACATCCAAATATTTGTATATTTTATTTTCCAAAATGTAGTATTTATTTTAAAAAATGGATATGGGCTGGCATTATCACTTAATAATAAAGAGCGATAACCATCACCAATAAAATTTTTACCATGGCCTAATTGTAGGTTAAACCATTTTGAAGGCGTATAAGAGATATGAGCCGTTGCAACTGGATAATCGTAGGAATCAGTATTAAACTCTTTAGCTATTCCACGTCCTGGGATTATAGCAGGGTTTCCACCAGCGGGTTTTATAGTTTCGGCAAAACGATTAAAATAATCTGCAAAACGCCCTTGACTTTCATAAATTACAGTAAAGAAACTAAACTGTTTACCTAAGCCACCCTGTACATAAATTAAACGGGTATTGTTATAGCTATTTATATCTGAATCAAAATCTTTTCCAGCTTGCAAATCGACTCCCGGATCCAGGGTGAACCAATAGTCCTTACCCTTAAAAGTTACCATGTGTTCATTCCATAATTTTTTTCCAAACCATGAAGATTTATTTTTAAGAAGTTTTTGGTTTTTATTTTCAAAATTATAATATTTATTAACCTCACTATATATAAAAGGTTTTTGAGCTGTATGACTATTCAACCCAACCTTGTTTAATGAGGCATCGAATCTACTATAGAATTGATTTGAAAGCGGAATATTAATATTGCTTATATATTCCTCATTGGTGTAAGAAATATTTTCAATAGCATCATACTCATCTGTAAGGTTTTCTTGTGGGGGTTTTTTAGAAATAATACCTTTTGAAGGTTCCACCAATGGTATTGCTATAGGCATTGTAAACTGTACATAGGTAGGATTACTATTATATGTAGCTGGTGTAATTTTAGGAAGTAAGTTAAATACCCTATTTGCTTCTTCCTTTAATTCTTGATAAATAGCATCCACAAAAAGTATTTTGAATTTTCCTTCTTTATCTACTTCAAAAAAAACTTCAATTTTACCATGATAATTTTCTGCAAAAACAATTTCAGGGGTTTTAAAGTTTGAAAATACAAACTTTTCAATTGTATAGTTAAAACAATTTTCCAAAATATCGATAGAAGAATCAGCACATTCAGAAAATACTGGATATTTTCCAAAGTTGTTTTCTTTGTTTTGAGCAATTGTTAAAACTGTAAAAAATAAAATAAGAATTGAGGCAAAACTCTTCATTGCAGGGTGACTTTTAATTTTGGAAAGATACGTTTTTTTAGAATGCCTCTTCGTATAAATAATATTATACAAGACTTGGGTTAAAATAAAATGACCCCGAATAAATTTAGTTTAGGGGTCATTTAAAAAATATATATGTATAACTAACTAATCCTCTACTTGGAACAAAATAGGTAAAGAATAAAGAACGCCTACTGGTTTCCCTCTTTGTCTCCCGGGTATCATTTTTGGAAGAGATTTTACAACTCTTACGGCTTCTTGTTCTAATTTTGGGTGAGGTGCACGTGCACGAACATTAACAACATTCCCGTTTTTGTCTATTTTAAATTGAACCGAAATTCGTTGTCTCCCTGAAAGGCCCAGTTCACCCGCAAGATCTTTATCAAATTTTCTCTGAACAAATTTTCGAATTTTATCAGACATACATTTTTTCTTAGCAGTATTGTTTCCAGCTTTTTCACAACCTGGATATACAGGTACATTTTCAATTACCGCAAAGGGTACATCTGCTATTTCTTCATCTTCAGCCTCCTCTATTTCTTCAATTTCTACTATATCATCTTCTTGATCGGTTTCAGTAGACTTTATAATAGTTTCTTCAATATCCTCTTCATCTTCTATTACTTCAATAACCTCTGGTGCTGGAGGAGGAGGAGGAGGTGGTGGTGGTGGTGTCAGTTGTTCTGTAATTGGAACATCCTCATCTAAATCATCTCCAACATCTAACAAATCCTGAGCAATATTTGATTTTTCATATGATTTCCATTCAACAGCTCTCCATGCTAAGAATAACATTAATATCATACCTAGTTGAAAGAATATCATACTTCTACGATTTAAATCTGATTTTGGATTTTTTTTGAGTTCCATAATTAAGTATTTATATAGTTGCTAAAATATAGATTTTCTGTTGTATAATAAAAATGTTTATACTTTTTTAGGAATAAATTTTTTTTTTAATTTCCAAAACAACATGGTACCTATAAAAGTGCCAATTGAATTTGCTAAAATATCAAATAAATCTGCTTGTCTTGAAGCAATAAAAAGTTGTTGATATACTTCAATTACTATGCCATAAGTAATACATAATAACACAATAATCGATATAGATCTTATCGTTATTGTTTTTTTTGTTTTTAAATAATAAAATGAAAGCCATATCCCGGATAAAAACAAATGTACTACTACATGAACAAACTTATCTAAAAGTAGTAGAACATCTATTTTTTGTAGTTTTAAGCCTGGTGATATAAAAGCTATTGTTATTAATAGAGTATAGAGTACCCCTATAATTAAAAAAGATTTAGGCTCCGATAACTTTAATATAAGCTTTGTCATCTAATAATTGGTCTATTTCTTCTGGGTTGGTTATTTTAATTTTTATCATCCAGCCTTCGCCATAGGGGTCAGAATTTACTTTTTCAGGTTCTGTTTCCAGACTCTCATTAAACTCAATAATCTCTCCCGATAGTGGGAGAAATAAATCTGAAACAGTTTTAACTGCCTCTACAGATCCAAATATTTCTTCTATAGCCATTGTTTCATCTATTGTTTCTACTTCTACATATACAATATCACCTAACTCACCTTGAGCAAAATCAGTTATACCTACAGTAGCAATATCACCATCTATACTAATCCATTCATGGTCTTTTGTATATTTTAAGTTAGAAGGCACATTCATTATATTTTAAATTAAAAGGTTATTTAATTAATTTCCAAAGTTATAGCGAAGTGTAAAACCACTTCTTATAGTAGTTTGTGGGAATGCAGTTGAGATAGCATATTCTGAAAATGTATGATCATAATAGAATAATGCTGTAAGGTTCTTACTTAATGCATAATCTACTGTTAATTGAATACCATAAATTGTTTGTCCGGCTGTGGTTTGATTATTTTCAATATCTAAATAACGAATTATAGTCTTATTGTATCTTCTTGATAGGTCCATTTTAAAATTCAAATCACTTTTTAGAATTTTCTTTTGACCACCAAAATTGGTCCCTATTCTTAAATCTTTTATTCTATATCCTAATCCCAAAATAATCTCGTCCCCTTGAATTTCGGTTAACAGATTGTTAGCAAAACTTAAAGACAATGCCCTGTCTTTTTTAAATTCAACAAGAATTTTTACAGAACTTATCATTTCAAAATCTATCCTAATCAATGGTGAAAATTGCTCTGTAAGGTTTACGTTGGATAAAATAACCTTACTCTTAAAATTACCCCCCTGATCAATATCTGTTGGATTATTAGGATCGTAGTCTAAGTTACTTTGAAATTGATTTACAGTATATCCAGCTCTGTAACCATGTTGCATAGAGAATCTTTTAAATCGTTTCTTAAACCATTTAAGTTTCATAAATCCTGTATATTTTAAGTCCCAGTTAGGTAGTGGTACATCTCTAAGGAATCCTATTTTTTCTTTGGAGGCACTACTTCCCTTATAAGCTGAAAGAAATGCTGGTAATAACACATCTTGACTTGTTCTTCCAAAACCTACCGGAAAACCGGTTTCAGGATCTGTTGGGAAATTAGTAGTGCCATAAAAATCTTCAGCCAATCTATTTGCAATAATAATTCTGTTGTTTCTAAAATCATCAAACGTATCAGAATTAAATTCATCACTAGTACTAAACGAAGTTTTAATCAATATTGTTGAAATGTTGAAATTACCAAAAGTACTAGGTGTCAATGATCTATAAAGCCCATCAATAACAATATAGTTTTCATTAAAATTTTCAGAATAAATCCTACTTCCACTTAAATCAAGTTTTAAACCCGGAATGAATTCAAGATTAGCTTGTATATCTAATTGTGTACTCTCTACTTCCGTATATTGCTCATTAAATTCCGGATATAAGGTCAACCATCCTTTACGTGCTGCTAATTCCCGTATTTCGGCCTGACTTCCAAAAGTAAATCCTGCTGTGGGTTTTAATGTTCCAATAAAACCTATAGAAGGAATATATCCAGGTAAGAATATACCATTATTTTCTTGGTAGTTTATTTGTATTTTCTTTACAGCCGTAATAATTCCTATTAAGGTATTTAATGCTTTATCACCACCACTTAAAGAATTTGAAGAATCTTGTGTTACTCTACCTGATCTGCCAAGATCTCCGGAAGAAGATAATAAGCCTCCTTCTTTGTTTTTTTCTTCATTTCCTTTATTATTATCACCCCCTTTGTTTCCCCCTCCTTTTAATTCATCCCCTCTCTTTAATTCTCCATTATTTCTAGAATTTGATCTATTACTTTTTTTAATTTTGGTTAAGCCCACATAACGGTAAAACCCTTTCATATCCAGACTTGAATTAATACGATGTGTATTAGAATTTTGAATAGAGTTCCCTAAATTAAACGTTTCAATGGTCCCATCACTAAGTGTTATAGGTATGTCGTTAAATAGGTCACTGCCTTTTTGCCATTGATAATCACCTGTATAAGAATAAGTAGCGCGAATAAATTTTAAAAAAGGAATCTTACTAAAAGGTAAATCATAATTTAATTGAAGTGACTGGAAATGTTGATTGGGATCACCAACTTCAAAAAATCCATCCCAAATTCCAATAGAATTGTCCACAACACCATCATTGTCAATATAATTTTTTATCACACGATTATTTGATGAATTAAAATTGAAGCGCAAAGATTTGGTAAGGTTATAGTTTATAGTATACTGCAAATCGAAAAGGAAATTGCGTTGGTATAATGTTGGCACTCCAATACTACCGGGAGGCAAATTCAATTCGCGAAATTTTTGTTCGTTATATTGACGAATAATGTTAGAACTTACCGTAATATTAGTTGGTAAATAATTAAAATTTAAATCCTTTAAAAACTGCCAATATTTACCTGTAAAAAGAGAATCATTCTTTTTAAAAGGTTCAATTGATTTCGATGTAAAATTGTAATTATATGTTCCACCAAGACGAACATTTTGGTCAAGAGACTCCTCAATTTCAAAATCGTGATGATCTATTTGATTATATGAATAAGAGAAAGTAAAGTTTTCAATATCATAAATTTTTGCCTTGGAGCTCTCACCTGTACGATTTTTACGTACTCCAATAAAATTGATACTTTGTCTTTTTGTATAATCTACAGATTGATCTTTAATAATATCCCTTTCTGAAGCGTCATCAATATTGTCTAAACGAGAATCCAATTCGATATCTTGAAACTCAGGATCGTATTGTGGCGTTATTAATTCTTCCGATCGGCCATAATTAAAAGGAAGTTGAATACCCCATTTTTTAGGTAACAATTGACCTAAGTTAAAATTAGTAACAATATCATATAACTGTACATCTTCTAAACTTCTTTGATTGGGCCCTTGCTCTATGGAACCAAAGCCGACAGTACTTCTACCTCCAGTAGCACTAATCGTTGCAAAATCTGCAAAATTTACATCCATACTTGCAACGGTTGCCCATCCCCCTTTATTATTTAATTCTGAAAGGCGTAGTTCATTAAACCAAACTTCACCACAAATATCGTTAGTAGAGGCATTTTTTAATCCTATCATTATTACTCTAACGTCACCAAAACTAGGATTCCCTTTTATACCAATTCTCAGTTCATTTTCAGGTCCTGAAAAAGATTCATCTAATTCAGATTGATTAAAAAATGTTATTTGATTTGGATCATTATTTATATCTCCTAAAGTAAGTGTTTTTAAAATTTGAAGTAGATTAAGCGGTAAATTAAGTCTATTTTCTATCGGCCAAATTTCCTCTGGATTCGATGTATTAAACGCAGTGATATTTAAAGGTATTTGAATCTCGTAAAAGTTTTGTGTTAAATCATTACCCAAACGTAAAAAAGCAACCATTTCTCCATCAGAAAGTCCTGTTTCATTTATTAAAGATTCAGCATGTATAAACATCTCCAAGTTTTTATATTGACGCATATCCACACCAAAGTTTTTATAAACAGCACGACCATCACCCGGCTCTAAACCACATACACGAAGAGATAATGATTGTTCATTCTGGCGAATTATATTATTGTTATTATTTAATTCTTCTCTCATTACCCCAGGAGGTAAAACATAAGGTATGGGTAGTCTGTTTTCATTCTCTTCAATACTTACAGCTTGATTTTCAAAAATTGTATCATCCAGTTCTGGATCTTCTCCTGTTATGTCAAGTGTTTCTTGATATCTTCTATAATCCCCACGAACTAAATCTAAGGTTCCAAATCGCAATACAATATTCTCTGAAAACTGAGACAAGTACATTCGCATAAATAGAATGGATCTGAAATCTGTAGCTTCATTAATCGATTGATCTGGTTCACTAATAGGAATTTTAAACTGTATCCAACGTACAGGAATAATTTCATTATTTTGAAGGATTACATCAAGTTCTTTAATATCCGTAATATAGATGTTATTTCCAATACCCATTCCCGGGAAAATATTCACTTTATATTCAAAATAACTATTTATCGTGTTCATGGTATTATCACGATTTATATCTTCTACATCAGGTTGTGAAGTAGATCCTCTATTAGTATTGGTTACTTCAACTGGAGAGTTTCCCTGTGTTCCATTGTATTGTCTATATCTTTCAATTATATCACCTTCCGCTTGTAAAAAATATTCATAATTATCACCAGCAGGATCCACTAAACCGGAAAAACCCGGGAACTTATTTGCTTCCTCAACATCATTAATTCCATCGTATCCTATATCCTGATTTATACGTGCTTGTCCCTCAGTATCAAAAGAATAAACTAATGACTGAAATGTTGGCACTTTACCCCAATTGGTAGGTAACGTATTATTCGTACTTCCGTCTTCCGGCAATCCATTTTCATATTGTTTTCTCCCATCTTTTAATACATCTTCCGAAATATTCCCAAGGTTGAAATTGATAATTCCCCCTGGGTTTCCTGCATTTTCT
>SMVB01419834.1_pt1 | contig 17966 bp, 15 predicted proteins | sample 2456461 | NCBI WGS metagenome assembly SMVB01 (sample SAMN11095934, study PRJNA526329) | marine sediment metagenome | biome: Marine sediment; feature: Surficial sediment; material: Deep marine sediment; isolation source: Hadal surficial sediment | place: Pacific Ocean | collected 2014-05 | depth...
CTGCAGTTCGCCGAGCACGTCGAGGGCCTCGTACTGCTGCACGTAGTCGGCGTGCAGGTCGTGCAGTTCGGCGAGCGGGTCACGATCGAGGTCCAGGCGTCCGGCATACCGGTCGATGTCGAGTTCGCTGATCGGTCCCGCGATCCACTGATCACGCCGCCGCACTGTCTGTTGCGCGCGGTCACCGGCCTTCTTCTCGTCGGCGTCGGCGTCCTGAAGGGTGTCAGGCTTGAACAGATCCCCCATGCCGGCGAACGCCAATGCCTTCTGCTGCGCGTCCTCGACCGCTGCGGCCGCCAGCCTATCGGGAACGATCTCCCTGACCGCAACCATCGTGGTATTGCCCAGCTTCTGCGCCGCCGCGTTGATCTCCTGGAGCTGCCGCTGGTGCTCCATCATCGCTTCCCGGTCGAAGTTGAACGGCGAGAAATCCTCGCGCGTCGCCTCGATCAGCTTGACGGCGTCATCGACCATGCGGTCATGCTTCTGCCTGTACACACTCACGGCTGCGGCCAGTTGCTCCTGCTGGTCATCGGACAGGTCCTTGCGCTGGAGCGCCCGTTCGAACCACGCCTGTTTCTCTATGGCGAGCAGGAATCTCAGCTCGGGGTACGCCGCGGTGTAGTACTCGCTGCGAAAGACGCGCGCGGCTTCCGGCGGCATGAAGGCGGCGACACGCCGGTACGTCCTGCGGTTGAGCGTTGCGATCGCTGCCGCGGTCTCCTTCTGTTTGCCGCCGATGTCCGACCAGATCTGCTGCATGTCGGTCATCATCTGCTGCATGGCCTCCGGATCGGTCATGTCCTCCTGGGTCATGTCGCCGTAGCCGAGCGCCTCGAAGGCGTCAAACATGTCCATGAACATCCGCCCGGTCGCCTCGCTCGACCGTTTCATCGCCGCAGTGAGGTGTCGCTCGTATCCGGCCATCACCAGATCGGCATCGGCCATCGCGTCCGCAGGCAGATCGGTCGCATGGAACGCCTCGCTGAGGTCGACGACCGACCGGCCCATCATCGACATCATCTGCTGTGACTGGTACCGCTGACGGTCGCGCGTCAGCCGAACGCGGTCGAGCCGCAGCACCTGATCCTCGCGCAGCGTGGGCAACAACTGGTCGAAGAGGCGATTATCGAGCGTCTTGATTCTCGCCTGGAGTCGCTGCATCTTCTTGAACACCGCCTCCATCGCGTCGCGTTGCGGCATCATGCCCGCGTTCTGCGTGGAACGCATTTCCTCGAGGAAGGCGTCTATCTCGTTTTCGCGGAGCTTGCGAAACGCGGTCTTGTACTCGTCGTGGATCGATTCGACGGCCAGCCGCTGGTCCGCGTCGAGTTGCAGGCGGTCGGCGAACTGCATGAGTTGATGCGTGCTCATGGGGTCCGGCAGCGTCCCCATCGTGCCCTGGCCCGCCGCGGCGCGTGACAGGACCAGAAGTGTCAAGAGCACGACCGCCGTCAGCCGTAGCCACAAACCCTCACCACGCGACATCGTGAATGGCGTGAATGGATGGTGCGTCATCTTGTGTTCTCCTGATGCTGGGTATCGTATCCGACTCCAAGGGCGCTAGAATCATTCGTGCCAATGATGCATGCCTTTCTCCCGGCCGTGGCGGCGATTGTTGTCGCGCCGGCCGCCGGGCCGCTTCCCTGCACCCAATGGTGCCTCGTCGAGAACCCCAGCTTCGAGCTGCCGGGCGCCGAGCCTGGGCAGTTGCTCGCCGGCTGGTGCAACTTCGGACAGGTCGGCTTCACGACCGACATCGCCGCCCACGGCAACCTGTCGGCGACCGCGTCGGGGCACGGCAAAGGCGGATGGGACGTGTCGGGCTACTGGCAACCGTTCGAGGCCGCGGCAGGAGACCGCTTCCGCATCACGGTCCACGCGACGCATCCGGCATTCGACCCGATCGTGGGCGTGGCGAGCGCGATCGTGAACGTCGAGTGGCGTGACGACGGCGGAGCGCTGATCGACTTCGAATCGTGGACCGTCGTGGACGCGTCGTCGCCAACGAACTGTCTGGTCCGCCACGAATTCCTGACAAGGCCCGCTCCGGCGGGGACCGCCACCGCGCGGTACCTGGTCGGCTTCCTGCAGAGCCCGGCGCAGGAGAGCGGGACCGCGCTGTTCGACCTCGTGGACATTCACCGACTCGATCCGCCGGGATGGGACGACCTCCAGTGGGTGGACTTTCCCGGCGGGACCACGCTGCTGTTCGCAGGCCATCTCTGGCGGGTCAAGGGGCCGGGCGTCTTCGGCCCGGGGCCGAACAATTTCTCCGACGGGGCCGACAACGCGTGGGTCGATTCCGAAGGCAGGCTGCACCTGCGGATCACGCAGGTCGGCGGTCAGTGGTTCGCGGCCGAACTCGTGCTCGTGGATGCCCTCGGCTACGGCGAGTATCGCTTCAAGCTGGAAGCGGACCTCGACGACTTCGACCGCAAGGTCGTCTTCGGTCTGTTTCTCTGGGAGTACCAGCCCTGCTGGGTCGCCGACAACTGGTGGAACGCCAGCAACGAGCTCGACATCGAGTTCGGTCTCTTCGACGACCTTGCGAACCCGCCTGCGCAGTACGTCGCGCAGCCGTACACGCGCAACGGCAACCGGCACCAGTTCTCGCTCGTGACGGACACGCCGCTGAGCCCGACCACGCACGCGTTCGACTGGCAACCCGACGCGGTCGTCTTCCGGAGCTGGCACGGCCATGCCGACGAGCCGCTGGCCCGCGACGTCATCGAGACCTGGGCCTACACGGGGCCGGACAACGCCCGGCCCGAAGCGCCGCGTCTCCACATCAACCTCTGGTTGTTCGGCGGCGCCCCGCCGACAGACGGCCGCGAGATCGAAGTGATCGTGAGCGACTTCACGTTCAAGGCGTCCAACCCGGCGGACTTCGACGGTGACGGCCAGGTCGGCATCACCGACTTCCTGTTCCTGCTGGCAACGTGGGGCGAACCCGAGGCAGACCTCGACGGCGACTGCTCGACCGGCATCAACGACCTGCTGATCCTGCTGGCCAGCTGGGGATAGGAGCGAGACGTGTAAAGGACCGGACTGCCTCATGTTCGGCGGTGGCGAGGAAACCGCCGAAATGGCTTCACGGGAAGCACTCCATCTTCCCAGTCTCGCGTATCTGCAAGGCTGGTGTCTGCAAGTATTTCCGGGCGTGTGACCGCTGATGATGTTCTGGGCTATTGTCACTGTGGACCGTCTTGCGACAATGCGAGGGGCGTTTCCAGGGTCCTTCGTTTAGGGGCTGTCTTGGCCGAGCCGACTCCACAATCCATCACCAGGCTCTTGTCGGACGCTTCGGCGGGCGATGACGCCGCCGAACAGGATCTCTTTGATCGCGTCTATTGCGAACTCAGGGAGATGGCAGCCCGCATGATGGCCAGGGAAGCGCCGGGTCACACGCTCGATACGTGCGGGCTCGTCCACGAGGCCTATATCCGCTTGTTCCAGGGAGGCAGCCTTCGCTGGGTCAACCGCCGCTATTTCTTCGGCGCCGCGGCCCGCGCAATGGAGCGGGTTCTCGTCGACTGGGCGCGGGGCAAGGCCGCCAGGAAGAGAGGCGGGGGCTGGAAGAGAATGCCCCTGGAAGACAATGGCGGTGTCGCCGGCCGGGACCCGGCCGAGATCCTGGCAGTCCATGAGGGGATCTCGAAGCTGGAAGCGCTCAGCCACAGGCAGGCCGAGGTCGTGCGGCTCCGTTACTTCGTCGGGTTTACCGTCGATGAGACTGCCGAGATGATGGGCGTGGCACCGAGATCGGTGGACGACTACTGGCGATCGGCGCGGGCCTGGTTGCACGTTGAGCTGTCGCAGGGGGACAGCCGCTACCGGAGTGACGAACCGGCATGAGTCCTGACCGATGGGAACGAGTGATCCACGTCTTCGGAGAGGCTCTGCGGAGTTCGCCTTCGGACCCGGCGTCCCATGCGCGGGACGCCTGCACGGACGAACGCGAAGTGCTGGCGCAGGTGTTGTTGCTCCTGGAAAGCGAGCATGCAATGCCCACATCGTTCTGCGAAGCGCCTGACCGGGGCGAACAGGTTACGACGCCCGGTGTCCCGCGGCTTGTTCGCACGGACCTCGTCGGAAAGATGATCGCGGGACAGTATGACGTGATCGAACTGATCGGCGTCGGCGGTATGGGCGAGGTGTACAAGGCCAGGCAGGTTCGACTTAACCGCGACGTCGCGCTCAAGATCCTGCGGCCGGGGTTTGACCTGACGCGGTTCCGGAACGAGTCCGAGATCCTCGCATCATTGCGGCACAGCGGCATCGCCCATGTCATCGACGCCGACGAGCACACGGACGAGCAAGGTACGGTCCCGTTCTTCACGATGGAGCACATCGCCGGCGCGGAACCGATCACTGTCTACGCCGGTGCCTCGAATCTCAGCATCCCCGACCGCCTTGAACTCTTCGCGGGTGTCTGCGACGCCGTTCAAACCGCTCACCAGAAGAACATCATCCATCGCGACCTCAAGCCGGAGAACATCCTCGTCGACACCGATGGACGCTCGAAGGTCATCGACTTCGGCGTCGCCTGGGCGGCGGATACCGTGGATGCGGAGCACGGCGGACAACCGGGAACGCCACCCTACATGAGCCCCGAACAGTGGGACGGCAAGTCAGACGGCCTCGACGTGCGCTCGGATGTGTACTCCCTGGGGGTCGTGCTCTACGAGTTGCTGTGTGACCGGCTCCCTTACGATGTCAGGGCGTGCTGCCCGCGCACGGCCAAGTTCGATCCGCCAGGCGCGGTCAACCGCGAACTTGCCGGCGACGTCGACAACATCGTTCGCATGGCGCTTCAGAAGCAGCGCTCGCAGCGATACCGCAACGCCGGCGAGTTCGGTGATGACATCATGCGCTATCTCGACGGGGATCGCCCGGAGGCAACGAGGTTGGCGGGGCGCTCCCGGCGTCCCGGGAAGCCGCGCGTCAGGATGTACGTTGCCCTGGGCGTGCTCGTTGCGATTGGTGTCATCGCCGTTGCCGAAAACATGCTGATTTCGAATCGCAACGGCATACCGGCAAACGCCCCACTGGCGAGCAACCTCCTGGGGAACGTCACGCGGGCGAACGTCGAGGTCACCGCCACGCTCATGCGAAGCAACGAGCAGATCAGCTTCGACGAGACCCTTGAGGATGACGACAAGGTCTGGCTTACGCTGGAGGCCGACCGGGCCGGGACGTTCTATCTGTTCCGCCTCTCCCCGGGGACGGTCGAGCCGTACAAGTGCGGCCCCGATGATTGCGAGCCCATCCCCTACGATCCGGTGGCGAATGAGCGTGAATCGTTGGAGTGCAGGCTCCCCCAGGGGACGGAGCCCCGCGGTCGGTACTGCATGGTTGCCGTCCTGCTCTCGGCAGAGAGCCCTGACTTCTGCACCACCCTCACGACGCTGGGCACCATGCTCGGAGCGGACGAAGAGCGTATCACGGAAGCGGTCCTGGAGATCGTGGGGAAGCGTCCCGACTTCCTCGGCTGCGACACTTTCTCGTACGAGACCCATTGAGCGAAGGACGGGCGTATGCACGCGCGAAGCGGGATGGTGATAGCGGTGACCGTGCTGCTGCTGTACGGGTGCAACGCCCGCCCTTCGATGCGCGGCCCGCTGCTCGGAGAGCTCGAAGACGGCAAGGTCCACGTGCAACGGCTCCAGAGCGAAGATGGATCGGACATCTACGAGATCAGCTACAAGGTGGATGCACCGCTCGACGCCGCGTGGAACGCTCCGCTGGACGTCGCGGAATGGCTTTCGGCGACCGAACTCATTTCGGATGTGGTCCTCGCATCGGAGACGGGTGGCGGGGCGAGCCACTACGAGATCCAGTGGGCGCGATCGAGAGCCTATCACCGGTTCGTGACCCACCGTTCTGAAACGCGGCGGATGATCGACATCCGGCTCGCCGAGAGCGGAGATTCCCGCCCCGGCGAGCCGAGTGCGCTCACGATCAAGATGCGATCGTTCCTGGGGGTCAGCTCGACGCTCGTGCAGGCGAAGATGGTCATCACGCCGGATCTGCTCGAGATCTTCAACGTCGTGGGTCTTTTCGGCGGCGAATCACTCGACGAGACGCTCTACGAGTTCGCCGAGGACCTTGCCGAAAAGCACCGCTCGTCTGCCGGCGAAGTGCCTGCTCATTCGGGACGCGTGCACGTCATCTGCGTCGGGATCAACGGGCCCGCGGACCGAGCGCCGTGGAAGCAGCGGCCCGCCCGGTTCGCCGAGGCCGACGCCCGGGCGTTCACCGCGTGGGCGCGGACTGCGTTTCCGCTTTCCGAGGCTGACGGCCTCATCCGCCCGCTGATCGGGCCGGCGGCAACGTCAGAGGCCATCGCGGCCGTCCTGGAGGAGATCGGCCGGCCGTGGGGGGACAGCATGGTCGGGCCGGACGATACGGTTCTCTTCTACGTGGCCGGCCAGTTGGTGCCGCTTCCAAACACGTTGGCGCCTGGCAAGTCGCGCAGGAAGGAGCCGCGGCTGTTGACCTATGACGCCGTCAGGGACCGATACGAGACCACCACGATCAATATCTACGAGATCCTGGATGCGTTGCGGGACTCGCGCGCCGGCCGTTGCCTGTTCTTCTGCGACGGCGGCATCACCGGAGGCTCCCGCGTACCGCTCACCGAGTTGGGATTCCACCCGGGGTTCGCGCTGGATCTCGACGTCGAGCGCGTTGGTCGCAAGACCGTGATCTGTGCTGCCGGCGAGGACGGTACCGTCGCGGAGCACAACGGGCGCGGCATTCTGACCCGATGCCTGCTCGAAGAACTGGAGCGCGGCGACGCGCCTTCGATCTCCCCGAACGAGCTGCGGGTACTCGTGGAGGAATGCGTGAGACGAGAGACCGGCGGCCACCAGCGGGCCCGGGTTCGTATCCCGCCCGCGTTCCCAGCGGACGAGGCGATCATTCCCGGCGGGCATTGACGTCCCAGCCCCCTGGTCGGCTATGCGTAGAACCGCTTGCGGAAGCGCAGATATCGTCGGCCTTGGCCAAATCCATTAATGCATCCGGGCTGGTTCGCTGCGCTCCGGCGAGCTGGTATCCGCATGACTCCATGAAGGCAGCGAGCCTTCCGGAGCGTGCCCACGATGCGAGACAAACATATGACGATGCGGGTCGCGGCCGCCGTGCTGCTGGCGCCGAGCCTTCTCGCCGGATGTGGCCTTCGCGAGGCCCTCCAGGCGGTCGGTAGCGCGTTCAGTGGTTCCAGCGAGCGCGCCGTCAAGAAGATTCGTTTCACTCCGCTGGTGCAATACCCGGCAAGAGCATACGACGCCGACGGCTCACTTCAGATCTGCGGCGAAGGCATCCAGTTCACCGCGCGCGCTGGCTGGTGGGTTCCGATCTCGTATTCCAGCATCTGGTTCGCCGAAGTCGATGAGGGCGTATTCCTGGGAATCGACACGCTGTACGTGTATGCCTCGGATGGAAGATGGACCTTTCAGGTCGGGGCACAGCACGATGCAACCGCGATAGCGAACACCATCAGGAAGCGGGCAGCGTCGGGACCGCAGTGGACGTCGCAGCCCCTGGCACGGTACGAGAGCGTCCGGTGGAACTCGTTCGGTCATGACGCGACCGGGCGACTTGCCGTCCATGCCGAGGGCATCCGATTCGAGGCAGGGCCCAGCGTCGTGGTCAGGGTCCCCTATTCCGTGATGTGGTCCGTGGATTCGAAGGAAGGGTATTGGCGGCGGGACACGCTCCACGTTGAGGCTCCTGCCAGGACGTTCCGCTTCAAACTGCCCAGACAAACCGACGTCACGGCGCTCGCCGGAGACATACGGCAGCGGGCGGGGCTGTGACAACAGGTGACTTCGATGATCACCGACGCCCAAGTACTGACCTCGTTCGTCCGTGACCGGGACGTACCATGCCCGAAGTGCAAGTACAACCTCAGAGACAATGCATCGACAATCTGCCCCGAGTGCGGTACCGGACTGACGATCCAACCGACGCGCCGCTGCGTCAGATGCCGATACGACTTGAAGGGTCTTTCACCGGACGGCTTGTGTCCCGAGTGTGGCATGTCGGTGGAACGGTCGTTGGCCCTGGATCGTTTGTATCTCGCCGATCCGGCGTGGCTGGCGCGGCTCGCTCGCGGCCAGACGCTCATCGCCGGTGGTCTATGCCTGCTGTTGTCGGGAATGGTCCTGGCCGTCTTCTCGCTGGTCGTCCGCGCTGGTCACGGGTCCACAAGCACCGACCCGATCGTGGCGACGATGGTGCTGTGCTCGGGAATGATCCTGTCCGCGGCGGCGTTGCTCGCAACGGGCGTGCTGCTGACCACGGCCCAGGATCCCAGCATGCGCGGCTTCGAGCGAATGTTCTCCGCCCGAGTCCTCGCCCGGGCTGGACTGGTGGCCCACGTCGCGTTCATCGGCCTCGCCTTTGCAATCGACGCGCTTCCCCTTTCGTTCCTCACCCGCGTGCCTGTGCGAACCGTTCTGCTCCTGCTGGCAGTGGCAAGTGCGACGATCTCCATCGTGTCGCTCCTGAAATGGATCGGAAGTCGCGCCATGTTGATCCCTGCCCGGAAACTCGGTCGGCGCGCCTACGGGGCGGGGGCCGAAATGGCTTGGGCGCTGCCGCTGTTCCTCGGCGGCCTGGTCGTCGCCGCAGCCCCCGTCCGCAGGCTCGCCGCCCCCGGATCGTCCCTTGACGTCGATCCGCTCAACCTCGTCCTGGGATGTAGTAGCCCTTGCGCAGGGTTCGTCCTCCTGTTGCTCCTGGCCCGCTTCCTGGCCGTTGTGTTCGGATGCCAGCGCGCGTTTCGCAGTTGCTATAAGCAGGCACGGGGGCTTGCCCGATCGGAGCCCACCGCAGAGGACCGCCCGGACGCCGCAGTCGTGTCGGCACAATGCTGGCCGCGGCGCAGCCAATGTGTGATGATGCCGGCGTGCAAGTGCCCATGAAAGCTGATCTGCGTCGTGGCCGGCTTCGGGTCACCACGACGCCAAGTTCAAGAGCAAGAGCACTCTCCCTCGCCGAAGCGGTTTCGATCGATCCTCTTCCCAACGCTGAGTAGCTGAACATGAACTGGCTGCAAGTAACCTGTGGCCGGGGCCCAGCTGAGTCTCAGAGATTTGTCGCGTTCCTGGCGAAGGAAATCGCTGCCGACGCCACAACTCGACGTCTGGACTGTCGTTTGATCGATGGAACACCGGGCGAAGAGCCGGGGACATTGTTGTCCGCACTGCTGAGTCTCGACGGTGACTCCATCGCACCGTTTGTAGATTGTTGGGAGGGCACGCTCAAATGGACTTGTCCGAGCCCATATCGTCCAAACCATCGGCGCAAAAACTGGTACGCCGGTGTTCGAATGATCGCTCCGCCCGAAACGCCGTCATGGTCCGTCAGCGAACTGCGGATCGACACCATGCGGAGCTCTGGCCCCGGTGGCCAGCATGTCAACAAGACGAGCTCCGCCGTGCGAGTCACGCATTTGCCGAGTGGCTTGTCTGCCGTGGCACAGCAGGAACGCTCGCAACACCGGAACCGTGCACTTGCGCTGGCGCGGCTGGCCCAGGTATTCGAGCAATTGGCGCAGAATGCCGTTGACCAGAAACAACGGGAATTATGGCTGGATCATTGGCACCTGGAACGAGGAAACGAACGCCGGGTTTACCAAGGGCCGAACTTCAGACTCGTAAAGCCCCTTGGCCCTGGGAAGACGCACCGGTGAGTTGGAGCAAGCTGAGAAAGAGCGTCGAGTCTCTCTTTGCTGACCATGTCAGGGGCCGGCTTGGCATTCATACCGCTGTCTACGGATCAAGCTACGTGGATGCACGATCGTGGCTCTCCATTGACGGCGAACAGATCGTCAACATGCCCGGCGCGTACGACTGGGAGGATTTTCAGCCGGGAGAGTGTAATGAGCAGTCTCGTTATTCCCCAAGATGGCTTGAGGCCAGCCTGCTCGACTATCGGAATCTGTCTATCGACGAGATCCTCAGATCCGATGATTCTCTGATTCGAGCGCTGGGAATGCTCGACCGGCGGGTTGGCAAACGTCGCTTGGCAAAGATGGACCTGTCCGAGGCGGCGCCGCTGGTGAAGTATCTCTACTTGTTTCGGTGCGAGGCTGAGAACACTTGCGCATCTATCCCGGACGAACGAGAACAACTGCGTGCCCATCTCAATCAGCCGCGTGCATCATTATTCGACGGCAGGCGCGACGAAATCGCACGCCTTCGCCCGGAGGCGGTCAAAGCCCTGAGCCAGTCGAGAAAGCACAATCTCTCGGCCTTGATACCCCGCCTTCGTGATGGCGAGGTCAACGACGATGACCTTCGAACTCCAACCGCCCGAGCGATACACGCGGCCTTTCGGGCCGCACAATATCCCGACCACCTGTTTCGGCTCTTGAAGCATGCCGAGAAACACTCCGTGCTGCTGGAGTCCGAGGACTCTGCTATCGGCGTTATTGCGATGGCGACCGAAGCTGACCAGTGGCTGCGTCCGCTCGAAGCGTGGGCACCCGGGTCCTACAACGCGAGGAGGCAGTCTTCTTCCTTGGCTCGTCACTTGTGGGCCAGTTACGACGTGCCGCTATTCATGGATCAGGCGTGGACGCGGGGAACTGCGATAGAGCAGGGTTGGTTTCGGCATGTCGGTCTTGGCAAGAGCGTGCGAACGGCAGACGGACTACTCGTTCCGCTGACCAAGAACATGGCGCACCATTTCATCGAGGCTCCTCCCGACTACTCTTTCGAGGCGGCATTCCGTTGGGCGCAGGTTCATGCACTTGGGGGTGACCGGCGACTGGCCGACGCTTTGCGCGAAACAAGGTGTGCTCGAGAATTTCGTGACGATGAGTTCTGGCTGAGCGTGATTCGATTCTTCATTCGCAATCCGATGCTGGATACGACCCTCGTTAATCCCATCGTTGACTACATCTGGAATCAGCGTTTCGAACCAGTGATTGTCTTTGTCGATCGAGGCATCGCCGAGGAGCATCCTCCGGAACAGCCGAATTTTACCATGCGCGGGCGGACCGTAGAGTCGCTACTTCGTGCCGTTGCCGCGTGGCATGACCAACTGGGTAACCGGCCGACCGGCAAACTCGAATGGCGCAAGTCTGATGTTGCGGATTTTCGTTTCCCGGAAGGAGTACAAAGCAAGACGAATGCACGCACATGGCGCATCGGCGAGTTGCTCAGCAGTGACGAACTCATGGCCGAGGGCCGGATCATGAAGCACTGTGTGGCTACCTACGCCGAATCTTGCCACCAAGGGACTTGCTCTATCTGGGCGATGGAAGTTGAGGAACACGATGGCACGGAGAAGCGTCTGACGATTGAGGTCAGCCACCCAGAGATGGAGATCCGTCAGATTCGGGGAAAGCGCAATCGTCGCGCTTCAAATGAGGAGCTGGCGATGATTCGCCGGTGGTCAACGGAGCAGGGAATGGGAATCGCCGACTACTTGTAATCCATTAGGTCCGCAGCCAGGACTGATACGCGCGTAACGATCTTTCTCGCTGGCAACCCGGCTGTGAGCTGCATCACCCACGTGTGACCTGCGTTCCAAGTATCAAAGTGGTGCCGGCCCGACAGGACTCTCTCGGGAGGAGCCAGGGGGTCCGGCGGGGGGGGCGGTGAAGCCCCCGGCCGGTCGGCACGACGCTGAACGTGGTCCAGTTGCCAAGCAGCAGCAGCAGGAAGTCGTTGATACCCATCCCGTCCCCGCCGGAGTTCGGTCCCATTCCGATCGTGACGAAGGTGTCCCATGCAAGGCTGGGGAAGACGATCAGGTCGGGCACCTGCGGCTCGGCGACCACCACGATCCCGGTCAGCGTGGCGGCGTCCGGGCTGGTCGCGATCAACGCCGCTGCTCCCGCCGCCCGGCCGAGGGTCGTCACTTTCATGATCGGGTACGCCTTTCCGGGAAAACTCCCGTGGAAGCCGTGGTCCTCGTTCCGGATCGGCCTATCCTTGCCCTCGATCCATACCCACCCGCGAGAACCTTGATGAACGCAACCTTTCTTCGCAAGAAATTCGAAGCCGCGCTGACCTGGGACCAGTACCTCGCCACCGACACCGAACGCGGTGCGAACTGGCTGAAGATCTACGACCAGGTGAACCTGACGCCCGACCAGGCGAGCCTGCTCGGCGGATTCTCGCGCGAGCTGAAAATGCTGTGCGTGTCGGGGATCTGGTGCGGCGACTGCGTCCAGCAGGGCCCGCTGCTGCAACGCATCGCCGAAGGCAACCCAACGATCGATCTGCGGTGGGTGGACCGTGACGAACACGCCGACCTCGCCGAGCAGATCAAGATCAACGACGGCCTGCGGGTGCCCGTCGTTCTCTTCATGGCCGAGGATTACGAGCCGGTCTCGATCTACGGCGACCGGACGCTGACGCGGTACCGCGCGATGGCCGCTCGGCAGTTCGGCGCGTCGTGCCCGCTGCCCGGCGCACCGGTGCCCGACGACGAGCTGCTGGCAACGTTGCAGGACTGGCTCGATGAAGTCGAGCGCGTACACCTGCTGTTGCGGACGAGTGGACGTTTACGGAAATTGCATGGAGATTAGGCAGGTATGTTTCTGAACGCTGAATTCCTTCGAAAGAAGTTTGATCAGGGGATGGCCTACGGGGACTTCGTCGCGAGCGGCGAGGCGGAGGGACATCGCCCGCCCTGGGACGATCGGTACGGAAAGCTGGCGCTCGACGATGCCCAGACCACACTTGTCGCGGGATTCACGCGCGAGATGAACGTGCTGTGCCTGACCGGCACGTGGTGCGGGGACTGCGCCTTGCAGGGATCCGCGATGACCCGTGTCGCCGAGGCGAATCCGGGGCGGATCCACCTGCGCTACCTGCCACGTCAGGAAGCCCACGCCGACCTGATCACGCAAGCCCAGATCAACGCGGGCTTCCGCGTGCCGGTCACGTGGATTGCCTCGGAAGACTTCGACACGGTGTCGGTCTTCGGCGACCGGACGCTCAGCCGCTACCGGTCGATCGCCCGCGACCAGCTCGGCGATGCCGCCCGGGTCCTGGCCCCGCCGCCGGCCGACCCGGTGCGCGAGGTGCTCCGGGAGATCCTCGATATGTTCGAGCGTGCCCAACTACTGCTGCGGCTCAGCCCTCGACTCCGTCAGCGGCACGGCGACTGATCTCGCGGCGTGACGGCTCGCCCCACTGCGGGCGGACCACCGGCCAGAGGATCCAGTCGCCGTCAACGCGTGCGGTGCCGTCGTCGTTGACGAACGTGGCGTTCCTGGGCGCGGACCGCGCAAGGCCGCCCCGAGGCAGCATTGCACCATCGTCGTCGCGATCCGCCCCGACGGAGTAGACCACCGGCTTGTCGTCGATCAGTCGGTAGCGGAGCGGCCGGCCGTCGAACCGATCCGGCGGGATCTCGGGCAGAAGCTCCGGTACGAGCGCGTCGAGCGACGACGGCCAGGAACCGTGGCGTCGCCGGTACAACTCCAGGGCGATCGCGACGCACACCGCATCGCGCTCCTGTATGACCAGTTCCGGCCGGGTTCCGACGCGGGACAACGGCACCATCATCAGCGGGACGAACAGGTACGTTGACAGGTACAGCGGGGACTCCATCCGGTCGTTGATCTCGCGGCGGATCCGGTTCAGGTCGCGATCCCACAACGGCTTGGCGTACTCGGCCTCGATCATCGTGAACCACCGGCCGACCTCCTCGTTCAGTTCACGGCGATTCGCGACCAGGAGCCCCGCGATCGGGGCGAGCGGGCCCAGGCCTGCCAGCGCGCTGAGCCCCTGTGCGGTGAGCCGGCCGCCACCGGCGCCGTCGTCGGTGTAGAGCCGTTGCACGAGGTCGTCGATCATCATCCGCTCGCCGTCGAGTCGCGGCCGCAGCCGGCCACCAAACAAGGCGCTGAAACGGTGGGCGAGACGCCCCAACTGCTGGTCGGTAAAGACGTCCGGCCGGTCGCCGAGGATCTCACCGAGTGTCGTAACGGCGAGCGACGCCTGGCGGAAGGCGACCAGGTTATTGAGGATGAACGGCACTTCGATCGTGTGCCGGGCCATTCCCGTGATCGCCTCGATGTTCGCGGCCGCGAGCGGGCCGTCACCGAGCTCGGCCGCTCGCAACGCGTCCATGGCCAGCAGCCAGCTCAGCCGGCTCATCGAATCGAGGTACGGCAGCAGGACGGTGGAGAGTCCGGCCATGCCATTCGACGTGCCGGCCTCGATCTCGTCCGCTGTCGGCATGTCCGGCCACAACAGGCGGTCGGCGTCGTCGATGCCATACCCGACGAGGTATCCGAGGCCCGGACGCGCGGCGCCCGCGCGGATGAGTTCCATCGCCTCGCCGTGTTGCTCGATATACCTGGCCGCGGCATCCCAGCTCTCGGAGCCCGGGTACGTGGGGCCCCCGGTGATCTCCCTGGGCATCTCGCCGAGCGCCAGCAACGCCTCGCGATACAGATCCCATGCCCGGTTGTCCGGCGGTACTTCGGCGGCGGTCGCGTTGGCTTCCGAGAGGTAGTCGCGGGCGATGACGGGCCGGCCGGTGAGCAGCCGGATCGTCGCCACGAGATAGATACCGACAAGCAGGGCAAGCACCACGCCCGCAACCTGGGCGGTGCGCAACCACACGTGCCAGGCGGCCGAACGGCTGCGCCGTTTCGCGCGGCGGATGAGCTCGGCCACCCGGCGCGGCGGGCCGAACGCCGACGCCAACGCGTCGGTGGCCTGGCCACCGTCGAGGCCGTCGCGGAAGTGGGCGGTCAGCTCGCGGCCCACGTCCGCCTTTTCAATCGGCCACAATCTCGAACGGTGGACGACTTCGAGCACGATGTCACGCAACTCGTCGGGCAGCCTGGCGTCGCGAAGACATTGGCGCACGTCGAGCCGGCCGCTGAACCGGCCGCGGGCGAGGTCGCGCACCGGCGTGTTGAGCAGGCGCCTGGTCAGTCCTTGCTTTGCAACCATCGCGGGCAACGGAGCCGCGACCATCGTCTTGGCCGCGGCCGCGGCGGGCAGCTCGTCGGGCTCCAGGATCTCCGGCACGGGCGGAACCACGGCTTCGTCCGTGTCCGGTTCGAGCTCGAACTTATCCATTTCATCCGCGGGTTCGTCGTGCGGGCGTTCGTCATCGGGTGCCGGCGCCGCTTGCTCGGTGGTCATGCCGACGCCTCCGCGGCCGCGTCGGACGGCTCGGCGATCACGCCCAGCGAGGCGATCGCGTTGACAAGCGACTGCCACTGCCGCGTCTCGGTGGCCAGCCGCCGCAGGCCCCGCCGCGTCAGCGTGTAGTACTTGCGCTGGCGGCCGCTGGCGGCCTGGCGCCACCGGCTGCTGACATACCCCTTCGCCTGCAGGTTGTACAGCATCGGGTACAGGGTCGATTGGCCCATCGCCAGCACGCCATCGGTGTGCTCGGACAAGGCGTCCACGAGCTCGTACCCGTACATCTCGCGGCGTCTCAGGAGCTTCATCACCGCGAACGGCCCGGCACCCCGCATCAATTCTCGTTCGACTCGCATCGGTCACTCCCCTCCTGAAGTCCCGCCCGGCGGTTATACTATGTCACACATAGTATTGACCTATCAATACCCTGTCCACACTCACCCGGTTGCACCGGTCAAAAAATGCCTCATCCGGCCTGCGTACACTTCCACCGCATGTACCGCAGCCCGTTGCTACTGGTTCTTCCGATCGCCCTGGTCGCGGTTGCGGCGGTGGCCCAGGAACCACCGCCGGAGCCCGCGATTCCCGATTCGCTGGCGGCCGCCGGCGACCTGGAGCGGCAGACGCTCGACCGGTTGCTCGACAGCGACTCGTGGACCCGCAAGGCTGTGGCGAGCATGCGGCTGGACCGGTACCGCTGCGCGGAGAGCCGCGCGATCCTCGACACCCTGACCACCGACGAGGCCTGGCAGGTTCGCGCGTTCGCGATCCGGGCGCTGGGGCGCCGCGGCGAAACGCTGCCCGAAGACGCCTTTGCCGACGAGTACACCCCCAAGGTCCTGCGGGCAGCGCTCCGTTACGGCTACACGCTGGAGGTCGAACGGGTCGGCCGCGGCGTGCGGTACCTGGCGCGATCGAACGATCTGCACAGCAAGATGCTGGCCGTGGAACTCGGCATCGCCAGCGGCGACGAGGCGTTGGCCGAACTCGCCCACGAGACCGTGCGCAAGATCATCCTGCGGATGGGCCGCGTCGAGGCCGGGACGCTGTCACCGCGGCTCTCGGCGGTCACCGGCGCTCCGGACGTGCGTCGCGGCTACCGCTGGCGGAAGTGGCTGCGCAAGGCGGGTCGGCGCTTCCCGCTGCACGCCGCGATGGCACAGCCGGTCAGTGGTTCGGTGACGCCGGGCCTGATGGCCTCGCTGGACCCGCAGCAGTTCGCCGACCTCGAGGGCTACATCGACGAGCTCGGCAAGCGCTCCGTCGATCTTGCCATATGTCTCGACTGCACGGCGAGCATGGGGTCGGAGCTGGCCGACGCCCAGGGCGGGATCGACGACCTGATGGTCTTCGCCGGCGACGTCGTCCACACGCTGCGCGTGGGACTGGTCGCCTACCGGGACCGCCGTGACGAGTTCGAAACCAAGGGATGGGACTTCACCACCGAGATCGACGTCGTCCGCTCGCGGCTGTGGTCGCTGGGGGCCGCCGGCGGCGGCGACACGCCCGAGGCGGTCTACAAGGCGTTGAAGCTCGCGTACGGGAAGCTCTCCTGGCACCCGGACAACACGCGCGTCCTCGTGCTCATCGGCGACGCGCCGCCGCACGTCGGGTACGGCACCGCGTGCATCCAGATGGCCGGCTACGCGGGCAGGCATGGGCTTGTCACGCACGTGATCGAGGCCGACAACCGCGAGGTCAAACACTTCGCCGAGATCGCCGCGGCCGGCGGCGGTCGCTGCGTGTCGCTTCCGGATGGCGGCAACGATTCGCTGATCGTCGAGATCGCCGGCCTCACGCTCGGCGAGCGATTCGAGAATCCGATGCGGGAGTTCTTCCGCACCTATCTCGAACTGTGCCGCTGACGCGCCTCCAAGGTGACCGTGCAGTGCAGTGCCATGCCTCACTCGCCGAAGGCGAATGAGGCATGTCTTCTGATGTCACCGCAAGACATGCTTCTCCCGTCCGAGGACGGACGTGCGAAGCATGGCACTACTTTCCCAGCGACGCCTGAGACCCACCGTTCTACTCACCCTCGATAAGCTCCAATGCGACCGAGTTGATGCAATATCGTTTGCCGGTCGGGGGGGGACCGTCATCGAAGACGTGGCCCAGGTGCGCGTCGCACCGGCTGCACCGGACTTCGACCCGGTCCATGTCGTGGCCGCTGTCAGCCACGGTGGCAACGTGTTGCTCGCGCGCCGCCGCCCCGAAGCTGGGCCACCCGCTGCCGGAGTCGAACTTCGCCCCGGAAAGGAACAACACCTGCCGACAGCACACGCACCGGTACGTGCCGTCGGCCTTGGTGTCGCAATACTCGCCGGTGAACGCCGGCTCGGTGCCGGCCTCACGCGTGACCCGGTACTGTTCCGGCGTGAGATGCTCGCGCCACTGCTCGTCGGTCTTGCGAATCTCGTCGGTCATGGGCAACCATGGTACCCGACCTGTTGGGTAGACTGACCGCATGCCCCGCTCGGACGAGCCTTCGATCCTGAAAGTCGGCCTCGCTCAGGTCGCGCCGGTGGTGCTGGACCGCGAGGCCACGCTCGCCAAGGTCGTCGGGCACACCAGGGCCGCTGCCGAGCAGGGCTGTGCGATGGTGTGTTTCGGCGAAGCGCTGGTGCCCGGATACCCCGTGTGGATCTCCCGGACCGACGGATCGCGGTTCGACACCCTCGACCAGAAACAGCTGCACGCGTTGTACGCCGAGCAGGCCGTGCAACCGGAGGCCGGCCACCTCGACGAGGTCTGCGCGGCCGCGCGCGAGGGACACATCGCGGTGATCCTCGGCACGATCGAGCGGGCTGCCGATCGCGGCGGGCACAG
>SMVB01279671.1_pt1 | contig 17963 bp, 11 predicted proteins | sample 2456461 | NCBI WGS metagenome assembly SMVB01 (sample SAMN11095934, study PRJNA526329) | marine sediment metagenome | biome: Marine sediment; feature: Surficial sediment; material: Deep marine sediment; isolation source: Hadal surficial sediment | place: Pacific Ocean | collected 2014-05 | depth...
GATGACGGTGCCGTCGGGTAAGCTGCCTTCCAGTATATCGTGAGCTTCGCGTACGGAGATTTTGGCGGCGAATTGCCCGGTGAGGCCCTCCGAATTCGAGCGGTCCAGATCCGCATGGTAACTTCTCTCAAACCGTTCCGGCGTGGAGAAGATACCGCCACCATGGACCGCCACCACGACATGATTTCCCTGCTTTGTGGTGACCACGCTCTCCTCGGAGTTTGCGGTGAACCAGGTATTCCAGATGATGTTGTCGTAGGGCGCGTTCGCCCGGGCGTGCAGCAGCTGTGGCATCGATGCCACGAAGCCGTCATCTCCCGCATGGGCCAGAGCCCGTGCCAAGGCAGTGGGAATATGCGGTTCGAAAATGATCGCTGCCTGCATTTTGATTTCGGCCACTGCCAGCCGTGACAGGAGCGGGCTTGCTGCCACGCCGACACCAGCCAAGGCCAAAGCCTTGACCATCTCACGGCGCGAGAGTGTTCCACTTCTTCGCTGTTGAGGCAGCATGCCTTGTCTCATACAGTTTCCGTCAATAGGATTCAAAGGAAATCGATGATTCCGGTTTGATGCCGGCCCTGTTGATTTCGTCTTTTTTCAAGAAAAACCCCGCATCGGCGGGGTTTTCTTTTCATGAGCCGAGAGAAACTTTATCCTGGCTTACGGTCACTGACCCCATCGGGTGTAGAAACGTACGCCGAATTCCCGCGGCCGGACGGTGTACACCTGGGCCCAGTGATCGTATTCGCCTGTTCTTCCCCACTGATAGCCGAAATTGCTGCCCTGAGTGAGCTGTGCCCGTTCGTCGGTGACATTGTTCACGTAGACGTCAATTTGCCACGCACCATCGGGCGCAGTCAGGCCAAAGCGGAAATCAACCAGCGAATATGCATCATTGGTGAACGACGGATTACCCGTGTCCAGGCCCGCCGGGACTAATTTGGTATGCGACTTTCCTACATACGAACCCTGGCCCCGGATGAACATCTCGGCACCCGGGATGAAATTAGCTGGCCAGGTGTAAGTTGCCCATGCTGAGGCCTGGAGTTTCGGCGTGTTAGGCAACTGCTGGCCCTTTTCTATGCCGGCATCAGGTCCGGATGTTGTGCTGTCTATCTCCTTCTCAACCCACTGTGCGTTTCCAGCAATAGACCAACGGTCTGCCGGAACCCAGTTTATCTCAGCCACGACCCCGAGGGCATGGGCGTCGCCCACATTGCCTACAATGGATATCCAGGGGAGGGAGTCGGCGCCCGTACACGGGCCGGGATCGGTGATATCGATGCATTCGCCTACACTGGGGTCGACGACTTCATGTTGAAAGTCGGTCCAATCCATATAGAACCCGGTCAGATTGAGTTGCACGGTATTTTGAGCCCAGCGAGACTTCAGGCCTATCTCGTAGTTCTTGAGTTTGTCCGGTTCCCATTCCTGACCCCAGAGCGTACGAGACCAATCAGCCCTTCTGTTGGCCCGGTTGATGCCTCCAACCCGGAAACCCTCTGAATAAAGGGCATACACCATCTTTTGATCATCGATATGGTAGTCGACGCTTAGCTTCGGCACGAATTCAGATTGTTTTGAAGTCTGAACTACGTCATTACCGATCCAGAGTGGCTGGAGAAAGCCGCCTTCTTGCCTGCCGGTGTCGGGGTTGGTGTGTCCCGCCAAAAACTTCTGATACAATTTGTCGTTCTTGGTTTCAAAATAACGACCACCGATCGTCACATTCAACTTGTCAGTGGCGTGCCAGGTGACCTCGCCGAAAATGGCTTTCTGTTTCCAGTCGGTATCGTCACGGGAGTCCCACATATGGTCGGCTGTGAGCAACGCGGCTCTGACCTCAGCTGGATCGGCCTGATCGATTCCGTTGCCACTATAGTAGCCATAACAAACATAGTTGGACACCGTCCCATTCACGCATGAATCAATAAACGCATAGGCCAATGAATCCGAATAAGGGGTGTTTGCGTCCTTCATCCAGACTGAATTCCAGCTGTCGTTGGACTCCTCATAGTAAAGGCCGGCCAGCCAATCGAAGTTCTCGCCCTGGTGCGTCAGCCGAATTTCCTGCGAAAATCTATCCTGCCATTCGGGTCCCTCGCCAACGCCGGCCATATCAGGTATCTGCGTTACATCACCTGAAGGGCTGCCAGCCGCCGGAGTGGTGCAGTAAATAGGTAAATAGACTGCCCGGTTGGTGACGGGGTTTTCCCAGTAATAGAACGTATATAGAGTGGTATCAGCCGCTCCCTGATCGCCGCAATACCTTGTAGTGTAGTACTTGTAGTACAGCGTATTGTCCCATTGGAAAGTGTGTTGATTCTCGTAGAAACTGGTCGCCGACACCAACTGGGCGAAGCCAAGATCACCCTCGATCGTCAGTGCCCACATATCCCATTTGGACCGAGAGGTGTTCTTGACGAAACCAATGGTCTCCAGATCGCCAACCCACGGGTTGTAAGCATTGTTTCCTTGCGCTTGTGAATCCCCGTAATGATACGCAGCCGTTGCCGTCCAATTGTCGTTGATGTTCCAGAGTGCTGAGATCCTGAAGAGGACATGTTCAGCTGAATTCCAATCCTTCTCAACGACGTCGTCATTTCTGTAATTGCCCCATTCCCGGCGATTGGTTCCCCAAACACAATCTCCCTGCCCCTGCTCGCATCTCCAAATGTACGGGTCGGGATACATATAGGCAGGAGGGGCACCGGCGGCCGACTCCGCTGCCGTTTCGCCGAACCAGGTATCCGGCGTGTGGCCCAACACATTGTCGATATAGCCCCCATCTGTTGCTGATTGTGCCGCCACGCGAATGGCAAAAACGTCTTCGACTATCGGTATGTTGACAATACCGGTAACACTATGGGACAGGGCGCTTTTACTGCCGTTACGAAAGTCGATTTCAGCGCTCGCTTCGAACCGGCTCGGATCCGGCCGGTTGGTGATGATGCGCAGGGTACCGGCCTGTGCGGCGGCGCCGAACAGCGTGCCCTGTGGTCCCGACAATGCTTCCACGCGCGCGACATCCAACATGCGAATGTCCGGCTGCGAGCCATCTGTTGCAGTGATCGGTACTTCATCGAGGTAGACCGATGCGCTCTTGGTGCCGGTGAAACCGCCAAGTGTCGTGCTGATGCCGCGGAAGATGACCCTGTTATCGCCCCCCGCACTTAAACTAACCCAGTTTACGCTTGGCATGAAGCGCACGAAGTCTTCCGTATTCATGGCGCCAAATTCCCTGAGCATTGCTTCAGGTATAGCCTGAACACTGGATGGAATTTTCTGGATATTCGCCTCGACTTTAGTCGCCGTTACAATGACCTCTTCGAGCATGGCACCCTCACTCTCTTCCTGTGCCAAAACGTCGACTGGTACAACAAATGCTGCAGAGATGGCTGCTGCAACGGGGGTGAGAGAAAATTGATTCTTGTGCGATTTTTTATTCTGACTCATGACAGAAGTTCCTCATAACTTGATCAATTGAGGTGCCCAACAGAGTCCGGTGGCCCCGAGACTGTCAGACGGAAACCCACTGCAGACAGTATAGGCATAAAATGCGTACTTTTGCCAATAGATTATCAAAAACTATTAGTATCGTTCTATAATGTAGAACATCACCAAACACTGCAGTCTTTTGAGGCATCAAGTTTGAATACAGTTAGCTAGCAAAAGCAAGGAGTTTGGATACTATGATAATTATTTCTGGATTTATTTCGCTCTATTGCAACTCAAAAACGAAGTATGGTGTACATTGTACAGAATCGTAACTAGCGGAGACCTTAGCGGAATTTTGATGCAAACGCGTCTTTCCTAAGCGGAACCGCCCATACTGCCCGGACGGTCTTGCTCAGGTAAATTCTCCAACAGCGGTTCGAGTATTTCGATCAAGGCCTCCAGATGAGGCTCGTAGTGTCGCCAGGTGTTGACTGCGCTTGAGTATATCGGCTGCCGCACCTGCTCCGAACTTGCCGTTTTCACTGATCGGCTGGTTTCGTGAAATCTGAGACATGACTCTTCCCAATCAAGCTCGCAGTACTCGAGGATACGCTTTACCTGGCCATCGAGGTCCGCAACGACCTCCTCGTACTGGACGTCGAGCACCTTACCGGGCAGGACTTGGTGCCAGTGATCCATCAGCCGCTGGTACTGCAGGTAATATTCTCCAACTTCTACCAGGTCATAGGTAAACTGCTGCCCCTGGGCAAATAGTTGCTTGTAGCTGCCAAAACAACTGTCCAGCGGATGACGCCTGGCGTTGATGATTTTTGCCTTCGGCAAGATCAAGTGCAATAAACCCACATGCATGAAGTTATTCGGGTTCTTGTCGGTAAACAGCGGGCGGTTGCCACGATATTGACGCGTGCGCTCGAGATAGTCGCGGCCGAGGCGTTTAAGCCCGTCAGCGTCCAGGTTTACTACAGATTTCGGGTAGCGGAGGCGGGGGCCAGTCAATCTTCGATTGAACCGGATTGCCTTACCCAGATCAGCCAGTTCGTGCGTTCCATCCACCCTTGAGTGACTGGACAGGATTTGCTCCAGCAGGGTTGAACCGGACCTTGGCAAACCAACAATAAATATCGGTGCGGGGTCAGGGTCGCCATGGCCCGAGTTCTCTTCCAGATACTGCTGCGTAAAAGCCTCGATCGACATGTCGACTTTCTCTTCGTTCTCAACACGGTCATAGAACTCCTGCCCACGTCGCAATACATTGCCACGATCGATGAATTCGAACGCCCGGTCATATTTTTTGCGGCCATCGAACTCCAGACCAAGCGCATTATTCAATTGCACCTGGCCCTCGGTCGAAATGCGCTCATCACTGACCAGCGCCAGCATGTCGTCAACTTCTGAGTCCTCGAAACGGAATGTCTTCAAATTGGCCAGGCTCCAGTATGCCTCGGCATGCAGCGGGTTCGACTTAATGCTTCTCCGGAAGGCGGCAATTGCACTATCCTGGTCTCCGATCGTGCGATATGCGTTTCCTTTACCGCACAATGCCCCAACATGATTCGGTGCAATTTCAAGTGTGGTGTCAAAAGACTCGATTGCATCCTGGTGATGCCCGGCGCCCGCTGAGGCAGCAGCCAGCCACATATGCCCTTCTGGTGCGCGAGGTTTCAGCTTTATCAGCCTCTTCGCGCTCTTGATGGCGTCGTCAAATTTCTCCTGTTCGAACTGCACCCAGCACAAGTCAGCCCAGGCCTGATTGAAACCTGGCGCCACCTGAACTGCCTGCTGCAGCAGCTTTTCCGCGCCGGCGTATTGTTTTTGCTCTCTGCCGAGCCGGGCCCACAAGCGCATCGCCGATACATTGTCAGGATGGCGAATCAGAATCTGCCGGTAGATCCCCTCCGCTTCGTCGTGCTTTTCTTCCAATTCCAACTCGGCTGCCCTGGCAATGTCCTTGTGATCCTGACTGAACTCGATAATCTCGGTCTTCAATGCCTGTGCCTCGTCAACACGGCCCAAATACATCAACACCTGTCCCAGTTTCAAACGGATTCGTTGCCGCTTGGGGTCGAGATTCAGCGACTGTTGATAGGCTTCAGTCGCAGCGGTTGGCTGGCCTTGCGCAAGCAGCAGATCGCCGCGTACTTCGTGTGGGCGTGAAAACTTCGGATAAATGGACAGCGCGCGTTCGATTCGCACGTTTGCCTCATCGAATCTCTTCAGTTTTACCAATACACGAGCTGACAGGCACAGGAAGTTGGCGTCTTCCGGGCGCCGATCCAGCGCTTCGGTGCAGACCGCATTTGCGGACTCAACCTCGTTGGACTGCAAGAACATCTGTGCCTGCTGAAAAAGTTCCTTCTGTTCCATTTCTTTGGAAATCGCTCTTCTCCAGATTTAGCCCGCATGTTGCACGAAGGCGGACCAAGGAATGCTTAATTCAATTTAAATACAAAAACCAATGGCTAAAATCACTCCATTGCAAAATTTCAGATTGTCCTGTTCGGGTTAGTGACTTGCGCACGTTACCGCACAGGCCTGAGTATTGCACCAGTATCACGGAGAAGGTGAGACCGGTCACGGTCTAGAGGCTGGCCTGGGCCATGCTGACGCAAACCTCACGCTAAGATGAACGGACACCAGAGGCGTCGATTGCGGCCGGTATGGTTTCGAGCTTACCCATGGTTAACAGGTTGGCACCGGACACACCTGGAATCGTGGTCAGCTCCTGCAGCATTTCCGCACAAATTTCGATGCCCTCGCATTCCGGATCGGGCGCGTTCTCCAGGCGCTTTATAATGAACTCCGGCACCAGTGCGCCCTTTACGTTATCCCGCATCCAGCGCGCAACATCGGCAGACGGAAAGGGTGATAACGCCATGATGAAAGCAGTCGTGTGCGTCAATTTCGACGCAACCATATGGGCCATGTAACTGCGTACCACATCCATGTCAAAACAAAGCTGCATCTGCACAAAGTTGGCGCCGGCATCGCGTTTTCGTATGAGGTTTTTGGGCGTCCAGTCTACGTCCGGATCAAATAATTCAGCACTTGCCCCAACCAGAAAGTCAGAGACGAGTGATGTGCTTTCGGCGTTCTTTAAACTCTGTATATATGCCATGAATTCCAGTGCGGGTGTGTCGAAAACGTTGCGCACCCCAAGCTTTGTGCTCTCTGGAATTTTCTTGCCGCGCATCACCAATACACTCGTTACTCCGAGCGCTGCTGCACCAAGAAAATCTTTCTGCAGTGCGATGCGATTTCGATCGCGGCAGTTCATATGAACGATCGGATCTATACCCCCCTGTATCAGTATAGCCGCGGCGGCAATGCCGGACATGTGCACCTGGGTGGTATCTGTCAGCTGCACGGCATCGACCGCAGGGCGCAGGATTTCGCCTTGTAGGTGCAATGAATCTGCGTCCGGTGCCTGCGCCAGGTTCACATGGGCAGTCACCACAAAATCCTTTGTTTTCAGGGAATCTCCAAATGTCATGGCACTCATGATTTCGAATAATCCTTCATTCCGACCATGCGCTTCAACCAGACGTCATGCGGGGGTAGTTTGTCGCGCGCTGTGTTGACGGCGTCAAGAACCTTCTGGTGAACCGAAGGACGTGGTCGATGTTCGCCGTACCATTCACGACACTCGTCACGGAGAAAGTCCATGCCGTAGAGAATGGCCTCATAACTGTGATGGTTCCAGAGGCGGCCGGTGTCGATCGGAGCCCGGCTATCCCCGCAGACATCCCGTGGTGCCGGGGTAATCTCTATTTGACCGGGAAAGAATTGATCTGCGAAATCGGAAGCCGAAGGCGGCTTGATGCGCCAGTAGTCAAGCTTGGCCCGCAATCGGTCGTTGATCCGTTCCGGGCGCCCGACTTCACGCCAGAATTCCGTGTCCGTTCGGCGTGTCAGGCAGTAATGCATGTTAATGAAGTCCAGAATTTCGTAGAAGCGGTTTTCCATCATCCGGTTAAATCGAAACGCGAGCGGCTCCAGGTCGTCGCCGAGAGGAAAATGCTCGGTGAGCAACTCGGCGGCAAGTTCGTTCAGGTAAAGGCCCGTTGACTCCAATGGCTCGAGAAAGCCACCCGAGAGTCCTATCGCAATACAGTTCTTGAACCAGGATTTTTCACGCATGCCCACTTTGAATTTGACCAGACGTGTATCCAGATGGTCTGCATGTGCGCCCTCGTAGGCGCGTATTTCACGTTGTGCATCTTCTTCGCTGATGTGGGCGCTGGAATGTACGTAGCCGACCCCACGTCGATTCTGTAAGGGAATATCCCAGACCCAGCCGGCCGATACGGCAGTCGCCATGGTGTGGGGTCGCACAAAACCCGGGTAATGGACTTCATACGGTACCGGCATAACCAGCGCACGGTCGCACAGCAGCCACTGCGAGAAGTCGACCCATTTCACGCCTAGCTTTTTCTCGATCAGCACGGCGGCAAACCCGGTGCAGTCGATAAAAAGATCAGCCTCCAAACGCTTGCCGCTTTTGGTCTGTAACGCCGCGATGTTGCCGTTCTCGGCGAGATCGACGTCGATGACATGATCCAGATAGTGCTTAACACCGCGCACAGTGGAAAAGTCCCGCAGATAATCTGCATACTTCAAGGCATTCATGTGAAACGCGTAACCCACCGGTATCCCAAGGTTTACTTTTTCGAGCACTTTTGGCGCCAGGCCCATTTCACAAAGTATCGGCTGTGCCGATACGGTATTCATAAACGGTACTGAGCGGTCACTCATCAGCCATCTGCGGCCAGCGTCGTCACTTGGTCCTGCGCCAAACCGGCTGAATGGGTGATGATAAAATTTGCCTTTTTTGTCCAGCCAGTTGACGAAGCGGATCGATGCCTTGAAAGTAGCGTCAACTGCCTTCATAAAATCCAGTTCATCGATGCCAATGACGGCCAGTGTGCGATTGATGTTCGGAACCGTGGCTTCACCGACGCCTATACGAGGTAGATCCGGTGATTCAACCAGACTGATCTCTGCGACCTTTTGATTGCCGATATTCAGCGCCGCATTCAAATACGCCGCAGCTGTCCAACCCGCTGAACCACCCCCGACGATCAAGACTCGCTTTGTTCGCATATCCCGAACCTCTGTTTGCTACGAAAAAGGCGCTGCCGGAACTTCCTTAATTTACCGACACTGATTATTCATCCATAATCATAGCGCCATCACACGGCATTATCTCCTCGAAGGAATACAAATCATGCAGCAAGAAGATAGCAACGATAATACTGTAGATAACGATATCGCAGCGCTATCCGAAAAGGCATTGGAACATTATAAGGAAGGCCGGCTGCGGCAAGCACAGGATGAATGTCTACGCATACTGCGCCGACAACATCGCCCCGACGCCCTACTTATCCTGGCCAAGATCGCCCACGAGCAAAGGGAGTTTAAGGTGGCTGTCGAGCGCTATCAACAGTTATTGGGGATTATTCCCGATCACGCACAAACCCACTTTCACCTGGGCGTAGTGCTTGAGGAAATGGGGCGCACAGAACGGGCTATTGAGCACTACAAAAAATCGATCACAGATACCACCAATAATGCTGCGGTGCATGGCCGTTTGGCTGATGCCTACGGCAAGCTCCAACGCTGGGAAGAGGCGATCGAGGCTTACCAGCAAGTCCTTGTTTTTAATGCTGACGATGTGGGCACGATGATAAAACTGGGCCAGGCATTTGCCGGGGCAAAGTTGATTCCAGAGTCAATCCTGATGTATGAGCAGGCCTTGACCTTACTGCCCGACAATGCCCTGGTGCACAGACGCCTGGGGGCTTCGCTACTGATCATGGGGCAAGTGAAAAAGGCGATTGGGTGCTTTGACCAGGCGCTGAATTTGCGCCCGGACTATTTCGCGGTTCAAATTGACCTCGCGCAGGCGCTGCGTCAGCTGGGCAGAGCCGAAGAAGCACTGGTTCCCCTGGCAGAGGCGATCAGGCTAAAACCCAACGATGACGAAGCTCATATCAACCTGGCACTAACGCTCAAACAACTGGGTCAAACAGAACCTGCAATAGAGCGACTGAAGCAACTCCTGGCCATCAGGCCTGCTTGCGGCCGGGCCTATTACCACATCTCGGTGATCAAGCCGGAGCAAGAGCTTATACCCGTTGTCGAAAAACTCGTTAGCGACCCTGGGTTGCCGAATGACGACGCCATATATTGCCATTTTGCCCTGGGTAATTTTTTTGACAGCGGTAAATTTTTTGATCAGGCGTTTAAACATTTTCTGAAGGCCAATGCCCTGCAACGAGAAACATTCACTTATAACATCAGGGAGAACACGCAATACGTAGACAGTCTGATTGAGGTCTACTGCAAAGATTTTTTTCAGCTCAAGCGTCCCTATGGATCTGCTTCACAAATTCCCGTATTCATCGTCGGGATGCCCAGATCCGGTACCACTCTGATTGAGCAAATCCTCTCCAGCCACGACCTGGTACATGGGGCTGGTGAAATCCGCGCTTGCCCCGCGGTAAATTATTCGATTGCTCAGCAACTCAAACACGCCAAGCCCAATCCGGAATGCATGTCCCTGATTGATAGAAAAATGGTTGCAGAGTATTCCGCACGTTATTTACAGGAACTGAAGAATCACTGCCCAACTGCTGCGCGTATCACCGACAAAGAACCGGGGAATTTCTTCTTGATTGGACTGATCAAAACCCTGTTTCCCCATGCCCGTATCATCCACTGCCAACGCCATCCCCTGGATAACTGCTTGTCGGTGTTTTTTCATAATTTCACGGCTTTTCAGAGTTCTTTCGAGCTGACGGAGCTGGGTCATTTCTACCGGGACTACCAGCGCTTGATGAACCATTGGCAAAACCTTTTCCCCGGCGAAATATTCACGGTGCAATATGAAGAAATGGTGTTGGACCAAGAAAGGGTCAGCAAACGCTTGATTGACTACCTTGGCCTGGAATGGGATGAAAAATGCATGGAATTTCATAACAACGAGCGAAATGTCATGACCCCTAGTAATGTACAGGTCCGGCAGCCGATCTATCAAAATTCAATGAACAGGTGGAAACCCTATGAAAAACATCTACAGCCGTTGGTAGACGTGCTTCAACAGGCACATTGATTTACTAATTCATTGCAATGAGATGGCTGCTAGCCCGCATATTGCACCAGTATCCCGGAAGTTGGCGCCGTACAGATGCGGCTGGGCGCCGGGCTGGACTGAGACCAATAACCGTAGCTATTGGTTGAGGGAAGACCAAGTCCAGCTGTAGATAGACAAGCCAAGGCCGGGATACTGGTGCAATATGCGGGCTAGGAGTCCTGGGCAAGTAAACCTGGCGGAATGTAGTCGAAAATGAAGGTGATCCGATCCTCACTTCCCTTGTTTACTACACTGTGCTGCATTTGGTTGTTTATCTCGTATGCCTGCCCGACTTCTAACTGGTACGGCCGGCCGTTGATGCTGAACCAGACTTTTGGATTCGTCGTAATCGGTACATGGATGCGGTGCGCACAATGAAACGAATCGTGCATGTCAGTATGCGCCTTGATTTTCCCGCCGGCCGTAAGTCCGGCCGCCACCGCACGAATAACCTCGCCGCCAGTCGGATAGTGTTTTTTTATGATTTCCTGCATGACCGGCACGGCGACGTCCGCTAATCGACCCCACCCCGTTCTCTTATACACGACTCGATCAGGCCATTTCGCATCATCCAGGGCAATCAGTACGATCGACCGGGTTTGATCGTGCACATGGTATGACTTTTGGCGATATTCGTCCTCGTTCCAGACCACATCTTCCTGGCCTAGAATGGCCTCACTCAGTGCCCGTATGTCGATAGCGCCAAGTTCGCGCAGTGGTACGTCGATATCCATGATTGTGTTCAATGTGAGATGGAGGGGAAACTTTACCGTATGCTGTTTTGATTGTCATCCCCGGTGCAAACTCCGGCTGGGTTGATAATACTGGTGTGACTTGACTGAAAACCGTAGTCTTTGGGCAGCAACCACGTAAACCTGCATATTTCACCAAGGCGGACGACATATTGACAGGTATCATTCTAATTCAAGACATTACAGGGCGTTTGAGCGATTTCCTGAAGGACTGACATGAATGCAATTCAAAACCACTCACTTGCCCTTGATGACCCAGGATTCAGGCTGGTCGATGGCAGGACGCGACCGGAGTTCATGTTGGTCGGTGGAATGAAGTGCGGCAGCACATCGTTTGCCCGGTACCTGTCTGCCCATCCCCAGGTCAAAGTTCCGGGTCCGAAGGAACCCAATTACTGGTCCTGGCACAGATTTCCCGCCAGGTACCAGGATTTCTTTGCCAATGAATCGCCTCTTGCCAGACCCGGGCCGGGCCAGTATGTCAGTGGCGAATTCTCAACGTCATCGTTGATTCACCCCCTGGTGCCACGACGCGTCCAGGCCAATCTGCCGGGGCTCAAGATTTTCGTCCTGTTGAGAAACCCTGTAGACCGTGCTTATTCGCATTACATGATGTCAAAAATGGCCGGCCTGGAGAAAGCGTGTCCGTTCGAAGAAATTGTACGCAGAGAAATGGATGAAATTCCTGCATTGCTTATAGCGCACGAAAGAGGTTTTCTCAGTCCGCTTGGCGATTCGAAATCGTGTTTCTCAAGCACCGATGGAACGCCCATCTGCGTGGCAAAACACGAACAAGGTTGGCCAAAAAGAAGACTCCGAGATGAACTGGACCTGAGGGATTTCTATTTTCAAAGCTATGTGTTTCGTTCGCTTTATCACGACCAGTTGCATCGCTGGCTACGCCTGTTTCCCCGTCAACAGCTGATGATTATTCAGTCCGAGCGCTTTTTTGAAAACGAAGCAGGCACAATGAATGAAGTGGTGGAATTTTTGGGGCTTGAACCATTTGAGTTCCAGGCGGCAGATCAACTACAACGCGGTTGGGATGCCGGGGCCGGTAACGCCTCTGAGACACCACAGGATTATCCCGAGTTGGATGATGCTACTCGCAGAATATTGGCTGATTTTTTTGAGCCTTACAATCAGCAGCTATATCGCTTGATCGAGGAGGATTTTGGCTGGAATTGATTTTCCCGCCACCATGGGCGTTCCCGGTGTTCGCGGACCGGGCAATTAACGCTAAACTGTATTGCCCGCATCCCAGTGTGACTACCGAGGATTTCGCCATTAGCAACCCGCCTCCATCCCAGACTGCATTCGACCGTGCGCTCGGTTTTCTACGTGCCGGCCAAATGGACACGGCAGCAAACATCTGCCGCGAAGAGCTCAGTATTGAGCCAAAGGACGACAAACTTCGCACTCTTTACGGGATGGTGCTCTCACGGCAAAACAGATTTGCCGAGGCCGAGACCGAGCTGCGCGACGTATTGTCGCGCCGACCCGATATTGCGAAGGTGCACCGGGAACTCGCGCATGCACTTATTGCACAAGGCCGTAATGAGGAAGCCATTGCCGGCTATAAACGGGTGGTTGAACTGACGCCAGAGAGACCCGATGCCTACCGCGATCTGATCTTGGCGTATAAGACGCTCGGACGAATGAACGAAGCCTACGAGGCGCTCGAAGCATCCTTCGAGCTTGACTCCAACCGCAGGGAGCTGATTCTGGCCCTCGAGCAACGACATGTCGGTGATATTGGCAAAGCCGAAAACATCTGTCGCGAGATCTTGCGCAAAGATCCAGGCAATTTCAACGCGCCACGCCTGCTGGGCATGCTGGCCGAAGAACTCGGCGAGCATAAACTAAGCATTCAAATGCTGCGCGATACGATCAAATTGGAACCTCGGTTTTTTGGCGCGTACATTGACTTGTCTCGCGAGCTCATGGAGGCAGATGAGCTGGAGGAGTGCCAGGCGGTATTACAAACAGCGATAAAGCTGCAACCGGAACTTGCATTGCCGTACGCGCTGCTGGGCTACCTTCATATCAGGGCAGGTCGATTCGAAGAGGCCGCCGAAGTCTTCAAAACAGCATTGGAAAAACAAGCTGATCACGGTGCGAGCCTTGCCGGTCTTGGTCTTGCACTGAAGACCATTGGCCGTCAGGAGGATGCTGTTGAAACCTACCGAGATTGCATCAAGGCGTTCCCGGCCTTTGGGGATGCTTACTGGTCACTGGCGAATCTCAAGACGTATCGTTTCAGTGATGATGAAATCGCCACGATGGAGGAAAAAGTCGACGACGAGAGCCTGATCGAGGAAAGGCGCGCCAATTTCAATTACGCACTCGGTAAAGCATATGAGGATCGCGGCAATTATGATCAGGCCTTCGATCGGTACGACCGTGGAGCCAAACTAAGGCGGTCGAACGAAAGTTACGACCCCCTGGTTCTTTCGACTGCTCATGACGAGATCATCAAAACGATTACGCCTGAGGTTCTGCAGTTAAACAAAGGTCACGGCGATCCGGATCCTGCACCGATTTTTATCGTCGGATTGCCACGATCGGGCTCGACGCTGATTGAACAGATTCTTGCGAGCCACAGCCAGGTCGATGGTACGCACGAACTACCCGAATTGCCCCGCATCATTGACGCGATGAATCTGCAGAAGCCAAATGGCGTGGGCTATCCGCAAGCATTGCTGCACTATGGCGAAGATCTGGCGACTCTCGGGCACCAGTACATTGCCCTGACTCGGCGCTATCGCGGCGACGCTTCGTTCTTCACGGACAAATTGCCGAACAATTTCGCCAGCATCGGCCTGATCAAGCTTATCTTGCCGAACGCCAAAGTGGTTAATGCACGCCGGCATCCATTGGACAGCTGCATGGGTTGTTACAAGCAGTTGTTTTACAATGCACAGGCGTTCACCTACGATTTAGTCGAACTTGGCAAGTATTATCTTGAGTATCAACGCATGATGGATTACTGGCACGAGATCCTGCCGGGCAAGGTTTTGGACGTTCATTACGAAGATATGGTGGCGGACCAGGAAATCCAGACCCGTCGGCTGCTCGAGCATTGCGGTCTGCCCTGGGAAGACAATTGCCTGCGCTTTTATGAGACCGATCGGGCGGTGGTAACGGCCAGTTCGGAGCAGGTGCGGCAGCCAATTTACTCCGATTCGATCCATTCCTGGCGACGCTTCGAGAAACATCTTGGACCACTGATCGAGTTGTTGGAACCTCTGCTCTAACATAATGAATATAAAATCAACGGTCGGCAGCTGGCTACGAGCTCCAAATTGAATCGAGAGCTCAATAAATTGAGCATGGTTTCAATCCAAAATCGCCAGCTTGACCGTGCCCACTCTTAGGACAATGACATACGGATGACAGATAAACTACCAAAGCTCGTCGCAACATCCGTTATACGAGGCAGCCGGCAAGGCGAGAGTCACGGCGGCGTATTTATGGTCGATTTTGAGCAACAGGACGTCGTTCAGTTGGTCGACTGGAACACGAGTAAGATAAACTTCGAGGGCCGCGGTGGTGACCGGGGCCTGCGCGGCATCGCATTCAACGGTGACGATATACTGATTGCTGCAAGCGACGAACTTTTTCGTTACGACCGCAGCTTCAAAATCAGGACCACCAGTAAAAACCACTATCTGAAGCACTGCCACGAGATTTGCCGATTCGAGCAGATGCTTTTCCTGACATCTACAGGTTTCGATAGCCTGCTCGCTTTTGATCTGGTCAAGAAAAAATTCGTCTGGGGCTTCCATCTGCAACGGCAGTACAATCAATGGGCCGGCTACAAATTCGATCCCCGCAGGGATATGGGCCCCAGAGCTGTCAATAATTATCACATCAACATGGTCCATGTCGATAGCACAGGGATTTATCTGAGCGGCCTGCGTACGCAGGCCTTGTTGCATATCGATAGCAAAATGGAGGTGTCCGAAGTCTGCTCACTGCCGGCCGGAGCCCACAATGCCCGTCCGTATCGTGAGGGGGTCCTGTTAAACGACACAGAAAACGACTGCGTTCGCTACGTCGGCCGCGATGGCGAAAACATTGCATTCAAAATCGTGACGTACGACCAAGCAGATATCGAATTAGCCAGTATCGACCAGTCGAACATCGCACGCCAGGGCTTCGGTCGCGGCCTTTGTCCCATCGGCGACCGATTCGTGGCCGGCGGTTCGTCACCGTCTACCATCAGCCTCTATGATTTTGACAGCAGACAGAAAGTCGGATCGGTCAACCTGACCATGGACATCCGCAACGCCATTCACGGACTTGAACCCTGGCCTCACGATGATTGAATCGGAGTGTGTTGACTTCTTCGAACCCGACAATAAGAAACGATACCCATTGATTGACCAGGATTATGGCCAGAATTGAATTTCCGCTTGCTGGAAGTACTATACAATGTACACCAACATCTCAATATAAGTTGAATTCGAACAAACAATTGTACTGGAAATTAAGCAGAAACCTGAAGATTGTTAGGTTGTATAACGCTTTATAAGATGCTGTGTTATTTTTTTAATTAATCGGGATGTATTATACAGTATAAAACGAAATGCATTTTGAAATTGTAAGAGCTCCAGTTTTGTGCGTATAATTCCGGGTGGGAATCCGCCTTCAGGGCAACTTTCCTCTGGCAATTAAGAAGAAAGCCTCACTTTTAAGGGGGATTTCATATCATAGTCAAGCGCTGGATGAAGAATTGATATGCCCCAAGAACCCAATAACAAGTTTCCGACTTTCAAGCACCTGCTTGAATACGGACAGGACCGGTCGAGTTGAAAGGGTATTCGTTTTTATCACTTGCACGACAGGCTCTTGGCGGACACAAAGGATGGCCGCTCGTCTGGCGCTCCCCTGAGCCAAAGAAAAGCTACGACGTGCTTATTATTGGCGCCGGTGGTCACGGCCTCGCCACGGCCTATTACCTGGCCAGGAATCACTCCGTCAAAAATATTGCTGTGCTGGATAAGGGCTGGCTCGGCGGTGGCAACTCGGGAAGAAATACGCAAATAACCCGCTCGAATTATTTCTGGCCGCAAAGTGCTGCATTCTTTGACCACTCACTGAGGCTCTACGAACATCTCAGTCGGGAGCTCAACTTCAACGTGATGTTGAGCCAGCGCGGTATCCTGACACTGGCGCACAGCGTGCATGAGCTTGAAGGTATCCGGCGATGGGCAAATGCAATCAAGATCAACGACGTCGACGCCGAGGTTCTGACACCCTTTGAGGTCAAGAAACTCGTGCCGATGATCAATCTTGATTGCCGCTTTCCGGTCCACGGGGGGTTTATTCAGCGCCGCGGTGGAATTTCACGTCATGACGCCGTGGTCTGGGGCTATGCACGTGCTGCCAGCGCCCTGGGCGTAGACATCATTCAGCAATGCGAGGTTACGGGATTCGACATTCAGTCCGATCGGGTGATGGGTGTGAAAACGACACGCGGTACGATCGGCGCCGACCGTGTCAGTTTCGCCGTTGCCGGTCATACCAGTCATTTAGCAAAAATGGCCGGTTTTCGCGTGCCCGTCACCAGCATGCAATTGCAGGCCATGGTCAGCGAGCCGATTAAACCCTGTCTCGATACGGTAGTGACTTCTTCAGTTATTCACATGTATGTGAGCCAGTCCGATCGTGGTGAACTGGTTTTCGGTGGCGGCGCGGATATTTACAACAGCTACGCACAACGGGGAGGAATTCCCGTTTTGCAGGAAAACGTCGCCGCGCTGCTGGAATTGCTACCGGCCTTCAGCCGCTTGCGCCTGATGAGGCAATGGGCGGGTATCGTTGACATTACTCCGGATACATCGCCGCTGATGGGACACACGCCAGTACAGAATCTCTATTTCAGCGGTGGTTGGGGGACCGGCGGTTACAAGGCCATTCCGGCCGGCGGTGAAACCATGGCCCACACCATAGCGAATGACCAGCCGCACCCGTTGATCCGGGACTTCGGGCTGGAGCGTTTCAAATCCGGCTTGCTGATAGACGAGGGTGCGGCCTCGGGAGTGGCGCACTGATGCTGAGAATCAACTGCCCCTGGTGCGGTACGCGCGATGAACTGGAGTTTTCGTTCGGCGGCGAAGCTCACGTTACCCGTCCCATGCTGGATGCCGACGATGCCCAATGGTCGGACTATCTGTTCAATAAAGAAAACCCAAAAGGCGTTCATTACGAGCTATGGATGCACAAATACGGCTGCGGGCGCTGGTTTAATGCGGCGCGGGATACCGTCACTCACGAAATTTACGCCGTGTACAAGCTGGGCGAGCCGAAACCCGATCTGGCAGTGACGGATCGTGACTAGCCCGCATATTGCGCCAGTCGGTATCGAGCCTCACTGCATGTATATGAATTGGTTGAGTTAAATGACATACTTCCAAATAAATCCCAAGGTATACTTTGTACCCGGCCCGATACCTATCCCGGCCTTGGCTTGTCCATATACGTCTGGACTTGGTCTTCCCTCAACCAATAGCTATGGCTATTGGTCTCAGTCCAGCCCGGCGCCCAGCCGCATCTGTACGGCGCCAACTTCCGGGATACTGGTGCAATATGCGGGCTAGCACTCCCTCACAAAA
>SMVB01203460.1_pt1 | contig 17957 bp, 19 predicted proteins | sample 2456461 | NCBI WGS metagenome assembly SMVB01 (sample SAMN11095934, study PRJNA526329) | marine sediment metagenome | biome: Marine sediment; feature: Surficial sediment; material: Deep marine sediment; isolation source: Hadal surficial sediment | place: Pacific Ocean | collected 2014-05 | depth...
CCGCTCTTGCCGCTTCGCGGCGGGGCCGCTCGGGCCACGGCTCCGCAAATGGTCTTACCAAAACAGACCGGACAGCGCACTGTTTGCGGAGCCTCTACCGCGATCGGCGGTCCGAACGCCGGTACCCTCCCCGGGCGATGGCCGATTTTACCTGCGAGAGCTGCGGGACGACGTTCTCGCTTCCCGAGCGAGTGCTCGACCGATATCCGGGATGGACGCCACGGTTGTGTCAATCATGTCGCGATGAGGGTGGAGCGGCATCCACCACCGGCGCAACCGATGGTGATCCCGACACCGGTGTGTTCACCGATGGGGCGTGTGCCGGCAACCCCGGTCCCGGGGGGTGGGGGGCGGTATACGTCGTCGACGGGCAGATCATCGATGAGGCGCATGGATTCGATCCCGACACCACCAACAACCGGATGGAGCTGTTTGCCCTGATCGAGGGCCTCAAGCTGGTCCCTGACGGCACGCCGGTGACGGTGTACTCGGATTCGGACCTTGCGGTCAAAACCATCAACGAGTGGGCGAGCGCCTGGGAAGAGCGCGGCTGGCAGCGAAAGAGAGCCGGGCCGGACGGTTCCAAGGTTCCGAAGAACCTGGACCTGGTCAAGAGCGCCTACCGAGCGTACGGTGATCGCCCCGAGGTCGAACTGGTCTGGATCAAGGGTCACGCCAACTACACATGGAACGAGTACGCAGACGCCCTGGCAAACAAGTGGAGAAAAGATTGAGTCGGAAGTCGCGAGTAGCGAGTAGCGAGTCGCGAGTCGCATGATTCCGCCGCGGCTGGAGGCAGCGCTGGCTCCGGCCAGCCCGTCGCGTCAGTTAGCGGCACTGTTCGGTGCCTCCGGTCACGAGCTGTACCTGGTCGGCGGAAGCGTCCGCGACGCGCTCCTCGATCGGCCGAACGCCGATCTCGACTTCGCCACCGACGCAACACCGGACGTGATAGAAGAGATCGTCAGGCCATGGGCGGGAGACGTGTACGTCGCCGGCAAACGGTTCGGAACCATCGGGGTGATCCGCGAAGGGAACATCTACGAGATCACGACGTTCCGGTCTGAGGTCTACCGCGACGACAGCAGGAAGCCGGAGGTGGTGTTCTCAGAGAGTATCGAGGAGGATCTGTTCCGCCGCGACTTCACCATCAACGCAATGGGCATCGGTATCCCGGGCCGCGACCAGGGCACACCCGAGATGATCGACCCGACCGGTGGCCTTGGCGACCTACAGGCGGGGCTGCTGCGGACCCCGTTGGATCCAGAAGTTTCCTTTGGTGACGACCCCTTGCGGATGCTGCGGCTGTTTCGCTTCGTATCGACCTTGGGCTTTGCCCCGAGCGAGGAGGCGGTGGCCGCCGTGCATCGGATGCACGATCGACTCGACATCGTGTCCGCCGAACGGATCAGGGGTGAATTCGACCGGCTCATCGTCGGCGATGATGTCGGGACGGCGTTGGTTGGCCTGGTTGCGACCGGCCTAGCAGGCGAGTTCATCCAGGAGCTTCCCGCTCTCGCCCTAGAGAGCGACCCGATCCACCACCACAAGGATGTTCTGACGCACACGATCGCCGTGGTCGAGAAGACGTCCCCTCGACTGCGACTCCGGCTTGCGGCTCTGTTCCATGACGTCGGCAAGCCGGAGACGAGAGAGTTCGGACCGGGCGGTGTCTCGTTCCACCACCACGAGGTGGTCGGTGCCCGGATGACGAGGAGGAAGATGACCGAGCTCCGTTATCGCAAGTCCGTGGTGGACGACGTGTCGCGGCTGGTCTTCCTGCACATGCGGCCCCATACCTACAAGATGGGTTGGACGGATTCCGCAGTACGCCGCTACGTCCGCGACGCCGGCCCGCTCCTCGAGGACCTGAACGAACTGGTGCGCAGCGATGTGACGACGAGGAACGCAAAGCGGGCTCGAGCCATCGCCAACCGGATCGACGAGCTGGAACAGAGGATCGAGGAGCTTGGTCAGCGCGAGGAGCTAGACGCCATGCGCCCACCGATCGACGGCAACCAGGTAATGGACTACCTCGGTCTCGAGTCAGGGCCCAGAATCGGGGAGATCATGGATATGCTTCTCGAGCGGCGCATCGACGACGGGCCGTATTCGGAAAAGGAGGCGTTTGCGTTGCTCGACTCCTGGGCTGGTGAAGGTTCTGGATCATGAGGCCACGTGGCTCGACTATCGGCGTCCGATGACGAACCGGTTGTTGCTTGTGGTCGGCGCCGCGATCCTCGCCGCCTGCTCCGGCTCGACCACAGCGTCGACCGTAACGACGACCGCAACGACGACGGAGGCGACTCCGGCGCCCAGCACAACGAGTCGAGGAGCAGCTATGCAACTGACCTCCCCCGCCTTTACCCATGAAGGCACGATCCCGGACCGGTTCACCTGTGACGGTGCCGATGTGTCGCCCGAACTGGCAATCGAGGGTGTTCCGGAAGGCACGATGTCGTTGGTCCTCGTCGTGGACGACCCGGATGCTCCTGGGGGAACCTGGGATCACTGGGTTGTCTTTGACATCCCGGTGACCGCATCAATTCCCGAGGATGTCGGCGAGACCGGGACCGGCGGTCTCAACTCGTGGCAGCGAACCGGCTACGGGGGACCGTGCCCTCCGTCCGGTACCCATCGTTATTTCTTCACCATTCTGGCGATCGATGCCGAACTGGGTCTAGCGGAGGGAGCGACCAAGGTCGAGGTCCTGGCTGCCGCCGAGGGTCATGTGCTCGGCGATGCGGTGTTGATGGGCACCTACGCCAGGTAGGCGCCGTCGGATTGAGCAGCCAGCGAGCGCGTGGCCGCCGATTTTCTGGGGTTGTCTCAACCCGGGTTGGCTCTCAAAGACTCGGGCCTGTTCAGAGGCCAGCGGTGTGGGGGTGAGCTGAAGCGCGGCCTTGATACGCGGGCTCGGGTCGTCACTGCCGGAGACCGTCAACTCAACGCCGAGCATGGTGGCCACCGTTGAAGCTCGCTGGCGGCTTCGGGGTTGAGGTTTGGGCACCGGGCCCGTAGCGGTCAGGCTCGGCATCGAGGACGAGCTCGCAGAGGCTGAGTCGCAGTATCTCCCGGCGTTGGTCGCCGGTCTCCTTGTCCAGCGCTCGGACCACCGCCTATAGGGATCCGCCGTTTCTGCCGACATACCAACGTATGAAGGCCATCGCCGCCGCCATCGCCGCCGGCTTGCTGACCGCCTCGTGCGCCAGCGCCGCCGCCAACGCTGAGCCAGCGACCGTGGACCCGAACACGACCGTAATCCAAGGCGGGAGCGTCGTGGATTTCGTAAGAGAGCAAGCCCCCGAGGCGGCAGCCGCCACCCTGGGGTCCGACGAGGAAATCTTCGCGCACCTCCAGCGCATCATCGCTGCGGCCCAGACTGCGATTGCCCAAGGCGGAGAATGCCAACTGGGCTTCAACTCCTACCTAATTGGCGCCCTCAGCAGGGAGACCGAACTCGACCCCGACCAGACCTACAACCGCAGCACCACATACTTCTTCGCCGCCTACTTGGCGACGGACCGCAACGCTCCTGAGGGGGACTGGCTCTTCTCGTGCTTCGACTCGAACGGGGACGGGAAACAAGACAGGATGCCAGGGCTGAACCCCCTGCTGCCCTAAACCCACCAAGGCCCGAAGAGTCAGCGACGCCCCGCGCCGGGATTCGGGCGGGCTTGCGAAAGTCCCGAAGGTGATGCGGGTCCGCCTCGCGGCAGCCCTCCCAGTCGCTCGGTCGGCGGCCGACCTACTTCTGGTAGACGACCTCCATCATCATGCCTGCCTCGTAGTGGCCTGGGATCAAGCAGACGACCCAGCCGTACTCACCGTCGAAGGTCACGGTCAGCTCGCCGGTCTCACCTGAAGCCAGGGTCAGCTTTTCAGCCATGTCCATGTCGTCCATGCCTTCGTCGTGCTCGTCGTGGCCCCCTTCGAGGTGCTCCTCGATGGCGGCATCGTTCGATAGCTCGAACTCGTGCTCGGCAACGCCGTCGTTTGTCACGACGAACCTCACCGTCTCACCTTGCTCGACCTCGACCACGGCGGGGCTGAAGTAGAATTCGGACAACGTGACCGCCACAACCCGAATGCCGTCGCTCCCGAGGTCGGTTGGTAGGTCATCGGCGGCAGTTCCGCACGCCGCAGCGACCAACACCGCGGCGAGAGCGAGTGTCAGGGTCTTCTTCATGTGCTCCTCCTTGTGAATCGTTTCTCAAGGGTCTCGTACATGTAACGCGAACGAGGGACACCCCATCAGGGCCGAAAGACCCTTCTCGCTTCGGGGCCGTGACGTAGGGGCTCGCGAGACTTCCGAAAAACTTCCGCGGCGAAGCCTTTCGGGTGATGGAGGGTTCACTGCGAAAGGTGAACGGGTTTGCCCTCTTCGCACCTCGGCACTTTTCACAAGCTCCCGACAGACGACAGGCCCCACTGTTAGCCAGAGGGGGCAACCAAGGCCGAGGTCCTGGCCGCGGCCGACGGTCATGTGCTCGGCGAAGCGGTGTTGGTGGGCGCCTGCGCCAGATAGGCGTCGTCGGGCTACCCAGCCGACGATCGCGGGGCCGTTGAGTTTCTAGGGCTGTCTCGGACCCGGTTTAGCTCTGCATCCTCGGGTCCGAGACAAACTCACGCCGCTCGGTCGAATGTCCTCCGACAACGCTCACAGGCGGCGACGGGACAGCGGTTGACGGCCACCGCCGTGACGCCGGCTTTCGCAAACCACGCTTCGAGGGCCTTGTCGTTGCCGATGTCTGGTGTCGTTCGTTTCATCATGTCAACACCGTATCTGTTGGGTGTGACACGTTTGGAGTCGCAAGTCGCAAGTACCCGCTTAGCATCAACTGATGCCGAGACAGTACGTCAGGTCGGGCTCCCCGTATGAAGAGCGTTATGGGTTCTCCCGCGGGGTGCGCTTCGGGGACCGCATCGAGATCGCCGGGACCGCACCCATCCCGCCAGAGGGGGAACCGGTCGCCGCCACCGCCTACGAGCAGATGTTGCGTTGCGGCGAGATCGCCATCGCCGCCTTGGCCGAGTTCGGGGCACCGCCGTCCGACGTGGTTCGCACCCGGATGTACATCACCGACGCCGCCGACTCTGACGACATCGGTCGTGCCCACCGCGAGCTGTTCGGCGAGGCGGCACCCGCGCGGCAACGATGATCGTCGTCGCTGCGCTGTTGGATCCGGTGTGGAAGGTCGAGCTTGAGGTGGAAGCCGCGGTCGACTAGGAGGGTGTTGAACAATGACGAGTGCTACGGGCCGCCGCCTGCTCGAGCGTTGCGGTGACTCGGTTTCTCCCGGCCGCGACGGCCCGCCGGAGAATTGCACAACACCCGACTAGGCCTCGACGGCCTCGGACCCAGAGACCCCCTCGATCTCGTCGAGTTGCGCGAGAAGTCGATCGGCGCCCATTCGTTCTGCTTGCTCTCGGGCGGCGGCGATCGTCGGGCCAAGCCGATCGTCACTCAGCACACGTGCGGCGTCGATTCGGGCCAGGGTGGCGTCGGTGGTTCGGCCGAAGTCTTCAGCGACGGCGACGGCTTCCAGAAAATATTCGACGGCCTTCTCGAGATCGCCGCGGGCCTCTGCCAGGTGCCCCTCGGCGCGCGCCCGGCCAACGGTTGCCGCGCTCCCGATCGCCGGCGACCCCTCCAGCAGCATCTCGATGCGATCGATGTCTTCGAGCCGTGCCAGCGGCCCGGTCGCCCATGGCATCCAGATCGTGCGAAAGACCTCCGTTGCGGTATCGCCGAACTCGTCGGTCATCGCGATTGCGTCTGCAATGTCGCCTTCATCGAAGGCCATCGTGACGGCAACCCCAAGGAGCGGTGCCAGCACCTGCAGATCCCGGATCTCACGTCCGTTCTCGAGCAGTTCGGCCCAGTCGGCACGTGCAGTGTCCACGCCTTGATAGTGCTCGATGAAGGCGATGTGCGACCGGGCGCCTACGCCTGCCTGGCTCCCCCCGCGCTCATCGTCGGCCTCGACGACCCCCCGGGCGAGCGCAACCGACTCGGCCCAGTCGCCGGTCCCGATGAGGATCCCGGACTTCGTGGATCGGAGCCACTCCGCAGACCTCGGAAGGCCGCGCTCCTCGGCCAATTCGATGCCTTCGTTGATCATCGCCACCGCGTCTTGCGGCGATCGCAGTTGGTGGGTCAGCGCTGCCAGGTTGTTGCGAATGGTTGCGGATCGGTAGGAAAAGTTGCGGTCGTCTGCGATTCCCATTGCCGTGGCCATGTCTTCAAGCCCCTCATCGCTGAGCCCGGTGTTGGCCAGAGCGGCGCCTCTGAGCGACAGCAGCTTGATCTGGTCTTCGGCGGTACCTGCGGCATCGACGACGGGTGCGGCCTGATCCGCCGCGGCGATCGCCTCTGCATCGAGCCCGCGGAGAAAGAGCTTGCCAACGCTGTTCACCAACGCCGCTGCCTTGGCCTCGGAGTCGGGCCGGTGTTCAAGCAGGGCGATCGACTCGCGGATCAGCTCGTCGGCATGTTCGGTTTCACCTCGCCACCAGGCCCAGCCGGACATCTGGGTGAGCGCGTCGGCCTGCCCTTCGGGATCGCCGGCCTCCCGGTAAAGCGCGAGCGACTCCTCGAGCCACTGCTCCGCCTGGTCGACATCGTCCTGGCTGAGCTGTCCTGCCCACAACAGCGCCTCCGCACGATCGGTGTTGGATTCAGCGGCGTCGACCGCCTTGAGGTAATACAAGGCCCCGTGGGTCGGATCGAGGCTACGCGCCCGCTCACCGGCCTGCATGAGCACCCGATAGGCCCGAGCCCGAAGCTCGGGGCCGGGATCGGAGATCAGGGTTAGCGCTTCACCGAGGTGGTAGGCGAGGAGCTCGGCGACGTCTACGCCGCGCTCGCCGCTCACCGCCTCGATCCAGCTCGCTGCCGCCTGATGCATCTCGGCACGGTCGCCACGGGCAATCTGGCCGTAAGCGACATCGCGGACCAGGGCATGGACAAAGGTGTATTCCTCCTGGCCGTATATCGAGGTGTCCCGGATGGGCCTGATCATCTCCCGCCGCATCAACTCGCGCAATATCGATATCAAGTGCGCCGTGGGGCGTAGCGCCGCCACAGCTCCCGACCAGAACACCTTGCCCATGACCGCGGCCGCTTGCAGGGTCTCCTTCTCTTCGGTGCTGAGCAAATCGAGACGAGCCGCGATGATCGCTTGCACCGAGTCGGGCAGGGCCAAGTTCACGATCTTGCCCGTTTTGTCGAGGAGGTCGCTGTCGGCGGCGAGACGGACGAACTCGGTGACGTAGAGGGGGTTGCCTCCGGCCCGTTCCAGGATCATCTGCTGGGTCTCTGCGGGCAGAACGGCGCGGTCGAGCAGGGCAGCCAGCAGCACCGCGGCATCGTCGTTGGCCAGCGGGTTCAGGCTGATCGTGGTCGCGTTGCGAATGCCCCCGCCCCAAGTGGGCCGGCTGGCCAGCAGCTCGGGGCGGGCTGAGGCAACGAGCAAGATCGGGGTGTCGACGGCCCATTCGGCCAGGTACTCGAGGAAGTCGAGCAAGGCTTCGTCGGCCCAATGGATGTCCTCGACGACGAGCACCAGCGGATGACGCTGAGCCATCGCCTCGAGGAATCGGAGCCAGGCGGAGAAAAGCTCACCTTGCTCGATCTTTTGCCCTTCCGAACTCCCGCCGGCGAGGGGCGCGAGACGGGACAGCACCCATTCCGCTTGAGCCGGATCGGCGATCAGCGTGGTCACGGCATGACGGAGCTTGCGGTCGGCGTCGGACTCGGTATCGGACTCCAGGATCCCGGCTTGGGCTTTCACGATCTCGCCGAGGGCCCAGAATGTGATCCCCTCGCCGTAGGGGAGACAGCGCCCCTGCTTCCACCAGAATGTATCGGTCCTCGTGTCGAGCACAGCCTTGAATTCGTGGAGGAGGCGGCTCTTGCCGGCGCCTGGCTCGCCGACCACCGTGACTAGCTGGATAGTCTTGCTGGCGGTCGTCCGATCCAACGAGTCAACGAGGATCGCCAGCTCGGCGGCGCGTCCCACGAACGGGCCCTTATGACGCTCCTCGACGGCGATACCCTGGCGCGCTCGTGTACCGGTGGCGAGCCAGATCGCCGTGGGGTCGGCCTTGCCCCTGAGGTCGACCGTATCGAGATCATCGAAGGCGATGTCTCGGCGTGACGCCAGGTAGGTGCGCTCGTCCACCACCACTCCTCCTGGTGGGGCGACCGCCTCGAGCCGCGACGCCGTGTTGACAACGTCGCCGATGATCGTCTCCCGGTCCTGGTCGTCACCGTCGAGTTGGACGATGGCCTCGCCCGTGGTCACTGCCACTCGCACCGCAAGGGCAAGGTCGGGGTCGTTGTCGTTGAGCCCGTCGATCGCCTCTTGCAGGCGAAGCGCGGCACGTACCGCCCGCTCCGGATCGTCCTCATGGGCGGCGGGAACCCCAAAGACGGCGAATACGCCGTCGCCCATCAGCTTCTCGACGCGACCGCCGTGAGCTTCCACCTGTTCTCGAGCGGTCTGGTGATAGATGGTGAGTCGGGCACGGACATCCTCCGGGTCGGAACGCTCGGTTCGTTCGGTGAACCCGACCAGGTCGGCGAACAGTACCGACACCACTTTGCGCTCCTCAGCCGGCCGGGTGCCGGCCGCTGCCTCCCCGTGCAGTGCGGTTCCGCAGGTGGCGCAGAAGTGCGCGTCGGGTGCGGCGTCGGCACCGCACGAAGGACAGGTTGCGCTGAGCGAGGTACCACACGAGGCGCAGAATCGCGCTCCCGGGGCAGCTTCAGCGCTGCACGAAGGACAGGCGATTGTCATGGGGCAACTCTAGGTGCAACGTCGCCGATTGAACCGAGGCGCGGTAGCCTGTCGCACATGACAGATCACACCGAATCTTCGCTGAAGGAGTGGCTCACGCCCCTCCAGTTCCACGTCACTCAGGAGGCGGGGACCGAGCGCCCCTTCACCGGCGAGTTCTGGGATAACCATGACTCAGGCACGTATGTGTGCGTGGTGTGCGGGGAACCCTTGTTCTCGAGCGAGACCAAGTTCGAGTCGGGCAGCGGATGGCCCAGTTTCTACGAGCCGACCGCTGAAGCTGCCGTAAAAAGCAAGGTCGATCGCAGTCTGCTGATGAAGCGCACCGAGGTGGCGTGTATGAACTGCGGAGCCCACCTCGGCCACGTTTTCAACGATGGCCCGAATCCGACAGGGCTCCGCTACTGCATCAACTCAGCGTCGCTGGATTTCGATGGGAGCGACGAGACCTAGGCCCGTTCAACGGGGCACGGCGGTGGCTGACTACGCGCTGGGGGACCTCGATAGCGCAGTGCCCGCGAGTGGGTGCCCGACCATCACCCGAGGCCTACAAGGCGAAGGGCACGACCCAGCGCCACACCACGACGAAGTGCAGGGCGGTGGCGGAGACGGTCATGATGTGGAACACCTCGTGATACGAGAACACCCTTGGCCATAGCAGGGGCCGGTTGGTGACGAGGAACACCATCCCGATCGTGTAGATGACGCCGCCGGCCGCTATCCAGCCTATCGGTAGCCATCCCAGGCGCTCGATGAGCGGCCAGATGAACAGCAGCGACAGCCACCCAAGCGCGGTGCTCATCGCCACCGGCACCCATCCGGGAACCTTTGGGAACAGACCCTGTTGCAAGACGCCGCTGATGGCGATGCCCCAGGCGATTGCGAGCACGATCCACCGCAACGGGCCATCCAGCACGATGACCGCAAACGGCGTATACGTGCCGGCGATGAGTATGAAGATCATGGAGCGGTCCAGCCGCTGCATGCGCTTCTTCCACCGCTCTCGCCACGGGATGGCGTGGTACAGAGAGCTCGTGGTGTAGAGGGCCACGATGGCGAGGCCAAACACCATCACGCCCGCCCGGCGCGACCAGGTCGGAGCATGAAGGATCAGCAACACCGTTCCCACCATCCCGGCGAGCGCGGCGCTGCCGTGGAGGATGCCCCTCACCGGGTTCTGCATCCTCCCCAGCGTCCGACGAGGCAGGTGAAAGTGCACATCGACAGCGTACCGATGAGCGTCGGTAACGGATTCCATTACTGGAGCGGCCATAGATGTTGTATCGGCCGCCAATGGGGGGTGGGTTAATGCCGAGTTGGTAACCCCGGATCACGATTACCAGCCCACTGGCATCAGCTCAGTGGTGATCTACCAGCGACCAACTGCCTACGTTCAGCGGTGACGGGTTTGCTTGATGCCGGAGCTGCGCAATGTCGAGGCCGGCACCCCGGCCTCACGCCAGGCCGTCCAGGTGATGCCCTTCCGGTCGGAGTATGAGGCGGCGTGCTCGATGAACCCTGGCTCGAGCGCCTCGAGGTCGGCGGCGCTGTCGAGGTCGTCGAGGGCACGTTGGGTGTCGATCCTGGCCTGGATCAGCTCGACCCTGGCGAGCGGATCGTCCTCAGTACCCACCTTCTCGTCGAGGGATACGATCTTCTCCTCGAGCAAGGCTCGCGTCACCGGCCTGCCCCGCTTCTTCGGTATGGTCGCGACTGCGAGATACGCCTTGATTGCCCTGGCTTCGGCACGCCCCTGGGCCAGCGCCGCCTTGTGTTCCTCCGACATGGCCACGATGGCTCTCCCCTTTCTGTCGTCCACATCTTGGCACCAAGCTGCGCTTTCAAACAAAGCGGCGAGCGGGCGTCGAGGCGCCCTTCCGCCTCAGTGCTCGTCCGCCTCAGTGCTCGTCCGCCTCAGTGCTCTCCCGTTCCAGCGCCTTGGTGGACTCCTGCCAGGCCTTCTTGTGCTCACCGCCTTGTCGAGCTCGCAATCGTCATCGGCCGTCGCCGCCAAACGCCATCTCGTCGCTCGCTGCGATCAACGGCAGGAGGGCCGCCAGCATGGCGAGCGGTGCGAACCATGGTACGGGCGAGCTTCTTCGGCTTGTCACGAGCACGTCGTCCGCTTGCGTGGTCATGGCCGGCCGGCAGCACCCGCCATCGATTGCCTAGCCACTGCGCACAACCACCACTCCCTGCTGGCTGCGCCGAAACCGGTTAGGGCGAGCGCCCTATTCACCATTCGCCGGCACACTCCTAGCATGCGGCGCATGGGATTCGGGGATCTGGCCACACGCCCCCTCTACCGCCTTTACGAGGGGCACCTGCTCTCCGGACTCGACCGGAGCAAGCTGCCTCAGCACATCGGGGTGATCCACGACGGCCACCGCAGATACGCCAGGAGCGAAGGCCTGCCCGACTACGCGGCGTCGTACCGGGTCGGGATGGCCAAGTTCATCGAGTTCCTGCAATGGACCGAGGACCTCGAAATCCCCACCGTTACCTGCTGGCTCCTATCGAAGGAGAACCTGGAGCGCCCCGACGCGGAGCTGGTTCCCTACTACGAGGTGCTCGAGGAGCTGTTCGAGGAGATTCCAGCCGCTCTGGCGGCGCACGACGTTGGGGTTGGCTTCATCGGGAGCCTCGACCTATTGCCGCCCGATCTCGTCGCCGAGGCAAAGACGCTGGAAGAACGGATGCCGGACGGCGAACGACGGCTGACGATCGCACTGGCGTATGGGGGCCGCCAGGAGATCGTCGATGCGGTGAAAGACCTTGTTGGCACTTTGGCCGACGAAGGCATGCCGGCCGACCAGATCGTGGAACGCATCGACGCCGACGGCATCGGGGCGAACCTATACACGGCGGGGCTCCCCGACCCGGATTTGGTGATTCGAACCTCAGGAGAGGCACGGCTTTCGGGGTTTCTGCTGTGGCAGGCCGCCTACGCCGAATACGCCTTTGTCGACGTGTACTGGCCCGCCTTTCGCCACGTCGATTTCCTGCGGGCCTTGCGGGATTTCACCCGCAGGAACCGCCGATACGGGAAATAGTCGCAAGTCGCAAGTCAGAACAGCTGGGAACCGGGAACTGGGGACTGGGAACTTGAGACTGGGAACTTGGCCTCGCCTATTTCGTCCTTGCATCCTTGGGCAGATGCTCTCGGTCGTTGAAGGTACGCAGCGACCAGGCAAACCCCCCGGCGATCGGGATGGCTCGCATTCTGGCAAATGAGGCGTGGTAGAGGATGAAACGCTCCCACTCCCAGGGCGTGGGGTCGGCGCCGAGAAGGTATCCGATGGCGACGGCGTTGGTGCCTCCGTGGGCGACGATCGCAATGCGTTGGTCTGGGTCCTCGACGGTCCACAGGTGCTCTTGCCGGCGATCGGGGTGCACTCCGCGTTCGGCTAGCACCGTGGTGAGCGATCGGGTGATCCGGTCGTGGAAGCTGCGAAAGGACTCACCACCCTCCAACCCATCCCACCATTCCTCTGGCGGACGGTGGCGGGCCTCGGCGAAGATGCGCTGCACGGTCTCTTCGAGTTCGCCTGACCAATCCGGCATCTTGATCTCGATGATGTCGTCGACGGTCTCGATGGATAAGCCGGTTTTGGCGGCGATCGGGGCTGCGGTCTCTTGCGACCGTGCTGCCGGGGACACGATGAGCTCGCTGAGCGGCCGCTTGTCGCGGGCGAGGCGCGCCGCGGCCAGATCCGCCTGCCGTCTCCCCAACTCTGTCAGGTGCGGGTCGGTTTGCGATAGGCCGTCGACGGACCAGGCGGGCTGGCCGTGACGAATGAAGAGAAGCTCCATGTGAGGGAAAAGATAGATTGCTTGGGACACTTCGGGTGCTTGTACCGGCCGCTAGTTATCGGCGGTCTGGCTGGCGGCCGGAGCCGGGCAACTGGCGACTTTCTTACTCCGGACGAACCGAGGGCCGCCTTGCGGCGGCCTCGGCTCGGGCTAGACGGGAGGTAGGAAGGCATCCTGTCTGATTAACGTATCGACTGACCCACAACCCTTCTTGAGCGACTTTCGAGATTTTTTTGTGATGACCGAAATCGACCCAAAAGGCCATTTGGTAGAACATCTGCGCCACCACTCGGTCCGGACCGACGGCCCGTTCACGCTGCGCTCCGGCGAGACCTCAGACTGGTACATAGACGCCCGACAGACGACCTTCGACGGCTGGGGCGCCATTTTGGTCGGCGAAACAGTGCTTGCCGCTCTCGACTCCCGGGTGACCGCAGTCGGGGGAATGACGCTGGGCGCAGACCCGATTGCGGTTGCCACCGCCATCTCTGCGGCGCGCGCTCGCAAGCCAATCCAATCGTTCTCCATTCGTAAGGAATCCAAGGATCATGGCACCGGCGGCCGCCTGGTAGGCCCGGTGGGCGCCGATGACGTGGTCGCCGTGCTCGAAGACACGACGACGACCGGGGCCGCCCTGATCGAGGCAATCGAGGTGCTCATCGATGCGGGCATCGAGGTGGTACAGGCGATTGCTCTTGTCGACCGGAGCGGCGGCGCGGTTAGTGCTCGCCTCGCCGAAGCCGGCGTCCCGTACATTACCCTGATCACCCCGGAAGATCTTGGAGTGGCACCGTGAAACTGCTCCAGGTGCACCGGTCGCCGATACGGCTTTTTCTCTTCGGGCTGGTCGGCCTCGTGCTCATGGTGACCGCGGTGGATGTGATGTGGGGTCACTGGGTTTCGACGCCACCGGAATCTCAAGACGGCCTCCTCACCACCACCGGGGCGAACCAACAACGTGCCGACTTCTTTTGGGGAGTTCCGATGCTGTTGGCCGGTGTCGGGCTTTTCGGCTACGCCGTAATCTCGCTGTTGCAGCGAGAACCGGTGTTGGTTTTGCGTGACGACGGAGTCGAGTTTCACGTCGGAGCGCCTGGCACCGGTCCAGCGTTCGTGCCATGGGACGCCATCGTCGATGTCTACCTTGCGCACGATCCGGACCCGGACGACGGGTCACCGACCGACGTTGTGGTGTTCGTCGTGACCGACACCCATCTTCTCCCGGAACAGCCGTGGGATGCGCAATGGGAGGGCAACAGGCTGAAGGTGAACGCCACCAGCTGGGAACGCCACTCGGAGGACGTCGTCGTCCACGCCAGGGTGGCCATGGAGGCGTTCCATCGTGATCGACCTCTCGAGGACCGCAACGATGGCTGACTACTTGATAGGGGCACACGTCGGGTCGGAGGATCCATTGCAAGCCGCCGCGGCGAGATCGGCGGACGCCGTCCAGATCTTCCTTGGCAATCCGCAGTCGTGGAAGAAGCCGGACCCTCGCGACGACGTGGATGCGCTGAGGGCGAACAAGCTCCCGATTTATGTGCACGCCCCGTATCCGATGAACCTGGCCTCCGGCAACAACAGGGTTCGCATTCCATCGCGCAAGACCCTCGCCCATATTGTCAGCGCGGCAGCTGAGTTCGGAGCCGCAGGGGTGGTCGTGCACGGCGGGAGCGTGGAGGACGACGAAGACCTCGCTGTCGGGTTCGAACGGTGGCGCAAGGCGTTGGACTCCTTCGATGTGACCGTACCGATCCTCGTCGAGAACACCGCGGGCAGCGGCAATTCCGTGATGCAGGATTTGAAGAACTACGGCCCGCTGTGGGAGGCGATAGGGGACTACGACGTGGGTGTGTGCCTCGACACCTGCCACGCCTGGGCCGCGGGGGCCGCCATGGAGGACGCAGTCGCCCTCATCGCCGGGCTGACAGGAGGTATAGCCCTTGTCCATGCCAACGATTCACGAGACCCGGCAGGTTCCAACCGTGACCGCCACGAGAACCTGGGTCACGGCGAGATCCCAGAAGAACTGCTGGTTGGTGTAGTCCTCGCAGCAAAGGCAACTGCGATCGTTGAGACCAGGGGCGACTCTGAGCAGCAGGCGGCCGACATCGCCTGGCTGCGCGAGAGGCTCGAGGCCGGTACTAATTCACCAGGTCAGCCCTGAGCGTTGCGGATGAGGCGGCAGAAGAATGAGACCGCCGATTCGGCATCGGATGTCCGCACGCGTTCGCCGGTGCCGTGGATTCGGGTGAGCGACTCCAGGTCTCCAGTGAACCCATTGAATCTGTAGACATCGCCGGCGAAGTCTCTCAAGTGCCGGGAGTCTGTTGCGCCGCTCGTGACCCACGGCGCAACCGCGGTATCGGGAAAGGTCTCTTCGATGCTCCGCTTCAGCACTGTCCACGCATCGGACTCAGTGGAAGAGAATTGGGTTGGCTCGGCGCGCAGGTCGCCGAAGGGCGCGGCCGAAACGTTGGGCCCAACCAGCTTTTCGACATGGGCGATGACCGATTCGGTGGAGTCGCCAGGCACGATGCGGAAGTTCACTACGGCGGACGCCTCCTGGGGAAGGACGTTCGGCTTCACGCCTCCAGAGACCATCGTCACCGCGGTGGTGGTACGGATGGATGCGGCAGTTTGCGGCCGCCTGGTGAGCACCTTGGCGACGATTGGCCCGAAAAGCCACAGGTTGGTCAGCACGAGGCGGAGCCAGCGATTCATCCGCGGAGCCAACGCCGCGAACTGCGACTCGAGTACTTCGATGTGTGTGGGAAGCGGGTTGGCCTCGAGGCGCTCGATGGCGGCGGCGAGCTTTCCGATCGCGGTCGACCTGGGGGGGATGGACGAGTGGCCACCTTCGCCAACGGCGATGAGCTCGAGGTTGAGATAGCCCTTTTCCGCAGTGCCAACCAGGGCAACGGGCTCGCTGGTGAGTGGGGGGATCTCGTCGACCACCCAACCGCCCTCGTCCACCACGAACCAGGGGCGGATACCGCGCTTGCGAAGCAGCTCTGCTGTCCGCTTCGTACCCTCCAGCCCACCGATCTCCTCGTCGTGGCCGAACGCGATGATCACGGTTCGGTTCGGTTCGAAACCGCTCTCGAGTAGATGTTCCACTGCCTCCATCACCGCAATGAGCGGTCCCTTGTCATCGAGGCTGCCCCGGCCCCACAGCTCGCCGTCGACGGTCGCTCCGCCGAACGGGTCGTGGTCCCAGTCGTCCTCGGTCCCGGGCTCGATTGGGACGACATCCATGTGTGCCATCAGCACGATGGGGTCGGCCTCGGTGTCGGTCCCTTGCCAGGTGAATAGCAGCGAGAGGCCCGTCACGGTCTCAACGAGGCAGCGTTCGTGGACGAGGGGGTATGTGTCGCGCAGGAACGCATGGATGGCAAGGACGTCGCCCGGATCGTTGCGCTCGCGGTCCTCGTGGGAGACGGTCGGCAACCGGATCGCCTCAGCCAGGTGATCGAGGAATGCCTGCCCGTCGATCCCGGGTTCGTGGACTGGAGCGGTGCGGTCCACCGAGGTGCCTCAGTATCCGCCGCTGAGTTTCCGGTAGTCCCAAGACACGACTTCAACCGGTTCAACGACCACCGCCGTCTGTTTTGCCGCGAAGCCGGCGAAGTACTCCCTGACCTCTTCCTCGGGGGTGGCGCCCGGCTCGACGCCGGCGAAGAACGCATATCGGTTGGCGAGTGCCACGTATAGATCGAGGCAATAGTCGGCGTCGTCGACGAGGTTGGCCTCGCCCTTGACCATCACTCCTCGTAGCTCGGTGTAGCCAGTTCCTTCTTCGACGAGCACGGTGAGGTTGGGGTCGCGGCGCAGGTTCAGGATCTTCTGCGATTTCGAGAAGGATCGGAACACGATCTTGCCGTCTTCGACGACGAACCACATCGGAACCAGGTGCGGATAACCGTCGGGGTCGTTCGATGCGACCTGGAGGGACTTCTGCCCTTCGCTGAGAAACTCGAGGAGCTCGGCCTCGGTCATCGATATGTCTTTGCGGGCCATGGGACCACGCTAGCTGTCCCGGAATCCCGGAGAGTTTGGTAGCGTTGTATTCCAGGAACCGCAGGCACGGGCGACCAACGGGCCTCCGAGGCGGCCGATGCCACACCCGGTTCCACAGTGGAGAGACTGCACAGACGTTCCCCCAACCCGAAGCGGTGGGGAGAGAGGAGCAGCAATGGCCAAGATCACCGCCCCCGGTATTCGCTCGCGCAAGGGCGGAGCAAGGATCAGGATGGTCACCGCCTACGACCACCCATCTGCGGTTATCGCCGATCGGGCCGGTGCCGACATCATTCTGGTCGGGGACTCGGTAGCAAACGTCGTCCTCGGCCACGAGGACACCCTGGCCGTGGATGTCGACGTCATGGTGCACCACACCGCGGCCGTGTCGCGGGCCAAGCCGGACGCGCTCGTAGTCGGCGACATGCCATGGATGAGCTATCACGTCTCGGCCGAGGACACCGTGCGGAACGCCGGCCGCTTCGTTCGCGAGGGCGGCGCAGGAGCCGTGAAACTCGAGGGCGGAAGGAAACGACTCGAGGCAATCGAGAAGGTCATCGATGCCGAGATCCCGATTATGGGCCATCTCGGGCTCACCCCCCAGTCCATCCACACCATGGGCGGATACAAAGTGCAAGGGAAACAGGCACAAGCGGCGTATGAGCTCATCAGCGACGCTCAATCGCTGGCCGGTGCCGGAGTGTTCGCTCTCGTGCTCGAGGCGGTCCCCGACAAGGTTGCCGAGATCGTCACCAGGGAGATCCCGATCCCGACCATCGGCATAGGTGCCGGCCCTCACTGCGATGGGCAGGTGCTCGTTTACCACGATGTGCTCGGCCTCGGCAGCGGCGACTTCCAGCCGAAGTTCGTCCGCCGTTACGCCAACCTGGCAGACGACGCCGTCGCCGCCATGAAACGATTCTTTGCCGACATCGAATCTGGCGATTTCCCTTCGGAGGAAGAGACCTACCACATGGCTACAGACTCCGCCGAGATTCTCGCCGGCCTGGCCGATCTGGAGGCACACGCCAAACAGTGACCTGAGCAAGCACCGATAGGTGACCCGTCGACAGATGGGGGAGCCCTCTTCCCGCTCACGGCTACGGCCCGCTCGGGCCATGACTCCGCAAAATCGATCGTCGACTGAGACCGAATCGAGCTCTATCTGCGGAGCGCCGTTTTTCCCGTTCTCGCCGCTTCGCGGCGGGCCGCTCGGGCCACGGCTCCGCAACTGGTCTTTTCAACAAGGACCGGATCGCGCTTTATTGCGGAGCGCCGTTTTTTCCGCTCTCGCCGCTTCGCGGCGGGCCGCTCGGGCCA
>SMVB01197516.1_pt1 | contig 17952 bp, 15 predicted proteins | sample 2456461 | NCBI WGS metagenome assembly SMVB01 (sample SAMN11095934, study PRJNA526329) | marine sediment metagenome | biome: Marine sediment; feature: Surficial sediment; material: Deep marine sediment; isolation source: Hadal surficial sediment | place: Pacific Ocean | collected 2014-05 | depth...
ATCACAAAACTGTCTCTATCGCCGGCAGAGTAGGCGGACATCCCGACCCGCGCCTCGGCGCGGCCGATCCCGTAAAGCGGGGCGGTGTCCACGTAGGAGACTCCGACCTCCCTGGCGCGGTCGATTATCCTGACCGCTTCTTCGTTCGCCGTGCCGCCGTACAGGCCATCGCCAAGCACCATGCCGCTGAGCGGCGCCGTGCCGAGGCCGAGTCGGGGAACTTCTACTCCCGTATCGCCGATCGCTATTTTTTCGAATGGGTCCATGATCGAGCTCTTCCGTTTTCGGTTGTTGGAACCTGTTTAACTGGAGACAATCTCGGCGATCGCGTCGCCAACGCCTTCGGTCGTCGACGATCCGCCAAGATCTGGCGTAATCGTTTCGCCACGCTCAAGCAACTGGAGCACTGCAGCATCGACATCGGCAGCAGCGGCGTCTTCACCCAGGTGCCGCAGCATCATGGCTCCGGACAGTATTTGCGCCATCGGGTTGGCAATGCCCTTGCCTGCGATGTCGGGGGCCGACCCGTGAGTTGGCTCGAACATCGAAGGGACGGATGTATCGGGGTTGATGTTGGCGCTGGAGGCCAGACCCAAACTCCCGCTGATGATTGCCGCGACATCGGTGATGATGTCGCCAAACAGGTTGGGGGCGACCATCACATCGAACATTTCCGGTCTTCGCACAAGGTCCATGCACGCGGCGTCGATAAGCAGTGATGTGGTATCGATATCCGGGTATTCCTCAGCCACATCTGCAAATGTGCGGTCCCAGATCGTCATGTAGCCGAGAGCGTTCGACTTTGTTACCGACGTCACGTGGTTTTTCTTGCCGCGCTCGCGGGCGAGGTCGAAGGCATACCGAATGGCCCGCTCGCAGCCTTTTCGCGTGAATACCGCCGTTTGAATCGCGACCTCGTCTGGCGAGCCGTAATAGGCGAACCCGCCGATGTTCAGGTACTCACCCTCGGTGTTCTCGCGGACCACGGCGAGATCGATGTCGTAGGGTTTTTTGCCTGAGAGGGGCGATGTAACACCGGGGTAAAGTACCGACGGCCTGAGGCAGATGTACTGATCGAACCGCCGCCTGATAGGCAGGAGCAGGCCGTCCAGCGTGATGTTGTCCTGTATATCCGGGTGACCTACTGCACCGAGAAATACCGCATTGAAATCGGCAAGCGTGTCGAGTGCGTTCCCCGGCATCATTTCATCATGCTCGAAGTAGTAGTCCGAACCCCACGGGAACTCGGTGTAGTCCCACGTGATTCCATATTTCGAGGCCAGGGCATCGAGGACTTTCATGCCCTCGTTGACCACATCTACGCCGATGCCATCGCCCTTGATGATCGCGATTTTATGAGTTGCCATTCGTGCGTATTCCTGTCAGTTCGTGTTTGAGTTGGCTATTTCCCGGAGCGTTCTTCGATGACTTCGAGCACGCCAGCAATGTCGTGCTCGGTATTTCCCTGCTCGATCATGTGGTGGAACATTTCATACGACTTCAGTGTCAGTTCGAGCGATAGTCCCTCGTCGAGGGCGAGATCCCTGATGATCCCCAGGTCCTTGTCGAGGTTGCGTACCGGAGCTGATGAATTGGAGAAATCCCTGGCGGCGGTTATCGGTGCGCTCCGCGCGGCCATGACACTGTTGCCCCAGCTCACTGCCAGGAGATCGGCGGCAGCGGTTATGTCTACACCGGCTGAGTTCGCCAGTGCAAACGCCTCGGCTGCGGCGACTGTGTTGATCCCCACAAGGAGCTGGTTGATGAGCTTCATCGCGGTGCCCGCGCCGCTGGGCCCCATCAACCTGACGTTCGCTCCCATCTTGCCAAGGTACTCGTAAGCGGTTTCGAACGCGTCCTCGGCCCCGCCGACCATGATCGCAAGCGTCCCCCCTGCGGCACCTCCCGGTCCGCCCGAGATAGGGGCATCGAGAAAGTGAACGCCTTTCGCCTCGGCAGCCCCGGCGCATGCCCTTGACGTGGCGATGTCGACAGTGCTGTGGTCAACGACGACCTGGCCGGGCCTTGCGTTGGCGATGACTCCGTCTTCACCGAGCAACAGATCGCGGGAGGTCTGGACATCGGGGAGACAGACGAGGACCACGTCGACGTTCTGAGCGAGGTCGGCAACAGAGCTTGCGCCCTTCGCACCGCGGTCGATCATCGCTTCGATCTTCGACCGGGTACGGGTAAAGACCGTAAGGTCGGCCCCTTTTTCGAGGAGGTTGTCGACCATTCCCTGTCCCATGTTGCCAAGGCCGATAAATCCGACTGTCATTCTCTGAAAACTCCTCCTGGGTCGGAATTAGACCCGTTCACGTTTATTGATTTCGATTTGCGTCGCTGAAACCTGGGACCGTCCGAAATATAAGAAGTTTCGAGCGGCGGGGCGATTATATCGGCTGGCCAGCTGACATTTGCGGGGCGCTCGGCCGAATAATCTCTTTCCACGCTGCCTCTCCGGTCGCCGCACGCTTGAGCCGGGGGCTAAAGAATCAATGAATCTCGGCCGAACTAAAAAGCGCCGGAAAATCCGGCGCCTCTTGAGGTCGGTCTGAGACGGGCTCAGTCAAGCTGTCGCAGCCTCGGGTCGAGTCGGTCTCGCAGCCAGTCGCCAAAGAAGTTCAATGCCATAACGACCAGGAAAATTGCAAAGCCGGGGAAGAATGAAATCCACCACGCCTCTTCGATAAAGCCCCTGCCGTCATTAACGCTCTTGCCCCACGCCGGGATCGGGTCGGGAATGCCTGCGCCAAGGAACGATAGCGTCGCCTCGGTCAGGATCAACTGGCCGACACGGAGTGTAGCCACAACGAGAATCGTACTGAACGTGCCGGGGAGTATGTGCCGTCTGAGCACCCGCAAACTGGAGGCCCCGGCCACCCTGGCTGCCATAACGTAGTCCTGGCTACGAATAGTCAGGACGTCTGCTCTGACCTGCCGTACAAACGGAGTCCATGCGACAAGCGCGATTAACAGGATGACCACCCCAACAGACGCTCCGCCCTGGTGCAGGAACAGCTGCGCAATTACAAGTGCGATCAGGATGAATGGAAGAGCCAGCCATACGTCGACAAGCCGCATCAGGATTTCGTCGGTCCAACCCCCGAAGTAACCCGCGACAAGACCGAGCACGGTACCGATGATAATTCCCGATGTGAGTGCCCAGCCGGTAACCTGAAGCGATATGCGTGCACCCCAGACCACTCGCGAGAGCACATCGCGCCCCAGGTTGTCGCCACCGAGAACGTACTTCGTTCGAGGAAATGCGTTCTTTTTCGCCCGCGAAAAACTAGACCTGCCTTTAGTGGTTTCAAGATCGTAATCGGCAGCAACAGGCGTCACATTAAATTCTGGATTCGCACGGCCCCATGTCGGTGGGAAGTTACGGAATCCGAGCGATTGTTCGATCGGATCACTCGGTGACACGATAGGGGCGAAAACACCCGCGATCAAGAGTCCTATCATGACGATTATCGGGAGGAGTGGCCACCTGCGGAGTAGATACCAGGTCTGAGATCCGAACGCCCGCCGTGAAATTGCCCGCTCGCCAGCATCTCTGCCTATTTGGGTGGCAATCGTCGTTTTTTGTATTTCTACCTGTTCAGCCATATGCCTTCAATAAGAACTAAAAGAACTGATGATCTCTCTGGAGCGGGTGGGCCTAGTCGTACCGAATTCTCGGGTCAATGAATGCGTACAGGAGATCGGTAATGAACGTCATCGAAACGAACAGGATAGTGAAAAAGAAGACCACGGCCTGTAAAACCGGGAAGTCATTGTTGTTCACCGCGGTAATTGCCATATTTCCCATGCCTGGCCAGGCGAATACTGTCTCGACAAGTACCGAGCCAGTCAGGAAGAATGTCAGCGCAAGCGTCATTCCTGTCAGTGGCTGGATCAGGGCGTTCTTGAACGCATGTTTCCAGATGACGATATTGTTTCCAACGCCTTTTGCGCGGGCCAACCTGACGTATTCCGACTCAAGCACTTCGAGCATCGCGGTGCGGGTGATTCTCATGTAGAACGCGAAACCGCCGGCGGCCAGTGTGACCGTCGGGAGTACCAGGTGTTTTACGTCCCAGAATCCGTTACCTTTCAGAGCTGCCGGGAATATTTGCCAGTGAACAGCAAATAAAAGGATCAGGACCAGCCCCAACCAGAACGAAGGGACTGCCTGACCAAGTAGCGCGAAAAACCTGCCTACATAGTCCCAGATCGTGCCGCGTTTGACGGCCGAGAGCACCCCGAGCGGTATACCGATCATAAACGAAAGCAGGAATGCCGCCGCGCCAAGATGGATCGTCGACGGGAGTCTCGCCGTCACCACGCGGAAGACAGGCTTCCGGTCGAGGATCGTCTCTCCCATATCACCCTTGAGTGTGCGCCCGAGCCACAGGGCATACTGCACCGGGATGGGCCGGTCCAGGGCGAGCCTCTTGCGCAGCGCCCGTTCGCCCTCTTCCGTGAGTCCATACCCGGAATTTGCGTACAGAAGCAGCGGGTCGCCAGCTGCTCGCGACAGCACGAAGACGATGGCCGTCGCCACGAGGATGCTAACGATCGAAAAGAAGAATCTACGAATAATAAAGCGCCGCATTACGTTCCCTGGAACACACGAGAAAACCGCCCGGTATCCGAGCCCGCTGAGAGTACCATAAATCCGGCGGCACACGGTGGCGTCACACAATATCCGCCAGCCTGTTTTATCCAGCTTTCATACTGTAGGTTCACTTAAATGCGAAGAGGCCCGCCAATCGGCGGGCCTCTCCATATTTCAAGTCAACTGCTTGTGGCAATTGAACTGCTCGGGGCACCAAACTATTTCAGTTCGAGGTTCCAGAGAGAGTTCAGGTTGCTGGCAGCTGCCAGGTCCATCTTGAAGCTCTTTATCTTCTTGTTGTTGAAGTAAAAAGCGTCCGGGATGGCGACTACACCAGGCTGAAGGACCTGGTCGTAGACGTATTCAAGGTACTCGTTTGCAGCAATCGTCGCGGTAGCGGAGTCAGGTGCCTCGGCCATTCGCCTGTAAAGGCTCAGGATGACTGGGGACTCGAAACCACATGCGAAACCACCACGTGTGAGAGTCGTCTGTACAAGGCCCTTCGGGAAGTGCCACGGGTTCGACTCTCGGCCCTTGTCACATGAAGTGATCCAGGGGTGCGTGTTGGCCCGGCCAACAACAGTTGGTCGGAACGTTGCGTACGAGAACTTCAGGGAGAAGGTGGTGAGACCGATGTCGGCCCAGAAGCCGGCAACCGCGTCAGCAACTTCACCAGTGATGGAACCACCACCACCAAGCTCGGGTCCGGCGTAGATGGAGATCTCAAAGGCCCATGCGCCTAGAGGTCCGTCTTTTCCTGCAGAACCGTGCTGGTAGTCGTTGTCCTGTGCCTTGATCAGGTCAATGGCACCGTCCGGGTCGTAGGGGTACTCGAACTTCGCGTCCCAGTTCGGGCTGGCAGTTGAGAAGTACTCAACGTGCACTACGCTACCAAGCCCCGCCACCAGAGTTTCGTTCACGAGTTCGCGGTCGACAGCGATGGCCAGCGCACGGCGAATCTGTTTCGCCTGCTCAAGGTCATCGGCACCATGCGACGTGCCGGGCTTGCCAATCCACGGTAAGTCGTGGACAAACGTTGCCTTGGTCGGGAGTGGCTGGCCTGCCCGTTCACCACCGGCGTAAACGTCTTCCCAGAGGTTGCCTGAGAAGAAGATACCAAGCTGAACAGCGCCGCCAGCCGTGGTCTGAGTGAACTCAGTCAGGTCTAGCTTGGCTGCGTCCTTGGGCTCAAGGTGGGCCATGTCAACCTGACCGTTGCGGAGAAGCGACAGTCGGGTCGTAGGCTCACTGACTTGAACAATCTGGATGCGGTCAGTCTTGGGTTCGAGCTCCGCGAGCCAGTGTGTACCGGCCCGGTTGGCGATCGTGTAAGACTCGTCTCGGAGCCATTCTTCGATCTGGTAAGGACCGGTGGCCACAACGTGGTCAGCGACCCAGTCAGCACCCTGTTCGTCAAAAGCCTTCTTTGACAGGACCACGAATGCCTGACCTGACTGGTTGACGTAATCGTCTTTCCATGTCGAGTCGTACGCGTTGAAGTTGAAGGTGATGTGCGTATCGTCTATAGCGGTCCATTCGCCCCAGAGACCGGCGAAGTCACCAGCCTGTCCATGAATGGACTCAGGGTTTGTGATGCTATTGGCGTCGTTCATCGTCCAGGCAACATCGGCGGCGGTCATCATTCCAGCGTCGTAGCCATCAACAACCTGGAACGGCACGCCAGAGACGATCGTGACGGTTGCGCTTGAAAGGTCAGACGCAATCGTGAAGTCCGTTGCCAGCCAGTTGAGAGTGCTATCGTCTGCAGCTCGGCGGTACAGAGTTTCGCCGATACCAGAGTTTTTCATGCCTTCGCAGCACTGGTTGGCGCCACGTCCGTTTTCACTACCCAGAGTTGTACCGCCAACGGCGATAACCGCCGTGCCGGCCGGGGTCTTGGTGTCCGGGGCTGTAATAAGGTCTTCAATGACCTCAGGTGCCATCGCCTCTGCGGTCGCCGTTACGACAACCTCAATGGTCTCGGTGTCACCTTTTTCGGTCACGATGACGGTCTCTCGGACGATTACGTCCTCACCCTTTTCGGTCACGATGACGGTTTCTCGGATGATGATCGGCTCGGCCGATACATCATCGTCGCCACCACAAGCGACCGTGGCGACTATCGCACCGCCTACGAGAAGCCCGAACAAGAGCTTCAATTTTCCATTAGTAAACAATCAATTCCTCCTCAGACGTGTATTGACCCGAGGTTTGGGCCTTGTTTGGAGACCAAACTTAAGGTCAGATCCCCACGTCTATCGCGTCTCCAACCCGCCTGCCCACGACTTTGCGCCCAGCCACCCGCACGCGTTCTAAAACGTGAAAGCAAGAAAGGCACGCACCGCGGGAGGTACGTTAGAACTTAGCCGTGGAATTATATGAAGCCTGATTTCAGGGTGTCAACATTTAAGCAAGCCTTCTTGCTCGCTCAAATTGTTCTTTTAGGTCAACTAGCTGACCCGGTGACGAACACGGTCCTGGAGAAAATCGATTACGTTGTCGATCACCATGTTCAGAGAAACGTTCAGCGCTTCACTTGTGTTGGCGGCGATGTGTGGTGTGAGGATCACATTGGGCAGGCGTGTCAATGGCGAGTCCCGGTCGAGCGGTTCAGTGTTGAACACGTCCAGCGCCGCCCCGGCGATCGTTTCGTTCGCAAGGGCTTCGGCCAGCGCACGTGAATTCACCAACTGACCGCGGGCGGTATTTATAAAGAGTGCGGTTGGTTTCATTCGTGCAAATTCGGAGGCTCCGAACATAGAACGGGTCCGTGGTGTTAGTCGGGCGTGCAGAGAAATCGCATCAGCATTTTCGAGCAATTCCGTAAAACTGACCTCGGTCCAGTTTGAACTGTCACTGCTCTCGACGGCCTCGCTCACAGAGCTCATCAATATTCGCATCCCAATGCCTTCGGCAATGCGGGCCAGGCGAATTCCCACTGCACCCGTACCGATAATTCCCAGTGTTCTCCCAGCGAGCTGAGTGAGCTGCCCCCCGGGCCATTCGCCATTCCTGACCCTCAGGTCGAGTTGGGGTATTTTCCTGGCAAGCGCAAGAAGCAGGGCCAGGGCGTGTTCGGCAACCGCAACCGTGGCGGCGTTCGGCGTGTTTGTGACGACGACGCCGAGGCGCCTTGCGGCTTCGAGCGCCACGTGATCGATGGCGGTACCCCATACGGCAACATGCTTAAGGCCCGGGGATGTACCCTCGAGAACCGTATTGGTGATACGTGTAGTAGTGCGGGCGACGATCAGCGTATGAGCGCCTTTCAGCCAGTCGATCAATTCGTACACGCTACCGGGGCGCTGGCTGTGCGATATGACTTCTATGTTCGGTAACCTGCGCAGACGGGCCAGAGCCGCTGAATCGGCGAATACAGGCGGGTCGTCATCGGGCACTACGACCCGGATTCGTTCATCTGTATGTTCTGGTGTCAAGTCGAAGTCCACCGCTCACCGCGTTGCTCAGGGCCCGGTTGCCCGGCAACTTGCTGTTTGCCGGGTCACCGAAAATTCTTGAGGTTACGACTGCTGAATTATCACCGGTGCCTTGCGAGCATATAGGCGAGACTCAGTTTTCGCTCGCAGTGAAAGCTCATCCGATGCCCCCAATGCTACGATTGTGAGCCATGTAAATGGTGTGCGGCCCGCTCGCGACCCGGGCCTAGGCACTTCAGGCAGGTGGCACGAGCGGGGTCGGCGCGACTTACAATTTTTCCGTTCAAACGTTTCGGGGGTCAACAAAAATGGTGCGCGTGCGCATAATGTACTGGAAGGAAATCCCGGTTCAGGTTCAGGCCGAAGATGCTGATGGGAGGATTTCCCGGCAGCTCGATGACCGATTCCAGCAGGCGGCCGACATGGTCGCGATGCAGGACGGCAGCCAGGGGACTGATGAGTACCTTGATGGGTGGGGATTCGGCGAATATACCGATGGCGAGGGAACGGCGTCCGAAGCCGCTGAAGCGGTGGCTGTCCAGTTAGAGCAAATGCCCGCCGATTTCACCCTGAAAATTGTCGCCATGGAGAAAAATGGGACCAGGAACCCCACTCCAGGCGCAATTGACCACTGGGCAACGGGCGGCGAATGAGCCCTAAACGTACGAATTTGTATCTAACATTAGTAGCAACTTACTTCCGCAAATAAATAACCGGAGTTATTACTTGGCAGTTTCTGATGGGCATCCCGGCATTCTCGACCGCCTGGCAGCGGGTGAATTGCTTGTTTTCGACGGTGCGACCGGAACGTACCTGCAGGAGCACGGGCTCGAGCCGGGCGGCAGCCCTGAACTGATGAACGCAAACGACCCGGACGAGATCAGGGGAATGGCGAAGCACTACTTCGAGGCGGGGTCGGACATCGTCCTGACCAACACGTTTGGCGCCAACCGGTTTATCCTGGCCAAGTACGGTGTGGCGGAACGCCTGTTCGAGTTGAACCGCCTTGCGGCAGAACACGCCCGTTCAGTAGCTCCCCCGGGCAAATACGTCGCAGGCTCGATCGGCCCTACGGGTGAGTTCCTTGAACCGTCGGGCAGCGTTACTGAAGATGAGTTGTATGACACGTTCGCCGAGATGTCTAAAGCGTTTGAGGCGGGCGGCGCCGATGCCGTGATGATCGAGACACAGCTCGACCTTGAAGAGGCCTCAATCGCGGTTCGGGCCGCAAAAGAAAATACCGGTCTGGTCGTGATGGCCACGATGACATTCGACAAGGGTCCGCGTGGCTTCTTCACGATGTTCGGCAACACGCCGGAAACGGCTGTGATTGGCCTGCAGGAAGCGGGTGCCGACATTGTCGGCACCAACTGCGGCAGCGGTATCGAACGAATGGTCGAGATCGCAACGAAGATGCGTGCGGTAACCGATGGATATCTCGTCGTGCAGTCCAACGCGGGTCTTCCCGAAATAATCAAGGGTGAGGTCTGCTATCCGGAATCGCCCGAATACATGGCCGAACACTATCGAAAGTTGGCAGAACTGCCGATTAATGTCCTCGGCGGCTGCTGCGGGACGACTGCAGACCATATCCGCGCGCTCGTACAATCTGTAAAAGGCGAACTGGCAACCGCCTGATATACAACAGGAGAAGTGAACGATGCCAACACTGGTGAAACAACCGCGTATAACGGACCAGCTCAAGAAGCTGGGAGCCTGTATCGAACTTGTCTCGATCGACCCCCACTTCCATGATGTGAGCATAGGGCTGTTTATTAAAGATGGCCTGATGACAGTCTGGTCGTTCAGCAATCGCGACGGGATCGCTGAACGGATTGAGCTGATAAGGGACCGTTGTACCCGGCTCGGCGACGTTGTTGCCGTTGCTGGAACTACCAATCAGCTGAAACTGATCTCCGATTTGCAGCTCGACCGCGCATTGAGCTTCATGTTTATCGCCGCCGTCGAGAAAGACCCTGCGCGCGAACTGCCGTCGGGCAGGATCACTGTCCCCGACACCAAGACCAGGCTCCTTTTTGTCGTCGAAGGGGCCGAGGAAGACGGCAAGTATGTCTATACGATCTCAACCGAAGGCGAATCCGATCGGGCGGAGATGAGGGTGCGCGCGGCAGTTGGTGGGTTCATCAAATATTCAGATTGCGAGCGTATCGCCAAGAACAAGTTCGCATTCCCGGACGGAAAGCGCTACGACAGTTTTGCCCGCTTGATACTTCCGCTCGCACGCAACGTCAGTGCCGTAGAATCGCAGCTCGCGGCGGCCGAACTTGACGGTCAGATGACAACGCAAACCCTGGGTTTTTCACAGAGCTAGCCGGACCACAATATACAAATGTCGCCAACTATCGAAAAAATGAAACCCCGAGACCGAGTCCTGGCCGCACTTGCCGGCAATCCGGTCGACCGCCCCCCTGTCTGCACGCCGACGAATGTCGCGACTGTCGAACTCATGGACCTGGTCGATGCGCCATTTCCAGATGCCAACCGCGACGGGGAAATGAACGCCCGCCTGGCGGCGACTGCCTACACCGAGCTCGGTTTCGACACGATCGCACCTTATTTCTCGATCATCCAGGAATCTTCTGCGCTCGGCTGCGACATGCAGTGGGAGCAGAAGGACAACTGGCCGACCGTGAGAATGTCGAACCCAATCTGGAAGAGTGCGTCCGATGTGAAAATCCCCTCGGGATTCCTTGAACACCAGGACACAAAAACGATCACCGACTCCATAAGTATCCTGAAGAAGGAATATGGAGACGAGGTGGCGATCGTCGGGAAGACGATGGGTCCGTGGACGCTGGCCTACCATGTTTTCGGCGTTGAGCCGTTCCTGCTGGGGACCGTCGACGACCCGGACGAGACCATGAAGGCGCTTCATGCACTCAAGGAGGTGACGATTCTGTACGGACTGGCGCAGATAGACGCCGGTGCCGACATACTCACCCTTCCCGATCACGCGACTGGCGACCTCGTAAGCGCTGAGTATTACAGGCGGTTCCTGCTCGAGATGCACCAGGAGCTGAAGGAGGCGCTGCCGGTTCCGATCATGCTGCACATTTGCGGCCAAACTGTCGACCGGATGCCATACATTGCACAAACAGGCATGGCCGCCTTCCATTTCGATTCGAAGAACGACCCTGTCGAAGCCATGGCCGCGGTCGACGGTGGCATCCGGCTGGTCGGGAACATCAACAACCCGACAACGCTCTACGCCCGCGGACCGGAAGAGGTCAGGGCCGAAGTCTATGCAGCGCTCGATGCCGGGGTGCAGTTGATCGGCCCCGAGTGCGCAATTCCGCTTAAGACCAAGCTGGAAAACCTGCTTGAGATACCGATTGCGATTGAAGACTGGGCTGCCGAGCACCGCGAGAACTAGTTTCTGGCGAAAACCTGAATTGGATGCGCAACGAATCTCTGGCATTTTCTGGCAATACTGAGACAATGGATGTCTGGCGCTGCGGCTAAAGCAGTGTTGACCACCATATTTCCACGACCCTGTATCCGCACGTTTCGAGATAATTAATGGCGATATCGCACGAAGGCCTGGCGCGAGAGTTCGAATGGGTAACCAAACCCGGAGAGCAGAAACACATCGGCGATGGCATCGATGGGACCGACCTGATCATGCAGGAGATGGCCTACGAGTTGATCGTCGGGAATAACACGGATGTAGACCGGCTGACTAGAGAGGCGCTGGACAGCGGTTATACGGCCAACCAGATCCTGGACGATGGCCTGTTGAACGGCATGGCCATAGTGGGCGTGAAGTTCCGTGACAATGTCATATTTGTGCCCGAAGTCCTGGTTGCCGCCCGGGCGATGAAGGCCGGAATGAAGCATATCGAGCCCATCCTGTCGGCATCAGGAGTAGAGCCCGCCGGAACCGTGATCATGGGCACCGTGAAGGGCGACCTCCACGATATTGGCAAGAACCTGTGCATCATGATGCTCCGGGGAGCAGGGTTCGTTGTTCACGATATCGGTGTCGACTCGTCGCCCGAAGACTTTATCGATGCGGTTGAAGAGTTTGGTGCCGAGATAGTTGGCATGTCGGCGTTGCTCACGACGACAATGCCCAACATGGGCCGGACGATAGCTACTTTCGAGGATATGGGTATGCGCGATGAAGTGCGCATAATGGTAGGTGGTGCGCCCGTAACGCAGGATTTTGCCGACGAGATGGGTGCGGATGCGTATGGTGACAATGCCGTAGAGGCAGTCGATAAGGCGAAGGAACTCATGATTCTACTGGCGGAACTGAAGTCCAGCTAGCCGGGATTACTTGCAAAGACCGTTGTTATTTGGGGGTGTTTGTTGGCTGAAGAGTTGGCCCGGACCGGCAACGACACGTTGGACCGTGAGAAAGCGCGCGCCAGCCTCGACCGCCTGTACACGATCTACAAAGATATTGCGGCTACTGCAGACGAAGTTATGCAGTCGAGGTGTCCGTACAAGAACGCCCGCAGCCTGTGCACGGCCAAGTTCGGCTGCAGCAACCAGTTCTTTACTAAAGACCCCACTGCCCTGCCCGCCTGTGCCGGGAGCGATCAGATCGACTATCGTGACGCATGGGATACTGAACCGCCCCCTGAGTAACTATTCCCGTTGAGAGCGGATCGGGTGGGCGTGAGTATTTGTCAAGTTCCCCTGCGCGGGAGAGGGCCAGGTTGAGAGGGATTGTTTCCGGCGGTGGAGCAGACGCTGTCGAAAGCGCCTTGCCCATCGAAAAAATATCCCCTTGCCGCAACCCTCTCCTTCATGATGAAGGATTTCAGACTTGGTTTCTGAGGTGACTGAAAATTGAGCCCTGTTTTTCTAAATTCAAAGCGACTCGACTCGAAAAAAGACGACTCGCTTTTCGATTTCGCCGATTCCCTTTCGATAAGGGTCCCGACATCGTGCGGCCGGACCGGCGAGTGCCACGAGTGCATCGTCGAGGTCAGGCGGGGCGCCAGCGCGCTCACACCGCTGACGGACTCCGAAAAGTTTTTGCGCGGAAACTACCGTCTGGCCTGCCAGGCGCTGGTTGCCGACCCTTCTGCAGAGATCGAATTTTCCGTCCTGCGGCGGCAGCCGCGCATCCTGACATCGGGAGTACATCGGGACGTAGACCTCAAGCCCGCCTACACGCGCGGCGGGGATGACGGCGATAGCGTTGTGTTCGACGGTCCGGATGGCCCCGTAGTGGTCGATAAGTACCGTGGTGCTATTTACGGAATAGCGGCCGACCTGGGCACAACAACGGTCGTCCTGAACCTGGTGGACCTGGAGTCGGGCGAAACGGTGTACACCGCGTCGTTCGAAAATCCGCAGCGGTTCGGCGGCAGCGACATCATGAACCGCATTTCTTATGACGGTGGCCCCGATGCCGGCGAACTGCAGGCCGTGATGGTTTCGTCGATCAACTTCGAGATCGGCGAGATGGTCCGGTCGCTGAAAATCAGGCGCCGCCAGATTTACGAAATAGTCGCCGTCGGCAACACCACGATGCGCGAACTATTCTTCGGTATCGACGTGCAGAGCATCGGGACACGCCCGTACAAATCCTCTATCGAGAATGAGTTCAGGGAAAACAAGCGCTCCACCACCTCGCTTTTGGTCACCGCGGCGAGTCTTGGCCTGCGGGTTCACCCGAAGGCGACGATCTACGGTGGCCCGCTCATCGCGTCGCACCTCGGGGCCGACGTTGCCGCCGACCTGCTGGCACTTGGCATGGAAGACCGTACCGAACCGGTGATCCTGGTCGATGTCGGCACCAACACCGAGGTTGTGGTCGGGTACAACGGAAGACTGCTCGCGGCTTCCTGCCCGGCGGGCCCGGCGTTCGAGGGCGGTGAAGTCACTTACGGCATGCCCGGATATGACGGCGCGGTCGAGAAGGTGGCGATAAACGACCGTGGCGTGGCGGAATCGACGGTGATCGGCGGTGTCGAGCCGATCGGCATTTGTGGCTCCGGCCTGATCGACCTGCTGGCTGAACTCAGACGGACCGGCATGATGGATGAACTGGGCAAGTTCGACGATGGATCTAGCGAATATGAATTTTCCAAATCCAACAACCTGACCCTCTCACGGGCCGACATCTCTGCGCTGGCGCAGGCCAAGGCGGCCAACTACTGCGGGCAGGCGATCGTCTTGCGCGAATACGGGTTGCCGATCGAGGAGTTTGAAAAGCTCTACCTGGCCGGTGGGTTTGCCAACTATGTTGACGAATCGAATGCCATCGATATCGGGTTCATCGCGAATATGCCGCTCGACAAGGTGGAAAAGATCGGCAACGCGGCGCTCGAGGGCGCAACGATAATGCTGCTCTCGACCGTAAAACGAGAAGAGATCGAGAAACTCACCGCGACGATCGAACATGTTGAGCTTGAAACGGCACCCGACTTCTTCGATTTCTTCGTCGAAGGCTGTATGTTCAAGCCGATGGAAAACGTGTGGCTAAACGGCTGACAACGGGGAATCGCGAGCTTGCCCGTCCCCCCGGGCGAAAAGCGATTTCGAGATAGCGGGCGAACGGCAGTCATGGGTATCATTTCGCCCATGACTACCAAAGTTCTGATTACCGACTACGTCTGGCCCTCGATTGACCCCGAAAGAGAAATACTGGAGGCCGCCGGCATCGAGCCGGTCGTCGCCCCCGATGCCTCTGAATCTACCCTTGCCGAACTGGCGCGCGATGTCGATGCGATCATGTTCTGCTTCGCGCAGGTTACCGGCAACGTGCTCGCGGCGGCTACGGACTGCAAGATCGCGGCGAGATACGGGATCGGCGTGGACAATGTCGATATTGCGAAGGCCACGGAACTCGGAATCGTGGTCACCAACGTGCCTGACTACTGCATGGACGAAGTCACCGACCACGCGCTTGGCATGATCCTTGCTTTGAACAGACGTCTTGTCCCACACAGCCGCTCGGTAGTGGCTGGCGGCTGGAACGATGTGGTCCTGAACCAGCCGATGCACCGCACACGGGGCGCAACGCTCGGGATAGTCGGATTCGGTCGCATCGGGCGGGCACTCGCGGCGAAGGCGGTCGGCTTCGGTATGAATATTCTGGCTTACGATCCGCTGATTCAGCCCGGTTCCGAAGTGGAAGGTGCCAAAGCGGTCTCGCTGGATGAGGTACTCACCGGGTCAGACTTCGTTTCGCTTCATGTGCCGCTGATTCCAGAAACGCAGAACATGATTGCGGCGCCTGAGCTGGCGAAGATGAAGCCCGGCTCGATCATCGTCAACTGTGCCCGCGGCGGGCTGATCGATGAAGACGCCCTTGCTGCCTCGCTGGCATCGGGTCACACGGCGGGTGCGGGTCTCGATGTGGTCGAACCGGCACCTCCCGACCCTGCGAGCCCGCTCCTGAAGCAGGAGAACGTGATAATCACCCCCCACACGGCGTTCTTCTCGCAGGCTTCTACCCTGGAACTCGAGCGGCGGACCGCGCAGGAAGTGATCCGGGTGCTGAACGGCGAGCTTCCCGAGAACCTGATAAATCCCGACGTCCTGGGCGTGGCCCGCTCGGGAATCTAGCCCAGCGCGCTCCGTAAATCGCTGGCTCTGTCTGAGGCTGCGTCTGCCTCTTTTGCATCCGCATCTTCCGACGAGAACGCGGCACGAGAGGCTGCATCGGCGAGCCAGTAGAGCAGCCGCGCATGCTCACCCGCCACACCCTGCGCCGCGAATGCGTATTCACGGTAAGACTCATTCTTCATTCGGCGGCGGAAACCGTTTTTCGCCAGTCGCTTCTCCGCCGACACGAAAGCGGCAATTATCGCCTTTCGGTCGTTACCGTCGATGGCCCTGTAGTCGAATCTGATTGGTCTGTCCGAGGACTTTTTCGCACGGGTAAATATGAACCAGACAAGCATTGCTCCGAACCCGGTGCCCACCAGCGCGAACAGTCCCCAGTTCACGCCGTGCTCGACGGCGAACTCGAAGCTCTTGAGCAGTGCGCCCGGCGTTTTCCCGGCCGCAGCGGCGAGACTGTCGCCAAGTCTGCGGTCAAGCAGCGAACTCAGGCCAGATGGAGGGGCCTGCTCGATATCGGCAGCCGTAGGGAGGTCGGGCCTGGTCGAAGCATCGAAAGGTATCCAACCGGCACTGCTGAAGTAGATTTCCGACCAGGCGTGGGCGTCCTGCGGCGTGATTTTGCTGGCCCCAGAGTACGTGTTGTACTCGCCGGGAAGGTACCCGGTCGCGATTCTCGATTGGAGACCTGCCGAACGGGCCATCAGGGTTAGCGCAGATGCGAAATCTATCGCCGAGCCCGGTAGTTCGCCGATCACAAACCGTTTCAGATCGGTCGATGGCGTCAGTGGTGATTCGGCTTCCGTGTCGTACTTGAGGTTTTGCAGATACGAAGTAATTGCCGACGCCTTGTCGAAATCGTTCTCTGCACCCTTTGTAAGCGCCGATGTCAGCCGTCGGATTTCTTCAAATCCCGGGGGAATAGCCCCGTATTCTTTTTTGACCCATCCGGTCCGGTCCCTCCGCAGGATGTCCGGATCGATTTCAGGTTGCTCAGATACGACCTGGTAGGTCGACCCTGGAGTGAGGTCGATGCGACCGCGGTTGTCGCGTGGAACGGCGATCGCGACCGGCTCGTATCCGGTGAGCAGATTGCTCCCCAGGTCGTGTTGAACGAAGAAAGTTTGCAGATATCGGTCGCTTTCATGGGTGCGACCCGCACCCGACAAAAGAGATCGGAACCGGCGGCTGTCGGTCACTGTCGAGTACCAGAGGCCAAGCCCATCGTTTGCTTCGGGATCGAACGTGTCGTAGACCCTGCCGCGCCAGTAACTTGCGACCGGGCTGCGGACGAATGCGATCTTGTCCGCACCGCCCAGTTCGTAAATCAGCGGAGCCCCATAGATTTTGTGCCCGGCACCGGACGCTTCACCGAAAAGATCGTCTACCGGACCACCCTCGGCACCGGAGCCGATTTGGGCGAACAGGTCCGGGCTGATTTGCGGCTGTCCGAAGCCCCCGTCCGCCTGTTGGTCGATAAGGTTCTGGGCGGTCTGTGGGTCGATCCGTGGCAATGGCGAATCCTCGCCCGTTACCGGCAGGAACGCCATGCGCGCGGCCTGCGGGGTTTGCGACGTATCCCAGGGAAGGATCATGAACGAGGCTATCGAAGCGATCGTCACTGCCAGTGCCGCGCCCAACCAGTATGTCGTCCTGCCAAACCGGCTGCTGAGGCCCTTCACCGTTGCACCTGCGGTCAGGTCTACATATTGCGCGGTTGCCAGGAAGATCACCACGATCGCCAGGTAGCCGCCGAGCAACCCGACGAACTCGGTGCCAAAGGCCTTCTCGGATGCGAAGAACATCACGAGGCCGCTGAATACGAGCTGGGTGTAAAGGCCCGCCCGCGTACGGGCATCGAAAACCGATGCAGCGCCGGCGATCAACAGGAAGTTGGCAACCGGGATTCTGTTTCCCTGCAGCGCCTCCACAAGCTCAAAACGCATCAACACTCCGGCGGTGATTATCGTCCCGGCAATCATCATGGAAATCCAGGGCATGCGTTTGCGAATCGCCTTCACCGCTACCCAGTGGCCAATGAAAGTGGCCGGGACGGTCAGGAGGGGAATTACCGGGGAAACGCCGATCAAGAACAGCGATAACGAGGCCCAGGCCGTAGCCGCGGCTATCAGGACCCGGACACGAAGCGATAGTTCTGGCCGGTCGTTGAAGATCTTCCGGTAGATCCTGCCAACGGTCGATTCATAACGCTGCAGGGCCACGGTCTGTGTGGAATGCTGGAGCGTGGTCACGCCGCGTGCTCCCTGACGCCAGCCTCGGCGGCTTCGGAAGAAGAAATCCCGGCCACAACAGTCGTCGCAGACTTCCCGACCTGGCGCGCCACCGCAGCAACGCCCTGCTCCATCG
>SMVB01365725.1_pt1 | contig 17949 bp, 12 predicted proteins | sample 2456461 | NCBI WGS metagenome assembly SMVB01 (sample SAMN11095934, study PRJNA526329) | marine sediment metagenome | biome: Marine sediment; feature: Surficial sediment; material: Deep marine sediment; isolation source: Hadal surficial sediment | place: Pacific Ocean | collected 2014-05 | depth...
CCTTTTCGGCACCCCATGAAATCCGGTTTGACGCTGATGGTAATCTTTTTGTAGTAGAGCGAGATGCCCATGTTGTACGGCGTATTGATGCAGCATCTGGCCTGGTATCTACTGTCGCTGGAACAGGTGAGGCAGGTTATGGTGGAGACGAAGGTCCTGCTACCCGAGCCCAGCTTCGGCAACCACACAGCATTGCCTTTGATGCCGAGGGTAATCTTTTAATTTGTGATATCGGCAACAGCAGAGTTCGTAGCGTCAACTTAGAAAGTGGTGTTATTACTACATTGGCGGGAACTGGAGAACGTTCAGCTACGCCTGACCAGGGCCCTCTAACAGGCACACCATTGTTAGGCCCCCGCTCTATAGATACTGACTCAGAAGGCAACGCCTACCTGGTATTAAGAGAGGGGAATGCTGTCTACAAGCTTGAACTACAAGAAGGTACATTACAACGTATCGCCGGCTCTGGAGAGAATGGTTATACAGGCGATGGAGGTGCTGCAGCAGAGGCGACATTCAATGGCCCCAAGGGTGTTGCCTACTCTGCCGAGGACAATAGCTTATACATAGTAGACACCGAAAATCACGTGATTCGCCGAATGAATCTTTCGTCGGGCCTAATCGAGACGGTACTGGGGTCCGGTGAACGGGGAGATGGGCCTGACGGTGATCCAATGAGCTGTAAACTTAATCGCCCTCATGGTGTTTATGTCTTTGCGGGTACGGTCTATGTGACAGACAGCGAAAGCCACCGAGTGAGGGCACTTACCGGAGTAGTTTCCTGACTTTTACAGGCAATAAAAAAGGCTGGAAAGATTCGTCTCTCCGGCCTTTTTTGTTGTTAAAAAAACTTAGCTAATGATTAATCTGCATCAGCCAGCATGCGCTGAGCTTTCGCCTCTTCAAAGCCTTCATCGTCGAGGTGAGTCACAGCAATCCATGCGTGAGTCATTTCGTCACCAGTACGGCTACCGCCATATACCCACTGATCAGGATCAGGGTTATTTGGATTGTTAGCTGTATTGTCGTACCACTGCTTCATGACCAGTACTGTGCCAGCAGGTAACAGAGGTGCTACTTCAGGTGAGTAAATGTGGCTGTGGTGCCATGTTGCACTCCAGTTAGAGATTTGGCTGATTGCTTCAGTGCGACCGGTTTCTGGGTGGTATATTTCCAGGGTTGCGGCCCTCATTCGCAGGTGACCGTGTGGCTGGAAGCTGTCGATACGTACCGGATGATCGAAACTCAGGAAGCCTTGAGTCATTTGTGTGCCATGAGGGGGAATGATCAGGTCATCTTGCTCGTCGATCTTATACAGTTTCAGATCTTGCTTGAATCGCGCCTGCTCTTCGTAACCCTCAGGGTGTAACCAAAGACCAATTTCAACCACATTATCCTTGATCATCTCACCGTGAGCCATGGCACCAACACCACCTGGAAACATATGAATGCTCCAGGCAACAGTTGCGTTAGCTGGAATAGTTCGACAAACACCTTCAGGAACAATTTCACCCCACTTGCCCATGGCATACTCAGTAAGCTGGCCATAACGCTCAAGTTCGCCGTCTTCACCAGGTATCATTATTGATGAATTAGCATGGTGCACTACAGCCTTGGCATCACCACGAGGTTTAACCTGAACGGCCTTAATGCAACGGTCGGTAGTGATGCCGCTAGGCACATAGTGGTTGCTCCAAATGTCATTACCACTGGCAGGGATGTCTAATGAAACTGAGGCAATAACCCTATCTGGCTGACCGAATTGATCCACGAAACTCCAATCGCTAGGATCAGGGAGATCTGGGGGTGCTACAACAAGATCGACATCCCCTAGAGGCGAGCCCTGGTCAACCCAGGCAACAATCGCGTCAATTTCTTCCTGTTCTAGTCGCCAATCTCCTTGCAAATCTTGAATACCAATATGCTGGTCATAGGCGTACGGAGGCATTTCTCGATTAGCTACGCGCATTTGAATCAGCGGAGCCCACGGACGCACCTGCTCATAGGTTTCAAACTGCATAGGACCAATACCGCCCTCGCGGTGACAGACTACACAATTATCATTAATAATACGGCCTACTCCGCCATTGTAAGTCAGGTCTCCCGCACTGTGGGTCTGTGCTTGGGCTTGAACCCCGAACGCTGCCAGCACAGCGAAGCCTATTGAGACTGCTTTTTTCATCTTTGTCTCCTCGTTAATAGTCGTGTCTCTACTACTGTTCTTTATCAGCCGTAAAAGCTATCTTTCTTAGCCCTAAATGTCCACTTTTTTCCCATGGAAATAGGTGCTACAAAAGCAATAATTTGTGACAGAGTCCTAGGTACTGTCGTCTGTTTTACAAAAGTATGTAGCAAAAAAAACCGGATGGTTTCCCATCCGGTTTTTTTTAACTCTTGGTCTTTAAAAAACCTTTAGTCAGCGTCAGCTACCATACGCTCTGCAACAAGCTCTTCGTAGCCTTCTTCATCCAGGTGAGTCACCGCAATCCATACGTGGGACATTTCATCACCAGTACGGCTACCACCGTAAACCCACTGATCTGGATCAGGGTTATTGGGGTTGTTAGCTGTGTTGTCATACCACTGCTTGATTACCAGAACTGCACCAGTTGGCAACAGAGGGGCTACTTCTGGATTATACAGATGGCTATGGTGCCAAGTAGCACTCCAGTTGGAAATCTGGCTGATTTGCTCAGTACGTCCAGTTGCTGGATAGAAGATTTCCAAGGTCGCTGCATTCATACGCAAGTGACCATGTGGCTGGAAGCTGTCTATGCGTACAGGGTGGTCAAAAGAGTGAAAACCCTGTGTCATGGCTGTACCGTTGGGAGGAATCAGCAAGTTGCCATTCTGATAGCCTTCGCGTAGACCATACAGTTTCAGGTCCTGCTTATAAGGGCTTTCAGTTTCGATAAAGTCCTCATCGTGGAACCAAAGGCCGATTTCGACTACGTTGTCCTTAATCATTTGACCTTGGGCAGCTCCACCGACACCACCTGGGAACATATGGATATCCCAGGAAACTCGAGAACCGGCTGGAATGGTACGGCACACGCCCGCAGGTATAATCTCGCCCCACTTGCCCATAGCATATTCAGTCAATTGCCCATAACGCTGGTATTCACCATTTTCGTCGGGAACCTGTAAAGATGAGTTTGCATGGTGAACCACAGCTTTTGCTTCGCCCCGAGGTTTGACCTGGACAGCCTTAATACAACGATCCTGTGTGACCCCGGTATCCACATAATGCTTATGCCAGATGTCATTTCCATTGGCAGGAATATCAATGGCAACAGATGCGATGATTAAGTCCGGCTCACCGTATTCCCTGGCAAAGGTCCATTCGGTAGGATCTGGCAGATCTGGGCCAGCAACTATTACGTCAGCATCCCCTAACGGAGCACCTTGGTTAACCCACTCAACGATAGTGTCGATTTCTTCCTGGGCTAAACGCCAGTCACCCTGTAAGTCCTGGATGCCAATGCCGTGGTCGTATGCGTAAGGAGGCATTTCCCGGTTGGCAACACGCATTTGAATTAGTGGAGCCCAGGGACGTACTTGCTCGTAAGTTTCGAATTGCATGGGGCCTATGCCGCCTTCACGGTGGCAGACCACGCAATTGTCATTAATAATTCTACCAACTTCGCCGGTGTAAGTCAGTTCCGCGCTGTTTGACTGCGCCTGAGCTTGAACCTGAAAGCCAAGCAGTGCCAGGGTCGCAACCCCAATCCAGGCTTTTCGCGAGGTCATACGTTGCTGCCAACGGTGCGTTGTTTCCATGCTCATCTCCTCGATGTTATTTGGACTATAGGACAACCCGTCTAGGTTAAATTGACTGTAGGGAAATGTCTACCAATTACTGCCTGTTTTAGACTAATACTTGCAACAATTTGCAACACATTAAAATGGCACATATCGACACGGTTGTATTGATTCGGCACAAAATGTAGGGCTTTGGTTTAAAAAGGGCAAAAAAACGGGCGGTTTCAATATGCCGCCCGTTTGTTGTTGCAAATCAGCCTGTTAACGCACGGTTACCCGTTGATAAGCATTAGACGCGCAGCACTGGTCACCCTGGGAACTGTCAGGTGCACTCCAGTTCTCCACCATAATGCGGATCATATATTCCCCAGGTTCGGAAAACGTTGCATAGACATTAGCCGTTCCCGCGCCTTTAACCCTAACTTCATTTTCGGCAGGGCCACGAAATCGACGACGAGTACCATCGTCTGAATCTGCTTCCTCTTCTTCAGGCTCAGGTGTTGATTCATGACGAGTAAACACTACTTCCCCAGGGCCTTGGTGCTGGGAGAAGTGGACGCCAACGTCCAAAGGTTCTTCAAATCTTACGTCAGTTGAGTCTCGAACAGAAATGTCTTCCACATACGCAGTAAGAACAATCTGTGTTCCAGCTGTAACTTGCTCTGGATAATCTTCAATTAACGCCATATGCCCGCGAGACTTGGCAGCATTCTCACTGAAAGCAACTAATGGTTGAATAGAACCTTGAGGCCGGGGTCGGTCATAGTCGAGCTCATAGGCTGAGATTCCTGCCCGCCCGGGTACTTTCAATACTTCACTGTCGCCAGTCTTCAAATACCACCAGACATCGATATCAGCCTGGTCGGCAGGTAATGTGACAGAAAAAATCTGAGGGCCCCTTCGAGGGCCGAAATGTGAAGGTTGCATGCCGTTAAATTCAGCAGGTTCAATGTAGTTGTTTTCACCTAAAGGGATATCAACAGCCGTATCGTTCCTATTGATGTAGCCAAAAATGAGGGCTCTTGACCCATCTTCGTTGGCCACCCAGCCTTCAAGCACAGGAATAATAGGCAGGCCGTCGGGTGGGCTCAGTGTTAAAAATCGAGTGGGCTGTTGAGCCTGAATCGAGAGAGATACAGTTACAAGCAACCCGAGGGCGATGCTAATCACTGTTCTAATAGTCTGTGTCATTGATAATGTCTCCAAATGGTACGTGTTCTTAGCGCTATTCCCACTACTGACATTCACAATATCGAATAGTGTTAGCTGGCGCAATTTTTAATACGGGGCAATACCCCAGATGCTCCAAGAAGTGTAGGATAAAGGCCAAATTCTCCAGAGTCTAGCAATGCTACGAATAGTCACAATTTTATCTTGGCTAAAGTAGCCATAAGCCAGTTTAATAAACCACTGGGAAAAGACGTTAATTACGGATTTTGCATATAAATATTATAAGACGAATAGGAGGTCCAGATGGAAACCTTAAATCGACATTGCCGAATGACAATATACCTTGCAACGGTATTATTCTTATTTTCCAGTGCTGTAAATGCGCAGAGAGATTACAGTGATGTAGAGATTCAGGCACACCATGTGGCTGGCACGTATTATTACCTGGAAGGAGCAGGCGGTAATATCGGGTTGTCAGTCGGGGAGGATGGTGTGGTGATGATCGACGATCAGTTCGCGCCACTTACGGACAAGATCGTTGCAGCTATTGGCGCGCTTAGTGACGGAGAAATTCTTTTTCTTATTAACACCCATGTGCATGGTGACCATACCGGTGGAAATGAAAATCTCGGCAAAATGGGGGTATTAATTCTTGCCCGCGACGAAGTCCGTGTTCGGCTGGCAGAGCAGTCACCGGACGACGCGCTACCCGTATTAACTTTCAACGATAGCATTACTATTCATGCTAATGGTGAAGAAATATACGTGTTTCCGGTACCGCCAGCCCACACTGACGGCGACAGCTATATATATTTCAAAGGCTCCGATGTCTTACATGCCGGCGATGTCTTTAGAACTGTGGCATTTCCGGTTATCGATCTTGCTAACGGAGGTACTCTGGATGGCACTATTGAAGGTCTTGGCCTGGCAATTGGATTGGCTGGGCCAAACACTAAAATAGTCCCAGGACACGGTGCAGTATCAACCAGAGAAGATGTAATGGAATTCAGGGACATGGTAATTGATGTGAAAAACCGTGTTACATCAATGGTCGCGAGAGGGATGACTTATGATCAGGTTGCTGCTGCCAATCCGACAGCCCCTTATAATGCCAAGTGGGGAGACCCGGAGCGTTTTTTGCGTGCGGTATATACTGAGTTGGGCGGTGTGGAGTAATCAGAACTGGATTTACCCTGGCAAAAAAAGAAGCTGGGGATTGAATACAGTCATCGATTGGTTATCTTCAATCCCCCCTTTCATTGTTTCTGTTATAAACTAGTACAATTATTGATTCCAGAAATTTGATCTTGAGTTCCTTCGTCAGTTGAAAACAGCATTTCTAGGTAAAACCCTTTCCGGCCCCTTCACTATTCCATCCGGGATTGTCACCTGCTCAGCCTCTATTATTCAAAAAGTTTTTGACACCATGCCTGAAGTGGGTGTGTTGACAACTAAAAGCATTGGTCCCGAACCAAGATTAGGGTATAGGGAACCGATTCTTGCCCAGTATGAGCCGGGTTGTTTTGTCAACGCGGTAGGATTGACTAATCCGGGTGCTTATCGTTCAGCTGAGCTGATGGCTACACTGAAAATTCCTTCGGATCGATTTCTGTTGGTGTCAATTTTCGGCGCTAGTGTTAACGAATATGTTGAGGTAGCTGAGATCATGGCTCCACATAGCGATGGGCTTGAGCTCAATCTATCTTGTCCCCATGCCAAAGGTTATGGCATGGCAATGGGTCAGGACCCTGACCTAGTTAAAGAAATAGTAAGTGCAGTCAAGGCAGCCGTTACTGTGCCCGTGGTTGCAAAACTGACTCCCAACGTTCCCAATGTTGACGAAATTGCCGTGGCAGCCGTTGCTGGTGGGGCCGATGCAATTTGCGCCATCAACACCACCGGCCCGGAGAATTATACCAGTTGTGGTCATGCCGTGCTCAGTAACGGCGAAGGTGGAGTATCCGGAAAAGGAGTGTTACCTGTTGCTTTGCGGTGTGTGAGTGAGATAGCCGCACACGTTGATTGTCCGATAATAGCCTGTGGAGGAATCAGTAGCGCGGACAATGTTCGAGATTTTCAACGAGCGGGCGCTACCATCATCGGTATCGGTTCGGCTCTAATTGGAATGACCACAGAAGAGATCGCAACCTACTTCAAAGTGTTGAGTAGCGATATTTCTCAGGGTGAAAACAATGCTGAGGCATTAGTTCAATACGATGTTGATATGGATTTCAGCCCGGTAACACTGGTAAAAAATGAACGACTGACAAAAGATATCTCAATTCTTACTTTCGATCGCGACGTAAATATACAAGCTGGTGAGTTTGTGTTTTTGTGGATCCCCGGTTTGGGTGAAAAACCGTTTTCAGTGCTTGTGGATAGCCCTTTTAAACTGGTAGTTATAAATTTAGGTGCATTTACCGAATCACTAATTCAGCTTGAACCCGGAGTCGAAGCCTTTGTGCGAGGACCTTACGGTATCGCCGCGACACCTCCCAAAGATAAAAAAATTATTGCAGTAGCAGGTGGGACAGGATTAGCGGCTGTGTATCAACTTGCCAGGGATTACGGTAATACTGAGATCTTCATTGGCGCAAGGTCAAAAGATCGCCTGTATTTTGAAGCAGAATGTAAAGCGGTAAGTAAACTTCATATCGCAACTAACGATGGTAGCCGAGGTTACCATGGGCTGGTTACGGAATTATTGCATGAAAAGTTAAATGAATTGACCGTTGAAGAATTGTCCAGTCTGGTTTTTTATAATTGTGGTCCCGAGCCAATGGTGCATGCGGCAGAAGCGGTGCAACTGCAATTTTGCAACCATCATCAAATACACAATTCTATTGACTATCTCACCAAATGCGGCGTAGGGATCTGTGGTGCGTGTGATGCTCCGGATGGACGCAGATTGTGTGTTGACGGGCCTTTTCTAGAAGCTCAAGAGAACTAAAGGCAACAACCACTGGTTAGGTTAGCAAAGATTTATGCTGTTGCCGTTTGGGGATTTTTATTGGTTCCTTAAGCATTTTTTTGTTTATCTTCACTTATTAATGTCGTGACTGTTTACATCGATAGACTGGTTGGACATTCATCCATAGGGCTTTTATTCTAGAACCAGTTAATCGACTTGAGGCACTAACGATGAAGCAGGTCAAGACTGTAGACAAAGCAATTTACCTGACTCTTTTGTTGGCAGGCAATTTGGTATTCGCAGCCGACAATAGTACGGGGAGCTCATTAGTTACCGATTTTTGGACCGCAGATTCAGCAAAAGAACAGCAATCGTTTGGTCAACGGTTAATTGAAGAATCTGGCAATGTTTCAATTTTGTATCAGTGGCTCAAATCCGGGCCTGAGTATGCCGCCGATGTGCCTAAAGGTTACCAGGAAAATGTCAGGCAAAGTGAAGATGGAACTCGCTTTCCATACGTGCTGCTAATACCAGACACCTATGATCCCGCGAAAAGCTATGCTGTTGAATTCATGCTTCACGGTGGCGTGAGCAGGCCCGAATGGGAAGCTGGAGGTGGGTGGTGGAGGAGAGGCTACGATAATCTGAAAAATCCTGATCGAATTACTGTCGTACCAGCAGCATGGAATGACGCCTTCTGGTGGCATGCCAATCAAGCCGAAAATATTCCGGCCATATTAAAACTGGTCAAGAAAAAGTATAACGTCGATGACAATCGAGTTTATATGACCGGGGTTTCTGATGGCGGCACAGGTGCCTACTTTTTTGCCTTTAAGCAGAATACTGAGTGGGCAGCTTTTATGCCCTTTATCGCACACCCAGCCGTGCTGCAAAATTCCGCTAGTGGTGGCGGCCACATGCTCTATTTCGAGAATCTCATGGCCAAGCCTTTATATATTGTAAATGGCGAGGAGGATCCATTGTATCCAGCTTCCTCTTTACTGCCGTTTATTGAAGTTTTGCGTAGTGCTGAAATCAGCCACGAATTTACGGTGATAGAGGGAGGTGGTCATAACACACGGTGGTTGCCAGATGAATCGTCGAAAATCGAACAATTTAAATTGGACAATCCACGAGATCCACTTCCAGAAACTGTACAGTGGGTAACAGATTCGTCTGACAGATATAATCGAAACCATTGGGTACGCGTTGACGAATTAGCAAGCGAAAATCAACCAGGCAAGGTCCACGTACAGCGAGAGGGTAATTCAATCTATGTCACCACATTTGACGTAAATGCTGTTACCTTGTTATTGAACCCTGAGGAAATAAATTTTTCTGAACCGGTTGCGATATACTCCAATGGCGAACTGCGTGTCAGCGAACTTATAACTCAAGATGCCGCCACTCTTCTTGAATGGGCAGGTAGAGATTTGGACAAGTCCATGTTGTTTACCGCCGAGGTGAAATTGCGAATCGCTGATTAACACCCAATAACATACCCATATGCATTATTTAATTTTCAGTAAATCAAGATTAAAAGTCAACGTAGCGTCAGATGGCCGGCAAAAAACCTACTCCCCATAATCTAGCTAAGGAGGAGGTATTATTGGTCGCCATTGATCTCTTAATTGCTTTTACTGAAGCGCCTCCGCCAAACCACCTATAGTCTGGATAGTATAAGTAGTGCTAAACAAAGAAAATTAAGATCTGGCGCAAGGGTTCTACATGTTGGGGTTCAACAGTTCTTGCCACATTTCAGGTGCTTTAGTGACCTTGCCCTATTATCTGTCCAAATGTGTTTGGTAAAGCCCTTAACCAGCATATCGTTGCTGTCTGATTTCAGCACTTCATAGTTAAAAGTAATGCCACGACTTCGATTCTCTTCAACCCATGTGCGTACAGTTACACGTTGACCATAACTAGCCCCACTGACAAAGCCACAGTGATCAACAAGTGTTGGCTTCATACTTACGGCGAAAAAACAGGTAAAGACTTATTTTTATGTCCAACACCAATCGAACAGAGATTTATTACGGCTGGAAGGTAATAGCTGCCATTCTGGTGATGCTCACATTCGCTACCGGTCTGAGTTTTTATAATCATGCAGTAATTCTCAATGCGCTTGCGAAGCAACCGGCATTCACTGTGCAGTCTGCGTCGGTTGCCGTTTCACTTTTTTTTCTCAGTGGGGGATTCACCGGCTTGTGGGTCGCGAAGTTGATTCAGCAGTTCGATGTGCGTATCTGTATTTGTCTGGGGGCGGTGATTTCTGGCGTCGCTTTGACATCATTAGCTTGGGTAGAAACTACTGGGCAACTTTATGCAGTTTATCTGCTCTTTGGCGTCGGATTTTCTGCATCGAACTTAATCCCGGCTACAACTTTGGTAACACGCTGGTTTCATAAAAAGCGCGCAATGGCATTATCTATTGCTTCGACAGGATTATCTCTGGGTGGGGTCTTGGTCACCCCTGTTTGTGCAGTACTAGTCGAATCTATTGGTTTGACACGGGCTGCACCTATTATGGGAGGGATGTTTATTATCGGTGTAATTCCAGTGGCAGTAATTTGGCTTAGGCCAAGTCCAGCCAGTATGGGATTAACTGTCGACGGTATTGACCAAGTAAATGGCTCTATTCAGGCAAACGTTAATCCAAGTGGATTTGAACAGACTACTGCCGTTCTTACACCAGACCTTTCATCCCAAGGTGCATCATTTGCCGAGGCTCGTCGCGGGCGTTTTTTCTGGGGTGTAAGTTTTACCTACATATTTTTAATGCTGGCGCAAGTGGGCGGTATTTCACACCAATATGGATTGGCACGAGAAATTCTAACAGAAGCTCAAACAGTTGCGGTTGTGGCGATTCTGCCTATTGCCAGTATAGTCGGGCGTTTAATAGGAGGTTGGATAGTAGAGCAGATTTCGATTCGAATTTTTGCCATCGCTATGATGATTCTACAGATCATTGCACTTAGCTTATTGTCCGGTGGGTTTAACGCTTTCTCTCTTTGTGTCGGTTTGGCACTTTTCGGCATTACGGTTGGCAATCTACTGATGTTACAGCCGCTGCTAATTGCCTACGCATTTGGAATAAGGGAATATCCTAAGATTTTTTCTGTCAGTAATTTAATGTCATCCTGGGGAACCGCCGCTGGGCCAGCTATCTTGGGTGCTGCTTATGGAGCCAGTCAAAATCTTTACGGGACTCCGTATCTGATTGCTGCTGGAGCTGGATTACTCGGATTATTATTCTTTCTTGGGGGAGGGAAAGTGCAAGGGAAATAATAAGTTTATCCCACGACAACAAGCAAATGGACTGGAGCGGGCGACGAGATTCGAACTCGCGACAGCTAGCTTGGGAAGCTAGGGCTCTACCAACTGAGCTACACCCGCGTTTTTACTACCTTCAGATATCCCCACTGGACTTCGGCATAGGAGGGAGATCGGCAAAATCACCAGGCCGGTTTTCCTTATTGGATAGCATGGCTTCGGCAATTTCATCCCTTTGTAACATACTGGCATTCCAGGTGCGAACATAGTCAAGACTGTCTGCTGTTGAATGATCTCGGGAATAGTTAATCATGCGCTTTGATCCATAAACCGCCAAGGGGGCTTTGCTTGCAATTTCCTCCGCAATTTTCATTACCCCCTCCAACATAGCGCTCTGATTCTGGAAAACCTCGTTTACCAAACCTCGATTTTTAGCTTCTGCCGCTGGCATCCTTCGGCCAGTATACGCGAGCTCGCGGACGATACCCTCTGGGATGAGATTTACCAACCGCGGAAAAGTCCCGACATCGGCAGTCATACCAATATTAATTTCAAATATGGTGAAAAATGCATCTTCGGTTGCGTAGCGCATGTCGCAGGAGGTAACGAAATCCATTGCTCCACCAATGCAACCACCTTGAATTGCCGCCAGTACCGGAATGCGGCAGTTTTCAATGCAATTGAAGGAATTTTGCATGCGAGCCACATTACGATAAAAAGCTTCGCCTTTAACCCGCTTTGACTTTTCATCGGCATTTTCATCACGATCGCTGGAAATTAAAAAGGTTTTGATATCCAGCCCGGATGAAAAATGAGGCCCGGTCGAACTGATTACGATTACACGTGCTCTGGAATTGCTGTCTATGTCCTCAATTATACCTGGGAGCTCATCCCAGAATTCCGGAATCATGCTGTTGCGTTTATCTGGGCGATTAAGTTGCAGGTGGGCAATACGATTTGAAATCGTCAATTTAAAACACTTGTAGCTTTTTGACATAGTAACGTTTCAGTCCTCCAGGCAGGATAGGGCTAATACACTGTAAGTGAATTGTATTGATCATATCATGGTAAGAATAAGGCCGATGTGTGGGACTTATGGAAAGTGGCTGTTGCTACGGTGTCCAATGTATCTGGTTGTTAGTTAGACCGTTTTTTACAAAGTTTAAGTACTCTGTTCCCGTTTGTTTTAGAAAACTCACCAGAGCGTGATTACTGTTGTGCCAGAGTGCGTTGATAAGCCGGATGAGATTCCATGAGTCTCAGTAGTTCTATGGGACTCAGATAGGCGCTATTACTATTGCCAGCAGATTCTATACTTATGCCCCGGCTACGTCGGATAAAAACTGAGTGGTCATAACGCTGCCACCCTAATCCATACTCTACCAACCTTTTGTCCGTGTCCTGTTCGAATTTGATACGACAGTTGTTTAGTTGACAAGCAGCATCTGCCAATATTCCTATTAGCGAACGATCAAGATAATAGACTGTGTGAGCGAGTTCGTGTCCGATGATCCCGGTTTGCGCATTAAATGGTTGGCGTTTCAACAACAAGGCATCTCGTGGACCTTCTCTTTGGTTGTCAATTATCACAAGGTAAGTTCGATTTTTGGCGGAACGGAACATACTGGCCCAGTAGGGGCGAGATGAAAGGGGAATGTCGACATCATCGACGACGAATTTTATTTTGATATCCCTTAGTTCAGGATAGTGACTCAGGGCCAATAGTGCCTGTAGCTCATAACCGACGGGTAGCTCCTTATTGTTACCGAACTCAGAAAGTAAATACTGGTAGTTTGTGGTCTGTTCTTCGAGAACATACTCTCTCACTACCTGTTGCGGTATAAAGGGAGTACGCTCCTCTGCATTAGGTGATTTCACATCCCGGTCGAATAGCAAGATAACCAGCAACAAAATCGAAAGAAAGAAAAACTTAACCATAGCCGTATTGTATCCGCCTATATCGAAGAGACAAGTCTCACTCGGTCTTATGACCCAGAAATTTGAAGCGGGAAAAGGTATTATGTCGCAGCCCAATTCTAATTTTCCCCAAATTCATTTATGATTTACCAAATGAAAATACTAGTCAGATTCACTTTTCTGTTTTGTCTATTTTTCTCACTGAATTCCTATGCGCAGGAACAGTCTTTTAACGATTGGCTAGCCGAGTTACGAGAAGAGGCGCTTCAATTAGGAATTAGCCAACAAACCTTGAATGCGTCTCTGGATGGCCTAGAACCAATAGAGCGCGTAGTTGAACTTGACCGCAGTCAACCAGAATTTGTCCAAACATTTACACGTTATACCAATTCGCGCATATCCCAGGCTCAGATCGAAAGGGGCCAGTCACTGCTTAATGAGCACAGCGGATTGCTAACCCAAGTTAGAGATCGTTTCGGAGTGCAGCCGCATTACCTGGTTTCATTCTGGGCGCTTGAGAGTAACTTTGGTCGGGCTACCGGTGGGTTTGCCGTGATTCAAGCACTGGCGACGCTGGCTTATGATCCACGTCGTGCTGATTTTTTCCGTCAGGAATTGTTAACCGCTTTACAAGTGATTGATGAAGGCCATATTGAAGCACAACGTATGACAGGATCCTGGGCTGGCGCCATGGGGCAACTGCAATTCATGCCTTCAACTTTTAATCGATATGCGATCGATGGTGACGGTGATGGTCGTATCGATATCTGGAATAGTCTCCCAGATGTTTTTTACTCAGCGGCAAATTTTCTTTCGCAGTCGGGCTGGAAAGGTGATGAGCGATGGGGAAGAGAAGTTATCTTGCCAGATAATTTCGATTTCGGATTGTCCGGAACTTCGGTTAGAAAAACTGTTAATGAATGGCGCGAACTGGGAATAAGGCAGGTCAATGGATCACTATTGCCCGTGTCCGAACTGGAAGGATCCGTTGTTTTACCGGCGGGTGCAGATGGCCCGGCGTTTTTAACCTACAACAACTACCGAACTACCATGGTTTGGAATCGCTCAACGTTTTATGCGTTGTCAGTTGGACACTTGGCAGATCGATTGACCGGTGGCATTCCAATTCAGAATATGCCAGCAAACGAACAGGCTTTGAGCCGGGATAATGTGTTTGAGCTGCAGGGATTACTCAACCTAAAAGGGTTTGATGCAGGGGAAGCAGATGGCATTCTCGGCTCTCGGACCCGCGCCGCAATTCGCGAATACCAGGGTCGTCAAGGACTGCCGATGGACGGCTATGCTTCATACCCGATTTTGCAAGCATTGCGAAATTAACTTGGTTCTGGAGCTGGGGTGCAATCCCAAAGAGTTTCTTATTTGATCTCGCTGCTTGTCTTGTTTTCCAAAAGCTGGAATATTAATTTGTTTGAAGTGACTATGTATTGACATTGTATGACTGATTCTAATTCCACTACCTTGGATCGATACCGTCGTTTTGCATGGATAACTATTGCTGCTGTGTATTTTTTGATATTGGTTGGAGCTACTGTGCGCGCCTCAGGCGCTGGTATGGGCTGCCCGGATTGGCCCACTTGTTTTGGACGTTGGATACCCCCTACTAGTGAAGCTCAACTGCCGTCAAATTATCAGGAAATCTACGCAGAGCTGGGCTATGCCGATACAAGTTTCAACGTGGTTAAAACCTGGACCGAATACGCCAACCGATTAGTTGGCGTCACTATCGGTTTCTTAATTCTGCTAACTGCTGTTTTTTCATGGTCCTGCCGTAACCATGATCCGTGGATTTTTCGAGCTTCCGTGGCAGCCTTTGTTATGGTGGGCTTTCAGGGTTGGTTAGGCGCGCAGGTTGTCTCATCCAACTTGCAGCCCGGAATGATTACCCTGCACATGTTAATGGCGCTTGCCATTGTTGCAGCATTACTATTTGCCTTGGCACAAGCTCGACGTGACATTATGGCAACACAGTCGATTAGGGGCATTGATCCTCGCTTTGAAAAATGGCTCTACACGGTACTTGTGTTAACCATTATCCAAGTCGCCCTAGGTACTCAAGTAAGAGAAATGACCGACTTGATCAGTCGCGCTCAAGGAGAGGAGTTGCGCAGCAGTTGGATAGAATTCATGCCATGGTTTTTTGATGTTCATCGCAGTTTTTCGGCCGTGGTTCTGCTCGCCAATCTTTGGCTGGCCAATCTGCTGATTAGATCAATAGGCTGGCGACATTCTCTGTCTCGTTTTACCTTGGCAATGGTAGCTGTTATTGGCTTGTCTGTAGTCTCGGGTGCCACCCTGGGCCATCTGGGAATGCCCGCCCTGGTTCAGCCAACCCACCTGCTTGCAGCATCCTTGTTGTTTGGACTCCAGTTCCTGATTTGGATGGGATACCGACACTCAAGAGACGCTGCTGGTTAGCAAACTACTTAGCTAAAGGGTCTGGCCTCATTTGCATGTGGACAACAAGCGGTTTGGTGCCGGCGCCGCCTTCTTTTAACCAGGGTGTCCGATCTCCACTTGCTAACCATATACCTCGGCCCTTCCATCCTGCATCTGCGTCATCAATTCGGCCTTCAAGGCCCTTGGCATAAAAACCCAGGGGGTAAGGCACCCGAAGGGTAATGAAATTACCGTCAACAAATGCGTGTATGCCATCAAACAAATTACCTGTTGCCATAGGTATATTCTCTCCAAGACCGAGAGAATTATGCTGATCTACCCAGGTGTAATAACTGGACTCGACACTGTTGTCAGGTAGATCATCGAATCCTGGGCCAGGTAGATCGTAGAATGACCAGCCCTCAGGGCAGTGATCACCAGTTGCGTTTGGTCCGTTTAGCGGTCCCTGACATTTATTACGATCGAAGGACCCAAGATGACCACTTCCGAGAGAGACCCAAACAACGCCATTCTTATCAATGTCTGCGCCGCGAGAGCCAAATCCGGGCAACGGCACGTTATATTTTTCCCCTAACCCGGTTTCCGGGTCAAAACGAACAATGGCACCAGGGAAACCAAAAGCGTTTGAGCCCCACACGGTTCCATCTACAGGGCTAGGCATGACTGCATAAAAACCAGCATTTACACGCATGTCCTTGTTGGGATCCACAGGCTCTCCTGGTTCTGTCCATTCATCTACCTGGCCGTTTGCATTGGTATCCAATATCAGTGGAGACCATCCCTGGGAGGCAGCAGCATCTCCCGTTTCTAGGAACTGCTTAGTGTTAAGCCAACCCACGACTGCGCCACCGCCACTGGTCCATAATGTATTGTCGTCATCGTATGCAAATTGCAGGTGGTGGGTACTGAAGCATGTATCAACAAATGTGTATTCACCAGACTCGGGGTCATACACCGTCAGATGTCTACCAGCTCTTGCGGTCGGAAACAATTGGGCAGAAGGATGGTCTGATCCTTCCTGGCAAAATTCGGGGTTTTGCGGCCCGCGAATTCTGGCTGTATACCAGACCCTACCGTCCTGATCCAGCATAGGATTATGGGCGTTGGCTTGACTATTCCAGATACGTTCGTCTCCCCAATAAGGAGAGGGGGCATACGGGGGTGTATTTCCGGAGTTTGGTGTATCAGCATCCCTCACTGGGGCGTTGATTACTGCAGAGGTATTACTGAGAGGGAACAGTACTGGAAATTCATCGGTGCTGAGCTCTGGAGCACCATAGAGGGGGCCGTATCCATTGACGGTTGGGTCGCGTCTGTCGGTTCCTGACAGATCATGCATATAAGCCTTCGGGTTTGACCAATCTCGGACTGTTACTACTACGTTGCGCTCCTGGCCACTCGGACGGTCGGGTCTGGTAGTCGGGGTCTCACCGGCTGCGATGCGTTCAGTCCAGTCTGCAAGGTACTTGAAAGGTATGCTTGCAAGTCGTCCGGTCAATTGCCCCGACATGCCACGACCAGCCTGGCCTGACGACACTCGTCTCATCCACGCCTGTTCATGGGTCTCAAATTCACCCAGTGACTCAGGCAGTGTTCGGGTACCTTTATTGCCCAGTTGATGGCAACCCACACAGCCCATGTTTTTCATCCAAGACAGGTATGCATTGAGGCCGCCGTCTATTTGTTCTAACTCCTCACTATTTGGGAGTCCCATCATTGAATACCAATACGCCGCTGGATAAACCTGAGCAGCTTCTAATTCTGTTGCAGCCGGTATAGCCGTAATATCTAGATTAATGCCAGGTCTGGATTGAGCTTTTGGTGAATCGCTAAGACCATAGCCACGCACCCACACTTCAAAATTGGCATCAGGTAAGTCGGGGATCAAATAACGACCCTCGTCGTCAGTTACGACAATTCGAGCATAAAATGTATCGAATTCACCGGTTTCGGCAATTACCCAAACACCGGCTTCCGGCCCGTTGGTGCTTCGCACAATACCGCCAATGTCGTTGTCGTCGATAGCAATTACCGACGATTCTGCCATAGAGCTGACTGGTTCTGTTGATGGTGTATTGTCAGTGTTTTCGGTGCAGCTGCTATGCAGCACAAGTAGCGCACCTAGCTGTAAGTAGGAAAGTAAACGTGTGAGCGTTCCCATATTTGACTCCAGTGGCAATGGGTAGAACACAGAGTTTGGGGTTTAAGTGAATTGTGGCGAACCAATTCTTGTCACAGTACCTTAACCGCATACACCAGAGCAATCGTCAAAGATCAGCCGAAGCGCAATAAATAGCAACTTACCTGGCTTTGAAATTAAATGGTTGATCCGTTATTGTGTGTAAAAGTTTATCATTTATCATTGCTAAAGGAAGTTAACTTGTCAGCTCAAATTTTACTCTACACAATGCAATTAATTGCAATGATGTCTTTGACATTATTGGCTATAGGGTATCTCAAAGCCGCACCAAATGCGGCCAGTGCCAGAGTATTTGCGA
>SMVB01434004.1_pt1 | contig 17938 bp, 14 predicted proteins | sample 2456461 | NCBI WGS metagenome assembly SMVB01 (sample SAMN11095934, study PRJNA526329) | marine sediment metagenome | biome: Marine sediment; feature: Surficial sediment; material: Deep marine sediment; isolation source: Hadal surficial sediment | place: Pacific Ocean | collected 2014-05 | depth...
CCCACAATAAGCCTTGGTCGTGACCCGCTTTGCCATGCCATCCTGCAGGACGCCAATTTGCCGCACGTTCATCCGGCGTGGTCAGCCACCAGCGCGGCACGACTTGAGGCTCTTTACCCTTTACGTCGATGGGTTGGACCTCACCTGCATAGGTAACAAAATACCAGACACCATCTACCAGGGCAGCTTTCTCTGATAAAGGATCGTTATCAATATCATTGAAGGGCTTACTCGCCCAACGGCCGTTTTCCTGGCCATTCTTATCCAGCGAAATCGCTACCAAACCACCATTGCCGCACAGGGTGAAAAAGCCACCATCCATCATCGAGTAAATCAGCGAACAACCGGGCGTTTGAATCTCGCTGACGATCGCTTCTGCGTCCAAGTCAATGACTGTGACCGAGGTGGCAGGGTTCATATTGAAAACCAACATGAACTTATCGTCTGGGGTAATCGCGGTACTCGACTCGTTCACCACCACATTCATGCGTTTCGGCGGCAGGTCGATCTCGCCCACCAGGCTTAGATTGGCAAAGTCGTAAATGGCGACCACATCCTGTCGGGTGCCACGCGTGCCACGCGAGTGCAGGGTTTCACCCACATAAAATTTTTGTCGCGACATGGAAATATCGATGGTGGCGAATTGCCCGGCACTCAACATGCCTTTGAAGTGCCGGGTGTGAGTATCGACCAGGCCGAAGCTCGAATCGATCAGGCTGTTGAAGGCAAAGTCGTGCACGATGGCATAAGAGGAGGGATACGGAACGCTTAAGGAGACAACATTGGGGATCGGTTCGGGCTTAAGCTCAGCCTGCACCACCGGTACGCAGATCAGAGCGGTGGCCAGCACATAAACAGGGAACAACGCACACCTGCGCGCGCACGCGCGCAACATCACAAAGCACATACTTAGCTTCCCTCCCGGATCATCAGCATGCCAACGCCACACTTAAGGGTCAGTCTAGGAGCATCTCCACCTGACGTCCATACAGCCGACATTATTCACTGGATCTATCGAATATCGACACATATAGTACACTCGTCCTAATTCTTAGTACAAGAGTCCTATCTTTGATAGCTACCACGACAGCACTGAAAGCGTTGGTGGAACAGCGCGGCCACTCCAGCCTCGGCAACAGCCGGCGCGAAGAAATACTGCAAGCAGCAAGCAAACTCATGGTAGAAAAAGGCCTCACTGCAGTCACCATCCGCGGTGTCGCGCGCGCGGCCGGCATGGCGCCTGGCAATCTCGGCTACTATTTCGCAAGCCACGACGATCTGCTACAAGCGCTGCTCGACTGGGTACTCGAGCCCTACCTGCGAGCCTTCGAGTTTCTACGCGCAAATGACGGTAACGACCCCATTGTGAGCCTGCGCGCTGTGCTGGACTACGTGCTGGAAGATCTTGCGAGTGAAGAGACGACTATGTTTTTCCCCGAATTGTGGGTGCTGGCAAATCGAGATGAACACAATGCAAAACGCATGCGCGACCTGTATAACGCATACATGGAAGTGCTGAGAGAACTGATCACTGCCGCACGCCCGGATCTTTCCCGGCTTCATATCGACGAGCTTGCACTATTTATCTGTGCTTCGATTGAAGGGCAAACGGTTTTTATAGGTTACAAACGACCATACGCAGAGCATCGCGCGGCGCTGAAGTCCATTGCGCTCGAAGCGATGATCACTGTGGTGGTCAACCACGCCGGCGACATATCCGGTACAAACGACGAGGAGGGGAACTCATGAAATTCTCAATCAGATCTGGCCGCTGGGCGGTTTTCGCTTTGTTAGGCTCGTTTACAATGACCCAGGCAGCGGTTTTGGAAGAAATCGTTGTCACCGCGCAGAAACGCGATCAAAGCATGCAGGATGTCGGTATTGCAGTGACCGCCTTCACCGGAGAACAGCTCGACCAACTAGGCTGGGCAAGCGCAGAAAAAGTCACTGCCATGTCGCCGGGTGTCACCACCATACAGCCCAACGGTCCTTCGGCGTTTTTCACTAATATTCGTGGTGTCGCACAAAACGATTTCTCCGGGGATCATCAGGAATCACCGGTTGCCATCTATCTGGACGAGGCATACATCAGCGCCGCCTCCGGTGCCGGATTTCAACTGTTCGACTTCGAACGGGTAGAGATTCTGCGTGGACCTCAAGGCACGCTGTTCGGACGCAACGCGACCGGTGGTCTGGTGCACTACATTACGCGTAAGCCCAGCCAGGAAACCGACGGTTATATCGACCTCACCTTTGGTGACTACAATCAACGCAAAATCGAGGGTGCCATCGGCGGCGGCATCAGCGACACAGTGGCTGGACGCCTGTCGTTTGTGATCAACGAGCACGACGGCGTATTCGACAATCGCATCGGCAAGGACTTGAACGATGGTGACGACTGGGCGGTACGTGGGCAGTTACTGTTCGACATCGGCGAGCGCACCGAGTGGTTGGTGAGTGTCAGAGCCGCCGAACAGGATGTGAAGATCGCGCCATTCTCCCACCGCTCAGCACGGCTCAATCCGGTTACCGGTCTGGGTGAAGCCTTCAACGGCCCAGACCTTACCGCTGAGGGAGACTCACGCAACGCGGTAGGTTTCCAAGACACTGCGCATGATCTGTTCAAAGGTTCAATCAATGTCATTGGATTTAACAAGATCGAAACCAGCGGTATTACCAGCAACTTGAAGATCGGCATTGGCGATAACATGGAGCTGGTTGCGATCACCGACTTTTCGAATCTCGAGAAGGACTACATCGAAGACTCCGATGCCGGCCCCGGTGACTTTTTTGCCTTTGCCCTGCGCTCGGACATCGACCAGTTCTCTCAGGAGATCCGCCTGACAGGAACTACTGACAACATGACCTGGGTGGTTGGCGGTTACTATCTGGATATTGACGGGGAGTTCTTCAACGGCGGCGCCGCATCCAACTTCTTCGCTGCGGCCTTCCCGGGTTTTGGACTGGACGACCCGTCCCTGGAAACCCTCGGTCTGAACAACCCCTTCGAAACCGAAACAACCTCCTACGCGGTGTTCGGACAAGTCGAATACGATATCTCGGAAAGCGTACGGATCACCGCCGGAGTGCGCTGGTCGCGGGAAGAGAAGGAAATGGACTTTCGCCAGTTTTTCTCATTGTTTTCCGCACCGGATACCTTCAACGTCGTTGTAGAGGACGGCCTGGGACTCGGTGGCGCCATCTGGACATTCAATCCAAACACGGTTTCCAACGCCCCCGGTGGACCAGCCTTTGGATTTCCGCTCATCACCGGAAACCCGAATGACGCAGAAATCGATGAAGATCTGATCGCGGCCAAGCTGAGCCTCGAATGGACGCCCACCGACGATCTGCTGTGGTATGTGAGCTACAACCGGGGCATCAAGGCGGGTGGGTTCAACGCACCCATCGATGCGACCGATTTCTACGCAGGTCTGCGGGCACCCTCTGAGATGAAGTTCGACGAGGAAATACTGAATGCCTACGAGACCGGCTTCAAGTGGACATTTGCAGACGGCCTCGCTCGTTTGAATGGTGCAGCCTATTACTACGACTACCAGGACTACCAGGCATTCGCCCTCGATAGTTTGACCACGGTGGTTTTCAACACCGACGCCGAGTCAATTGGCCTGGAACTCGAATTGCAGGCATCCCCGATGGATGGTCTGGACATCATGCTCGGCGTGGCGGTGATCGACAACAATGTCGAAGACGCCTTTACCCGCCCGGATGGGCGCGACATCGACCGCGACGCAGTGCTCACACCCGACCTCAATTTCAACGGCATGGTGCGTTACGAGTGGCCAATGGCCGGCGGCTACCTCGCTGCCCAATTCGACTTCAACTACATGGGCGATCACTTCTTCCAGTTGAAGAATTCGCCGGTGGGTGAAGAAGACGCTTACATGATAAGCAACGCAAGTCTGACCTACACAACCGAATCAAGGCGTTGGTCGATAACGGCCTATGTCAACAATCTAACCGATGAGGACCATCGCCTAATGGTATTCGACCTCGCGGCAGATCCGGCAACCGGTGGCTGGGGTATGTACGAGAACTTTGCTGGTCCGCCACGCTGGTGGGGTATCTCGGCGCGCTATGAATTCGGTGATTGACCCGAAACCGGGCGTTACCGCTTACACTTAGGTAGATTCCTGTGCCATTGAAGCTATCGGGAATATCAGCATCAGGCCAACAGCCTGATGTGCCTGTGCATCGAGTTCGACGACCGTGTGGGTAACAACCCAAGGAAGTCATCAACCATTGTCGGGGGAAGATCTGGGGCGCGTCTAAAGACGCGCATCACTTGCAGCATTTGTCACTGACAACACAACAAAATGCCAGTAGCTTTTACCACTGCTTCTGCAGGATGCTGACGCCGCCGAACCACAACTCCTTTTGTACAATCAGGTAGAAAACCTTAATGCAGGATTCCAACGAGCCAGCTGCGAGCAACATCGTGCCAGATTCGCCGTCTGAAAAACCGACTGGCCACTACGATACAACCAGTGCCCGCTATTATGCAGTGGGGCTGTTAACCGTTGTTTACGCGTTTAACTTCATCGACCGCCAGTTGCTGTCGATTCTGCAGGAATCCATCAAACTGGAGCTTGGCTTATCCGACAGCCAACTGGGTTTGTTGACCGGTTTTGCCTTCGCGATCTTCTACGTCACAGCAGGCATTCCCATTGCGCGCTGGGCAGATCGCAGCAATCGACGCAACATCATCGCCATGGCAGTGGGACTGTGGAGCTTTATGACGGCCTTGAGCGGTCTGGCGCAAAACTACCTGCAACTGCTGGCCGCGCGGGTCGGAGTTGGCATCGGCGAAGCTGGCGGCAGCCCACCGGCACATTCGATCATCTCAGATATCTTTCCTCCGCATCGGCGCGCCAGCGCTCTGGCTCTATACTCGACCGGCGTTAACTTCGGCATCCTGTTCGGCTTTTTACTGGGCGGATGGCTGAATGAATTCTTCGGCTGGCGCGTGGCGTTTTTTGTTGTCGGCGCGCCGGGTATTCTGCTGGCGATTATCGTTCGCTACGCTTTACGCGAACCGGTACGAGGCGCCGCGGAAAACAAAACCGCGACGGAGTCCACCGTCCCTTTTACCGATGTGCTGCGCCTGTTATGGAGCCGCCGTTCGTTCCGCCACATGGCTATGGGTGCCGCGCTGAATGCCTTTGCCGGCTATAGCATCAGTAGCTGGACCGCCTCATTCATGATCCGTTCTCACGGCATGACAACCGGCGAGCTGGGTACTTTGCTGGCGCTGATAATGGGTCTTGGCGGCGCCATCGGCGTCTTTTCCGGTGGCCTGATCGCTGAAAAACTGGCTCAACACGATGTACGCTGGTACATGTGGTTGCCAGCACTCACCGGCTTTATCTGCCTGCCCTTTATGGTCGCCGTTTACCTCGTGGACGGGGCCTATACCTCTTTAGCACTTGCCGCCGTGCCAGGCGTTCTGTTCAATGTTTACCTGGGTAACACCCTGGCGATGACACATGGCCTGGTGGGATTACGCATGCGGGCCCTTGCGTCGGCCATTCTTTTTCTCGTGATAAATATCATTGGCTTGGGCATGGGGCCCTGGTCTATTGGTGTGCTGAGCGATCAACTCAAACCCAGTCTGGGCGTAGATTCATTACGCTACGCCATGTTGTATTGTTTGCCGGCAGCCATGTTGTGGTCGGTTTTTCACTTCTACCGGGCAGCAAATTTCCTGAAGGATGATCTGGAACGCGCGCCCCAGTAACCGGAGTATTCATCGCCAACTTACAACATGACCTCCACCCGCGGCACATCATCTTCCGAGGGTTCGAATGATGCTCGACAATCAAACAGTTGTTGAACGTCGACACCGAGCGAGACCAGGCCATCTTTGACCGCGTCAGCACGCGCTTTGGCGCGCGCATCAGCGCAATTTCATCCTGCTTGGTCGCAACCCCGCAGAGGGTAAGACCTAGCGAGGGGCGTTTCTTCAATAGCCCCGCAATCTTGTCTGTATACCCGGCATGCTCACCCGTGAGCAATGATTTGCCTGCTGCAAATGCGACGGGTTGGAATCTCGGGCGTGCGGCTTTGCCTATCAAATCGGCTGCAAATAGAATCGTTCCCAACGGCTGCAAGGCATTTTTCACATAGGCTACTGCTGCTTTTTGCAAGGCCGCCCGGGTCGCTTTACGAATAACCTGATTGAGACCAACATCGAAGCGCTCGAGGCTACCGGTGACCGGAATCTCAATCACAATGCGATCGTGTGAGTCACGCAGCAGATCCAACATGACATCGAGCGGCATGGCTGCGCCTGCTGCCACGAGTGGGTCTTCATCATCGGTTTTCCCTGCAATTTTCAGTTTATCGATGGTGACTTTGGTGTGGATATCCAGTTCCCCATTGACCACTGTCGCGCTGCTCTGCAATGCCAGGCGCCCACGCTCAATGTTGTAGCCGGGTACATAGGCAGAAAACCGGGACGAATCCACGCCTTCAAGGTCAACCTGCAGGTCTGCACTGAATTGAACAGCGAACGGTGTAAGCGTCCCCACCACCCGCAGACTGTCAGTGTCGGAACTGCTGGCCTCGAAGCTGATCGACAGCGGTTGGGCACTGCCAGTATCAATGTCTGACACGCTTAGCTCCGCGATGTTCACCTCGGCTGTGAACACCGGATTAACGGCTTCGTCGCGCAGGTGAATTAAATTGTGACCTGCGAGCACCACCTGCCCGATGCGGACAGCGTACGGTACTGCCCCACGCGCCTGGCCTTGCTCTTGGCCATCGGATGCCACAGATGTCGTGTTGAGATCACCGGGTACGCGTAACGTACCGTTGGTCAGCCGCTGAACATGCGCCTCAAGATCCGTCAGGGTCAATGCTGTCATCACCGCCAGCTGTTGCGTCACATTCAACCCGCGAACGTCCAGGTTGCCCAATGACAGCAGCGCAAAGTTGTCTTGCATATCCAACACGCGCAGGTCAGTCAACTTAACTTCCCCGGTCATCGCAAATGAGGCAGGCGCAGCCTCATCACTGAGCTTGATAGCCGCTTTCGTGGTGCCCTGCCACGCGATCTCAGACAATTCGAGCTTGGCACCTTGCGCGGCAAACACCGCTTCGGACAAACTGAATTCCCCACTCAGTTCAAGATCAAGAGAACTGCCAGGCAGCAGGCGCAAGTTGAAATCCACCGCAGTATTGACCGTACCCGTGAGATGTTCGAGGGCGTTCGCCAGGCTCGGATTTCGTATATTCTGCAACAGCAAATTCTCGAGTTCGATATCACCCGATATTTCTATGATCTCGTCGAATGGCGTCGCTTGCGCTGTTATATCAAGTTCAGCTTCACCAGAGCGCAGCGACAATTCAAGTGTCAGCGACTGTTTCGGTTGCCAGCTAAAAGCCCGTTGTACAGAAAGGCGTTGCAACTCGAACTCACGTACGAGTTGATCGGACTGTAAGGCGAGAGTGAAATCCTGAACAACCACTCGATGTGCACCCAATCCCCAAGGCCGCGTTGGATCCGCATCCTTGGGCTCCGACGGCTCAGCACCTGCATCGAGGCGTAGCGAACCCAGCTGCCAGACGCCATCTTGCCCCTGAATCAAATCCAGATGGCCGCCGCTCAGATTGAGATCCAAAATTTCAACGCGACCGGAGAAGATAGACCAGGGAGACACCTCGACTTCCAGTGTATCCACCTGCAAACGACCAGAATCATTGCTCGCCACGACATCGTAGAAATCCACCGACCCAGCGAACAGATTGATGTCCATGTCTGCAATGGACACTTCCGTCGCGCCCCTGTCACGCAACATGTCTTCGAGCACACGCGCCGCAGCAAAAGGTAGGACAAGCAAAAAAACTACCACAAGTGTGGTCACCACACCGGCAACCCACACGACCCTGGGTTTTAAACCAAGCAATACAGCTGTTCCTGCAACAAAAGCAATTGACCACTATACAGACTTTGATATAACGCTCATGAACTGAACTATGGGTCTGGATCCGATGAGCAAACAAGACGAGATACGAAAGGTAATCGATAGAGTAGGTGAAACTTTCTCAAAACTGGATTTCGACGGATGGATCGACTGCTTCCACAGTCCGCACACAGTGATAACCGCGGACAGTATTCTTTCTCCAACAGACCATGAAGAGAGCAAAAGAGTATTGCAGCCCATGTTCGATAACATGAAGAAAAGAAACTTTAAATGCACAATCCTGGAAACCTGCAACATCAGGCTGCTTAGCGACACGACCGCAATCGTCAGTACCGTGTGGTCACGAATGGATGTTGATGACAACCTCATGGAGAAGCTGGGCGCTACCTATCTGTTGCTGCTCACTCAGGGCGACTGGAAAATAGCTGTGGTGACTGGACACGATGCAGATGTCATTGTTGTGAGTTCGACCGAACAGAAATGATGATCAGGCTTCGCGCATGTCGCGCAAACCATGATTGCGGCTGATCTGTAGATGGGACAAGGTCTTATCCGTGGTCTGCATGCGCCAGCTTAATAGTTGCTTGGCGTAACGGGCGACTAGCTCCGGACGCTCCGGGGCAATGTTGTGCAACTCCAAGGGATCGGCTTGCAGATCAAACAACAGTTCCGGCAGGTCTGCGAAATGCACGTACTTGTACTCTTCATCCCGTTTGACATTGAGACAGGCATGTTCCATATCCAGACCCAGAACGTTTTCAGCGTCAGTGTGCCGGAAGTCGAACTCATAGTGTGCAGCACGACGCCAGTTCGACAGCCTGCCGCTGCGAAGCTGCTCAACCAGTGAATGCCCGTCACACTGCCTCGGTACCGGGTAATCGAGCAGGTCCATGATCGTCGGGAAGATATCGACATGCTCGGTAAATTCCTCACAGATACCAGCCTGGGTTTCCGGGGCGTGGATGATCAGTGGGATATGGTACGACTGATCGAAGAATCCGGCCTTGCCGTACATCCAATGATCACCCATCTGCTCGCCATGATCCGATGTGAAAATGAAAATCGTGTTGTCCCACTCACCTGCCGTTTTTAGCGCGTCGACAAGCCTGCCGATGTTGTCATCCACCTCACTCATCAGCCCGTAGTATCCAGCCTGCAACTTTCTGTGGCGCGTCAGGTCCTCATGGCCACGGTTTCTTGGGTTAGCGAGATGTTCCGCCAACCAGGGGTGGGCTGCCGCTTCCGTATCTGCGGATTCATGCCGGCCGGGGAGCGGTAATTGTTCGAGCGGATAGCGATCATGATAAGGCGAGGCGGCCACCCAGGGTGGATGCGGTGCTCGCAGCGACAAGTGCACGCACCAACCCTTGTGATCATCTTCATGATTGCCAATAAAATCGATCACACGATCAGTCAGATAGTGCGTATCGGTCTGCTGCGCATCGATGGCAAGGGGTGTTGCTGAGTTTGCCGATCCTGCACCCGGGTTGCGCATGCCATAGGTTGCACCGTGTATTTCAGGGAGCTGTTCATAGCCCCGCGACTGCAGGTAGTCGCGCCAGTCCGGACAAAGTGTGCCCATCTCGATGACAGGTCTGATACCGGGAAGAATACCTTCGTCACTATCGAGACCCGGATGGTCAAGCGGGACGCCGCGCGGGTCCATCGCGGTGTGTGTATAGCCGAACAGCACCGGGTCGATGGTTGTGTAGATAGAGCCCTGTGTGCAGACTCGCCCGGCTCGGACCACAAGGGACTACGTTGGTGTAGTGGCGACGGAAATGCATGCTTTCAGCGGCGAGCGAATCCAGATGCGGTGTCTGTAATACGGCGTGGTCCATGCTGGACAAACAATCACCGCGCCACTGATCCGCGGTCAGCAGAAGAACATTACGCCGTTTCACTCAGTCTCGCACTCTTAGTCTCTAAGCAGGCGAACCAAAGTATCCAGTGGCGTGCCTTCAGTTTCACCCGCATGACCCGGATCAACTGGCCACGGTTCTTTCTATCACCCCGGCAAGCTGCACCGAAAAGCCGTCCATTGCTGACACAAGCTCCTCTGCGGTAGGTAGATATTGAGGATCCTGAGGGCCGCCCCGCCCGACTTTACCGCCGCCAGGGTGTTGGCGAGCCACTTTTGTCTTTCGGCGGCATCGGTGTGCATATACAGCAAGGCAACCAGGTCAAACTCTGCTTCCGGCAGCACATAGGTAGAGACATCCTCGCAGAGCCAATTGACTGTCACTTGCCGCTTCGCGGCTATGCGGCGGCCTTTGTCGATGGCAACCTGGGAAAAGTCGATGGCGGTCACATCCCACCCTTGCTCAGCAAGCCACAGTGCATTGCGACCCTCGCCACAGGCGATGTCCAGGGCTTTGCCCGGGTTCAACCCGTTGACCTCTGCCGCAAACCGCTCATTGGGTCCGGCGGACCAGACTAAATCCTTCGCCGCGTAGCCGTCGTCCCACTTGGCTCGACGTGTGTGCTTGCCTCAGACAAGTCGCCTCCTTATAAATCAAACGCCTTACTTTTGCGCCAGCCCTAATATGACCGCGGTGGAGCAATTATAGATGTTGGTCGAGGTGCCGATGCACCAGTCAATGTCGTTGTTGGCCGAAGGTCGGTAGACCGGTCGGTCATTTTCATTACGATTGCAGAAGCAACGTCCACAGGCCGTCTTACCGCAACAATCGTTGTAGGAAATCACGTAGTTCAAGCCGTCGGCGGGGTTACGGCAGGTGCCGACCCAGGTAAGCGGAGACATCTCGGTACCCGGGGGACAGGAGTTCTGCGTACCACCGCAGCAGCTGCACAAGAATCCATCAATGCCGCAGTAACGCCAATATTCGCACTGGCTCGGATCACCTGGGTCCTCAGGGTTGCCGGTGGTCTGGGATGCTACCAGAGAATATTTCTCTTCACTGGCTCGCGCGACGGGTAACAAGGGGATGGAAGCGGCCCCGGCAAGGGCTGAGCCGAGCAAGCCCAGGAAGCCACGACGAGAACTGTGCCGCGCGATACTGCGAGTGGTCGTTTCTGACAGCTTGTTAAATCGATCAAGCAAACTCATGACGATCTCCGTAAAACCTGATTAGTAAAGGGCGTGCACCATCATTGGCGTTGAGCCGAGCGTGTGGACCGAATGTTGATATTCACCGTTGCGAGCATCGTAAACATCGAGGCTGCCTTCAGTGTTGATCACCAATAACTGCAGCGCATCACCACTGCCACCCACCGCAATGCTGATGGCCGGGACTTTCAACTTCATCCTGTTCAAGCGTTCGCCGCTGTTGGTCGAAAATAACCACACTTCCGGTGCCGGGTCTTTGTGGCTGCCATTGTATCCATCCGGCGCCATGGCGACCCACAGCAGACCCTCTGCATGCCCCGCCTTACCATGCCAGCCCGCCGGTCGCCAGTTTTCCGCCCGCTCGTCCTCGCTAGTCAACCACCACCGTGATAAAGCTTTGGGCTGATCACCTGTCGCATCGATAGGTTGAACCTCGCCGGCGTAGGACACGAAGTACCAGATATCATTGACCTGCGCTGCCTTTTCAGACAGCGGATCTGCGTCGATATCGTTGAACGGTTCACTGGCCCAACGACCGCTCTCCTGGCCGTGCTCATCCAGCGCGATAGAGACCAGGCCACCATTACCGCATAAGGTAAAAAAGCCACCTGCAGCATGTGGATAAATGAGCGAACAACCCGGCACCTGGATTTCGCTGGCAACACTTTCTTTATCCAGATCGATAACGGTAACCGAGGTCGCCGGGTTCATGTTGAACACCAACATGAATTTGTCATCTGCGGTGATCGCCGTGGCCGATTTATTAATGACCACGTTCAAACGCTTGGTCGGCAGGTCGACTTCGCCTACCAGAGCCAGATTGGCAAAATCATATATAGCGAGGATATCCTGACGTATGCCACGCGTGCCGCGGGTGTAAACGGTTTCACCAATGTAAAACCTCTGCCGCTGCATGGAAATGTCCACGGTGGCAAATTGCCCGGCACTTAACATGCCCTTGGAACGTTGGGTCTCGGTGTCGTACAGGCCGAATTTCGAGTCGGCAAAGTCATGCACCAAGGCATAAGAGGCGGGATAAGGAACGGAGATGACTTCAACGTTTGGAATTGGCTCTGGCTGCAATTCTGCGTGCACTGACACCGCACCGGTAAGCGCGCTCGCCACAGCAATCACCGCGATGCACCAACGACCTCGATAATTTTTTACCGACATGCCAAACATTCCTCCCCTTGGTTTGCATCAGTTTAGGGTGCCATGCGCTTGTCGTCCATGTGTCGACGAGCAAATGTGGGGTCAGAGTAAAGTGTCGTGCGCAAATTCACGCAGGGCGAGCTAGTGCCGCCGGATGGGAAGCAGGTAGCCGATCACCCCGGCCAAACAGTTTGTGGCGCATCGAACCCTGGGTATAGCTGGTTTTATACAGGCCGCGGCGCTGCATTTCCGGGACCAACAGATCGACAATATCTTCAAAGCATTCCGGTAGCACCGTGTAGGCTAGATTGAAACCGTCGATGTCTGTCTCACGCATCCAATCCTGCAACTGATCGGTGACGGTCTCAGGCGAACCGACGATGACCGGTGCCGCACCACCCACGGCCAGGTACTCGGCCCATTCGCCGACAGTTCTGCTGCCGACGGAGGTCAAGGCGCTCTGGATCGCCTGGCTGGAGATGTTTTCCGCTCGTTCATCGAGAGCAAACTGCGACAGATCAATGCCAGTCCAGCCAGACATCAATGCCAATGATCCTTCATGCAGCGCGTAAGAACGATAATCTTCAAATTTGCTCTGGGCGCTCTCATCGGTCGTATCAACAACGATCGACAGCAGCAGGAAGATTTTGACATCGTCCGCCTGCCGTCCAGCGGCGACGGTTTGATCACGCAAACTTTTAACCGTTGCCGCCACTGCGGAGGGCGCCGCAGCGCCGATAAATATGCATTCCGCATGTCGGGCAGCAAAGGCCTGACCCTTTGGCGAACCACCAGCCTGAAAAATTACCGGCGAGCGTTGTGGAGATGGCTCGCACAAGTGTATCGCTTCGAGGTCGAAATACGGGCCGTGGTGCGACACTGCATGCACTTTGGCAGGATCCACAAATATGCCCTGCTGTTTGTCGTACACCACCGCATCGTCTTGCCAACTCCCTTCCCACAACTTGTACATCAAATCCATGTAGTCTGCGGCGATGTCGTAACGTGTGTCATGGCTTGTTTGTTTGCTCTTGCCGGTCCCTTTGGCCGCACTATCCAGATAGCCAGTCACCACATTCCAACCTATGCGGCCTTCGGTGAGGTGATCCAGTGTCGACATTCGCCGGGCGAAAGCATAGGGCGGCTCGTAAGGAATCGAACCGGTGACACCAAATGTCAGATGCTCGGTCGCTGCCGCCATCGCTGCCACAATAGAAAACGGATCGTTGGTAGGTACCTGCATTGCCGCGCGAAGTGCAGCATCCGGTGAATCTGCATAGACATCGTACACACCCGTTACATCCGCCAGGAAAATACCGTCGAACAATCCTCGTTCCAGGGTCTTTGCCAACTCCAGCCAGTGCCGCAGCGACGTATACTCTCGCGATCGATCCCGCGGATGACGCCACAGGCCACTGGATTGATGCGCCACACAATTCATATTGAAGGCGTTGAGAAGAATCTGTTTTTCCATCGATATACCTTTATCTAAGCAGTAGTGAGGTAAACCCTCTAAAACGAGCCCGCTGGGCTCTTTGCGGGCGGTCATGTGTCGCTACATCAGGGAAACGTTCAATGAACCTGCCGATAGCAACCTGGCCTTCCAAGCGCGCCACATTCAAGCCCGCACAAGTATGAATGCCCGCAGCAAAGGCCAGATGCGGATTAGGCTCTCGCGAAATGTCGAATTCGTCCGGCCGATCAAATTGGTCTGCATCTCGATTCGCCGCACCGATACACAGGGTCAGCACAGAACCCGCGGCAATGGTCTGATCGCCTATTTCAACCGCAGTGGTGGTGGTGCGATTGCCTAGTTGATTAGAGCTTTCGAAGCGCAATATTTCCTCCACTGCTGTGTCGATCAACTCAGGTTGAGCGCGCAGTCGCTCAAGTTGCGGCGGGTATCGAAGCAATAGCTCTATGCCATTGCCGATGAGGTTGGTGGTCGTTTCGTGACCTGCGTTGAGCAGGAAAATGCATTGGTGATAAAGCTCAACCGCGCCCAGACCTGCGCCATCCACCTCCCAACGTAATAATCTGGCTAGAATATCATCCTCATCGGCGCTCAAGTCACTGCGGCGCCGGGCAACGAATTCCACCAGATACGCTAAGAACTCCGTGACACATTCGTTACCGTGCTCAATCTGTTCGGCATTCAGACCCACCTCTAAACCACCCAAAATGCCCAGCGACCATTTTCGTAGAGGACCACGCTCATGTTCGGGAACCCGGAGTAGATTGCCGATAATCTCTATCGGAATAGCGGCTGCATAATCTGCTATCAGATCGAACTGGTGCTGAGACTTATGCTTGGCCTGGAGTTGATCGAGGAGCTTTTCGACGACATCCTGCAGACCGCTGCGCATAGCAACGACCATGCGGTTCGACAGCGCATTGCCAATCGCCTTGCGCACCCGGGTATGCAACGGTGGATCGTTAAACACCAGGCTGGTCGTGTGGTGTTCAAATAACGGTGACGCTTCTCCGAATACCGGCGCGAACTGGATGCGCTTATCTGAACTGAAACGACGCGCATCCCGGTACACCGCTGCAAGGTCGGCATAGCGGGTTAAGAAGTAGCTCCCATCCGCACATTTAAGCACCGGCGCTTCATGGCGCAGACGTGCATAAGTCGGGTATGGGTCCGCGTAGAACTCCGCAGGTAACGCCCGCAGATCGAATTCTTCTGGACCCAACTCAACAAGGCTCATATCAAGCTATTTGAGATGGCTGTCGAGATACTCTACAGAAGCATTCACTTCAAACTGAGGCACTGCCCGGTGCGCACCGGGATTGCCATGCAGGGACTTTTTACGCGTGCCCAAGGCACCGAACAGCTCCAAACAGGCGTCTCTTGGCACGATCTCATCATCCCATTGCACCAGGAATCGCACCGGACATGACACTTCGGGCGCCATGCGCAACAGATCATCGCCGTTGGGACCCCATGCCCCCATAAGACCAAACAACGCCACGCGGACACGGTCATCGGTTGCCGTGACCGGCAATCCCATCATGGTGCCCATGGATAAGCCCCACCAACCTGTCGGTCTCGCACCTTCTTCGGTTTCTATGAAATCCAGCGCTGCACGCCAATCCCCGAGCATGCCCTGGGTGCCGCCGCCTTCGGTCCAGGCTTTGGCAAAACCATCAACCTCCTGCATATCGCCAGTGCTGCGCTCACCGTGACCGGGTCCATCTATGGCCATGGCGGCGATGCCTCTGGCACACAGCATTTGTGCAACCGCCGCAATGTAATCGACTTTCTTGTGGGTAGTGCCACCATGACCGAGCATAACAAGGCGGTCAGCGCCTGCTGCGGGTGCCCAATAGACCCCTGGCACCTCGTGGCCTTCTACATTCAATTCGAAATCGCGTTCTTGATTGACTGTATCCGTGGTCCAAGCCATCGTTTATCTCCTTGCAAAACGACACAAACTAACCCAGCTTGCGCATTCTGTTCAATCAGTGAAAATCAACAGCACAGCCTGGCTGTGAGAAAAAGGAATCTATGCTCTCCAAGCAACAGATCGAACATTACAGCGAAAATGGTTATGTGGTGCCGGATTATCGGTTATCTGAGGATACCCTATCAGCAATCAAAGCCGATCACGCCCGGCTGGTCGAAGCGCAGCCACAATTCTCAGATTACTGTGGCGCATTGCTGTTATGTGACTTCGGTTTCCTCAACTATGCAAAAAATCCGCACATTCTGGATATGGTCGAACAGCTTATCGGTCCAGACATTGCGTTATGGAACTCGAGCCTGTTTGCCAAGCCCGCCCGCGTCGGCACCCGCACGCCATGGCATCAAGATGGGGAATACTGGCCGGTTCGGCCATTGGCAACCTGCACGGTTTGGATCGCGCTGGACGACGCAACCACCGACAACGGCTGTTTACGATTTTTACCCGGCACCCATAAACATCGAAGCCTTGCCAGGCACCGACATAATGATGCCAAGGACATTGCCTTGCCCTTAGAGCTGGAACCGGGTCTGGTGGACGAAAGCCAAGCCGTAGACCTGGAACTCGAAGCAGGTCAAATGTCTCTGCACGATGTCTATCTATGGCACGGCTCGGCAGCCAACCTGTCAGACAAGCCGCGCCGAGGCATGACCCTGCGTTACATGCCAACCACCTCAGTCTATCGCCGGGATCTGAACAAAAGCCCCGTTGACGAAGACCGAACCGTATTCCTCATGCGCGGCGTTGACGTCTCCGGCGAAAACGACTTCCGTGTGCGCTAGCGGATCGCAGCAGAATTGAGCAATTAATTGACCTCTAGTCCGCGCAGCGCCAATCCTGGGTTTACCGAAGGCGCGATGTCCCGCCATATGATCCGTCTGTCTGGCTTCATGATCATGGGGTTTTTGACGATGACGGGCGCTCAGCTCATCGAAGCGGTTTATCTGGGCCTGGTCGGCAGTGATGAACTGGCGGCGGCGGCATTTACCTTTCCGGTCATCATGGCGTTCAACGCAACCACACGAGGCATCGGCATCGGCACCGGCGCTGTATTAGCCCGGTCGATAGGCGAGGGAGATCGAGACAAGGCGGTCCGGCTCACCTCACACGGACTGTTGCTGACCTTCGCGTTTACTGTGTTTTGTGCGGCGCTGCTGATCTGGCAGAGCAATGCGCTGCTGTCATTGCTTGGTGCCAGCGGCCACATACTGCAGCTCTCAACCGCCTACATCGTCATCTGGAGTCTTGGTTTTCCCAGTTTTGGTATGTCCATGGTCGGTGCCGGCCTGATGCGTTCGATTGGCGACCCGGCGTTTCCGGGTTACGTGATGACAACCGGATCCGTGGTGCAGGTGCTGGTCGCCCCACCGCTGATATTCGGCTGGTTCGGGCTATCGCCAATGGGCATTGAGGGTGCCGCCTGGTCATTTGTTATTGCCCGCGGCGCCTCATTTCTGATGACCGCGTGGTGGTTCCTGAAGAAAGAAAATATCATCCGCTGGAACCTCACCAGACTCCGCTCGTCCGCCCGGGACATCCTCCACGTCGGTGTTCCAGCGGGCGCCACCAATCTGATTCAACCACTTTCCATTGCCGTTACCACCAGAATTCTAGCTGATCTCGACACCTCGATTGTCGCCGGTTTTGGCGTCGCGACCCGCATCGATGCGGTCATCACCATGGTGGTGATTGGCATTTCGGCCAGTGCAGGGCCCCTGGTCGGACAGAACTGGGGTGCCCAGCTTCATGACCGAGTAGACGAAGCACTGAGGCTGGGCTATCGCTACTGCCTCGCCTGGGGTTTGATCGCGGCGGTCATCATGTGGTTGGCAGGAGAGTTTTTCGTACGCTTGGTCACCGACGACCCCGCCCTGGTACGCACCGCCACCCTGTATCTCTACATCGTGCCGATCAGCCTCGGCTTTATGGGCATGGTCAACGTGGCTAACGCATCATTCAACGCGCTGAGCAAACCCACGCCGCCACTGGTGCTTTCCCTGGCGAGACTATTGGTGGTGTACGTGCCCATGGCTATCGTCGCTAACAATCTGTTCGGCTATGTCGGTGTTTTTACCACCATCGCAATCGTTAACGTGATTTTCGGCATCGCCGGGTGGTGGTGGAATAAACAGACCATAGCCACGTTGAGAAGTAGAAAAATGGGGTCAGAGTAAAGTCTCAGAGTAAACTTTGTTTACTCTGACCCCAGACCTGTAATTTGCGTATCATGGTCTACCCACTCGAGAGGCCACGTCATGATTACGCTCCCTGGTCAGTTCGAATTTCTAACCGATGCGTGGCTC
>SMVB01005029.1_pt1 | contig 17935 bp, 15 predicted proteins | sample 2456461 | NCBI WGS metagenome assembly SMVB01 (sample SAMN11095934, study PRJNA526329) | marine sediment metagenome | biome: Marine sediment; feature: Surficial sediment; material: Deep marine sediment; isolation source: Hadal surficial sediment | place: Pacific Ocean | collected 2014-05 | depth...
CAGCCTGGAGCAGTCGTTGGTAATACTGTGCGCCTACGCCTTATGGGCTTAGCGAGTTACGCTCCAACTTGAATTTCTTGATGTAGTAAATAATCCAGCGAAGGTGAGACCAACCCGATGGTTTTTGATCGTGAGTAACATCGAGCGATTCTCGCTGGTCCAGTAGACCTGCAACATCCTCCATCTTTTCCAGCTCTCCAGCATCGAGCCAGAATCCTTCGCACAGCGGGCAACGGTCAACGACTAAGTCCTTCGCGTCAATCGGCGACAGTGGCACCATACCCACGCGGCACTTCGGACAAGCAAGGCACTCCAGATCACCGCCCATCCTGCGAAACTCAATCTCTCCTGCATTCGCCCACACGCTCTTGTCCAGGCGATCGACTTCCGCCTTATCGAACCAACAACCTTCACATCTCGGGCAGACATCAAGGTCAATAAATCCGTATCCCTCCATGTCGCTTTGCAAAGTCAGATTGCATCTTGGGCATTGCATGACCTGCTCTCATAGAAAACCACTAACTCACCATCGTTCTCCACGCAATCCACATAAAGAAACCCAGTATTGCTACAAGAACTCCCACCCTTTAGGCGGTTTTGGCATTGTAAGTGCTGTAAGTGACCTAAGTATAGTAGCTGGATGGCAGATCGGTAGCGGGCCAGGAATGTCTGCTTTGGGTTGCACTCTCAGCCGGTTGAAAGCCTATCAACTGGCCGGCCCTCCAGGCCGCGACCCGCCAGTCAGGCCCGATGAAGCCTGACAAGTTCTGTACGGTCGGGTGTGCGCCACTACACATTGACTACTGTTTATTGATGGAGTCCAGTAGAGCATTCAAGGTGGCGCTCGGCCGCATTGCATTTGCTGTCAATTCGGGATCGGGGTGATAGTAGCCACCGAGATCGACTGCGCTACCCTGGGCTGCGTTGAGTTCATCGACAATTTCTGCCTCACTGTCCGCAAGCTGCGTCGCAATCGGCGCGAATTGGGTGCTCAGTCCGGCGTCATTTGACTGCTCGGCAAGCGCTTGTGCCCAGTACATGGCGAAGTAATAATGACTGCCCCGGGTATCCAGTTCGTTAACCTTGCGCGAGGGCGACTTGTTATTGTTCAGGAATTTGGCGTTGGCGTGATCGAGCGCCTCCGCCAGCACACGGGCTTTTTCGTTCCCCGTCTTCTCTGACAGGTCTTCGATTGAAACCGCAAGCGCCAGAAATTCGCCTAACGAATCCCAGCGCAGGTGTCCTTCGGCGACAAATTGCTGGACATGCTTTGGTGCGGAACCGCCTGCACCGGTTTCGTACAGCCCGCCTCCAGCCAGGAGCGGCACGATGGACAGCATCTTCGCGCTGGTGCCCAGTTCGAGGATTGGAAACAGGTCAGTCAGGTAATCGCGCAGCACGTTGCCGGTGACCGAAATCGTATCTTCGCCATCCTTGACGCGCTCGAGTGTCGCGCGCATTGCCTCGACCGGCGACATGATCTGAATGTCGAGACCGTCCGTGTCGTGATCCTGCAAATAACGATTGACCAGTCCGGTCAGGCAGGCATCGTGTGCGCGTTGTGGATCCAGCCAGAAAAAAGTCGCCAGACCCGTCGCCCTGGCGCGATTGACAGCGAGCTTGACCCAGTCCTGAATCGGCAGGTCTTTGGTCTGGCACATGCGCCAGATGTCGCCAGCCTCTACATCGTGCTCAAGAAGTACATTACCGGATAGGTCAACGACGCGAACTGTACCGGTTGTCTTGATTTCAAATGTCTTGTCGTGAGAACCGTATTCTTCTGCTTTTTGAGCCATCAGGCCGACGTTGGCCACATTGCCCATGGTTTGCACATCAAAGGCGCCATGTTCCTTGCAAAAAGAAATTACTTCCTGGTAGATGCCGGCATAGCTGCGGTCGGGAATCATTGCGCGGGTGTCATGCAGCTGCCCATCCGGCCCCCACATCTTCCCCGAGGATCGGATTGCCGCAGGCATCGACGCGTCGACGATCACGTTACTTGGCACATGCAGATTTGTAATGCCCTTGTCAGAATCAACCATCGCGAGGGCAGGGCGGGACTCGTAAACAGCCTGGATGTCGGCCTCGATTTCCGCTCTCTGCGTGTCCGGAAGTGTGGCGATCCTGGCATAGACATCGGCGATCCCGTTGTTTGGCTCTACACCCAGTTGGTCAAACAAAGCGGCATGCTTTTCGAACAGGTCACGGTAGTACACGGTGACTGCGTGTCCGAACATGATCGGATCGGAAACTTTCATCATCGTGGCTTTGAGATGCAGTGAAAGCAGCACATTGTCTTTCCGGGCGGCTTCGATTTCCTGATTGAAGAATTCGCGCAGCGTATGGCAATTCATGACCGCTGCATCGATGAGTTCGTCAGCCTGGACAGGGATTTTTTCTTTCAGGACTGTGACCTGACCGTCGTCAGCGATCAGTTCGATTGTGACATCGCCGGCTTCCTTAATGATCGTCGAGCGTTCGCTCGCGTAAAAATCACCAGCGTTCATGTGTGTGACTTCGGTCTTCGACCCGGAGCTCCATTCGCCCATGGAATGCGGATTCCTTTTCGCGTATGCCTTCACCGGTGCCGCTACTCTGCGATCGGAATTGCCTTCACGCAGGACAGGATTCACCGCGCTGCCAAGCACTTTCGCATAGCGAGCCCTGATCTCTTTCGCAGCATCGTTTGCCGGCTCTTGCGGATACTCCGGCAGGTCGTAGCCCTGCGACTGGAGTTCATTGATGGCGGTAGTGAGCTGCGGGATCGATGCGCTGATATTCGGCAGCTTGATGATGTTCGCGCTGGGTGTCTGCGCGAGTTCACCCAATTCGGCGAGCGCGTCGCTTTGTTTCTGTTCGTCAGTCAGCCTGTCCGGGAAACTGGCAATGATTCGCCCGGCCAGTGAAATGTCCCTGGTTTCTACCGCTACCCCGGCGGCCCGCGTGAAAGCCTTGATGATCGGCAAAAGCGAGCAGGTGGCCAGCGCGGGGGCCTCATCTGTCTCTGTATAGATAATTTTTACGTTGCTCATGTTGTCCTGCTGCTCGACTGCCGCACTTAAGATAAATCCGCGCCGCGCCGCCGGCGTTTAGCCGGCACCGCGGGCGGATTTGGTGGGCCCGGTAGGACTTGAACCTACGACCAAGGGATTCACTGGTCCCAATCATTTCTGAATGGAGCGGACTATCTCATCACCCTCAACCGGATTGTTAGGGGCGGGACGCTCTAGCCTGTTATTAAGAACACTTCAGTTCTCAGGTAGTCTCTGCACCTTCCGGAGGTGTACCTCCGGCTTGGCTCAGGGTTGCCATCAGCCGAGCTGTTAAGGTTTCCCTGAATTCATCCCGTTCACTTTGCGCCTTTCGACGCAAACGCACCGTTTTCCTTGATGAGTCCCCTGCTCTAACCAGCTGAGCTACAGGCCCATAATAGGGAGCGGCATTCTAATCCGGAATCGAAAATATTTCAGCAGGATTTCCGGTCCCTCAAATCGGTCACCTTTTTCATAGGCACCTCAACCATACCCAGTACCGAATATGGCCGTGATCGTTGTCAACGATTCTTATTTTTCAATAACTTATGAACGCGACCTTGAGACGCACGCTGCCCTGGACAGGACTGTCCGGGTTGTTGGGAACACCTCTGACGAACTTGTGCGCCCCAAAATACTACGGAATGGGACTACTCGACCTGATGCTTGCGATGATTATTGTCTCCCTCCTGGCGGCCGTTGCCATCCCCGCATACGGCAATTTTGTTGACCGCGCCAGGATTACCAGGGCGATCGGTGACATTGGCTCAATCAGCATTGAGTATGGGCCGCTGGCCCATCGATCGGACCTGCGCCGATCTCAGGACGTTACTGAACATGCGTCTGCATCCAGGCTCGATGTCGATAAACGTCTCTGCAAGGGAACTCAGGGGCGGCAATTTCCCAGGCGATGTGCTCAGCGCGTTGCGTCGCCACGATATTCATCCGGGATATATGCAACTGGAAATCACCGAAACGACAGTGGCGCAAAACAGGGACTCCGCAGTTAATATCCTGAATGTCCTCCGTGAAAGAGGCGTTCAGGTGGCGATTGATGATTTCGGAACCTGCTACTCGTCGTTGAGCTAGCTGCAGCAGATGCCGTTCGATCTTATCAAGATTGATAAATCATTCATCGACATGATCGGATCAGGTGGCACGTCAGAGAACATCTGCCGGACCATCATCAGGATCGGGCACGAACTCGGCAAGATGGCGATTGCGGAGGGCGTTGAGTCGCACGAGCAGGCCGCTTTTCTGATTGAAAATGGCTGCAATTTTGTGCAGGGCTACTTCTACTCTCATCCGCTGCCGTGGGACGAGTTCCTGGAGTTTGTACAACAGCAGGATTTTCATACACAAAGAAGAAAAGCGTTGCAAATTGTCTAACGTGGTCGGGTGCTCACAAATAAAATTGTGGTAAGGATTCGTAGCAGCCGGGCCCAGCGGGCGATGTACTTTCATTGGGAGCGGTCGATTGATGCTTTGCAAACATTGAAAGCCATGTTGCAAAACATGGCTTTCAATGTTTTTCGCCCGGTGGACCGGGCTCCTACAGCCAATCCCCTGTCAGTCCTCGACTAGGAAACTACGCAGCTGGTCCGAGCGCGTCGGGTGCCGCAGCTTACGCAGTGCCTTGGCCTCGATCTGACGAATTCGTTCGCGCGTGACATCGAACTGCTTACCGACTTCCTCCAGCGTGTGATCGGTATTCATGTCGATACCGAAGCGCATTCTGAGCACCTTGGCTTCGCGCGGTGTCAGGCCGGCCAGCACAGAGTGCGTCGTTTCCTTCAGGCCCTCAGAGGATGCCGAATCGACCGGCGAGTGGACCGTCTGGTCTTCGATGAAGTCCCCAAGATGCGAGTCTTCGTCATCGCCGATCGGGGTTTCCATCGAGATTGGCTCTTTGGCGATCTTGAGGACCTTACGGACCTTGTCTTCAGGCATTTCCATGCGTTCCGCAAGTTCGTCCGGCAGCGGCTCGCGCCCCATCTCCTGCAACATCTGCCGCGAGATGCGGTTCAATTTATTGATCGTCTCGATCATGTGAACCGGGATTCGGATAGTGCGCGCCTGGTCGGCAATCGAACGGGTAATCGCCTGGCGAATCCACCACGTGGCGTAGGTTGAAAACTTGTAACCCCGACGATACTCGAACTTGTCGACCGCTTTCATCAGGCCGATATTGCCTTCCTGAATCAGGTCGAGAAATTGCAATCCACGGTTGGTATATTTCTTGGCGATTGATATAACCAGCCGCAGGTTGGCCTCAACCATTTCTTTCTTTGCGCGCCGGGCTTTCGCCTCGCCGATCGACATATGCCGGTTGATCTCTTTGATCTCCGCGATCTTGAGGCTTGCCAGCGTCTCGACGGCTACCAGCTTGCGCTGGGCGCGAAAAACATCAACTTTGAGTTTCGCCAGTGTCGAGGAATGCTTTCGTTTCGCACGGATGTGCTTCTCGATCCAGCTGAGATCCGTTTCGCTTTTCGGAAAGCTGGCGAGAAAGTCCTTCCTCGGCATGCCGGCATCGCGGACACAGATCTGCATTACCTGGCGTTCCTGCGTACGGATAACGGAGACCGAACCGCGCAGGCCTCTGACCAGTACGTCCGTCAGCTTAGGAGCAAGCTTCAGTTCCATGAGCTGGTCAGCCAGTTCTGCCTGAACCTTAATCGTTTTCTTCTCTTTGGTGCCCCATTTTTCCAGTGCTGTCAGCGACCGCTTGTACAGGCGCTTGATAACCTTGAGACGTGCGGCAACTTCATCGGGATCAGGTCCGGTGTCGATGACTTCCTCCTCATCGTCGTTATTCTGATTATCCGACTTGGTTACCGGCGATTTAATTTCGTCCGGTGCGTTGGGGTCGATGAAGGCGACCAGAAAATCCTGCATGCGGGTTTCACCCGCAGCCACCGCCTCATATACCTCGAGCAGTTTCTCGATGGTCGGCGGAAAGTGGGCCATGTGGTACTTGACCTGGTTGAGGCCGTCTTCAATACGTTTCGCGATTTCAATTTCGCCCTGCCGGGTCAACAACTCGACCGTGCCCATTTCCCGCATGTACATGCGAACAGGATCCGTCGTGCGACCGAATTCGGCATCGACGCTCGCAAGCGCCGCCTCGGCCTCTTCAGCGGCATCGTCGTCATCGTTAGAGACTGCCGTCTCGGACAAGATCAACGACTCGGGATCCGGTGCTTTTTCATGCACGGCGATACCCATGTCGTTAATCATGTTGACGATATCTTCGATCTGCTCGGGGTCGACAATATCGTTAGGCAGATGATCATTCAGATCCGCGTAAGTCAGGTAGCCTTGCTCCTTGCCTCGGGCAATGATTGCTTTCAACTGTTGAGCTGGTTTGCTACTGCTAATTACTGCGCGTTTCTGTGCCAAGACGAACCATCCTCCACCTAAAAAATGCAAACGACCGATTATACTTATCTGACCGCATACATTCACTATTTATCCGCCGATGGCGGATCCCTGTCCGAGCTCCCGCAGTTCGTTGCGCTCGGCGTCTGAGAGCACTCTAAGTCTTTCTTTTTCAATAAGAAAATTGACGCGCTCCCGTTTTCCCGCCAACTTGAGCTGGGCGATGCACTGTTCGAGTTCGGCGGTGGCATCGAAATCTTCGGATACTGGCAGCTCCACCGCAGCCAGTTTGCCCAGGTGGCGGCCTTCCTCATGCATTCGCCAGCGCTCGAGGAGCCTGGCAGTAGTCATGGTGGGTTCGGATTGCACAGTTTCAATAAGGTCGCGTAGCAATTCAATACCGGGCCTGGTGACGCCGGCCAGTTGCTCGATGTCGAGCTTGTCCGCGGCGTCGGGATGATTCAGCAACAGCGTGATGGCGTGCCGCACTATAGAGGGTTTTCCGGCAGATGGCCTCGACTTTTGTCTCAATCCGCTGAGACCCTCCTGCCGTGCGCCCAGCGTTGGTTTTGAAGGGTCTTTTGCCAGGATCGCCTCCAGTTTGGGGGCTGCCAGGCCTACCGATTCGGCCAGTCGCTCGATCAGCAACGCTTTGTACACGCCCGGGGGAATCCTGTTGACTAGTGGCCTGGCCAGCTCCGCAAGGCGGGCCCTGCCATCGAGCGATTTCATGTCGACCTGGCTGGCAAGTTCCTCCACGAGATAATCAGACAGCGCCAGCGATTGATCCATGGCCTTTTCGAATCCATCAGCGCCGTCGTTTTGCACGTAGGAATCAGGATCCTGGCCTTCCGGCAGGAACACAAACCGGATCTGGCGCCCCTCGCGAATCTGCGGCAAGGCTGTTTCCAGCGCGCGCCAGGCCGCTGCACGGCCAGCGCGATCGCCATCGAAGCAGAAATGCACTTCGTCCGAGAGTCGGAACAGGCGATTGAGATGCTCATCAGTGGTTGCGGTACCCAGGGTCGCAGCCGCGAAGTCGATACCGTGCCTGGCCAGTCCGATGACATCCATGTATCCCTCGACAACGACCAGTCGCTCAATGTTTCTGATTGCCTGGCGTGCCTCGTACAGTCCGTAAAGCTCACGGCCTTTATGAAACAGCACGGTTTCAGGAGAGTTCAGGTACTTGGGCTCTTCCTGACCCATGACCCGCCCACCGAAACCGATGCAACGGCCGCGGGAATCCCGGATAGGAAACATGATGCGCCCGCGAAAGCGATCGTAGTGCTTGCCGTTGTCTTTGCGAATAATCAGTCCAACTGCCAGCAGCCGATCGCTCGCCTCCCTGGACGTGCCGAATTTATCGAGCAGATGGCTCCAGCCGGATGGGGCGTAACCGATGCCGAAGCGCTTCGCCGTGGCGACATCGATGCCTCTCGCCTTCAGATAGTCGGTAGCAGGCTGATGCTGGCGTAACTCCTGCTGGTAATGCTTCTCCACTTTCTGCATCAACTCGAACAGTTCGTCGTAGCGACGTGCCGGCCGCTGACTGTCCTCGCGCGGCACCTCGATGCCCATCATCCCGGCCAGGCTCTCGACCGCCTCGACGAAATCCATGTGGTCGTATTTCATCAGAAAGCCGAGTGCGGTGCCGTGCTCGCCACAGCCGAAACAGTGGTAGAAGCCCTTCGCCGGGCTAACGGTGAATGACGGGGTTTTCTCGTCGTGAAACGGGCAACAGGCTTTGAATTCACGACCAGCTTTCTTGAGCGGTATGCGGCGGCCGAGCACCTCGACGATATCGGCTCTGGTGATCAGATCGTCAATGAAGTGTTGTGGAATTAGTCCGCTCATGCCACTACTCGGATTCAAGCGACCCGCGAGTACAAGGTAGGTTGCTCATAATATGTTTAACGGATATCCGGGCTTTCGGGGGTCAGCCCGAGGATCATGTTTTGCTGTCGTCCTGACCAGCGGGACTCCGAACCCCCTAAGCATAGCCAAACGGCCGGCCGATGCCAGTTGCCAGCGGCAACTAATCCTGGCCAAGGATCGACTTTACCTTCGCTCCGACCGCAGCCATGTCGGCGCGGCCCCCGGCTTTTGCTTTTACTGCGCCCATAACCTTGCCCATGTCGCGGATGCTTTCTGCGCCGGTTTCGGAAATTGCCTTGCCGATCATCGTGTCCAGTTCATCATCGGACATCTGCTCGGGCAGGTAATTTTCGATAATGCCGATCTCGCCGAGTTCGATGTCTGCGAGGTCATCCCGGCCGCCGTTCCGAAACTGGCTGATAGAGTCGCGGCGTTGCTTGACCATCTTGTTAAGTACGCCGAGGACGGCAGTATCATTAAGCTCTGTCCGTTGGTCGACTTCGATCTGTTGGATTGCGGCAAGCATGAGGCGCACTACCTTGAGCCGGTCTTTGTCGCCGGCCTTCATGGCGGTTTTCATGTCGTCGTGGATCTGGCCCTTGAGTGTCATGGACGGGCGGGTCGGTGCCCGGGCTCAGTAAAGGCGTTTGCGCCGGGATACTTCCCGGGAAATGCGCTTCAGATGGCGCTTGACCGCTGCGGCTTTCTTGCGCTTGCGTTCCTGGGTTGGCTTCTCGTAGAACTCGCGACGGCGAAGTTCAGTCAGGACACCCGCCTTTTCACAGGCGCGCTTGAACCGGCGCAGGGCAGCGTCAAAATACTCATTTTCCTTAATGCGGACACTCGGCATACGAATTATTGTCTTTGGTTCAGATACAAAGAAACCCGGCACAAGGCCGGGACTGAACTGCACATGATATCGGCAGAAAGCGGATTTTGCAAAGCAAAAACCGCTATTTTTGACGGTAAAGCATAGCCCCTGCGGTATGATGCGCCGCCTATGCTGGTACTGGGACTGGAAACGAGTTGCGATGAGACCGGGGTGGCGCTTTTCGATACCGAACGGGGCCTTATCGGGCAGGCCCTGCATAGCCAGGTTGATCTGCATGCGGTATACGGCGGGGTGGTGCCGGAGATCGCATCCCGGGACCATATCCGGGCGTTGCTGCCGCTCATTCAGGGGGTTCTTGACCAGGCTGGCGTCGAACGAGCGGACGCAATTGCCTACACGGCCGGCCCCGGACTGGTTGGCGCGCTGATGGTCGGTGGCGGCCTGGCCTGCGGACTCGGGCTTGCCTGGAATTGTCCGGTTATTCCGATACATCACATGGAGGGGCACCTGCTGTCACCGATGCTCGAGGACGATGCGCCGGCATTTCCCTTCCTTGCGTTGCTTGTGTCGGGCGGGCATACCCTGCTTGTCTGGGTGAACGCGCTTGGCGATTACCGGGTGCTTGGCAGTACGCTCGACGATGCTGTGGGCGAGGCATTCGACAAGACCGCGAAGCTGCTCGGCCTTGCCTATCCCGGCGGACCCGCATTGGCGGCGCTGGCGGCGAAAGGCAACGATGAGGCCTGCAAGCTGCCGCGGCCAATGCTGCACCGGGACGGTTTCGATTTCAGTTTCAGTGGCCTTAAGACTGCGGTGATGTTGCAGGTTCGCGAAGCCGAAGCGCAGGGGAATCTTGATGCCATGCGGGCGGATATTGCCGCATCCTTTCAACGCGCGGCGGTGGACACGCTTGTCGGACGCACGCTCAAGGCTGCTAAATACGAGCGGGCGGAGCGCATTGTCGTGGCTGGCGGAGTTGGCGCAAATACGCTGCTGCGGCAAGAACTGGCCGCGCAGTTCGAGGGCAGTGTCTTCTACCCGCGCGTTGAGTATTGCACCGATAATGGCGCGATGATCGCCGTTGCCGGAGCGATGCGGATCGCTGACGCGCAAAAACCCGCTACCATTCAGGCGAGGGCTCGCTGGTCACTCGACTCACTCACGCCGCCGCAAAGCGAATAAGTTTGAACATGGATACGCAACAGGCAGGCGACACTACTTTTCTTCGCGAACTCAAAGTCGAGACGATCATCGGCATCGGGGACTGGGAACGAAAAATCCGTCAGACGGTCAGCATCGATCTCGATATGGGCGCCGACATACGACGTGCAGCGGCAGCAGACAGCATAGATGACGCGCTGAACTACAAAGTGGTTGCAAAACGAGTGCAGCAGTTTGTGGCTGATTCGGAGTTCCGGCTCGTCGAGACAATGGCCGAAAAAATCGCCGGGCTTGTTCTGCACGAGTTCGGGATTCCCTGGATCCGGGTCCGCGTTAGCAAGCCCGGTGCAATTCGCGGTGCGAAGGATGTCGGTGTTCTGATTTACCGGGCAAAAGCGTAATGCCCATAGCCTATCTCGGTCTCGGCAGCAATCTCGATGCCGGGAAAAATCTGCACCTGGCGTCCCGGGAATTCCGCAACCGTTTTTCCCTGCAAAAAATATCAGTGGTCTATCGCAGCGAGGCCTTAGGCTTCAACGGTGCCGATTTCCTGAATGCGGTTGCCTGTATAGAAACAGCGTTGGCGCCACATGATTTGTGCACGCAACTCGAACTTATCCACGAGCTGGCGGGGCGTCGGCGCCGGTCCGAAAATTTAATATCGCGAACTCTGGACATCGATCTGTTGTTGTACGATCAGCTGGTCCTGAACGAGCCGCCAGTTCTGCTGCCCCGGGAAGATGTATTGCGCTACAGCTTTGTGCTTAGGCCACTGGCCGAAATTGCGCCGCACTATCGTCACCCGGTGACGGGCAAATTGATCAGCGCTCACTGGCGGGCATTCGATATTGCCAGTCATCCGTTAACGGCCGTCGACCTTGTTTTGTAAAGGGTAATTAGGGGGACAGTGACCTTAATTCGAGACAGACGCTGATTACCAAGTAATCGCATGGCGAATTAAGGTCACTGTCCCCCTATTACCCCCAGCCCAGTGAGCGGCCACCATCGATGGTGATGATCTGGCCTGTCGAATAGGTTGCATCGCGCACCAGGAATAGCACGCAGCCTGCAATGTCTGCAGGATTTCCGCTACGTCCGAGTGGAATCTGCCCGAGGATATGTTCTTTAATTGCGTCGGTCATATCATTTTCCGGCCATGCGATGGCGCCTGGCGCCACCCCATTGACACGGATTTCAGGCGCCAGGTCCCTGGCCAGGGACCTGGTAAGCATCGCCAGCCCCGCTTTCGCCACGCAATAAACCGTGTGATCCCGAAGCGGCCTGTTCGCATGTATATCGGTGATATTGACGATGACGCCGCGGCTGGCCTTGAGATGGGGTATTGCTGCCTGTGAAAGAAAGAGCGGTGCTTTGAGGTTGCTGCCAACAAGTTCTGTCCACTGATCTTCCGTTATTGTGCCGAGTGGTGTTGCATAAAAAGACGATGCATTGTTGATCAGGATGTCGAGCTGGCCTGACCAGTCAAGGACGGCGTCGATCAGCGACGCCGGTTCACCATCGGCGGCAAGGTCGCTTTTGAAAATGCGGGCAGAGCCAGTGCGATGCTGGTTGAGCCTGGCAGACAATTTAGCGGCATGCGCCTCTGAACCGCGATAGTGAATTGCCACGTTTGCCCCGTGGTGGTGCAGCAATTCCGCGATCGCTGCACCGATACGCCTCGAGGCGCCGGTGATGAGCGCGCATTTGCCATGCAACGATTCAGGGTTTGCCTGCGGCATATTATTAAATGGTATTTAGTGGTCAGCCGACATACATTGTCTCCATTGTTAGAGACATATGAAATCAATGCAACCAGAGCGCCACACAGGATTCGATCTGCCTGCACCTGACGAGCAAAGCGCCGCTCACAGCCGCCGCGTTGCTGAATATATCTGTCAGCGCATTAAAGAGCAGGGCGGCAGTATCAGTTTCGCCGAGTTTATGCAGCATGCGCTTTACGCGCCGGGCCTGGGCTACTACGTGTCGGGCACGACCAAATTTGGTCGCGACGGGGATTTCATCACGGCACCGGAAATCTCGCCGCTGTTCGGCAAGGTGCTGGCAAGACAAGCCGCAGCCATATTGGAACAGGTTGACGACGGGCAGATATTTGAACTGGGCGCCGGCAGCGGTGTGCTTGCGGCGACCATACTCAGGAAGCTTTCGACGCTGAATGCACTTCCGGATCGCTATTACATTCTCGAGGTTTCAGCGGACCTCAGGCAGCGGCAGTCCGAATATTTGAGTACCGAGGTACCGGACCTGGCAGCACGGGTCGAGTGGTTGCCGGACTTCCCAGTCGATTTCTCAGGTGTCATCGTTGCGAACGAAGTTGCAGACGCGCTTCCGGTGGAGCGATTTACAAAGGACGGCAGCCTGCTGAAACAAATCAGGGTTGCCGTGGAAAATGGCGAGTTTCAGTGGCATCAGGATGACGCCCCCGATTTACTGGGCAAAGCCGTCGATGGCATAGAAAAAAAAATCGGCAGGCAGTTTCCCGGCAACTATCAATCGGAGATCTGCCTGGCGCTTACGCCATGGATTAGCCAGCTGGTCAATTGCCTGCGCGAGGGCCTCATATTCCTATTCGACTTCGGCGTGACATGCCGGGAATACTACGCACCGGATCGGAGTGAAGGCTGGATAAGATGTCACTTTCGGCACCACGCGCACAGCAATCCGTTAATACTCCCTGGCATTCAGGACCTGACCGCCTGGGTGGATTTTTCGGCGCTTGCCGATGCTGCTGTTGACAGTGGTGCGGAAATCGCCGGATACGTTTCGCAAGCCCATTTCCTGATGAACGGCGGACTGCAGGAGGAACTGGCTGATTTCACATCCCTAGCAGTCGCAGAACAACTCGAATTGTCCCGACAGACCAAATTACTTACTCTGCCCGGCGAAATGGGCGAAAACTTCAAGTGCATCGGATTAAGCCGTGGCGACATTGCACCGCCTCTGGCATTTCGCGATTCTGACAGGACGCACAAGCTGTGACCGCAATAAAAAGGAACTAAGAATGACGTGGTTGCAAATCATCGTACTGGCCGTCGTGCAGGGGTTGACGGAATTCCTGCCTGTATCGAGTTCCGGGCACCTCATCCTGGTACCGGCATTATTCGGCTGGGCGGATCAGGGGCTGGCCTTTGATATCGCCGTTCATACCGGTTCGCTTGGTGCAGTTTGCGTTTTTTTCCGCAACGATATTACAGGCTTGTTTCACGGTGCCGGCGACATCATCGGGGGACGCCCGGGGACGCTACAAGCCAGGATGGCGTGGTCTGTCGGTATTGGGACAATCCCGGCGGCCGTCACCGGTTTGCTGCTCGCGAGCTGGATTGCCGCGAACCTGCGCAGTCCGCTGATTGTCGTTGCGACGCTCGCTGCGTATGGTCTGCTGATGGCGCTCGCCGACCGCTTTGCGCCACGGGATCGCGATTTGTCATCAATCGGCGTCCGGGACGCTGTTGTCATTGGCATGGCGCAGGCACTGGCACTGGTGCCCGGTACCTCACGCTCCGGGATTACGATTACCGCCGGCCGCCTGCTTGGATTCCGCAGGCAGGATGCGGCCCGGTTCTCATTCGTGCTTTCGGCGCCGGTGATCCTGCTCGCAACAATTTACGAAGTAGTGATGCTGATCACGGGCGATGTGCAGGTCGCGTGGGATAATCTGGCTGCGGCGGCATTGATTTCAGGTATCGTCGCGTACCTGAGCATTGACTTGTTCATGCATTTCGTCAGTGCCCTGGGACTGCTGCCGTTTGCGATATACCGGCTGGTCCTTACGGGCGTGATTCTATATGTTCTTTATTAGGCGATTATGTTGTTCGGTTCTGTTGTGCCTTGCCTGCAATGGCAGCGTAATTGCTGGTGGCTACATTCTCGGCATCGGCGCCGCGGCTGACTCCGAAAACGGGCGTGCCTTCACTGCCTTTGGTGACTTCAGCATACGCGAGAACACCTGGCTGTCTGCAACGATTGGCTCAACCGAGACCGATGCCCAGGTCGGCCGATTCTCAACGACGTTTGCCGATGTCGGCATCGATCACTACTTTAATCCCGTAGGCATACGCTTGAGCGGCGCATACTGGGGCGACTCCAGCATTCTCGATTCCGAAGATGTGCGTGCTTCGCTCTACTACCGGGATGATACCGCGTCATTTTCCGCAGACTACGAACGACGAAATTTCGACTTTATCTTCGGGTCCATTCTCCTGCGGGACAGGCGCAAGGTGGAATTTCACGCAGATGGCTGGGGAATGACGAACCGGATCCAGCTCACTGATCGAATCACTTTCCGATTGAGCGGCATGCATTACGGCTACTCCCGAAATATTCGCATCCAGCCTGAAATTGACAGCCTTCGATTCCTGTCTGCATCGCGGCTCAGCCTCATCAACAGCCTGATCGACTACCGCATCAACGCCGGACTGGAATTCAGATTCGGCTTGCGCAGCCTAGATGTGTCAGTCGGCAGCTGGCAGACAGCAGTCGATCAGAGCAAGGTCGATTCCTATACCATCGGTTTCCTGACACCGATGACCGATCGCACTGATATCGAGTTTCGTCTTTCCCTCGACGATTCAGAAAACTTTGGCAATACGACGGCGCTAACGATCTACCTGTACTACTTCGGTGGTTCCTGATCTTTCCTGACAGCTGCAATCGCACGCTGCCGACGCCTTTTAATTTCCTTGCCAATCTCTTTGCCATTTAACTGATTGCTCGTCAAATCGCTGATGTCGACTTCGCTGGCAGCTTTCCATGCTGCCCGCAAATACTCTGCCTGGGGGTACGGCCGGTCTTCGAAACCGGTTCTGCCGCGAGCGTCAGCCTCGCAGGCCAGCAGGAATTTCTCGAATCGCGGTGGCCGCCTGAAGGCATCGATGCGATTCAGGACCTTGAGCACGGTGGACGAGCGCAGCTCGAACGCGCGATGGACGTGCGTGTGGAATTCGGCGACCAGGCAAGCCAACTCGCGGAAAGCGGTGGGAACCCGCAGGCGCTTCGATAAGGATTTTACAAGCTTGACGCTGCGACGCTCATGTCCGGTATGTTTGGGCAAAATCGTTTTTGCCGTAGTCGCTTTTCCCAGGTCATGAACGAGTGCGGCAAATCGAACCTCGGCGTCTTTCGATAACGCGGCAGCCTGCTCAAGGGCCATAAGCGAGTGGATTCCGCAATCGATCTCGGGGTGCCATTTTTCAGGCTGCGGAATGCCGAACAAAGCATCGATTTCCGGAAAAACTACCGCCAGCGCAGCGCACTCGCGCAGGATTTTCACAAAAACCTGCGGATCGGCTCCGGCCAGGGCCGCCTCCGTTTCTTTCCAGACGCGTTCCGGCACCAGCGCATCGGCTTCTCCACTGACGACCATCCGCTTCATCAATTGCATGGTTTCGCCGGCAACGCGGAACCCCAGACCGCACAAGCGCGCGGCGAACCTGGCGGCGCGCAGGATGCGCACCGGATCTTCCGCAAACGCTGCAGAGACGTGTCGCAATGTTTTTGATTCGATATCGGCCATGCCGTTGCACGGGTCAATCAGATTCCCGCCAGGATCCATTGCCATTGCATTGATTGTCAGGTCCCTGCGAGCCAGATCCTCTTCAATGGTGACATCGGGTGAGGTGTGAAAGGTGAAGCCGTGATAACCGGTGCCGGTTTTTCTTTCCGTGCGCGCCAGCGCATATTCTTCGCCGCTCTCGGGATGCAGAAACACCGGGAAGTCGTTGCCAACCGGTCGGTAACCGAGACTCTTAAGATCGTCCGGTGTCGCGCCCACAACGCACCAGTCCCGCTCTTTGACAGGCAATCCAAGCTGTTCGTCCCGAACCGCACCACCGACCAGGTAAACTTCCATGCTGGCAGCTCTTTTAGGAAATATTATCTACGTAATTAATTGAATTACATAGAAAAATTAGAAAAATCAATTACTTGCCCTCGTTTTGGGTAGCACCATGGGTAGCAGACCGTCAGAAAACGGCCAAAAGCAGGGCAATAATCTACCCGGTGTGAGTTTCGATATCTACAGACCACTCACTGACAAAACCTGGATGACCGCTTTAGGGTGCGGTTTCAACCGGTCGATCCAACACCTACTGTTCAACCTCAAAGGGTCGGCCCGGTCGCTTTCTGGTCGAAACGCAAGGCCTTCCATCGCCCGATAACCCGAAAACGTCCATGCTGACGGCCTACAACATCTACCGGTCAATCCAGAATCTGGATGCTTCGATCGTGATCTGACGTTGACCATGGGTTGTCAGGGCCTTGAAACAGAGTTTTGGGCTCTGAGTGCCGTTATTTGCCCACCTCCGGAGCGACGACGTGAGTGTAAACGGCTCAGTTCACTTCCATTCTAAGTCGTGTCCAGTCCGTGGTCTCGACGAGGTCGTCGAGTTCCACGACTACCTCTTGAATCCGCACCTTTAGTTCGTCGAAGAGCTCGTAGTCCTGAGCTGCCGGAGGCGAATCGGACATCTCCACCAACGTGAATAGTGTCGAGAGCTTGTCGTTTAAGCGCACCGGGTAGTTGATGAGGTCCTGCGTCGCCTTAGCTCGAAACTGGATCAGCTTCTCTTCGATGATGAGAAACTCGCGCGCGACGAGTTCTGCGTCGCGCCTAGTGTCCTCGCCAAGAAGATCGCTGCTGATCTGGACCTCGAGCTGATCCCGTAGGCCGCGGATGCGAAAAACGGTTTCGTGGGTGCTCGTGATCTCGTCGCGTATGGCAAGGAGGAAACGGTTCAGTTCGTCGAACTCCTCCTGAGTCGTGTCCAACCTCGGGTCTGGGAGAAGCTCGAATGATTGACTCGACCTGAATCCCTCGGTCCGCAGCTCGACTTCATACCGGCCGGGCGCTGCGATCGGCCCGGTGGGGTCGTAGCGCCGGTAGATCGCACCGGGGATCTGGAGTGGGCCCGGGTATCGAAGGTCCCACACGAAGCGATTCAGCCCGGCGTCGGCCGCGATCGGGTCCGGTGGCGGGTTCCGGGGCGTGCCCACTCGGTCGGGGTCTGCTCGACTGCTGAACGTCGCGACCTCGGTCCCGCTCTCGTCCCGGAAGGTCAGGGTCACCGTTTTACCGGGGTCTCTGAGGTAATACCAGATGGCAGCGCCGGCCGGCGGATTCTCCCCCGACGCGCCCGCTGGGCTCTGCCCGCGAAGGGGACTGCCAACTATTCCTTCTCGGAATCGGACGGCATCTTCGGGCTGGAATAGATGAACTGAGGCCGCGAGAACCCCCGAATCGGCTTGGCGGAGCACAGCCAGGTCGTCGAAGATCCAGAAGGAGCGACCGTGCGTGGCAATGACAAGATCATCGTCTTTTACCACCATGTCGCGGACCGGCACCACTGGAAAATTCGCCTGCCACCTACGCCACGACCCACCGTCGTTGAACGAAACGTACAGCCCGGTTTCCGTTCCCGCATAAAGCAGCCCCGGCCGCGTCGGATCCTCACGGATGACCCGGGTAAAGTCGTCCGCGTCTATTCCATCGACGATCAGCGTCCAGTTGGCCCCGTAGTCCGTAGTCTTGAAGAGGTATGGGGCAAGGTCGTCGAGCTTGTAACGATTCGCGGCGAGGTAAGCCGTTCCGGGATCGTGGCTCGACGGTTCGATGATGCTGACCAGGGTGAAGTCGGGG
>SMVB01224544.1_pt1 | contig 17934 bp, 14 predicted proteins | sample 2456461 | NCBI WGS metagenome assembly SMVB01 (sample SAMN11095934, study PRJNA526329) | marine sediment metagenome | biome: Marine sediment; feature: Surficial sediment; material: Deep marine sediment; isolation source: Hadal surficial sediment | place: Pacific Ocean | collected 2014-05 | depth...
AGGGAGACTTTCGCGCACCCGGCTTCGTTTCGAAGAGTTCACCACGGTCGACATCGGCGGCATTGAGGAGGAAGCGTTTCGGCTGCGGCGTCCCGGCGGTACGCGGCCGGACATCTACGTGCGGCCCGACGGCACGGTGTTGCGTGTCGACATGAGCACCCGCCTCAGGCGCAGCGCGTTCATCCGGCTCCTGCGCCCGACGGAGTACTGAGCCGCGGGGATCGCAGAGGCGCGCGTCTCCGGCGTTGCGCTTGTTCGGCCTCTCTCCGGCGTACAAAAAGTACGCCGGAGAGAGGCCTCTCGGCGCGCGCCTTGGATACGCGTGCCTCTGCGATCCCCGGAAGTCCCGGCTTCGAAGCTACTCGAGCGCTGCGAAGCTCCCTACCAGCGCCTCGATGCCCTGGTCGATCTGGTCGGTGGTGATGTTGAGCGGCGGGCCGATCCTGATGACATTGCCGTAGAGGCCACCCTTGCCGACCAGCAGGCCGCGCGCTTTCGTTTCTTCCATGATCTGCAGGCCGGCGTCGGGCGCCGGCTCCTTGCTGTCACGGTCCTTGACCAGCTCGATCGCCTGCATCAGACCCATGCCGCGCACATCGCCGATCACCTCGAAGCGCTCCTTCATCTCCTCGAGCCGCTGACGCAGGTGGGCGCCGGCCACGGCGGCGTTCTCGAGTAATCCCTCCTCTTCGATCACCGAGATCGATGCGACCGCGGCCGCCGACGACAGTGGGCTGCCGCCGAACGTCGAGATGCTCAGCCCGGGACCAAACTCGTCGGCCAGCTCGTCGCGGGTAACCGTGGCGCCGATGGGTGCGCCGTTTCCGATGCCCTTGGCCATCGTGATGATGTCGGGTTCGACGCCGCTGTGCTCGATCCCGAACCAGACGCCGCCGGTGCGCCCGAAGCCGGTCTGCACCTCGTCGGCGATGAACAGGCCGCCGTGGCGGCGGATGATGTCGACCGCGATCGGAAAGTACTCCGGCGGCGGCACGATGAAGCCACCGGCACCGAGGATCGTTTCGGCGAGGAACCCGGCGATGACGCCCGGCGTCGACGTGACGATGAGCTCCTCGAGATCCTGGGCGCAGGCGACATCGCACTCGGGATAGGTGAGCTTGAACGGACAGCGATAGCAATACGGCGCCGGCGCGTGGACGATCGAGGCGATCTGGTTGGACTGCATCTTCCAGGGCGCTTGCCCCGACAGCGAGCGCGCCACCGCCGAGCGTCCGCTGTACCCGTGGCGCAGCGCGACGATGGTCTGCGCCCCGGTGGCGAGTTGGGCCAGCAATACGGCGGTTTCGTTCGCTTCGGTGCCGCTCGTCGTGAAGAAGGTCTGGTTCAGGTCGCCCGGGGTGATCTCGGCGAGCTTCTCGGCGAGCTCGACGATCGGCGCCGTCGGGTACAGGGTCGAGACGTGGGACAGGGTCGCGGCTTGTTCCTGGATCGCCGCGGTGACTTTCGGATGACAGTGCCCGACGTTGACCGTGACGATGCCGGCGAAGAAGTCGAGGTATTCGCGCCCCTCGAAGTCGTAGAGATGAACCCCCCGGCCGCGCTGCAAGGGGAGCGGCGTTTCGTAGTAGTTGAACACCGCGTCGAAGATGTGGCGCTTGTGCTTCTCGTTGATACGCTCGGCTTGGCTCTTCTCGATGGTCTCGCTCATCGCACCATCCTACATCGACTCGCGTAGAGGATCGATGTACTCGGGTTGGCCGTCGGCACCGAGCCGAAAAGCACCCCGGATCTGCCCGTTGGCGTCGTACAAGGTGACGGTCGGCTGATCGAGAACCATCGACATCTCGGCGCGCCGCATCCCCGAGGCGTCGTTGAGCACGAAGGCCTCCGCTTCGACCGTCGCGCTCGACGCCGGCACCAGCAGCCAAACCACCGCCAGAATCAGCAGCAACGCAGCGGCGAACTGCCAACGCTGCGCCCGTAGCTGCCGCTCGAGGCCGCTGGTGCGGAGTTGGAGGGTACGCAACCCACCATCGGACGTTTGCATCTTCTGCCCTCCTTGGCCGCCCTGTCAGGGTGGATGTTGGCAGCGTGCTAAGAAACTCCCGGGAGCTCTTCAGCACCCTGTTAGGTCAGCTGTACACGAAGCCCTCGAGACTGTACATCGGGTCGGACCGCAGGGCGGCGTGGTCGTAGTCGCGAGTGCCGTGCCAAGCGCCCACCGCCGCGAGGACCGCGTCGAGCGCGTCGCCATCCTCCTCGTCGATGATGCGGTTCCTTTGAGCCCGCGACATCGGCCTCAGCTGGCTGTCGTCGATCAGGCGGCGCAGTATTCCCTGCCGTGCTTCGGTCGCCGGCTCGCCGCCGCCCTTGTAGCCGCGTGTCGGGTAGTCGAGCTTGGCCAGCACCGATGCCGGGCAAACCTCCAGGAGGTAGATATGCGGCACGGTGCCCGAGGCGGCGCGGTTGAAGGGCAGCCGCTCGCCGGTCTCCGCCCCGGCCTGCGGAAGCGCATCGAACGGCAACACGGCGACCTCGGGCCGCGCGCGCAACGGCCGCACGACCTCGGTGAGGCCGTGGAAGGTCTGCTTGTAGATGCGCAGGTTGTATGGGGAGAACGGCGTCGATGCCTCGTCGTCGGTGCGCCGGCGCAGCTCAGCGTCGGGCGACACGCCGATACACTGGGCGCGCAAGGCGTCGGCCTGCCCGAAGCCGGCCACGACGGCGAGCTGGTCGCTATAGCGCGACACGCCGGGAGCGAGCGCGCGGAGAATTTCCCTGGGGAGACCGAAGGAGAAATCGAATCCCCACGCCGAACGCGGCGACTCGGTCACCTTCTGCACCAGAGCCGGCAGCGCACTTTCCCGATCGACGGCCCCCCCCGGGAGCTCGCTGAGCGGATCGATGCTTTCGACGCGAACGCCGTTGCTACCCGGGTGGGCGCGGCAGATCCAGATATGGCGCCCGGCATCGCGAGCGGCGCTGAAGTCGACACCGAACACCCGCCTCGGGCTCACCGGAACCGAGCTCATGCGACGTATCAGGTGTCCCGGGTGAACACCGGCTCGGAGTGGCCGAGGTGCGCCTGCGCCGCGGGGTTTCCTTCGCCCAGAAGGCGGCCGATTCCGGCGGTGCCGGTGGTCAGATCGAATTCCACCGGGAGCACCGCCGCGATCAGCTCGCGGAGCTCCGCCTCGGCGGCCTTCAGACGCGCCGCGCTCCGCAAGCCCCGATAGATAGCGATGAAGTCGAGGCGCTCGAGCCGCGCTTCTTCGAGCAGCGCAGAACCGTGCAGGTAGAGGGCATCGAGCCAGCGCAACGCGGCGATTTGGGGACCGATCAGGCCAAGCCGGGCTCGTACCTCCTTGAGAGGAAGGCCTGGCTCCGGCGGCCTGGGAACCTCGCCACGGGCCAACTTTCTCTGGAAGGCTCTCGTCTTGGCGGACGGCTTGCGCCGCGAAGGCTTGTTCACCTTCCTCTGCTTGGCGACGGTCTTCGGTGTCGTCTTTTTCTTCACGCTCGCCTTTTTCTTGGCTGTCTTCTCGAGACTCGGACGCTTTTTCCGGGTTGTTTTGTTTTTCGCCACCTTGCTGCCCGATCCTTTTATTTTTGGTGTAGTTTTCGTCTGTTTTTGTATAGAGGTGACCTTCTTTATATTCTTTCTGGTGGATGTAGCGGTCTTTTTTCGCGTCGATCTACGCTTTGCCATCGAGATTTTTCACCCCTCCGGTGAAACTGGCCCACTCAGCAACTTCTTATCTCGCCCACAGCCCCGCAAGTCAATAGCCCCGCCACCCAGGCTGCCACCGGCCGCCGCCCAGGATAGGCTATCTCGACCATGAGCATCCGCGAGCGAATCGCCTTCTTCGGCCAAATGCGCAGCAATTTCAAGCAAACGGGGGCCATACAGCCGTCGTCCCGGCGGCTGGCGGAGGCTATGACGGCGCCGTTGCGCCGGTTTCATGCCGGCGACGCCACCACCGCAACCCGGATTCTCGAAATCGGCCCCGGAACCGGGGCCGTCACCCGCGCCATCGCTGCCTGCATGGGGCCGCACGACCAATTGGACTGCTACGAGATCAACCGAGAGTTCGTTCGCTATCTGCGCGACGCCATCCACCACGACGCCGCCCTGGCGCCGCGTGCCGATCAGATCCGCATCCACAACGTCGCCGCTCAAGAGCTGAAAAGAACCGATCGCTTCGACTTCGCCATTTGCAGCGTACCGCTGAACAATTTCGATGCCGTGGCCATCGACGCGATCCTCGAGCCGATGCTCGGTGTGGTCACCGCCCGCGGCGCGGCGACGCTCTTCGAGTACCTCTTCTTTCCGGCGCTGCGACGAGCGATCAGCGCGGGAGCCGTGGGAAGACGGCTGGGCGCGGCGCAATCGGCGAAATCGAAGTGGCTGGCGCGCTGCGGCCGTGACTCGTCGCTGGTGCTGAGGAACGTGCCACCGGCCCGCGTTCACGAGCTAGGCCCGCTGCCCCGGGCCTAGGAGGCCGAGCTTCTTACGACGCCGAGAGCTGCTCGAGTAGGCGATCGATGTCGTCTTCGGAGTTCCACACGCCCGGCGATACACGGATGCCGCTCTCCCGCATGCTCACCGAGACCCTCGCCTGCAGGCATCGCTGGTAGGCGGCGCGGGTGCGTTCCGGATCGTCGCCGACGAGACGGAAGATCGACGACCGGTGTCGGTCGGCCAGCGAGCTCTCGGCCCGAAAGCCGGCCGGCAACCCGGCGACAAGGCGATCGATCAAGGATCGGGTGTGGGCAAAAACACGCTCGATACCGATCGCTGCGAGGAACTCGAGCGCGGCGGCCATCGGCATGCAGTTGAGGAACGATGCGGTCTCCGGCGCGTCCCAGCGCGCCGCGCCCGGCCGAAAATCGACGTCGAGTTCCGTCAGCTTGTTGAAATCATCGGCGCCAGCGACCGTCGTCCAGTTGACGACGGGCACCGGAAGCCGCTCGACCCACGCCGGATTGACGTAGAGGAGCCCGGTTCCGTAGGGCGACAGCATCCACTTATAGCCGGCGGCGGCGACAACGGCCGCTCCCGCTTTGCGCACATCGAGCGGCACCGCACCCACTCCTTGGGAGGCGTCAATAAGGAACGCGATCTCACGATCGCGACAGATCCGGCCGATGGCCTCGACGTCGATCCGGTACCCGGTGGCGAAATTCACCTGCCCGACGGCGACCACCCGCGTCGTGGGGCGCAAGGCGGCGGCGATGCGATCGGGGGTCAGCCCACCGTCGGTCGGCACCATGGTTACCTCCACTCCGACCGAACGAAGGGCGATCCACGGCAGGTAGTTGGCGGGGAACTCTCCCGCCGGGATCACGACGTGGTCGCCCGGTTTCCAGTCGAGCCCGTCAGCGAGCAGCGCCACCCCGGCGGAGGCGCCTGTGGTGACGGCCAAGTCGCCGGGATCGCAGCCGAAGAAGGGTGCGGCGGCTCGGCGAACCCGGTCGGGCAGGGTGAAGTAGATGCTGTCGTCGATCGACGAAGGATCGCGCTTCCAGCCGAGCGCCTCGCCCACGGCATCGATGGCGACCCGTGGAAAGGGGCCGTGGTTGGCGCCGTTGAGGTAGGCGGTGTCGCCGAGGTCGAAGTCGCTCTTCCAGCTCATCGCGAGGGCGCCCTAGCAGGCCGAGGCCTGCTAACGGAGTTGCTCCGGGTAGTAGTCGCGGATCGCGTCCCAGGCCTCCGCGGCGGTGTCGACGTGGCTGACGATGTCGAGGTCGGCGGCGGAAATCGTCCCGTGCTCGACCATGTAGTCGAGGTTCAGGACGTTGCCCCAGTAGTCACGGCCAACGAGGACGATCGGCATCGGCTCCATCTTGCGGGTCTGGATGAGGGTCAGCGCGTCGAAGAGCTCGTCGAGCGTGCCGAAACCACCGGGGAAGATCACCAGCGCCTTGGCGCGCAACAGGAAGTGCATCTTGCGGAGTGCGAAGTAGTGGAACGAAAAGCACAGCTCCGGCGTAACGTAGGGGTTGGGGACCTGTTCGTGTGGAATCTCGATGTTCAAACCGATCGACTTGGCGCTGACGTCGTCGGCGCCGCGGTTGGCAGCCTCCATGATCCCCGGCCCACCCCCCGTCGTGATGACGAACTTGCGAATGCCGCGCGCCTGGCAATGCTCCGACACCATCGCCGCGAAGCGACGAGCCTCCTCGTAGTAGCGCGAACCCTCGCCCTCGCTGGGCGTGCGGGCGCTACCAAAGACCACGATCGTCGACACGATGCCCTGCTCCTGCTGCAGCAGCTCGGGCTTGAGGTGCTCGAGCTGCAGGCGCACCGCCCGCAGGTCGTCGCGGTGCAGAAAGTCGACATCCTCGAAGGCAATGCGGTGCGACGGCAGCTCGCTGAGCCATTTGGCTTGTTCTTCCGGGGTTCGTTTCATGCTGTTTCCTCTCAGGGTTCGTGCCTCTGATGCTAGCCCGGATATCTCGGCGGGTCATGATCGGCGGGTCATGAAGCGAGCGAGCGCGCGTGACCCGTGTGGATATCCAGGCTACGCACCGCGGTCGCCGACAGCCAACCTTGGGCGCCGGCCCCCGCTGCGCTATGCTGCGTCGCGCCGCCTAGCCGCGCCTATCTCAACGCCCTCCATCCCGAGGACGTCGAGATATGCGGGCTAGAATCTGCTCCCGCCGGTCCCCGCAACGGTCCCTCGGGAGTTCTTCAGCACCCTGCTTTCAGGATCAGCGAAGCCAGCAGTGAAACATACGATCGTCGACAAGGCCCGGATGCTGCGCGGCGTCCCGCTGCTGTCCGAGGTGTCAACGGAGGTTCTGGCCGAGCTCGCCGCCCTCGCCACCATCGAAGACCATCCAATGAGCAAAGTGCTCTTCGTCGAGGGCGACCCGGCGGACGCCTTCTATGTGCTCATCGACGGGGCGGTGCTCGCCGGCCGTCGCGGTGTCGAGGTGTTTCAGGCCTCGCCCGGAGAGGAGTTCGGCGCCCTCGCCGTGCTCGATGAGCGCCCGCGGGCCTTTACCGCCACCACCACGAAGCCGTCCAAGGTCATGCGCATCGGCGCCGAGGACTTCCTCTACCTGTTGGAACAGCACCCGCGCCTGGCGCGCGGCGTCATCCGCCACCTGGCGCGGGAGGTCCGATCGAGCATCGCCGGGAAGGGCCGATACTCGGCCACGACCGCGGAATAGGCCGATGGTGAAGTGGTCGATCCTGCGCGGCGAAGGCCGGCTCACGGCCGGCCTAGCCGGCTATTTCTTCCTGCTGGTCGCGGCGCTCTATCTGATGAAACCGGCCCGCAACGCCCTCTTCATCGGTGAATTCGGCACCGACTACTTACCCTACGTCTACGTCGCCACGGCGCTCGCTACCTGGTGGGTGGTCGTCGCCTATGTCCGGTCCACGCGGATGGCGCGCCTGCAGGTCATCTTGTCGGCAACCCTCGCCACGACGCTGATCTGTCTCGCTGTCTTCTGGTACTGGTTGAGCGACTCGGCGTGGGGTGGTGCGATGCCGTTCTACGTGTGGGTGAAGCTCTACGCTGTACTGCTTCCTTCGCAATTCTGGCTGTTCGCCGAGGAGGTACTCGACCCGCGCCAGGCGCGACGCTTGTTCGCCCCCATTGGAGCCGGCGGCATCCTCGGCGGTATCGTCGGTAGCGGCGTGGCGACCGTGCTGGCGGACCGCGGGCTCGAAGCCCGACTGCTGCTGATCATTGCCGCCGTGGCCGTCGCCGCCGCGCTCCTCCTGTTTCACCTGGTGCTCGCCAAGGCACCGGCGCGACAGGTCCGCGGTGCGGCCTCGCGGGATGACTCGCAGACGCTCACCGGCTACGAGCCCACGGGCGATCGCCGATCCAACGCCGGCAGCGAGGACGCCGACGCGACGCCCCACGGGCGGAAGCTCATCTTCACGATCACCGCGATACTGGTGATCGCGACGATGGCGCACACGATCGTCGACTGGCAATTCAACCGCGCCGCCGAAGCAGAGTTTCTTTCCGAACAGTCTCTGACCAGGTTCTTCGCCGCCTTCAACTTGATTTTGAACATCGTCACGCTGGTCGTGCAGATGCTCGCCACCAGCTTCTTATTGCGCCACTTCGGCATCGGCGTCGCCATGGGATTGCTGCCCGCGGCGATCGCCTCGGGCGCTTTCGGCATCCTGCTGTTTCCGGGGAATCCAATCTGGAGCACCGGCCTGGCTCGCGGAGCTGACGATGCGCTGCGGTTCTCCGTCGACCAGTCGGGCCGCGAGCTGCTCTTCTTGCCGTTTTCCTCCGAAGACCGACGGCGGTTGAAGCCGCGCATCGACCTCATCGCCAGCCGCGCGGCGAACGGCGTCGCCGGCCTCGTCATCATCGCGGCTCTTTTCTTGTTCGAAGACCCGCTGCGCTACCTGAGCATCGTTTCGCTCCTTCTGGTCGCGGCCTGGGCAGCGCTCGTCTATGACGCTCGGCGTCAATACGCCCAGACCCTGCAGCATCTCTTGCGGGTCCGGGATCTCGACATCGCCGGTCTAGCGCGATCGCGTCTCGACGCCGACGCCCGCGACGCGATCCGCGAAGGCCTGGCAAGCGCCGACGACGCCACCGTGCACACCGCGCTGTCGCTCGCCGCACACACCGAGCCAGGCGCCTTCGTTGAGGAACTCCGGACGGTGTTGCGAACGTCGAGCACCCCGAGCGTCAAGGGACAAGTCTTGCACCTGCTGACCGAGGCGCACGACAGTTCGGCGCTTGCCGAAGCACTCGCCAACGTCGATCAAGACGATCACGCCCTGACCGCGGAGGCGCTTGCCTACGCTTGTGCCACCGGGCGTCCGGAGGCACGGGAGCGCGTACGCATTTACCTTTCGGGCAAGAACGCGACCCGTGCAGTGTCGGCGGCGGTTTGCCTGCTCGACCAGCCCGACCAACAATCCCGGGGCATCGACATCCTCCGGGAAGCAGCCATAACGCCCACACCGCGGGCTGTGGAGCTACGCGTCGCCATCGCCGACGTGATTCGGCAACGACCGCGCATCGACGAGCTCCGGCCGATCCTCGCCATCTTGTTGCGCGACGAAGCACCGCAGGTGGTACGCGCCGCCTTGGCCGCCGCCGGCCACTTTTCGCACCCTGACCTGATTTCGCCGATTTGTGAGGCTGGCATGCGACGAGTCTTACAGGGGCCGGCGCTGCAGGCGCTCCAGTTGATGGGTGCCGCTGCGGTCGGCGCCCTCACCGGCTTGCTCGCCAACCCACAGAACCGTGGTGCTTTGCGACGATTCACGGCGCGGGCGCTCGGGCGAGTCGGCGGGCCGGACGCCGCCGCCGGCCTGATCGCCGGCCTCGTTGCCGAGGACCGAACGGTGCGCAAGGCGACGCTGAAGGCCCTCAACTACATGCTCCGGCGCGGCGAAAAACTGGAGATCGGGCGCCAACGAGAAGCGGCGGCGATCGCCATCGAGTGGCGTGACTACCTGTCGCTTCAACGACTCGCCGGCGCCCTCGGCGAGCCCGGCACGGAGACGCCGACCGCGTTTGTGGCCACCGTCGTCAACGAAAGGCTGCGGGAGTCCGAGGAGCAGCTTTTTCGGGCGCTCGCCCTGCATCACCCGATCCAGTCGGTGTTCTTCGCCTACCGCGGGCTGATTACCGGCGACCGGGTGGCTCGAGCACACGCCATCGACCTGGTCGACAGCATCGTCGAGACGCCACAGCGTCGCGCGCTCGTGCGTTTGCTCGAAACCAACGATCGCCTCGCCCGCAGCCACATTGCGGCCCAGGAATCGGGACGCGACGTCCCGAGCGCCGCCGAAGCGCTCCAGGAGCTCCTCGATCCCGGTGATCCGTGGCTGGCGGCGTGCGCGATTCAGGCTCTCGAGGCGCGGCCCGACGACCTCCCTCGCGGCCTGCGGCAGGAGCTCAGCGCGCACGGCTACGCGCCGCTCACGGAGCTACTCGATCAGGAAGTGTAGAATCCTGTTCTATTGGAGAACACGATGGCTACGAGCACGGTCGAAGACTACTTGAAGCAGATTTACCAGGCGGAGCTGGCCTCCCCGGGGTCGCTGGTCCCGACCGGCCAGGTCGCCATGGCGCTCGAGGTCGCACCCGGCACCGCCACCGCGATGGTCAAGACCTTGGCCGAAGCGGGGCTCGTCGAATATGAGCCCTACACCGGCGTCCGCCTGACCGTCGCCGGGGAGAAACTCGCCGCCCACGTACTGCGCCGTCACCGGCTCGTCGAGCTTTTCCTCGTCGAGGTCATGGGTATGGACTGGAGCGAGGTCCACGGCGAGGCCGAGCGACTCGAGCACGCGGTGTCGGAGCGCTTGCTCGAACGTATCGACGCGATGCTCGGTCGCCCCGAGGTCGACCCACACGGCGATCCGATCCCCACCGCCGGCGGCGCAGTGGCGACCGCAGACTACGCTGACTTGGTCACCTGCCCGGTCGGCGAGTCGATGGTGTTGGTGCAAGTCACCGAACAAGCCGCTGACTTTCTGCAGCTGATGGAGCGTTACCGGCTCGTGCCCGGCGTGTCGGTGGAGGTCGTAGCCCGCGACGAGCACGCCGACACGGTGGAGGTCCGCCCGCTCGGCGGTGACCGCATCAGCCTCGGGTTCCGCGCCGCCTCCAAGATCCGGGTAGCATCGCCTGGGCCGGTTAGGTGATGCCGCGATCGACCGCTTCCAGCAGCGCCTCGGCGCCACTCGCTGCTTCGCTCAGGTGAACCCGAAGGACCCTGCGTCCACGCTCCTCCAACGCCGCCAGGTCACCCAGTGACTGCGCTCGGGCCAACCGGCCGAAGGAGTAGCCGGTCCCGGGGACCTCGACGTCTTCGGCATCGTCCGCGGTAATTTGCAGGAAGACGCCGTGGTCAGGGCCACCTTTGTGTAGCTGGCCGGTCGAGTGCAGGAACTCCGGTCCCCAACCCAGCGTCGAGGCCACACCGCGCCGCTCACGCAACAATCGCCGGATCTCCTGAAGAGCCCTCCGCGTCCGCGGCTCGCGGGCAACAAAGGCCTGTAGGGCAACGTAGTCGGGCACCCGGGCCCGACCCAGGTGAGCGCTTAACCAGCTATCCAGTCCATCACCGATCTGCCGTTCGGCGAGTTCCTCGTCGCGCCCCAGGTCGGCGAACACAGTCCAGCCGGTATCCATCGCAACCGGCGCTCGCTCCGACATCGGTGTTCCGGTCTCGTACGCGGCAAGGATCGTCGTCGTCCGATCCTTGCTCGCCTGAACGTCCGGTTCGTCGAACGGGTTGATCCCCATCAGCGAGCCTGCGGTGGCTACGGCGATCTGCCAGCGCACGAACTCGGCGCCGATCTGGTACCGATCATCGAGGACAAACCGCATTACCGGGTGCCCTTCGGCGCGCAGGGCACCGAGCCATTCATCGTGTTCGGGAACCTCTTCGCCGGCGAGCTCCAGCGAGATAAAGACACGATCGTCGCCGTACTGGTCGGCTTCGCCCGGCGGCTCGTCGACGATCGGTACCAGACCGATACCCTCCTTGCCGGTGCTCTCCGCTACCAGCTGCTCGACCCACCGGCCAAACGCGGCGAGCGAAGGCGAGCACGAGAAGGTCAACTTGTCGCGACCGCTTTCGTGGGCGTTGAAGAGCGCTGCCCCGAGCCGAGTTCCCGGGTTGACCGTTGCGTTGGTCCCGGCGGCGCAGCTCGCGGCCATCCGCCGAGCCGAGGCGTGGATCGCCACCGAGTCGATTCCCATCAACTCCATCGGCAACGTGCCGAACACGGAGAGCGCCGAGAAACGCCCACCGACGTCGGTCGGCGCGAGCCACAAGCGGCGGAAGCCGCGCTCGTGGGCAACCTGCTCGAGCGGCGTCCCGGGGTCGGTGATGGCTACGAATCGGTGGCCGGGTCGCCCGAGCATCGGGGTGGCACGGGCGTAAAAGAAGTCGAGCAACGCCTGAACTTCGGTCGTCGTGCCCGACTTGCTGGCAACAACCACCAGGGTCCGGGCCGGGTCGACGGCCGCCGCGACGGCGGCGACACGCGCCGGGATCGTACTATCGACGATCCAGACGCCGTCTATGCCGAACACCTGGCGACAAGCCTCCGCGCACAAGATGCTGCCGCCCATTCCGAGCAGGACCACGTCGTCGACATCACCCTCCTCGATCTGCTCGACAAAGCTGCGGGCCGAGCCACTCACCGGCGGCGTCGACTCGATGAGGTCGAGCCAACCGAGCCGGTTGCCGATGAGCTCCCGGGTGGCGGGATCGTCGCTCCACAGCGAGCTGTCCTTCTGCCATAGCCGGGTCGGGAGCCGACCGTCGATGTGCTCGGTCTCGATCAAGGCGCCGGGAACCTCCAGCTCCGAAGCGGACCATGGCGCGCCACCGGCGACCATCTCGCCGGCCCGTCCTTCGTCTTCGCCGACGGCCCCGATCGCCGCGAGGATGACGTCGTCGAGCTCGCCATAGTGCTGCTTGTGGCACTCGATGCGTCGTTCTTCGAGTTCGGCACCGACGGCGTCGAGGTCGAAGCCCAGAGCCTCGACCTCCCCGATAATCTCTTCGGCCTCATCAACGCGCTGCCCGAGGGTGGGGTCGACAACGCCGGCATCGGCGAAATCGCGCATCAGACCGAGCGGCATCGCGGCGACCGTGTCGGGTCCGACGAGCCGTTCGACGTACCGGAGCCGGCGACATCGCGGGTCACCGGTGGCAAGGTCGGTCCACATCAAGCGCAGCGCGCGCGGTCCGGATCCGCGCAGACTATCCGGAAGGTCGTTGTCCAGCAGGTCGCGCTGGCGCCGGCAAGCTACCTTGGCGATCGCTGTCGCCGAGCTGCCTAGGAGTGACTCGGCGCCGCTCGTGTCCTGGTCGGCGGCGCGGATCGACGCCCGCAGAAGCTCGTCGACGGCCTCATCCAGCGATGCCAGGCCGAAAGAGATCACCGAGGCCAGACGAGCCGGCTGCTCGGCGCCATCCGGAAACCGTCGCGCACCGCGGACAAAAGCCGCGGTGACGCGCTCAACGGCGGCCACCGAAAAAACCGGGCCGATGTGTACGCTGCACCCATCGGCAGTCAAGGTTTCGAACACCGCGCAGCCCGAATCCGTGGCCGGCAACCGCGGGATCACGTTGGGCTCATCGATCGCGGTGCACAACCGTCGAATCGCCATCGACATCGCCTCGGCATCGTGGGCCAGCGACGGATCGACGTCGACGCTCACGTATCCGTCGCGACCCTCGGTCTCTTCGTAGACGGGGCCGAGGAGCCGCGCCCCGATCGCTGCCTCTTCGATGAGCAGCGCTTCGGCCGGGCGCGCGACCGGCTCGCCGTTTGCCCAATTCACCAGCGAATCGTGGTACTCGGGCCCGCGCGCCACGGCACCGGCCAGCAGAAGAAGATCGGTCTCGATCCCGCTGACACCATACGAGGCCAGGAGCTCGGCGAGGCTGTCGGCTTCGGCGAGCAACCTCCGCAGACCGCGTAGCCAGATACCTTGACCGTGTCCCCGCAGGTCCCACAGCGGATTTTCATCCATCGGCCCACCTTTGCGGGGAGTCTTTCAACACCCAGTCGAATTCTGACTCAGGACATTAGAAGCGCGCGGGCGCGCCGTTCGACGTTGTCCGGGGTGAACCCGAATTCTTCCATGTTGGTCGATCCCGGGGAGGACGCCCCGAAACGATCGATGCCGATCACGTCCCCGGAAAGACCGACGTAGCGACTCCAACCGAACGACGAGCCGGCCTCAATCGCCAAGCGCTTCTCGACGCTCGGCGGAAGTACCGCGTCGCGATACGACCCATCCTGCTCCTCGAACAACTCCCACGAGGGCATGGAGACAAGGCGCGCGCCGACGCCGTCGGCGGTGAGCCGTTGCCACGCTTGCAGCGCGACGTGGACCTCCGAGCCCGACGCCAGCAAGATGATCTCCGGCAAACTGGACGGACTGTCGGCCAGGACGTAGGCGCCCCGGGCGAGCTCGCCGGCGGCGGCAACATCGGCAACGATGCTCGACAGCACCGGAAGCTTTTGGCGCGTCAGCACCAGCGCCGTGGGGGCGTCGGACCGCTGTACCGCCACCCGCCAGGCCTCGCTGGTCTCGTTGGCGTCGGCAGGCCGAATGACCAACAAGCCCGGCATGGCGCGCAACGAAGCCAGGTGCTCGATCGGCTGGTGCGTCGGCCCGTCTTCTCCGAGCCCGATGCTGTCGTGCGTGTACACGTAGATGACGCGTTGTCCCATGAGCGCCGCCAACCGGATCGAAGGGCGCATGTAATCGGAGAAGATCAAGAACGTGCCGCCGTAGGGGATGAAGCCGCGATGCAGCACCATACCGTTGAGAATCGCCCCCATGGCGTGCTCGCGGATGCCGAAGCGGATGTTGCGGGCGTCGTAGGCCCCCTTGTTGAAGTCGGCTTCGCCGTCGATGTCGGTCTTGTTGGAACCCGCCAGATCGGCCGAACCGCCCATCAGCTCCGGCAACCGGGTGGCGAGGGCGTTGAGCGCTTTGCCCGATGCGGCGCGCGTCGCGATCGGACCGTCTTCGGCGGCGAACTGCGGCAAGTCCGCGTCCCAACCGTCGGCGAGGCGGCCGTCGAGTCGGCGTTGCAACTCGTCCGCATCTGCCTCGTGGTCGGTGCGATAAGCGTCTAGCCTTTTCTGCCACTGCGACTGCAAGGAGTCGCCGCGCTCCCCCGCCGCCCTGAAGTGAGCGGCCGCGGCAACCGGTACCTCGAAGCTGGCCTCGGCCGGCCAGCCCAGGTTCTCCTTGGTCAGTCGCACCTCCTCTTCGCCCAGCGGCTCGCCGTGCGACTTCGACGTGTCCTGGCGGTTCGGGCTGCCGTAGCCGATGTTGGTGCGCACCCGGATCAGCGACGGGCGCTCGGCTTCTGCGTTGGCGGCGGCGACGGCGGCGGTCAAGGCGTCGACGTCGTTGCCGTCCTCGACGAACTGCACGTGCCAGCCGTAGGCTTCGTAGCGCTTCTCGACGTCTTCGCTGAAGGTCAGGTCGGTGGAGCCGTCGATCGTGATCAGGTTGTCGTCGTACAGAACCGTAAGCTTGTGGAGTCCCAAGTGGCCGGCGAACGACGCCGCCTCCGACTGGACGCCTTCCATGATGTCGCCGTCGCTGGCGATGACGTAGGTTCGGTGGTCGATGATGTCGTGCCCGGGGCGATTGAACTCGGCCGCCAAACGAGCCTCGGCGAGCGCCATGCCGACGGCGTTGCCGAACCCCTGCCCCAGCGGCCCGGTGGTGGTCTCGACGCCCGGGGTGTGGCCGAGCTCGGGATGTCCCGGCGTGGCGCTGTCCCACTGGCGGAATTGCTTGATGTCCTCGAGCGACAAGTCGTAGCCGGTGAGGTGCAACAAGGCGTAGAGGAGCATCGATCCGTGACCGGCAGAAAGTACGAAGCGATCACGGTTTGGCCACGCCGGATCCTGGGGGTTGAAGCGCAGGAATCGCGTCCACAGCGCGTAGGCCATCGGCGCCGTTCCCATCGGCATGCCGGGATGGCCCGAGTTGGCTTTTTGTACAGCGTCCGCCGCCAGCGTACGGATAGTATTGACGCAGAGAGTGTCGAGGTCCTGTGCTGCAGGGGACGCGTTGGTGGACATGAAAGCTCCGCTGAAGAGTCGGATTCGGTTTGGGTTCCGTCGAGCCCGCGCCAGCTCTTCGAGCGCCTCAGCGGGGCCGCGCCGTAAGCTTGCGTGGCCGTTTGCAAAGAGTCAAACCGCCCCTCGTTTCGACCGTCGCGCCCTTCCGCGAAGCCGCGGTGGCAACCGCCTGCCGGCCGCCCTCGCCTTCGTCGCCATGGTTCCCATCGTCGCATGTGGGCTCCTTCCGCCCGGCTCCCCGTCGGTACTCGACTACGTCGCTACGCCCGGGAACGGTGAATTGCGGGTTTCGGTTACCGTCGCCGGCGGCCCGCGCCCGATCGCATGGGTGGGGTTTGGTGCGAGTCCGCTGGCCGCCGGCTTGCAGTCGCGACGGATCGATCAGGTAACGGCGAGAACCGTCGCCGGCGGCGCGCTCGGCGTCCGCGCGGTCGGCGACGACGCTTACCGTGTCGACGTAACCACCGACGATGCTTGGGTGCTCGAATACCGGGCGGTGATCGGCGCCCCGCCGGCGGACTTCTATCACCGCGCCAGCAGCAGCTCAGACGACCACATGATGCTCGTCGGGGTCGACGTGTGGGCGCGATTCTTCGATGCGCCGGCGGCAATCAGTGCTCCGCCCACCGATCGTCCGCTCGGCAACGTCGCCGAGGCCGGCATTCGTTTCGACGTCAGTGGCTTGCCGGACGACTGGATCGTCGTCTCCGCCGCGCACGAGGTTGCCCTCAACCAGTTCGAGCTCAGCGATCACCCGGCGCGCAGCGTCTTCGCGCTGGGACCGTATCGGTACCATGACATCGATCGTGGCCTCGGCCTGAGGGCGGCGATTCACCCCGGATGGAACGTCGGCCGACGACATCTTGTCGGCTACGCGCGGCAGCTGGCGCGCACTCAGGCGAGGCACTTCGGACCCCCGCCGGGAGATCCAGCGCTGATGATCTTCACTCCGTTTCCGTCGTCAGTGACCCCGCGGCAGGGCGTGCGAACGGCGGGTATGGTGTGGGACCGGTCGCTGCTTCTCTTCGCCGGGGCGGATCGGTCGGCACCGCTCAACGACCGCCGCGTGCTCGAGATGCTGGCGATTTTTCTCGGGCACGAGATCTTCCATCTCTACGTCCCCTGGGGGCTGGCGGTCACCCAACCGCTGTCGTGGCTCTCCGAAGGATGGGCCGAGCATGTCGGCCGGACGTCGGCGCAGACGGCGCGGCTCCTGAACGCGTCGGGCGCCGATCGCAGCCTTCGGGAAGCCTACGCCCGCTACCTCGAGATGGGCGGGGCGCGCGCCGGATCGCTGCAGAACGCCAGCGAGGCGGGGGAAGATTTGCGTCCGCTGCTGTACGTGCGCGGCGAGCTTGTCTTCCGTATTCTCTCACTGGAATGGGCCGCCAGCGGCAAGCCCGGCTCGTTTGACAGCGCCTTTTGGCTCCGCCTGATGACCGAGTACGACGGCGACACACCCCTCGAACCCGAAGCGGTCAGCCGCATCCTCAGCGCCATGGTAAGCCCGTCGACGGTGCGTCGCCTCGTCGATGGCGCCGCCGTCATCACGCTTCCGGAGCTCAAACTGGGTCGTCGCTGAGCGATGCGGTTACCGATCGCGATCGTCGGCGTTGCTTCGCTGCTCAGCTACGCCGGCTGTTCGCCGATCTCACCCCGCGCGACGAACGACAGCGAGCTCACGGCGCGGCTCCCGGACACGGATGACTCCGATCTCCTTGCCTTTCGTCCCCACGCCCGGCAGCTGGAGATCGGCGACGAGGTCCCCGATTTCGAACTTCGTGACCCGACCGGAGCGTCGCTCAACCTGTCCGAGTTACGCGGTCGGGTCATCGTCATGACCTTCTTCACCGCCGCGGACGACCCCGAGGGTGGCCGCGAGCCCCTCGCTCGGCTCGGCGAGGTAGCGAACGCCCTGGGCCCGCGGCTCATCGATCGCGTCGTGCTGATGCCGGTGCTGATCGCCGATTCCGCCGATGCCGATGCGCGCTTGAGCAATGCCTCGGCATCGGTACCGCAAGATGGGCCGCAATGGCTCTTCGTGCGCGCCGGCCCGGAACCGACGGCGCTGTTGGCGACCGCGTTCGGCGTCGTCATGTGGAAAGACGCCGACGGCAACATCGGTCACACGTTCAACACGGTGGTGATCGACCCGCGCGGCCGTTTCTTCGATCGCTTCCCCGGTCTGGACTCGTGGTCACCAATCGACGTCGTCGCGGCCACGAACCTGGCCGCAAACCGCTGATAGACGCCACCCCGGGCCGCGGCTGCGAGGTGATGCTGACCGGGTGGGCGGGGAGCCGAGAGCCACCGTCGAAGGGGCTCGCCGGGGCGCTAGTCGGGCGGCCGGGGAGCCGTGAGCCACGATCGCAGGGGGGCCGCAGGACGGGTAT
>SMVB01181546.1_pt1 | contig 17932 bp, 21 predicted proteins | sample 2456461 | NCBI WGS metagenome assembly SMVB01 (sample SAMN11095934, study PRJNA526329) | marine sediment metagenome | biome: Marine sediment; feature: Surficial sediment; material: Deep marine sediment; isolation source: Hadal surficial sediment | place: Pacific Ocean | collected 2014-05 | depth...
CAGAATCGTCAGGAGCCACCATGCGATCGGTGCGACCATCAGCGGTGAGTCCAGGACGTCCAACACGCCGCCGAGGCCCGGCAGGATCGTCGAGGAGTCCTTGATCCCTGCCCCGCGTTTGAACAGGCTCATGGTGAGGTCGCCCAACTGGCCGACAACGGCAAAGATCGCGCCGCACACTGCGCCGACCAGGATGGGTATCTGGTCGGCGGGCTCCAGCCAGCGGCTGGCGGCGGCCAGGCCCACGCCCACGGCGATCGCCGTGACGATGCCCCCGGCGAGTCCTTCCCAGGTCTTGCCGGGGCTCAACCAGGGAATCATGCGGTGCTTCCCGATCGCCCGGCCCGTAAAGTACGCCCCGGTATCGCATGCCTTGGTGACGGCGATGACGCCGACGACGATCCACGCCGAGTGTTCGCGGCGTAATGCCAGCAGGAACCCAAGCATGAACCCGATGTAGACCATTGCGAACATGACGGCGCCGGCGGCCGCGACGACGCCGGCCACGTTGCGGTCGCGGCTGAACGTCAGGATGGCGATCACGAATACGGCGATCATGCCCGTGGTGAGGATCGCGATCGTCGTCGTGGTCTCGGTGCCCGGCGAGATGGCCGTTCGCGTCGGAATGCTGTAGCTGAGCACCAGGCCGGTAATGATCGCCAGCGATGTCAGCCACGTTCGGGTCATGATCCCGTTGGCGCGGAAGATCGCCGACAACTCACGGGCGGCCAGCGGCGCGACGCCCAGCGACAGTACGAACAGGATCAGGCCGCGTGGCGGGTGGTCCTTGCCGCGGAAGAGGTTCTGCCAGCCGTCGTGTAATTGCACCGCGTCCAGCTTGTTGTCGAGCATCACGACCGCCAGTAACAGGACGATCAGGATCGGGCCGGTGATGAGTCTGTACCGCAGCACGGGGCGGGTGCGTCAGGGATGGGGTTGGCGGTCGGCGTCCGTGTCGTCGCCGGGCATGACGGCGGGGTCTGCCGTTCGAGGGCCGGCGGTGTCGGGCGCACTGAACCAGTCCACCAGGTGCGCCGGCACGCTGTCGGGCACCAGCATGAACGGTTCGGACGGGCTTCGCCGCTGTTCCCATGGCTGCGTGAAGAAGATCATGTCGATGGGTGCCCAGACCAGCATCGCCGCGGTGACGAGCGGTTCGGTCAGGCCGTCGGCGACGTCGGCGCCGGCATCAGTTTCGTCCACGATCGCGGCGGCCGCCGTCGGATACGCGGGGTTCCACGGATCACGATCCTTCTGCCAGCGGAAGTTCACGGCGTACGTCGGGGGGTGGGCGACCTGGTCACGCGGCACCCGGACCGTCACCGTGGCCCAGCCCTGGCGGTCAAGCCCGTGCAGGAGCGACGGACTGCCGTCGAGTTCGGTCTTGAGCGGGGTCGCGGACAGGGCCGGCAGGGGATCGATGCCGACCAGGTCGATCTGCTCGTTGGAGCAACCGGCCGCCGTGGCCAGAATGATTGCCGCCGGGACGGTCTTGAAGTTTCCGAGGCGGCTCACGGTCCGTGCTCCTGGTTGAAGGAATCATCGGGCAGGGGTTGTGCCAGCCCGGCCCGCTCAAGGGCTTCGCTGATGATATCAGCATCGAAACCGCGGCGAGCCAGTGCCGCCCCGATCCGTTGCCGGTCTGCCTGCACGGCCTTCGGACGTCGGGCGGCGAGCATGTCCCGGGCAAGTCCGGCGGCGGTCTCGACGGGGTCAAGGCCGCCAAGGACTTCGGCGGTCACCCGTCCGACGATGTCCGACGGAATCCGTCGGGCCTGCAGTTTCTGCTCGATCAGCGCCGCCGCCGCAGGTTTCTTCGCCACCGTGGCGTGGGCCATCGCACGGGCCAACGCGACGTCGTCGAGGAGCCCGCAGTCCACCAGTCGCCTGATCACGAGGTCCACGAGGGGCCGGTCGTGGCCCCTGGACAGGAGCCGCTGGGCGAGATCGCCGCAGGAATAGGCCCGTCGGTCGAGCAGTCCCAGGGCGTCCTCACGGATCGGGCCCAGGGGATCGGTGTCCGTGCTCATGGCACGGATGGTACCGTGCCGTCATGAGGCGTTGGCCGTTCGTCATCGGGGCCGTCGTGGTCGGATCCTGCATCGACCTCTTCGCCGGCTGCGCCAGCCGCGGCGGACCATTGCCGGACACGGCACCGGACCGCGCGTCCGCGGGTCTTCTCGTCACCGCCCACGCGGGTGGGACGCACTATCGCACGCTGACCGTCGGCGGCTACTGGTACCAGACATGGGGCCGGACACTGCTGGTCGTCGATCCAGACTCCGGTGCCGTGATCCGGTCGATTGAACTGGCCCCCGTCGGGGCTTCGGGTCCGGCGTCGGACATGACGCTCGTGGACGACGGACTCTTCGTCGTGCTCGAGCGAACCGAGATCGTCATGCTCAGCGTCGCCGACCCCGGCCGGCCGCGGATCGAATACCGCGTCGGGCACGCGGCCCTTGGCGTGGAACCGACGACCCTCAGCGTGGTGGACAACCAACTGTACGTTTCGGGTGGCGGCGGTGTCGTCCGGTGGTCGGACCGGACCCACTGGTTGCTCGGGATGGAATGCGGCACGGTGGTCCAGAGCGGTGTCGGCCTGGTCGCGTGCAGCGGGCGGCGTGTGCACCGGCTCGACGACACGCACTTCGTGGGCTCGGCAACTGCGTTGTACCCGATGCCCCAGGGCACGGGTCGGCCAGGTCGCTTCGTGTTCGTTCGGGCAGGCAGCGCGATGACATCCGTAGGGCTGATGACCGGGCGTATCCGCGAGGTCAACATGAAGTTGGCGACGGTCGAGGTCCAGGGCATCGTGCGTTGTGTCCGCGTCTTCGACGACCGGCTCTGGGTCGTCACCGACCGCCGGATCGCCGCGTACCCGATCAGCGGCGATCACCTGCTGGAGCCGGTCGTGTACCCGATCGCCGGCGCCAGGGACCTGGAATTTGTCACCGGCGGGGCCGTGGCGGTCGTCGGCACATTCGGTCGCGCAACGGTCCGGTTGGACCCCGACGGCGGTGTCCACACGGTGCACGAGCACCGGGAGCCCGCCGGCTTGCTCCGTGCCCGCTGCGACGGCCGGTTCGTACAGGCCGGCGGCCCGCAGGGGTGGTGGCAGTACGAGCTCTCCGGGCGGTTCACCCCGCTGGCTGGAGAACCGGGGAACACGACGCCGCCATCGATCGACGCCGCGACGATTGCGGGACGGGCGTCGATCGGTACCGACGGCGTCTCGGTCATCCTGCCCGACGGCTCCGTGTACACCGAGCCGGACTCGTCGGTGGTGTCCTGCATCGAGGCCGTCAATGGTCAATTCTGGATCGGTCATGACCGCGGGATTACGGTCCTCGACGGCCACGGCCGCGTGATTGACCGGCTCCGACTTGCCGGGCCCGTCCGGTATGTCTTCCCGATGGCGGACGGTTCAGCGACGTGGGTCAGTGAATCCGGAGGATTCGGGACCGTTTCCTTCGGTGCGAACGAACCCTGACGCGTCGTCGTATCATCGGTGATGGGTAACAACGGCCAAGCCCCAACAGCCCGGGAGACCCGGCGTCGCATCAAACGGCACGCAGGGCGGCTGGCCGCCGCCGGATCGGTCGTGTTGCTGCCACTGACCCTGCTGCCTTTTATCGGATGGCAGTACCCGTTCGAGTTGCTGTCGCACTTCCAGCCGCAGTACTTTTTCGCCGCGCTCGCCTGCGTTGCTGTGCTGGCACTGCTTGGCAGGTGGCGGTGGTGTGCCGTGTCGGTGGCGAGTCTTGTCCTGGCCGGCGTATCGGTCGCGCCCTACCAGGGTGCCGGCCAGGCCGCGCACGCCGATCTCAACGACACGGGCCGATCGGTCCGGGTGCTGCTGGCCAACGTCCTGCTCTCCAATCTCCAGCACGACCGGGTGCTGGAGCTGGTCCGTACTGCTGACGCGGACGTGCTCGTCTTCCAGGAGGTCAACGAGCGGTGGAAGTCGGCGTTGCAACGGATTACGGCCGCCTATCCTTACGTTGCCGGCAAGACACGCGAAGACCCGTACGGGATCATGGTCTACAGCCGCCTGCCGATTCTTGACCACGGCAGACTGTCGCACGACGCCGCAGGCCGAACGAGCCTCCGGTTGGTCATCGACGTCCGGGGCACGCCTGTGTCGTTCGTCTGTACGCACCCCAGGCCGCCGCTGCTCAAGGGCGCCTTCACGCACCGCAACGACCAGATCGGTCGGGTGACCGAGCTCATCGAGACCCTGCCGCGACCGCTTGTTCTTGTCGGCGATCTCAACACGACGATGTGGTCACCGTGGTTCCGGCGGCTGTGTGATCGTGGGGACCTGTCGAGTGTTCGCGAGGGTGTGGGTGTGCTGGGCAGCTGGCCCGCGGCCCTGCCCGGTTTCATGCGAATCCCGATCGACCACGTCCTGGTGAGCCCCGACATTACGGTCGGTGCATGCCGGCTTGGCGAACCCGTCGGATCCGATCACCTGCCGTTGATCGTGGATCTGCGAATACCTTAGTTGTCCTCTGTTGCCGGGTGGCACGGCCGACGGAGCGATAGCGACGTCGCCCGTGGTTGGACGTTCGAAGACACGGGCGAGCTCGCTGGCGCTCGCTCGGCCGTGCCACCCGGCAACTGGCGCGATCTACGGTTCTGGCTTTGCGTTTGAGCAGTACTTGCGGCACAGCGGGTGCTCGGCGCAGTCGCCACCGCGAGCCTTGCAGGCACGCCGGCCGTGCCATATGAGCAGGTGACTGAGCATCGCCCACTCCTTTCGTGGGAACAACGCCATCAGGTCGCGTTCGATAGTGACCGGGTCCTTGTGTTTCGTGAGGTCGAAACGCTGCGAGAGTCGCATGACGTGCGTGTCCACGACGACACCCTCGTTGATTCCGAACGCGTTGCCGAGCACGACGTTGGCTGTCTTGCGGGCGACGCCATGCAATTCCAGAAGTTCGTCCATCGTGCTCGGCACGATCCCCGCGTGCTTCTCGACGATCGTCTTCATCGACTCGTGGACCGCCTTGGACTTGTTGCGGAAGAAACCGAGCGACTTGACGTAGGGCTCGATCTTCTTCGCCGTTGCCGACGCATAATCCGCCGGCGTCGGAAACCTGGCGAAGAGTTTCGGCGTGGCCTTGTTCACCCCGACGTCGGTTGCCTGGGCGGAGAGAATCGTCGCGATCAGCAATTCGTGCGGCGCAGCGTAGTCCAGTTCGCAATGGGCGTCCGGGTACAGCGCGTACAGGCCCTTGAGGATCCGGCGGGCGCGGGCCTTGGCGGCGGACGTCGGCGCGGTTCTTTGCGCGGTCGTGGTCATCGGGTCATCGCCAGTCGGGGCGTGTCGAGTTCCGATCGCGGTGCGGTCGCCGGGCCCGGGGCGACCGCCGATGCCGCGAGGCCGGCAAGCACCAGCAGCAGGTTGGTCTTGAGGATCAGCGCCGCGGTGCCGTGGCCGGCGGCGAAGAGCGCGCGGTGCTGCTCGGCAGCGCCGGCGTCGCCGGCTTCGGCGGCGGCCCAGAACAGACGCAGCTCCCCGTTGAGCGTCGGTGCGAGCCCGATGGCGTAGCCGGCGAACAACGCGGCCGCCAGGAACAGGCACCCGCTGCGGACCAGGTTGGCCGGAGCCCGCCACGATGCCCCGAAGACGGTCACCTGGAGCGCGAGCGTCACCAACGTCAGTGGAATCACGATGAACTGGACGAAATCCACGGCGAAGAAAATGTCCGACATCACCAGACCCGCCGCGATCCTGCCGTGCTCGGCATCCGGGTAGGACCCGAAGCGCTGGAGTGTCATCGGGATGCCGGGCAGGCGTCCGAAGACCATCGTTGCGGAGATGCCCGCGGTCACCAGCGCCGACAGCCACAACGCGAGTGCCGTCCAGTACCCGACGAGACACAGACGTAGCGGCAGGCTCACGCCGGCGGCTCCTGGAGATCGACCGGTGTTCCGTGCGACCAGCTTGTTCCATCCGCCCAGAGTTCCTCTTTCCAGATCGGTGCCGTCGCCTTGAGCCGGTCGATGAGGAATCGGCATGCTTCGAACGCTTTTTCGCGGTGGCCGCAGACGACCTGTACAAACACGCTCGCTTCGCCGACGGGCACGGTCCCGACGGAATGATGGATGCGAACGAGCATGCAGTCGAAACGCCGCGTCGCATCCAGCGCGAGTTCGGACAGCGTGCGATCCGCCAGCGGGCGATAGGCTTCGTAGCGAAGCCGCGTCAGTTTGCCGTGGCGGGGATGGGTCTCGCCGCGGGTCCGGCCGAGGAAGACGCACTCGGCCCCGGCATCGGGCGGGAAGGGGTCCGCTTCGACCATCCCGACGGGTCTGTCGAAGATGCAGACGTCGATGGTGGGCGGGGCGGACATTGACGTCATGGTAACCGCGCGACGCAGGCGGGCTTGGCGTTTCGAGGGCGCACGCATAATGTTGCGGCATGCAAGGCACGCCGACCATGCCGCAGGAACTGCCGGATCCCGCTCTCGCCCCCACGCTCGCAGGGTTCGGTGACAAGCCCCGGGCGGTCCTGGACCGGCTGGCGTCGCTGGCATTCCGGGCCGTGCAATTGTCGGCGTCACAGCCGGGCCTGCGGCCGCGCGACCTTGATCGCTCCGGTCGTCGCGACCTGTCGGGTCAACTCCGCCGCCTCGGGATCGTCCCGGCCGGCCTGGACCTCTGGATTCCGGAGGCGCATCTGCGTGACCCGGCGACCCTCGATCGCGCCATCGGCGCCATCCAGGCGGCCGTCGAACTGGCGGCCGACCTGGGACGCGTGTCGCTGAGCCTGCTGTTGCCGCGTCGTGACGAGGCCATGGACTCGATCGAGCCGGTCCTCGAGGCGGTCATTGAGAAGTCGCTGCGTTTCGGCGTCCCACTGGCCGACTGCGAGGTTCCGCCTTCGGATCGAGCCGACGTGGGCGTCGGTATTGACCCCGTGATCTGGTTGCGTAGCGGCCGCGACCCCGTCGACGCCGTGGCCAGCCATGCCGACCGTGTTGCGTCGGTCCGGCTCGGCGACCTGAACGCAACCGGGGATCGGATCCCGGTCGGGTGCGGGGAAGAGGGGCGCCTCGATCTCGGTGCGTACCGCAGTGTCTTGAAGCGATGCGGATACAACGCGCCGGTGGTCGTCGACATCAGAAATACCAGCGAGCCGTGGCGACAGTTGGCCGAATCCGTGCAGGCGTGGCAAGCGGCGGGTTAGGTCCTGTCTGATGGCTCCAGACTTCGTCTGAGCGTTGGCCATTTTCGCTGTGGCGGCGTTGTCGAGTCTCGACATATCAGCAAATATGCCGTCGACTCGACGCCTTGCCACAACGAAGAGCACCGCACTCAGCCGAATGCCGGAGCCATCAGACAGGACCTAGCCCCGATGCCAGACCAGATGCGCCAGTTGCGGCGCGATGAGTTCGGCCGTCGCGGTTCGCACGGCGTCGGTTGAGCCGGGAATGGCGAACACGAACGTGTCGCCGCCGCATTGCGGTTCCCGGCGGACCAGGCCGGCCACCGCGCGGCTGAGCATCGCCGCCGCGGCGATCTGCCGGTAGCTGAGCATACGGAACAGCTCGCCGAACCCCTCGAGCTCGACCGCAACCAGTCTGCGGACCACCTCGATGGTCGTGTCGCGTCTGCCGATGCCCGTGCCGCCGGTCGTCAGGATGACCTGGATACGTTCGTCACCAAGCCACGCATCGAGCTGTGCGGCGATCGTGTCGGGATCGTCGGGGACGATCGATCGCGCGATGGTGACATGTCCGTGCTCCGCCAGGACCTCTTCTGCGAGCGGTCCGCTCCGATCGGTCTTCGGGGTTCGGGTGTCCGAGACCGTCAGGACGGCACACCGGATCGGATCATGCCCTGCGGCATCGGCGGCACGCCGCTGGTGATCGGAGCTCGACGAGGTCATGGGGTGCTACCGTAGCACGACCGTTACTTGGCAGACAGACATATGATCGTTCCATGGAAATCGTCGCACACGGGATCGACCTGGTCGACATCGCCAGGATAGAAACGATGCTCGCCGAGCACGGCGAACGGTTCACCACCCGGTGCTTTACCGACGGGGAGCAGGCGTATTCAGAGGCAGCCGGACGCACGCGGGCCGAGCGGTATGCGGCACGTTTTGCATGCAAGGAGGCGGTAATGAAGGCCCTGGGCACCGGCTGGCGTGAAGGCATCAGCTGGCGTCATATCGAGGTCCGCCGGACCCCGTCGGGGCAACCGGAGGTGGCCTTGTCGGGCCGATGTGCGGAGTTGGCCGATGAAATGGGGATCGGCCATTGGCTCGTTTCTCTTTCCCACACACGCCTCAACGCGATGGCGAGCGTCATTGCCACCGGCACGCGCAAGAGTCGGTAGCATTCCCGGTTGACGGTTGGTCCGTGGCAGACAACAGAAGGGGTCCTCTATGAAGCCCACAGACACCGCCCTGTACGAGTTGATGGGGCGGTCGAGTGCCGATCGCAAGCCGAATAAGCTGGACGAGCAGCTGCGTCAACGCAGCTGGCGCAGCAGCGCCGGCCGCACGATCCGCCTACCGGTCGGCTACCTCTGGCTTGCCGGTGCCGGTGGGCTCGTCTTCCTCATCGGCGCGTTCTCGACGGGCTACGTGCGCGGGCAACACGAGGCGACGGCGAAGCTGGAGCGTGAATGGCTCGAGACGCGCCAGCCGACCCTGGCGGTCCCCCCGCCGGAGATCAAGATGGCCGAACGGACGGGTCGGACCGAGCCGTCGACGCGACGCAAGGGGGGGGCGGCGATCGATCCGCCCGCACATTCACAGGCCCGACTCCGGGCCACCGCAACGGTTGACAGCCAGGTTCTCTCCGACCCCCGCAAGGAGGGATTCAACTACTTCATCCTGATCCACACCCACCGAAACAACGCCGTCGAGCTCGCCGTCTTCTGCAGGCAGGAGGGTGTTGAGGCCTATGCCGTGCCCGACAAGAGGAACACCTCCCTGTACAGGGTCCTCGTGCTACCGGGCTACACCAAGGGCCAGCGGTCCTCGGAGCCGGTTCGGGCACTCGAGGAGCGGATCGCCGCGGCGACGCGAAAATGGAAACTCCAGCGCAACCCCCGCGACGAGTTGGGCTACTATCCGGAGCGTTTCGGAGGCTAGAGCCATCGCGATGACTCCGCAGCGCGGGAGATTACGACATGAGCCTTCATCGAAGCCTGAAGACCACCGCCGGGGCACTCAACCAGCACCGCAACGTCCTGACCCGGACCGAGCGTATCGAGCGGCTGGTCGATGAAAAGAAGTTCACGTTCGGCGATGACTCGCCGCTGGGGCTGGTCAAGGTCGGGAATCGCGCCGTTGCCAAGAAGAAGAAGGCAGCCAAGCAAGAGACGACGACCGACGAAGAGACGCCCGCCACCAAGGAATGACAACCTGCCGGCTCGACTTCGGGGACCTGCTCAGCGATCGATCCCTCGCCATCGACGTCTCCGGCATACGGCGTGTCTTCGAGCTGGGTGCGAAGCTTGACAACCCGATCAACCTCTCGATCGGTCAACCGGACTTTCCCGTTCCGCAAGCGCTCAAGGATGCAACGATCGACGCGATCCGCGCCGATCGTAACGGCTATACGCTTACGCAGGGCATCCCTGAATTGCGATCGGCGATTGCCCGTCGGATCCACGACGACGTCGGTTGGGACGTGCCGTCGGACGACCTCGGTCTCATCGTGACGTCGGGAACCAGCGGCGGACTGTTGCTGGCGATGATGGCAACACTCAACCAGGGCGACGAGGTGATCGTGCCCGATCCGTACTTTGTCGTCTATCCGGCGTTGACGGGTCTCACCGGCGGCCGCGCCGTCTTCTGCGACACCTATCCCGACTTCCGCCTGACGGCCGAGCGTATCGAGCCGTTGATCACGGAGCGGACGAAGTTGCTCCTGTTGAACTCGCCGAGCAACCCCAGCGGCGTCGTGCTCAGTTCCCGTGAGCTGCGCGATATCGTCGAACTCTGCGAGTCGCGCGGCGTGCTGATTATCTCCGACGAAATCTATGACGAGTTCACGTATGACGATGGCCGCGAGGACGGGCGGTGCCCCAGCCCGGCGCGGTTCACCGATCGGCTGCTGCTCGTGCGGGGGTTTGGCAAGACCTATGGGTGCACCGGGTGGCGTATGGGGTACGCGGCGGGGCCCAAACCGTTGCTCGACGAGATGGCCAAACTCCAGCAGTACACCTTCGTGTGTGCCCCCTCGATCGCACAGGTCGGGCTCGTCGGGGCCTTCGATATCGAGATGGACGCCCTGGTGCGCTCGTACCAGGCCAGACGCGACCGGGTGCTGGCGGCCCTGGACCCCGTCACGAACGTGACGCATCCGGCCGGGGCCTTCTACGCCTTCGTCGAGGTCCCCGCCGCCGTCGCCAAGTCAGCCACGGCGTTCGCCGAGCGGGCCACCGAACGCAGGGTTCTGGTGATCCCCGGCAACGTGTTCAGCCGGCGGGACACGCACTTCCGCCTCAGCTACGCGGCCCCGGACGAAACCCTTGATGCGGGGTTGGCGATCCTCGCCGACATGCTGTCCGGCGATGAAATCCACTGACAAATCCGGTGAAAACGGTTGCCCCACCGGTGATTGTTCGTCATAGTGATTAGGTGTCGCCGGTTTGTGTGAGCTAGCTCTTGACGGCGACTCGACTTATGGCACCGCCATCCACCCGCCGCCGACGAGGACCCGGTCCTCTCGGCGGTTTTCAATCGGTGGAAACGACAACACAGATCCGCACGCGGGAATCGCGTACACCGGCCCGGCGAGCCGGCGACGAGCGATCGCAATAACCGCGCACGGACGTTGCCGGCGGGACAGCCGCGCCGATCGTCAGTCGTCGTCGGGCGGTGCAACCGCGCCGTCGTCGTCGCCTTCCTGGAAACCACCCTGATCAGGGCCTGGAGGCGGACGCTTCTCCTTGGTCTTCGGCCGTTCGCCCTCCTGGGCCCCGAACTCGGCGGCGGCGGAGCTGCCGTCCTCTTCACAGCCGGGGAGGAAGAGGCCCACCGTCAGCAGGGCAACAAGGAGCATCAATAATCGCTTCATGAGGTGAATCCTTCCCACACAAGGGGGTGCCAGAGCACCGGGACCGACACTATAGCCGAATCAGCCTTCCAAAGGGCATAATCGCGGAGTTCAGGATTTCAGACGACCGTCCGGCGCGTTGGCCGGGAGAGATATGTTGCCCTGTTGGACGCGTGCAGCCGGCCGGAGTTCCCCGGAAGTCTGCACGGCACAGCGGGTCGTACCATGCGAACGAAAAACCCCGTTGAAGCAGAAGCGACAACGGGGCGGAGGGGAGAAAGATGTCTCTTGAAGGTGTGTTCTGGCCGTCCCTTCTGATACTCGGACGGGGTACCGATGGATCGACACTTTTTGCCGATTTTCGGACGTTGGTTATACGGACCTGTCAGCCGAAGGCATGGGCCCCGCCGCTGACGACCTGTGTGAATGCGGCGGCGAGACGGTCGGCTTGTTCGGCGGGGCGGTGCAGTTCGGCGACACTGCTGCGTGCAGAGGCCGCCAGGCGTGGCGCGACGGCGGGATCGGTGAGCACGCTGTGCAGCTTGTCGGTCCAGTCGTCAGGAACGGCATAGTCAACGATCAGCGCCGTCTCGTCGGAAACAAGAATATCGAGGTAGGGGTCGTCGGCCGTCACGGCAGGCATGCCTGCGGCCAATGCCTCCAGGACGATCGAGCGGACCTGGCCTTGACGTTCCGGCAGGACCAGCACGTCGCAGCCGGTCAGCAGCGGTCGATGCATCGCGGCGTCCACGACGCTGGAGATGTGTCCGAGCAGATCAAGCCGCCGCGCGTGTCGCCAGATCTCGTGTTCTCCGGGCCCACGCAATTCCAGGCACACCTGGATCTGCGGCAGATCGGAGATCAGCCGGCTCAACCCGGTCAGGACGGCACGGTACCCGACCAGGTCACGTCCGCTTCCGAGGATGGCGAGGGTCATCGAGTCCGCGCGGTTGGTCAGGACCTGTCGCGGCTGGGACGGGATCTCGACGCCGATGGGAACGACGCTGACCAGGTGCGCATCGACGCGGTGTCGGATGGCCTCGGCGATCGGCTCGGTCGGCGCGATGTAGCCGGCAACCCGACTGGCGGCCCGCCCGGGCGGGATCCGCTTGATGAGTTCCGCCGTCCAGACATCGAGTGTGACGGGTCGGTCGAGCTCGCGTGCGAGGTCCAGGGCAACCGCCCATGCATCCTCGCCGACGGCGTGAATCACGTCCGGCACACCCGCCGGCAACGATGCGGCGAGCTGACGGGCGCGAGCGCGGCGCATCCACGGCGGAACCTGCATAGGCGTGTATACGCTGGCGGCGCCGTCCAGCGGTGGTTCGTCATCCACGGCGTCGAGCCGGCCGGCTTCCGGCAGGACCGCGGTGATCTGGATGTCACGATCGCGCAGACCCGCCGCGACACGCCCGACCATCGCGTGTTCGCGGCGCCAACGATCATGATCGACAATCAGGGCGACGTGCATCGTTGAGGCGTCTGCAGTGGGGCGAAGCTGGAGATCATCTCCGGTTCGTGACGCAACGGTCGTCTCGTTTGAAGGTCCACGAGCACCCACAGGGTAGCGGCCCGGCACAGAACGGTCTGGTCGGCCGGTCTCAGGACGACGGTGTCGCGCCACGACTTCACCCGATGCATCGTGCGGACCCACGTCGCAAAGACCAGTTGATCATCCGGCCACGCTTCGGCGAGGTAGTCGATCTCGTGCCGCACGACGAACCACATGACACCTCGACGCAGCAATTCTTGCCTGGTATAGCCGAGCGAGTCGGCGTGCAGTTCGGCGACCCGATCGACCCATTGCACGAAGCCGATGTTGTTGACGTGCGGGACGGCGCGGCTGACCAGCGAGTCATCGACACGCAGCTCGCAAAGGAAGGGGTCCGGGTGGGGGATGTCCCACGCGGTACCGTCGAATGCGGTGGCGGGGGCGACAGGCTCGATCCGGAGGGTGTCGACGGTCACGTTGGTGCGTCCGTCTCCGTCTCGGCGGTGGACGGATCGGTGTCGGGGCGGTCGTGATCCGGATCGATACTCCGGAGGTAGTCCCACGAATACAGCCCGGTGTTGTGACCGTCGGAGAAGTGGATGCGAATCGCGTAGTTGCCGACCAGTTCTGCGGTCGTGGCCGTCAGCGGCTGCCCCGTGTCGGTGTTCGGCAGGACCGTCAGCGGGTTCTTCGCGAGCTGCTCGCGGAGCGTCCGAGCGTCCGCCGACGGGGACATCCGCCGCAGGTAGGCGATCGGGTAGAAGCTCTGCCTTCCGTCCGGCCAGTGCACGGTCAGGCCGCTGTCCCGGACCATGTCCAGGTGTACCGGTGATTGCTCGATGGGGGTCACAGCGGCATTGTAGATGGCCGTAGAGTATCGTGGACCAGGTTCTGTTTGACGGATCAGGGATTCGACTGAGTGCGATGCTTTTCGTCGCTGACAAGGAGGCGGACCGAAGGCATATTCACAGGATATTCCAAGGTTCGCCGACGCCGCCACGGCGAAAATGATCGTACTCAGGCGGAAACCTGATCCGTCAAACAGAACCAAGTCCACCGCGTTCCTCATGACCAAAGTCTCTCCCGACAACGCAGGCCGTCAACACGCGGCGGACCGTCTGCTGGCGGCGATCGAGCGCGTCGGCTCACCGGTCTGCGTCGGAATCGACCCGGTCCTGCAGCGGTTGCCCGCGGCGTTGCAGCCGGTCGAGTGCGACACGGCCGCGTCTGTTGCGGCGATCCGGTCGTTCTCGATCGGTGTTCTCGACGCCGTGGCCCCGCACGCCGCCTGCGTCAAGATTCAATCGGCCTGTTTCGAGCGGTACGGCGCGTCCGGTGTCCAGGCGTTGCAGGCAGTCGTCGGGGCGGCGCGGGAGCGCGACCTGCAGATCGTGCTCGACGCCAAACGCGGCGACATCAGCGTGTCGGCCGAGCACTATGCGTACGCCGCCTTCGGCGAGCCCGGCGCCCGTCGGGGCGACACCGCCGACTGGCTGACGATCAACAGCTACTTCGGGACCGACGGGATCCGCCCATTCCTGCAACCGGGTCACGGGCTCTTCGCGCTGGTGCGCACCTCGAACCCGGACGGCGACCGGGTTCAGGCCGCGCGGCTCAAGGACGGGCGGACGGTGGCCGAACTCGTGGCCGCCATGGTGGCCGAGGTGGGCGCCGGAGTCGTCGGTGCCGGCGGCTACAGCGCGGTGGGCGCGGTGGTCGCCGCGACCAAGCCGCACGAAACGGAGGCCCTCCGCGCCCTGATGCCACAGCAGGTGTTTCTCGTGCCTGGTTTCGGGGCCCAGGGTGGCGATGCCGAATCGGTTCGTTCGTGTTTCGCCGCCGACGGTCGCGGCGCGATCGTCACGGCGAGCCGATCCGTGATTTACGCGTTCTCGCCGGACCAGCCGGACTGGAAGGGTGCCGTCGGTGATGCCGCAGCAGCGTTCGCCGAACAGATTGCCGACGTCGCCTCGCGCTCCCGGCGCTGACCCCACGCATAAACTGTGCCGTGCGTGTCGCGATCCTTTCCATCGGCGACGAATTGACGACCGGGCAGACGCGTGAAGGCAACGCGGCCTGGCTCGCGGGGCAGCTTGCTGCGCGGGCGGTGACGACGGTCGAAATGCGTGTCGTTCCCGACAAACGCACGGCGATCGCCGGGGCGATTCGCGAACTCGCGTCACGCTGCGACGTGCTGCTGGCGACCGGCGGCCTCGGGCCGACGGCTGACGACCTCACGCGCCAGGGGCTGGCGGCCGTCCTCGCTCCGGGCCAGTCGCTGGCGACCGATACCGAAGCCCTGGCCACCCTCGAAGGGCACTGGCGTCGCCGGTCCGAGCGTATGCCGCCGGCGAACGCGATACAGGCACAGTACCCGCCGGGGGCGAGGCTCCTGCCGAACCCGCGTGGGACGGCGCCGGGGATCGCCGGGTCGATCGGCTACTGCCGGGTCTACATCATGCCCGGTCCGCCGCGCGAGATGCGGAAGATGTTCCGCGACCATGTGCTCCCGGATCTGAACAACGATCCGGCGGTGGTGCGGCTCACTGAGCTTGTGCACGAGTTCGGCTTAGGGGAATCGGCGGCCGAAGAACGTCTGGGTGACATCACCGATCGCGACCGGCGGCCCAGGGTCGGCATCACCCACAGCGACGCGACCGTGACCGCCAGGATCCAGGCGCAGGGGACAACCGAGCAGGCTGCGACGCAGGTCGAACAGGTGCGTGGTCGTATCGTCGAGCTCTGGGCACCGTACGCCTTCGGCATTCATGAAGTCACGCTCGCCGACGCGACGCTGGGACTGCTGCGTGAACGCGGCCGCACGCTGGCGACCGCCGAATCGTGCACGGGTGGCCTGCTTGGCAAGCTGGCCGTCGATGTCGCCGGGGCCAGCGACTGTTATATCGGGGGCTGGGTGACCTACAGCGACCGGCTCAAGACGACATGCCTCGGGGTCGATCCGGCCCTCATCGCCGAGCACGGCGCCGTCTCGACGCAGACCGCCAGTGCAATGGCGATCGGGGCGCTCGACGCCTCCGGCGCGGATGAGAGCCTTGCCGTGACGGGGATCGCCGGCCCGGGCGGCGGCACCGCCCGGACGGAGGTCGGAACGGTCTTCATCGGCCTGGCGAGACGACACGACGACACCGTTGAGGTTGCCGCGCGTCAATTCCTCTTTCCCGGTGACCGCGCGGGTGTCCGTGACCGCGCCGCCATGTCAGCGCTGCAGGTGCTGCGGTTCGCACTGCTCGGGACCGATGCGACGTTGTTGTGGGAGGTGTTGCCACGGGACGACGGCGGATGACCCCTTCGACGGCCCATATCGGGATCGGGTCGAACCTCGGTGACCGGGCGTCGGTGATTGCCGACGCCATGGCGGACCTCGCCGCCGTGGACGGGATCGAGGTGCTCACGATCAGCCCGTTGATCGAAACCGACGCTGTCGGCGGCCCTGAACAACCTCGATTTCTCAACGGGGCCGCAGCGCTGCGGACAGTCCTGCCACCGCGCCGTCTGCTGGCAGCATTGCACCGGATCGAGGCCAGCCACGGTCGTGACCGCGTCCGCGAGCAGCTGTGGGGACCGCGCCGCCTCGACCTGGACCTGCTTTTCTACGATGACCTGGTCATTGCCGAAGAAGGCCTCACGGTCCCGCATCCGCGTCTGCACGAGCGATCGTTCGTCCTGCATCCGCTGGCTATTATCGCTCCCCGCGTCATCCATCCGATCCTGCGAGTATCCATAGAATGCCTTCGCGATCGGCTGGTGAGCCCGGGGGCCAGGAATACGCGCCCTGGACACCGTGTTGTACAGGTTTGAGCTCTCGTTCAAGGACAGATCGATGCCAACCGCGACGAAATCCATGCTCCGGACCGCTCTGGGGCTGACCCTGTGTCTCCTCACCGTCAACTGTGGTGCGAAGGCAGACCGTGCGGCCGCCGTTGGGTCCGGATCGAAGGACCCGGCCGTCGCGCTCATAGAGCAGGTCGCCCGAGCGTACCGGGAGGCGCCGGCCCTCGTTGATGAGTGCAAGATCACGATGACCACCCGTGGCCGCTCGCGGACCGACACCAACGTGGTCTGGCTGGGGCCGGGCACCGACGCCCGGGTCTCGATCGAAGGCTACGAGATGACCGCCGTGGACGGACAGTTCATGATCGAGCACGTCGATCGGCCCGCCAAGTACGTCCAGACACCCCTCGACAAGAACCTGCTGAAGTCTTTCGCCTCGCTCTCGGGTGGCGCCGGCCTGCCCGTGCCCCAGGTGGAGCTGCGTTACGGTGAAACGACGGACGACTACATTGCCGCGTTCGGCCTCGGCAAGGCGGTGGGTCTGAGGATCCAGGGTGTTGCCACGATCCAGCGTGACGGCAAGACGTTCGATGAACTCACGATGAGCAACGACCAGGGCGCCACCGTGCAGGCGTTGATCGACCCGGCGACGAAGTTCGTGACCACGATCACACTGATCACTCCCGGCAGCGAGTACGTGCTGACCATGGCTCCGAAACGTCTCAAGAAACTGCCGGCCCGGTTGGTTCTGAACACCACCGATCGCCGCCGCGTCGAGACGATCCAGAGCCTCATGAGCCTTTCCGCCGGCGACGACGCGCCGAACATCACGCTCGAGACCCTCGACGGACGCGAGGTCAGCCTTGCCGATCACCGCGGGTCGCTGGTCGTGATCGACTTCTGGGCGACGTGGTGCCCACCCTGCAGGCAGGGGTTGCCAAAGTTGCAGGAGTTCTCCACGTGGGCCGAGGGCCAGGGACTGCCCGTCAAGGTGCTGCCGGTTGACATGGGCGAGAAGCCGAAGACCCGGGCTCTCAAGAAGGCCGTCGTGAGCCGCTACTGGAAGACTGCCGGCTACACGATGCCCACGCTGATGGACTACGACAACACTGCGGCCCGCGCGTACCAGGTCGGATCGATCCCGCATACGGTGATCGTGGACCCGCAAGGGAAGATCGTGAAAATCGAAATCGGCTTCAACCGCAATGCGGTCCAGGAACTCAAGGAGCTCGCACGCCGGACGTTCGGCGGCTGAGCGGCACCACGCTCGGAGCAAAGCCCATGACAATCTCCGCACGCACCGCAACCCTGCTTGCCGCGCTGTTCATGACGCCATACGCCGCCGGTCAGGCCCACGAGGCCGACCCGGAGGCCGCCCGCGCATTCAAGAAGCTCGTTGAAGCATACCACCGACGTCCGGCATTGGATGTTCACACCGTGGTCAAGGTCGAGTTGAGCCAGGGCGGCGTGACCGCCATCAGCAACGAGGTCGAGGCCGACTTTGTCCTGGGCCGGGACCGGACCGGGGTCCTGCAGCTGCGCGGCTTCACGTGTTACGTCGGTGACGGTCGGATCGCGGCCGTGCACGAGAGCACCGAACACGCCTACTACACCGTGCCCGACG
>SMVB01185773.1_pt1 | contig 17921 bp, 10 predicted proteins | sample 2456461 | NCBI WGS metagenome assembly SMVB01 (sample SAMN11095934, study PRJNA526329) | marine sediment metagenome | biome: Marine sediment; feature: Surficial sediment; material: Deep marine sediment; isolation source: Hadal surficial sediment | place: Pacific Ocean | collected 2014-05 | depth...
CGTGAGTGTCAGAGGATGGCCGTAGCCAGTGTCCTCAGGGTCGTCCTTCGCCGTCGTCAGAGCCTCTGTCGCGGTGACGCGTGTCAGTGTGACGTACCGCTCGTACTGCTCCTTCGCACTTTCCAAGGCGTCCAAGACGTTCGCCTCTTTTGATTCTGGCATCGGCTGCCCCCTTCTGAATCGCTACTGTCTCGTCCCCACGTACGCCTAGCGTACGTGGCGGATCGCACCAAAGTAAAGGCGGTTCAGGCGGTTCCCCTGTGCAAACGTCGGCCAGATTCCCGAGATTCGCCACACCTCTCGTACGCAATCCTCGTACGCCAGCGTACGCTGACGAAACCTAAGCGGGAGTTAAGTATCGGGCGTTCGACGCGACGAAGCAAGGGACATGGAAATTGCCATAAGCCTTTGATTCTACGGGAGATAATGATTGGTAGCCCTAACGGGATTTGAACCCGTGTCTCCGCCTTGAGAGGGCGGTGTCCTAGGCCAGGCTAGACGATAGGGCCACCAGAAGTCTGAGCCGAGAGTTTGGCCGGGATCAGGGAACTTTAGCGAGGTGCCTGCGGGGCGGTCAAGTCGGCGTGGAGCAGGCTGGTGAGGGTTTTTCGGGCCGAGGCGGCGAGCGGCAGGGCAGCGGCTTCCTTGACGGTGAACCAGCCAGATTCCGGTGTGCCGGAATCTGGCTCCCAGTGGGTAGCTGACGGACCGTCTGCAGCCAAGCTCGCCTCGTACACCTGACACGAGATCCGCCGGTTGGTCATCCCGTGGCGGATTTCGCCGAGCTTTGGGCCCAGTCGAACCTTCCAGCCCAGGTCCCTCAGATAACGACCGAGGTCGGTCTTCGAGCTCCGCGACCGATTCGACCCTCTCGATCGCTTCGACGCGCGTCTTCCGGCGGCGCTTTCGGTTGAGGTGCCGCCAAGCCGCGAATCCAGCGTCGGGAACTCCCACATGTCGGCCACGAGGCTGGGGCGCTGCCCGCGCAGCATCAGGAAGCGGCCGTCGTCTTTGATCACTGCGGCGTATTCGGTGACCGCTTCGACCTTTTGGCGGCTGCTCGGTGGGATGAGCTCCTCGATTCCCAGCGCGTGGGCTTCGCAGTAGCTCGAGCACGGACATTCGTCGCAGCTCGGCGAGCGCGGCGTGCAGACGCGTGCGCCCAGCTCCATGATCGCTTGATTGACCTGGCCGGGCGGGTGGCGGCGCATGGCGTCGGCCGCCATCGCTTCGAGCCGGCGGCGCACCGGGGCGCGTCTGGGGTCATCCTCGATGCCGGCCAGACGGCACATGATGCGGCCGACGTTGCCGTCGACCGACAGGGCCGGGATGCCGAAGGCGATCGAGCCGACCGCCGCGGCTGTGTAGGGGCCGAGGCCGGGGAGGGCGAGGAGCTCCTCGAGCGTGTCCGGGATCTCGCCGTCGTGGTGCTCGACAACCGCCTTCGCCAGCGCGTGCAGCCCGCGCGGCCGGCGGTAGTAACCGAGCCCCGACCATTCGGCGAGGACGTCGTCGAGCGGTGCCGCCGCGAGGTCGGCGATCGTCGGGAAGCGCTCGAGGAACGACTCGTAGCGGCCGAGCACGGTCTCGACGCGGGTCTGCTGCAGCATGATCTCCGAGACCAGGATGGCGTACGGATCGCGGGTTCGGCGCCAGGGGAGGTCGCGGCCCATTTCGGCGTACCAGGAGAGCATTTCCTCGACGAGGTCAGGTTCCATAGCACATGGCCTTTCGCCTCCGGGCTAGCCGCTGCCCTCGGCGTTGGAGGTTTCCTCGTCGTCCGCGTCGGCTCCGGTTTCCTGCGCCAACCGCCGCTGCAGCTCCTCGAGATGACCGAGCAACTCGGCCCGCATCTTCGCCGCGTAGGGGTTCAGGTTCTGGATGGCGCTGAACAGCTCCCAGGTGTCGTCGCCGACCGTTTCGGCCACCTCCCTGAACTGGTTGTACCCCGGCGTGCGCACCGGCGAATCGCTCCTTTCCATCTGCGCCAGGGCGCGCCCGACGAACTGGGCGAGCGCTTGGGTTTGGGCGATCTCGCGGTCGTGGGTCTCGGGATCGCAGACATGAACGTCGAGGCCGAGCTTTCCCTCCAAGAAGTCGCGAGCGTCCTCGAGTCGCCGGGTGCGCACCGGGCAAAGGACGATGCGGTGGCCGGCGAGGCCGTCGGCAGCGCTTTGCGGGCCGAACATCGGATGGATGGCGAGGATCTCGACGTTGTCGGGCAGGAACTGCTCCATGGCGATGGCGGTCGCCAGCTTGACCGAAGCCACGTCCATGACGAGCGCCCCTGGTTGCATGTGGGAGCGCGCCGATTCCAGCACCGCGGGGAAGCTCTGTACGGGAACCGCGAGGAGCACGTACGGGCAGGCGGCGGCCTCCGCCGTTGAACTCCACGAGATGCCGAGCTCCGCTGCAGCGGCAGCGCGATCGACGACGTCGGTGGCGACGATCTCGAAGTGCTCGCGCAGATGGAAGGCGGCGAACCGGCCGAAGGCGCCGAGGCCGATCAGGCCGAGCTTCTTGTCGGTCGAGGGGATCATCGAGGCAATACTACAGGGCTGTTTGTCGAAGACCGACCTACGTGGGACACTGCTGTCTCTCGGCGAGCCTCGTTTTCCCCATCTTGTAGGTTCCCGTTCCCCTCGTTGCAGCATCTTTCGAAACAGGGCTACAGGACACCGATGAAACGGCTTGCCTTTCTGATTCTCGCGGTCTGTGCGCTCGGCCTCGCGCCGGGTCGTTTGAACGCCCAGGAACTCACCCGGCCGACCGGTACGGCCCGAGCCTTTGATCTGGCGTCGTCGCTGCAGAGGTCATGGGAAAATGGCGGCTCGACGGTGGTGAGGCGCGAACCGCAGTCGGCCGATGAGCAGGACCAGGAGGTCGATTCGGGCGAGGAGCAGGACCAGACGACCGGTTTGCTGGTCTTTCTCGATTGCGATCGGCGCGTCTGCGATCAGAACTTTCTGCGGCAAAACATCACGTTCATCAACTACGTGCGCGATCGGGCGGACGCCCAAGTCCATATTTTAGTATCCGCCCAAGCCGCCGGCGCCGGCTTCGAGTTTACCTTCGACTTCATCGGTTTGGAGGAGTTCGCCGGCGACGATACTCGCTTGGTCTGGGTCTCTAGCCTTACGAACACCCAGGACGAGCGGCGCGAGGGGATCGCCCAGATGATCCGCGCCGGTATGGTCCACTACGTGGCCAAGACACCGCTTATCCATGAGCTCGAGATACGCCAGGAAGTGTTGCGGGCCGAACGGCGGTTCTTGGTTGTCGACCCGGCCGATGACCCGTGGAATTTCTGGGTCATGCGCCTCAGCCTGAACGGCCAGATCGGCGGCGAGGATCGGCGCTCGAACTACAACATCCGGTTCACCGGCTCCGCCAACCGTACGACCGAGGCTTGGAAGATCCGATTCAGCTCCAACCTCCGCCACGACGAGCGCAAGTTCATCCTCAACGATGGAAGCGAATCGGTCGGCACCACCCGCAGCTGGACGGTCTTGCACCAGACGGTGAAGAGCCTGGGCGATCAGTGGGGTTTGTCCGGCAAGGCGGCGGTGTGGCAGGCATCGTTCACCAACCACGAGTTCGTCGCCGTCGTCGCCCCGGGCATTGAGTACAACTTCTTCCCGTACAGCGAGTCGTCGCGAAGGGTCTTCACGATCACCTACGAGATCGGCATGGGTTACAACCGGTACGTCGAGGAGACCATCTTCTTGAAAACCGAAGAAACTCTCATCGACCATTCTCTGCTGGTGGACCTCGACGTGGTCCAGCCCTGGGGAGAGCTCGAAGGCGGCGTCAACATGCTCCAGTACCTCAACCACAAGGATCAGTGGAGCGTCAGGCTGGACGGCCGCATCGAGTTCCGGATTGTCCGCGGGCTGAGCTTCAACGTGCGCGGCAATTGGGCCGCCGTTCGCAACCAGCGTTTTTTGCCCGTGGAGGGCCAGACCGACGAGGAGATCCTGCTGCGGCAGGGGGCCCTGGCAACCGACTCGGAGTACCAGGTCAATTTCGGCATCACCTTCCAGTTCGGCTCGATCTTCAACAACGTCGTCAATCCGCGGTTCACCGACAATCGCGGGGGTTTCGGCAGCACGGGCTTCGGCGGTGGCGGTGGCGGTGGCTTCGGTGGTCGCCGCTAAGGCAGTGTCTGTCTAAGAGCGAGCCGGCGCTGGTCGATGTCTGGCGGCCGAGTATTTCGCTCTTGCCTCTTGGTGCCGGCGCGCGCACTATCTGCGCGTGGCAACCACCCGCGATGTCAGCAATGATCTTCCCGCCGTGATGGACTTCGGGAGAGTGCCGGTGAACCGGCACTTCGGATTTTCCTTGCTCACCGTGGGTCGCGGCAAGGCCGAGGTTGCCATGGGGCTCAAGCGTTCCTTTCTCCAGGAGGAAGGCATCGTTCACGGCGGCGTGCTCACGACCCTCGCCGACACGGCGGCGGTTTACACGATCTTCCCGTTTCTCGACGACGCTGAATCGATGAGCAGCATCGAGTTCAAGATGAACTTCTTGCGCTCAGTGTCGATCGACGCCGGTTCGCTGACCGCCAAGGCGAAGCTGGTTCGCCGGGGCCGCAGCGTCGCCTTGACGGAGGTCGCCGTGTTTCAGGCACGGCGGCTGGTCGCCAAGGGAATGTTTACCTACCTCATCTACCGCGATCTCGGGGACGGCTAATGACCGCTCCGTTCGATATTCTCTACGAGAATCTGCCGGCTCGGCTTCCGGTGTTTCCGTTGTCCGGGGCCTTGCTGCTGCCCCGCTGTCGTCTGCCGTTGAACATCTTCGAGCCGCGCTACCTCAAGATGACCGAAGACGCGCTCGCCGCCGATCGCCTGATCGGCATGGTGCAGCCGATCGGCGTCGAATCCGAAGACGGCGGGCCGGCGCTGTTCGGCACCGGATGCGCGGGGCGGATCTCTTCCTTCAGTGAAACCGACGATGGGCGCATCTTGATCATTCTGACCGGCGTGAGTCGGTTCGACGTGGTGGAGGAGCTGGATGTCGACACGCCCTACCGGCAGGTAATTCCGGCCTGGGAGGCCTACCGCCCGGATCTGACCGTGCCGGTGGACGGCGCCATCGATCGGCAGCGGTTGTATGCATCGCTGCGCGTGTACTTCGAGGCCCGCGACCTCGATACCGACTGGGACGTGCTGGAGGGAGCCACCGACGAGAATCTGATCAACTCGCTGGCGATGTCGTGCCCGTTCGATCCGACCGAGAAACAGGCTCTCCTCGAGGCCGACGGGCTCGATGAACGCGGTCGCTTGATGTTGTCGCTGCTCGACATGGCGGCGCTCGAGCAGGCCAACGGCGAGCTGCCGCTGCACTAGCCTGCTAGCCCCGAATATCTCAACGGGTTGCGAGGCGAGCGGGCGCCATCGCGCCCGCTCGCCTCGGCTACCGTCGGGTTCGGTGGAGGATTACCATTGAAGTTTAGACGCGCCCTTTCTCTTTCTTGTTGCTCGCACCTTCATACATGGGCCCGTGGACCATAATCGTTTCGACGTCATCGTCGTAGGTGGCGGACCTGCAGGTATCACCGCCGCAACCGCGCTCGGCAAGCAGGGTTTCTCGGTTCTCGTCTGCGAGGCGGCGGTCTATCCCGGAGCCGAGAACTGGTCGGGGGCGGTCTATTTTGCCGAGAGCCTCGAGGCCGACGAAGCGTTCGGCAAGCAGGCTATCGAGGAAGCACCCTTCGAGCGCCGTCTGATCGAGCGCGGGTTCTTCCTGTACAACGGACACTCGATGCTCGGCGGCGTGCTGCGCGACCCCGGCGTGTTTCGCTCCTGCTACACCGTTCTGCGCCCGGTGTTCGACCGCTATCTCGCCGAACTGAGCCGCGAGCACGGTGTCGTGCTGATGTGCGAGACCACGGTGCAGAGCCTGATTCGGCACGACGGTCGTGTCATCGGCGTCCACACCGAGCGCGGCCCGGCCTACGCCGACGTGGTGTTTCTTGCCGAGGGCGACGCTGCTCACCTGGTGACCCAGGAGGGCTACGAGCGTGTCGGACCCGACGCCGGCGGGAAGCCGACCGCGGAGAGCGGGCCGCATTTCTTGCAGGGCGTCAAGGAAGTCGTGTCATTGCCCGCCGAGGTCATCGAGGAACGCTTCGGGTTGCCGGAGGGCGGCGGTGGTGCCTACGAGATGCTGCTGCGCAACGGTTCGCGGCACGGGCGTACGGTTCGCCTCAACATGGGTGGCTTCATCTACACCAACCGCGACAGCCTGTCGCTCGGCTTCGTCTTGCCGGTCGACAACTTGGCGCGCAACTTCGATGGCGACCACAACCTGCTGATGGAGTGGTTCAAGGGCCTGCCCGAGGTGGCGCGCTGGATAGAGGGCGGCGAGGTTACTTCCTACGGAACCAAGATTATCCGCGGCGGCGGGCTGCGTGAGATCCCACGGCTGGTCGACGACGGTCTGGTGATCGGCGGCGCGGCGAGCGGCATCGGCCTCGACTTTCCGTACCCGAACTTCACCGGTCCGGCGACCTCGATGGGCCTTCTGTTCGCGCGCGCCGTGTCGAGCATCGCGGCCGACCACGACGGCCCCGGTAACGGCGCCGTCGCCGGCGGGATCGGCAAGAGTCCGTTTACGGCTGCGGTGCTCGAAGCGGCCTACGTGAAGCCGCTGAAGGCGACGCACTATTACCGCAACGTCGAACGTCTGGCGGACTGGCCGGACTACATCGAGCGCACCCGGTTTTTCTTCGAGCGCCAGCTCGACGTCGTCAACGGCGCCGCTTTCATCATGTCGCGCCCCAACGTGGCGGCGCCGCGGCGCTGGTGGGAAGTGGTGCGGCTGAAGCGCCGCCTGATCGGGATCAAGAGAATCGGCTCCGTGTTCCGCGACCTGCGCGCCAACTCTGAAGCACTCGGGTTGGGGCGGGCCGCCTGGGCCGGAATCGGCGTCGGCACCGTTGTTCGCTGGTTGCTCAATACGGTGACGGCGCTGCTGCCCCTGGGTAATGCGTCGATCGGTGGCGACGAGACCACCGGGATTGCGGAAGCGTCGACGGTGAGCGGCGGCAGGTTCCGCATGACGTACCGCGTCATGGCCGGCGCCGAGCCCGCCGGCCGCATGCCTTGGCTGGCGCGCTGGTACTGGAAACGGTTCGGGCCGGCGCTGGCCGGCGCCTTTGCCGATGTCTACGCCAACGACGACGAGCCGCTTGACGACAAGCTGCCGAGGGCGCTCGGCCGGCTGATCGGTCAGATCTCGATCTGGGACCCGCTAGTCGCGCTCTTCATGCTCGCGGTCGGCTCGCTGATGGCCGCAGCCCAGGCAGCCGCGGAATGGTTCCAGTACGCCGTGCTGAAGAAGGACCTGGCGGCATTCCGCGAGCAGTACGTGGCGCGGCTACTCGACGAGAACTGGTCCCGGATGCGGCTCGACGACGACGTCGTCGAGATCAAGACGCCGTACGAGCACAAGCTCGGCACGATTCGCTATCGCGCGGGCAAGCACTCACACATCAAGGTGATGTGGCCCGACGAGCTGACAGCACGCGGCGAGCTGGCGGAGTCGCCCCTGTGGAGCATCTGCCCCGCCAAGGTCTACGAGGTACAACGCCACCCGATGGGTATGCCCGGCGTGGTCGTCAATTTCGACAATTGCCTGAAATGTGAGACCTGTTGGCGCGCCACACCCGACGTGCACTGGAGTCGTGCCACCCAGCAGCGCCTCATCTACGAGACCTACACGCCGGCGCACGCCGAGCTGCGCGACTACCTCATGGCGCGGCCGCAACCGCTGCCGCGGCTGCGACAGCTTCCCTCGTACTGGGACGCTTTCTGGGGCGACGTGGTTGGTGTCGAGGACGCCGATGCCGGCGCCGTCGAGGCACTGCGGGCCGAGCTCGCCCGATTCGCGGCGACGCTCAGCGGATATTCGCGAGCCCTCGCCGATTCGCCGCTCGTTCTCGAGCAGGGTGAGCGTCGCTATCTCGACGACTTGTTGGGCGTGGCGGCGCGGCGCTTCGCGGCGGCGCACCTCATCTGGGCGTCTGACGCGCTTGCCGGCATACGCTCGGCGACGGGTGAATCGGGTGCTTCATTGTGGTCGGATGCGGCGGCCGGCGTCGAGGAAATGTCGAGGCACGCCCGGGCCAAGCGCTTTTTTTGGGCGGACGTGTTGGGCAAACAGCTACTCGACCACCACCTGGCCGGATTCGCCAACCTCTTCGCCCGCCGTGGTGAGCTCGAAAGGACGAGCGAGACCGGGAGTCAACCGACCGCGGAGCTCGGCAGCCTCTCGGCGATCGCGGCGCGCGCCTGGGCCGATGATTGGATCCAGGCGGAGAACCTGCCGGCGCAGTTCGATGCGGTGCGGACCGGCATCCGGGAATGGTGCGACGCGCACATCGACAGCGCCGTGTTGCGCTCGCTCGAGCAGCAAGAGCCCCTCAGCGTCGAGCTCAAGGCGTGGCTGGCGAACCAGCTCGCGGCGGCGGCCGAGGACGGCCGGAGGAGGGCGACGGCCTCAGGCCCGACGGCCGAATACGGACGCCGCGACGTGCTGCTGGAGGAGCTCGCCGCGGTCGACCCGTCGCTCGCGGCCCTTGCGGCGCAGCACTTGCTTGCCGTGGACCTACTGCAAGGGATCGAGACCGACGAGGACATCGCCGACAGAATTCGCGCCGGCCGCTCGCTTGCCACCGTCGTGATGCAGGGCTCGATCAGCACCCGGCCGCTCGCCACCCCTGCCGTGCAGGGCGTCGAGGGCGTCGAGGCCGAGGTCGGTCCTGGTGGCGCCGAGCTGCGCGGCGAGGCGCCGCTGGTTCTGGCGGCGCTGGCCGAATGGTTGCTGGTCGTCCGCGACAATGTCGGCTACCTGGTGCCGATTGACGATCCGCGTGTTCACCTCGACGCGGTCGGTTGCATCGGTCTCGTCGGTGCCGGCGTTCGCCGCGCCGTATTCGACGGCTGTGAGGTCCCCGCTGGTCGGATCTTCGAGATCGCGGCGTTGGCACCCGGTTCCGTGTTCACCTCGCCCGCGGTCGACGTGCCCTTCGCCGATACCCTTGTCGTTGCGGTGCTCGACCACCTTGCCATCGTGCGTGGTGCCGGCGCCTATCTCACCGGACGGGCCCGCCAGCAAGCCGCGAGTCGCGTCCAGTTTCCGGGCGCCTTTCAAGACGAGGCCGGCCGCGACACGATCGCCAAGTTCGGCGCGGTCAAGCAGATGCTCGCCGAGATGGAGTCGCAACGCATCCTCGTCGAGGCGCTCAGCCTCCTGGACCCGGGCCCGCCGGACGACGTCTGGTTGGGGGCCGCGGTTCGCAAGATTCTGGCAGCCGATGCTTTCGGGCCGCAGCCGGGGTCGTTGAGCTACAACGCCGGTCAGGTCTTCGGCGGCACCGCGTTCTCCGAGGACGACTGCCTGGCCAAGTACTATCGCGACAGCAGCCCGTTCAGGTTCCTGATCGCCCACGATGACGCCCTCCGCGCCGAGATCGGCCGCCGCCGGCTCGACGCGGTAAGCGCCGGGGACTCGTTGATTCCGGTCTCGCCGCAGGAGGCGGCGTGGCTCGACACACTGCGCGACGAGGGTCCGCTTTCCGGCATCATTCCGCGCTGGGAGGCGGCCTGCGCCGAGATCGAGGCCTGGGCGGTGGATGCCGCCTCACAGGTTGACGGCGGCTCCGAGCTCGCCCAAGTGGTGCGCTTTCACGCCGGCTCCATCGTTGCCCGTGCTCTCGGCATCAAGGCATGTATTCTCCGCGCCGCCTGGCGATTGGAGTGCGGTCTCGCCGCCATGGCGACGCTCGAGGCCACCGCCCTGATGGCCGATCGGTTCGTTGCCGATGCACCGGGGTTGGTCGGTGAAGCGGGGTTGCTCGGCGAGGTTGTCGCCGTCGGCATCGACGCCATCGCCAGAGGGGACTTCGAGCCCGCCGCCGAGATCCCCGACGCCGAGCCCTACGACGAGGTTCTATCGACCGACCACGCCGCCCAATCGGGCGAGTGGTTGTATCGGCCCTTCGACAGAGAGACCCTCCGCTATCTGCCCGAGACCCTTTGGAACGACCCGGAGCTGCGCCCGTTTCGCGAGCAGGTCGAAGCCGAGCACCGCAAACGCTACGTCGAGACCCGCTTCGATGGGCTGACCTACAATCGGCACCTGGAAAAGCTCCACATCGTTCCCGACGACGACCTCCGCTACCTCGTCGACCGTGGCTTCATGCGCATGCCGATTCCGTCCGAATACGGCGGCGAGGGCGCTCTCAAGGCGAAGTACTACATCGTCTGTGAGATGAGCGGCCGCTACGGCGACGCGGCGTTGTCGCTCGCGATCATGGCGAACACGAGCATCGGCACGACCCCGGTGCTTCTCGGCATGAAGCAGGATTTGCCACGCGCCCGGGTCGAGCTCGAAAAGGTCAAAGAAGACCCGGCGTTGCTGGGCGAGATCAGCGACGGGCTCGACGCCCTGATCGCCGGCTTGGAGCGCCCCGACCTCGAACGTCTGCAGCGCGACTACCTGCAGCTCACCGACCTGGTCAAGGCACGGATCGTCAAATCGAGCGTCTTGAAGTACATCGGCGGCGGCTTTCTGCGCGCCTATTTTGCCGCCGGCAACGCCGGGAAGCAGCGCGATCTCGTGCGCTTCGAAAAAGAACTGCGTAGCGCCCGCAGCCTGATCGGCGAGATGCTCGGTGCGGTAGAGGACCGGCTTGTCGAGTACCCGCGGCGCGAACGTGCCCACGAGTTGTTCCTGAAGATGATCTCGGCCGGTTATATCTCGGCGTTCGCACTCACCGAGCCGACTGCCGGATCCGACTCGGGCGGCGTCAAGACCAGCGCACGGCTCGCCCGCCGGCGGGTGCGCGAGGACGATGACGGTGTCCTGTACTTCTTCCTCGACGAAGAGGGCGAGAGCGAGCGCCGCAATCTGCTCGATGCCGATCGCGTCGAGTTCGATTTCGACGGCCACCGCATGTTGTACCGATGGTCGGAGGAAGCCGCGCCAAGCGAGATCCGACACGACGCCTACGACTACGAAAAGGATCTTCCCGGCCACTGGCGCACCTACGAGCACGCCGGGCGCGAGGTCGCCTTCACCGACATCGCTCAGATCCGCGCCGATGCCGACGGCAAGCGCTGGTACGAGTTCTGGGAGCTCAACGGCGCCAAGATGTGGATCACCAACGGCCGCTTCGCGCATTGCTTCGCGCTCTACGCCAACACCGAGCCCGAGGGGGTGACCGGGTTCATGGTTGATCGCCATGCCGAGGGCCTGGTGGTCGGTTCCGACGAAGAGAAGCTCGGCCAGCGCGGTTCGCCGACCAACGAGCTTTCGTTGACCGCCGTTCGCGTGCCGCGCGAGTGCATCATCGGTTTCCGCGGCCGCGGCCAAGTCAACGCTCTGGAGACGCTCAACACCGGGCGTGCCGGCTTGGCGGTCACGACGCGGGCGACCATCCAGGAAATGATGGAGGACGCCGCCGACTATCTCGGCGGTGGCTCAGAGATCGACAAGTCGCGCGGCGGCATCTACCCGGCGCAGCAGACGCCGGTGACTCCGCTGCAGCGCTACTGGATGGGTCGTCTGATGGAGGAGCTCGTCACCACCGCTGCGGTGGCCAACGAGCTCATCGGATTGTTCGACCATCCGCTGACCAAAGACGTGCGGATGGAGTCGGCGATCGGCAAGTACTACGGCAGCGAGGCCGAGCACGAGGGCATCGATTGGATGGAGCGGTTGCGTGGACTCGACGGTTTGACCCACCGGCACCGGATCGAGAAGACGCGCCGCGATGCCCGTGTCCTGAACATCTACGAGGGCACCAACGAGGTTCAGCGCTACCTGTTGTTGCGCGACCTGGCGCAGCGGGTGCTACCGGCTTGGAAAGCCGCCGGCGACGACCCGCTGGTCTCTGACGATCTCGGCGGCGCCTATCCCGAGCTCAGGCAACAAATCGAGGACGCCAAGCGGTCCCTGATGTCGCGTCTCGACGAGGCCGTCGATGCGCTCGGCAACGTCATCTGGGAAAACGTCAACTTGCAACCGTGTTTCTTCCGCCTGGCCGAGATCGCCGGGCTGATCAAGGTGATGGACGCGGTTCTGTATCGCCTCGAATGGCTCGCATCCCACGACGTACCCGACGAGTATGGGGACCGGCTGGCGAAGGCATCGCTCCTGGTGCTGGCGCGTTGCGCGCTTCGCATCGAAACGCTCGACCGCCGCTTCACCGTGTCCTACGCCTACTTGCAGGACGACCGCTATCCCCCCGAGGTGCAGCTCGGCTTCCTGTCGCTCGATCCGAACGGCGCCGAGGCCGAGAGCTGGGGTGTGCTCCCGGTTTCGTTGCGACCCACGGCGCCCCGTGCAACGTTGTCGCGGAGCGTACGTATTATCGTTCTGGCCAAGCCCGTTCCGGTGGTTGCGCCCCGACCGAGATTCGGGCCCGACACCCTCGAGGAGTCGCTCTATACGATCGACGCCGTCGATCGGCTCTCCCTGCAGATGGCGCTGGAGCTGAAACGTCGCGATCCGGCGAGGGTGACCGTCGAAGTGATCTCGCTCGCCGGGGCCGCGGGTGCCGAGGCCCTGCGGCTGGCACTCGCGCTCGGCGTCGACGAGGCCACCCTGCTGGAAACGCCGGGTGACGTGGCGTTGCACGACCCGACCGCGGTTGCCCGTCTGGTCGCCCGGGCAATGAGCGCCAACCCGGCCGACATCGTCTTTGCCGGCGCCGGCGCATCCGACACCGGGCAAGGAATCGTCGCGCCGATGCTCGCCGGCATTCTCGGGCGTGACCATGTCGACGGTGTCCTGGCGGTGGATTGGGGTGAGGGTGCCGATCCGAGCCTCCGTCTGACGGCAAGCGGGTGGCAGGGGCACGAGCTCGATGTGGCGCTGCCGTGCGTGGTCGCGGTGGAGCCGACAGCCGAACACGTCGAGCTCGAGTATCGCCTGGGCGACGCCATCGCCGCCTCATCGGCGGAAATCTCACGTGTCGAAGTCGACGACGCCGAACCGATGCTCGTCCGCCACCGCGCGCGGCCGGCCAGGGGTGGGCGCGATGCCGGTCGCATCGCCACAACTCCGGAGGCGGCGGCGGAGGTGCTGCTCGACATCGCGGGGTTGAGCACCTCGGCGGGTACGTCGGAGGTAACCCCCTTCCACGGAGACCCGCGCGGCTTCGGCCAGCAGCCCGACGATGCCGCCGACGCTTGTCTGTTTGTTTGTGAGCCCGCCGTTGGGGACGAAATCTCTGCGGCCAGCTCCGCGGCGCTCGGGTCCGCGGCTCGGTTCGCGGCGGGTACCGACCTGGCGCTCGACATCGTGCTGCCGTTGACCGGCCGGCAGCACACCGCCGGGGCGGTGGGCCAGGTCATCAGCGAGGTGAGTCCGCGCCGCGTCTACGTGATCGAGCATCCCCGCCTCGCCGAGTTCGGGTGGCGCGGTCATCTGGAGTGGTTGCACGAGTTCTGGGGCATGTACCGTGGCGAGCCCCAGTGGTTGCTCGGCCCCGAGGCGATGAACACACTGTTCGCGCGTTTCGCCGGGCAAGGCCCGCCCGGGGTGAGTCGTTGCTGGCCCTGGTTTAACGTCCAGACCGTCCGCAACGGCTCGGGTCCGTTGCGCCTCGGCAGCGACATCTACGACGGGGCCGGGCAAGCGACGGCCGTTCCGCCGCGCCGAGGTGGCCTGCGCATCGCGACGTTTGCGCCGGCGGCGGAAATCGAACTGCCCGACAAGGGTGTAAGGAACGACATCGAAACCGAAGTGTTTCGCTACCAGCCCGCCGTCGACTACGACCCGGCGGCCGACCCGATCGCGGCGCTGGTGAATCGACTAGGTGGCGGCGAGCTCACCCTGCGCGACGCCGAGTACATCGTCGATTTTGGCTACGGAGCCGGCGGTCGCGAGGGTCTGGATTCATTGGCCGAGCCGCTCTTGGCCTTGCTTGCCGACGAGCTCGGGCTGTCGGAGTCACTGATCGGCGGCACGCGCAAGGTTACGCAGGATCTCGAAGTGTTGCCGATGAACCGCCAGATCGGCCAAACCGGCGTTCGGGTGGGCCCCAAGGTGCTCATGGCGCTGGCCGTCTCCGGCGCCCCGCAGCACGTCGATTGGATCGACGACAACGCCGTGATCCTGTCGTTCAACATCGATCCGGAGGCCCCGCTGATGAAGCTCAACGAGCAGCAGGCCAGGCCGGTGGTTCACCCGATCGTCGGCGACGTCCATGACACGGTGCCGCGGTTCATGGCGGCGCTGCGCAAGAAGATCGGCGGCGAAGGGTAGGCTGGCCCGCATATGTCAACGCCCTCGCGACGAAGGGCGTTGAGACATGCAGGCTGAGGATCGTCGGCAGCGTCGAAGCGGGGGCCGATTGCGGCGAGCGTCAACGCTCCTTGGCAACCACCCACAGGGAACCGTGGCGACCGGTGTCGAAGCCGACGTTGTTGGCGTCGAGCTCGTCGACCGTTAGCTGGTACGTGGTTTCGTCGCCATAGGCGAGAAGGAGCCGCCCGCAGTCATCGCAGGTGGCGACGTCGCGATGTTTCTCGAGGCTCTTGCCCGCCTCTATGGAACAGCAGTCTCTCAGCGACATGGAGGCATTGTAGTGTGCTGTCTTCAACCTGGCAGCGACCGCGATAGCCGGCGCTCGGACGGATGGCTCGCCGACGGGACGCTCTGCACCGGCTCGGTCGGGGCGGCTTGTCGCCGCGGCGCTCTGGACGGGAAGCTCGCCGCTTGGCAATCTGATGGTAGACACGTTTCCCCAGCATCTTGCTAGCCCAGCCGTGACCCGTTGAGATATTCGGGCTGGATGAAAGGGTTCGTCATGGAACGCACTCCCGGTAAGGCAGTAATCCTGTTCTCGTTGCTCGCCGTGGCCACGGTCGGAGCGGCGTCGATAGACTGGCCCACCAGCGCGTCGCCGGGCGAGAAGGTCGTCGCCGCCACTTTTCTCGGCTTCGAGCGCGGCGAAGAGCGTCGCTACGTGATTGCTCCTGACGGCGCCATGCGCGACGGCGAATGGGCCACCTGGAGCACGCGTCTCGATCGCGTCGAAACGGTCGACGGCAGGTCGATCGGTGTTTTCGAGCTCACCCACGCGGAGAGCCGGCAGGGCCTGAATTTCGGCGGCACGATGCAGGTGGTATGGAACTATCGCGGTGAAGCGCGCATCAACGAGTTCGGCTTTCCGGAGGAAGTGCGCTTCTCGATGTACGAGGAGCACGTCGGTGAATCTCCATGGCGCGGCGTGCTGATGTCGGCGGCCTACGTACTCGACGGTGACGAGTACATCAAGACGGTCCGGGTTCCCGATCAGGAGTGGCGGTTCACCTTCGGGATCGCCACCCACAACGATCTCGACCTCGATGTCCCGACCGGGATGTTCCTTTTCCGGCCGCAGGCGTCGGGGACGGACTTCTTCATGAATCCGGCGTTGCTGGGATTTGCCATCCCCGATCTCGTGCCCGACACCTGGAAGCAGCGGGTGCTTTTCTTCGGGCCCACGTACCCGGTTCGTTTCCCCGGTGCCGGCTACGCGAGACGCGAACGCGACCGACTCGCCGCCATCCGACGTTACTACGCCAAGCGGACGCTGGAGGCGAAGGAGTGGTCCGAACTGGAAATCGGTGGCCGCATGCTCAACGTTCGCAAGATCGACGTCACGGGTACGGCGCGCGCCGGCTTCATCGATGAATTCGGGCGCATCGTGCGCATGGATCTCGATCCCGACTCGATCACTCGCAAGGATCGGTACATCCGCCTACTCTTTCCTTCGGAATACTGATTCCGTCACCGCAAGGTGCTGAAGGGTACGTGAGCCTCGGGGACTCTTCGCCTGTCTAGATCGGGCGCGACGGGGAAGGACGCGATGTTCAGCAACCGCAACAACGAGAGCCAGGGGCTGCTAGCGGTTCTCTTATTGGGTGTGCTGCTGATTCTCGATATCGGCTCCACCTCCGGCCAGGCGTTGGCCGCCGACCAGTCGGCCGTTGACTTTGGTGACCGGTCGGCCGTTGAATCCGCCGCCCCCAACCAGCTTCGCGCCGCCTTCGGCTACGAGGTTGGTGAAGAACGACGTTACGTGATGGGGCCGGCGCGCTCGTTGCGGCCCGGCGAGAGCGCTTGGTGGTCGATCGTGCTCACCGATATCCAGGGCGAGGGTGACGACACCCGCATCATCTTCGACCTCGAGCACGAGCGCAGCGAGGTGATCCGCGACCTGTTCGGGGGTGTCAACGGGCGCATGCAGGTCGTCAATGTCGACGTCCGGCTAACGGTCAACCGCTTCGGTTTCCCGCTCCGCCTGGTGATCAGCGAGCAACACGATGTGCACGGAGAGATGGGGTCGCAAAGCGACGTCCGCACGACTTTGTACACGTTCGATGGCGAGCGGTTCGTCAAGCAGGTACGCATCAACGGGCGCGAGTGGAAGTTCAACATCGCGATCGCCAGCCACGACGACCTGGATTTGGGGGGTCCGGTGGGCCTGTACGCCTACTTGCCGACAGAGCTGCGCTGCTTGGGGGCCCGCGGCGTGCCCGGCAGACCGGCACGCTGCTCCGGCGGTGATCCGGCGTTCGCCAACCCCGGACTGTTGAGCCTCGCCCTTCCCGTGATGTGGGAGGAGCAGGTCAACGAGAAGCGGTTCCTGTTCTTCATGCCGGCCGGCGTGGGGACGGTTCCGGGCGGTCTGATGGACATGAATCGGTTCATGGCGCGAGAGCGTGACCAGTTGCGCAACATCACTCGCTACTACGACAAGACCAACCTCGAGATCCAAGAGTACGTCCAGCATGTCGAGATCGGGCCGCGTTTCGTCGATGCCTGGTTGCTCGACGGCAGCGGCGAGATGGGGAAGTTCTACGCCGAGCCCGACGGTAGGGTGCTCAAGGTCTTTGTGGGCCCACACCCGGTGACCTACGGGGAGCGCTGGATCCGCCTCCTGTTTCCTTCCGAGTATTGACGTTGCTCGACGAGTTGACGCTCGGCGTTCGCGCTGGTCGCCTCGGCAACAAGTCGTTCGACCTCGAGTACCTGTTGGTTCGCGACGCCGACGAAACGGTTGTTGCGCGCGGCCTGTCGGTGCAGGTGATGTTCGATTACGAATCGAAGCGAGCGCAGCCGCTCGACGACGAGACTCGGCGGATGATCGGCGAATTCGAAGGCGCTCGGGCGCCGGGTTAAGATCCAACCAACGCGTCCCCCGCTCGTTTTCTATCGCCAACCGACTCGATCTTGTCAAAGAGCTCCGCAACGTGGGTGTTGTGCGCCGTCGCGCTCGCCGCGCTGGCGAACGGCTGTGCCCCGGCCGCGTCGCAGCCTTCGATTGTCATTGTGGTGATTGATACGCTGCGCCCCGACCACCTCGGGTTGTACGGCTACGAGGAGCGGCCGACGTCTCCTTACCTCGATGAGCGCGCCGCGTCAGCCGCCGTGTTCGAACGCGCCTACACGACGTCGTCCTGGACCCTGCCCGCCTTCGGGTCGCTGTTTACCGGCCAGCTACCGACCCGGCATTCCGCCGGCGTGATCATCAGCAGCCTTTCGGAGGCGCGCGAGACAGGAACGATCGGCGACCTTGTCAGCAAGAGCGGCACGAGCTTCTTGCGAATCGGCGCGTCGCTCCCGACCCTTGCCGGCGTGTTGGAGGATGCCGGTTACCACACCGGGGCAATCGTCAACAACGCGTTTCTCTCACCGGAGTTCGGGCTGGACCGCGGGTTCCAGACCTACGACTACTACGCCCCCGAGCCTGACCGTCGCGCCACCGAGGTGACCGACTTGGCGCTCGCCTGGCTCGAGGCGCATGACGCCCGAGACGGCGCGCCGTTTCTGTTGGTCGTCCACTACTTCGACCCGCACATGCCGTACGAGGCGCCAGCTCCGTTCCTCGGGCGCTTCGCCGCGCAGTACGCCGACGA
>SMVB01381258.1_pt1 | contig 17920 bp, 9 predicted proteins | sample 2456461 | NCBI WGS metagenome assembly SMVB01 (sample SAMN11095934, study PRJNA526329) | marine sediment metagenome | biome: Marine sediment; feature: Surficial sediment; material: Deep marine sediment; isolation source: Hadal surficial sediment | place: Pacific Ocean | collected 2014-05 | depth 0-1...
ATCTTCGATTGAAACACAACCGGTCGAGATACCGGGGGTCACTGACCCCCGAAACACCCTGAAACAGGGGTAATTGCCGGTAATTCGCAAGAGCGGCAAAGCGGTTTCGCTCTACAATAGCAGTATATACAGCGTTTAGCGACGGTCTTAGCGTTTATTATGATTCCGCTGCTCTAACCAGCTGAGCTACACCGCCCTGCGAGGGGCGGGGACTCTAAGTCGCCACGGAGGTGGGGTCAAGTGCCCGTGGAGCCTCCCGGAGCCGCCCGAGGGCCTTCCAGAGGGGCCGGGCAGCCCTCGGGACCCGGCAAATATTTCTGGAGAAAGAGCGAGAAGGGCGCGGCATGTTCGCGTTTCTGCAGTGGAAAGGTAGGTCCATCAAGGCACTAGCACATTGCCTCGGACCCTCCTCTGCCCATCCTGACAGCGACTTGTCGCGAACCGAGCTCGGGCCACCTCGCTCGGTGTCAGGGGGGAACCGAAACGAGAGAGTCCCGGGCGCGTCAGCTTCGGCTGGCGCGTCCGGTTCTTGTCTGGGGGGCTCAGCTCCCGGCCCACTCAGCCCGGATCTCCGCCGCGGGGCGCTCGGTCCGCTCGCCGCGCACGGAGTAGTAGCCGACCTCGCGGAGCGTCGAGGCCCCCGTCTCGGGGTCGAAGACCCGGCACTGGTCGATGGCTCGCGCGTAGAGGTGCAGCGAAACCCCGCGGGTCCGGGGCGCGGGCCGGATCGAGTGCAGGGCGATCTCATCCTCGATGAAAGCCACCCGGCCCTGCTCGAACCGGCGCACCTCCCCCGCCACGAGCGGCGCCTGGACCCCCGGGACGGGCTCCCGGTAGTGCCGCTCCTCCATCTTTCCCTCGAGCACGGCCATCCAGCAGCGCTGACCGTCGTGGCAGTGGATCGGGCTCTCGTGACCCTCCTGCCAGGCGAGGAGGAGCAGCTCGAATTCGTCGCATCGGTGCGCGAGGTTGCGCGTGTATCCGGCGTCGTCGAAGAACACGTAGTCGCGCCAATCCTCCTCGCGCTCCGCGTAGCGGGTGAGCAGCGCGGCGACGCCGGGACCCCGCGCATCGCGGCGGAGCTCCGCGCGGAGCTCGCGGCAGAGGGAGTTCAGGGCGGTCTGGCTCAAGGGCAGTCTCCTCGGCGGTCGTGATGCCCGTCGACGTGTTCGATGCCCCCGCGGGCGATCGCGTACAGCACACAGGCCGGATTGGAGGGCCCGACCGGGCGCTCGGGGTCCCCCACCGCGACGGGTGCGTGGGTGCTCCCAGCCTCATAGCGTACGTAGTTTCCAGGGCCGTGGATGCCGCGCTCGTCCACATACCCGCCCTGGAGCACGAGGACTTCCTCGACGTCGATGTGGCGATGGGCCGGGTAGCCGCACCCGGGCTCCATCCGGATGAGCACGGCGGACTCCCGGGCCGTCCCTCGCCCCTCGGGCGGCGCGCCGCCGAGGAGTAGCCACTGGACCCCCGGCACGCTCGTTTCCCGCCAGGGCACGGCGCTCGCGTCGAGCTGGATCTCGAGTCCGGGGATCCTCATGGGGGGCAAGTCTAACGCCGATGCGGTCGGAGCCGTCCACGGCCCCCCATGCCCGCGCCCACGCCCGATCCGGTTCCGAATCTTCGGGCAGGCGAGGGGGGGTGGAGCGCGGAGACGGATGGGGACGGGAGACGGAGCGGAACCGGCTCGGGCGCGGGCGCGACGAAAGTGCGCGATCAGGGCCCGGACCGATCGTGCCGATAGAAGCTCCGGAGTGAACGACGAACCATGCCCCCTGACGCCGAGCTGGATCCGACCCTGGCGAGCCTGATCGAGACGCTCGTCGAAGCGGCGGATGCCAACCTGCGCGACCGGATACTCGTGCAGGCCGCCATGCGCCCGGGCATCGCGCACGCGGCGGCGCTCTTCCGCGTCACCGCGGGGAACGAGATCTCCGATCCGACCTGGCACCTCGTCGTGTACCGCGGCGAGCGCGAGCTCCTGCCGTCCGAGCAGGAGGTGCGCGCGGTCTCGAATGGCGAGCTGCCCGTCGCATTCGAGCCGGGCGGCCTCGTGCTCTTCGGAGGCGAGGGATCGTCACGGCGGGCGCTCGCGCTCGGTGGCGTCCTGGATGCCGACGAGAAGGCGGACCTGTTCGAGAGCATGCTCGTGATGCTCGGCGTCCTGGAGGAAAGCGAGTCGACGCTCGCGCCGCTGCCACGGGCACCCGTCCTGCTCGACCGCGTCTTGCCGCCGTTCCCTGCCCCCCGTGGGCGGAAGACCACCTCGCACGGGCGCGTCGAGCACGACCTCCGCAACCTCCTCTCGTGCATCAGGACCACGCAGGAGCTCCTGGCGCAATTCGGTGACGGTCTCACCGAGGACGAGTACCAGGGATTCTCCGAGGCGCTGGAGCGCGAATGTCTCCACGCCGGGGACTTGATCATCGGGGCTCTCGATCGGGAGGCACCGGAAGCGCGCGGGGCCGAACCCTGCCGCGCGCCAGACAGCCGGATCGTCCGCGATGCGGCGGTCGCGGAGCGGGCGGCTCTACGCCGCGGGAAGATCGAGCTGCAGCTCGATATCGACGCGGCCGTCGAGGGGCTCGCGAGTGCGCTCTCGGAGCTGGACCTCGCGCGCGTCGTCCACGACCTCGTCGCCGATGCGCGTCAGGCGTTCGCCGGTTGCGAGGGACCGCGGATCCTGCGCGTACTCCTCGCCCCGGAACGCAGAACCTCCCGCGCGGGCATCGCGCTCGTCGTCGAGTCCAACGGCTCGCTCGGCCCCGAGCCGCCCAGTGGGGCGGGTCTTCGCGCCGGGCCAGGGTCCGGACACGGTTTCGCCATCGTCCGCAGACTCGTCGAGGAAGTGTCTGGGGAGGTCCAGGTGGGGTCCGGGAGCCAGGGCGGCGCCCTGTTCCGGGTCTGGATCCCGTTGGCCCGGAAGTCGGCGTAGCCCGATACCGTTCACTCCGGCCCCGCCATGACCAGGGGCGGGAATCGGCGGATTTCCGGCCGAAGGGGGGTAGCCCAGAACGGGGAGTCGTTTAAACTGCAAGTCGAGCGGCCCCCAAGGTCGTTCGAGCATGTGAGTTCCATCGAGAGGTGCCGCACTTTGCGAGCGGTACGGCGCCCGGGAAGCTCGGTGGAGACTCCTCTCTCCCTCGGGCCGGTGGTGCCTCGGCACCATCGGCCCCCTCCATGACAGCGAGAGTGCGCCCGCGCTCGCTACTTGAACGAGACGCTGAAGGGCTTCGTCGACTCGGAGGAGAGGCTTGTCGCGAGCGGCGCTCCACCGCCGATCACCGTCCAGAGCGACCCGTCGTACGTCGCGACATAGAGCTCGCCCCCGGCGGCCTGGATCACGGCCATCAGGGCGTCCCGGCCGGGGATGCGCGCGAGCTCGACGGACTCGAGGAAGCTCATCCCGGGCACGATGACGTCCGGCTGGATCGCCCAGCCGCCGCCGGCGGTCCAGCTCGCCCAGTCGATCGTCCCCTGCTGGTCGTCGGAGTAGACGCATACGGCCTGGCCGGTCGTGCCGATCCAGCCGACGGCGCCCTGGAACTCGCCGAGCGCGAGGCTGTTCACGTTCCAGATCTGCGGATCGTACTGCCCGGCATCCACCCACGCGCTGCCGTCCCACGTCGCGAGTCCCAGCGACTCGACGCCGCCGAGGTCGAAGAAGCCGCCGGCGATCCGGTCGCTGCCGGGCTCCGCGGCGAGGTCGATGAAGTGCGCCGAGTCCGGCGGGGCCCCGGACACGTGCGCGGCCGCGGACCACGGCCCGCCCACGGGCTTCGTCGCGTACCAGTACCCGTCCGTCGTCTGGCGCCCCCACGCGGCGACGAGTTGCCCCGAGAGCGACTCGAACGCGCCGTCGAAGACGCGGTTGTGGACCTGGTTCGAGGTCACGTTCCGTTTCAGGTCGAGCTCGAGGGTCGCGGCCGTGGATGTGTCCCAATCGTTCCCGTTCCACACGATCGTCCCAAGGTCGCTGGCGGTGTCGCTGTACAAGAGCGCGATCTCGTCCGTGCCCAGTCGCGGGACGAGCTCGACCCAGCGCACTCCGCCCGCGGTCAAGTCCGGGAAGGGACCCGCGCCGTCGTTCACGGGCAGCGCGCGCTCCAAGCTCCACGCCCCACCGACTCGCACCCGGTACTTGGGCACCGCCGTGTCGTCGGAGTAGACCACGAGCACCCGGCCCGACGCCGTGAACTCGACGTCGAACAGGCGCTTGTCGCTGTCGGGCGCCGGGATCCCCGTGGACACCCAGCCGGTCGACCAGGTCGCGCCGTCCCAGTCGAGGACCGAGAGCACGCCCGAGTCCGAGAGCTCGACCGTGACTTCCTCGGCGTTCGCGAGGGGGGAGACCCGGTGCTCGGCCCAGCGCACCGTGGCCTCGGCCGGCGGCGCCTTCGTGCCGGACGAGAGCACGCCGGCGGAGTCGTCCCAACCGCGCGTGACGACCTGGCTGTCCACGCCTACGCCGTAGACGAGGCGTCCGTCGCCGAGCTCGAGCACGGCGAGGTCGCCCGTGAGCGCGGGGAAGTGGAAGCCGAGGTTCACCGTCGGCCCATCGGGCGCGCTGCCATCGAGGACGCCGTCCACCCGCGACGTGTGCACCCGTAGAGTCGTCCCGTCCGTGAGCACGACCGATGCGGCGGTCAGGAAGCCCGCGTCGAAAGCCGGGCTCGCGAGCTCGAGCTGGAAGCCGTCGTCGTCGCCGCCCACGCCGCCGAGGTTCGCGTCCGGTCCGAGCGGGTCGACGAACTGCGGGTCGAGGCTGAAGTCCCCCACCCCGGGCGCGAGCCCGTTCCAGTCTTGACCGACGTGGCCCCAGGCGATGTTGTGGTGGCTCGTGGCCGTCGCGGGAGCGAGCACGTGGATCCCGTCGCTCACGCCGAAGGAGAGGATGTTCGAGTGGAGCTCGACGCTCGTCTCCAGGCCGATGACGTGGACCCCGTCACCGAAGTTCGAGTAGATCGTGTTGTCCGACACCAGGACGTTCCGCGACCCGCTCGTCACGCGCATCCCGTGCCCGGCGTTGGCATAGATCATGTTCTGGCGCACGTCGACGCCGTTTGAACTGCGGATGCGCAGCCCGTCGCCGCCGACCGCACCCACGTTCTTGGAGATCCTGTTGTTCTCGATCACGAGCTCGTCCGCACCGAGCACGTCGATCCCGCGGCCGTTCCCGTAGACCTCGTTGTTGCGCAAGAGGACGCCCGTCGTGGGGTTGCAGGCGAGGTCGATGCCCCCTCCGGGTGCGAACCCGGGGAAGGCTCCGATGATCGTGAAGCCGTCGATCACGACGTGGCTCGCGCCCGCGACCTGGAGCGTGAACAGTCCGCCGGATCCGTCGAGGATCACCTTGCCCGCATCGCCCGTGTGTCCGCCGCCTCTGTCGGCAGCGAACACGATCGGTGCGCTCGGCGTCCCGGGCCGGTCGAGGACGACGTTCTCGACGTACGTGCCGCCGCCGACCCATACCGTGTCGCCGGGTACGACCATGCTCGCCGCGTGTCCGAGGCTCGCCCAGGCCGCCCGCGGGCTCGTGCCCGAGCTCGCGTCCGAGCCCGTCGTCCGCACGAAGTACGCGCCGGAGGTCGGCCACACGAACACGGCCTCCGCGGTCTGGGTGATCTGGACCTGGGAGGCCCCGGGGTTCACGCGCGCGGAGAACGACTTGGGCTCCGCGGCCGCCGAAGCGAGCGTCGCGGTCGTCGCGCCGTTCGCATCGGTCGCGGACGCCGGCTGAGTGAGGGCATTGGCCACGCCCGTCGCGGCCACGGCGACGGTCTGCCCGGAGACCGGGTTGCCGAACGCGTCGCGCACCGTGATCGTGACCGTGACGAGGTCCACGCCGTCGGCCACGGTGCCGAAGGTCGCGTCCACGACGAGGCCCGACAGCGAGGCATCGATCGTCCCCGCGTCGGGCACGAACTCGACGGTGGGCTGCGCGCCGAGCACGGTCGGATCCCCGAGCGGTTCGACCGTGACCGTGATCGTCTTCAGCTCGGCGCTCGTGGACGCGATCGAGGCTGTCGTCGCGCCGCTCGCATCGGTGGCTTCCGCGGGCTGGGTGATGATGTTCCCCGCGCCGTCCGACGCGATCTCGACCGTCTGTCCGGGGACGGGATTCCCGTTCGCGTCGCGGACGATCACCGTGACGGTCGACGACTCCACGCCGTCGGCGAGCACACCGAGATCGGGCACGGCCACGGCGGAGGAGAGCGATGCGCTGACGTTCGAGGCGTCCGCGACGAAGAGCACCGTGGGCTGGTCGAGGAGCAGGAGCGCGAGCCCTGGAGGGTCGACGGTGGCGGTGAGGGTCTTCAGCTCCGCCGTGGTCGCGGCGATCGTCGCCGTGGCCGTGCCGAGTGCGTCGGTCGGCCCTCCGGGTTGGCTGAGCGTGTCGCCGGAGCCGTCCGAGGCGACCGCCACCTCCACGTCCGGCACGACGTTGCCGTTCACATCGCGCACGGTGATCGTGATCGTCGCAACGGCAGCCCCGTCCGCGACGATCCCGGTCCCGGGGTCCGCGGAGACCGAGGAGAGCGATGCGCTCGGGTTCGCCGCGTCGCCGATGAAGGCCACCAGTGGGTGCTCGTCGAGCACGACCGGCACGCCGGCCGGGTCGACGGTGACCGTGATCGTCTTCAGCTCGGCGCTCGTGGACGCGATCGTGGCGGTCACGACGCCCGCGGCGTCCGTCGGACCCGCCGGCTGGGTGATCGAGTTGTCACTCCCGTCCGAGGCGAGCGCCACGGTCTTGCCCGCGATCGGGTTCTGGTTGGCGTCGACGACCGTCACGGTGATCGTCGCGACGGCCAGGCCGTCCGCTACGACGTCCGACGCCGGGAGCGCGCTGGCCGAGGACGAGGCGGCACTGACGTTGTCCGAATCGGCGACGAAGGTGACGGTGGGCTGGTCGTCGAGCTCGACCGCGGTGGCGTTCGGATTGACGGTGACGGTCAGCGTCACGAGCCCGGCCTGGGTCGAGGCGAGGGTGCCCGTCGCCTGGCCGGAACCGTCCGTCAGTCCGACGGGCTGCGTGAGGACGTCGCCGGTGCCGTCCGAGGCGAGCTCGACGACCTGGCCGGGAGCGGGACTGCCGCCGGCGTCCAAGACGGTGACCGTGATCGTCGCGAGCTCGATGCCGTCGGCGACGACGTCCGAGACCGGAACGGCGACGGCGCTCGACAGCGAGGCGCTGATGTCGGGCACGAAATCGACGGTCGGGATGTCGTCGAGCACGACCGGACTGCCGAGCGGGTCGACGGTGACGGTGAGCGTCTTCAGCTCCGCCGTCGTCGACGACAGGGTCGCGAGCGCGATGCCGTCGGCGCCCGTCGGTCCGGGGGGCTGACCGATGGTGTCATTCGATCCGTTCGAGGCGAGCTCGACCGTCCGGCCGGGTACGGGGTTGCCGTGCGCGTCACGGACCGTGATGGTGATCGTCGATTCCTGGACGCCGTCCGCCACCACGCCGATCGCCGGATCGGCGCCGGCCGATGAGAGCGAAGCGCTGACGCTGTCCACGTCGGCGATGAACTCGACCGTCGGTTGCGCGTCGAGAGCGACGGGACTCCCGGCCGGATTCACGGTCGCGGAGATCGCTTCGAGCCCCGCCACCGTCGACGCGACCGTGGCCGTCGCGACGCCGTTCGCGTCCGTGGGCGAGAGCGGTTGCCCGACGACCCCAGCACCGCCGGCGCTCACTTCCACCATCTGCCCCTGCAGCGGACTGCCGAGCGCGTCGCGCACCGTCACGGTGATCGTCGCCGATTCGATCCCGTCCGCGACCACGCCCGTTGCGGGATTCGCGGTCACCGTCGAGAGCGACGGGCTGATGTCGAACACGAAGTCGACGGTCGGTTGCGCGTCGAGCACGACGGGGACTCCGCCCGGATCGACCGTCACCGTGAGCGTCTTCAGCTCCACCATCGTGGAGGCGATGGTCGCGACCGCCTGGCCCGCGGAATCCGTGGGTCCGGGCGCTTGGACGATCGAGTTGCCGGAGCCCGTCGCGGCGATCGCCACCACCTTGCCGGCGATGGGATTGCCGTTCGCGTCCGCCACGGTGACCGTGATCGTGGAGAGCTCGACGCCACCCGCGAGCACGCCGAGCGCCGGGCTCGCGAGCGCCGTGGAGAGCGACGCGCTCACGGTGTCCGGGTCGGCGTCGAACGTCACCTCGGGGTGGGCGAGGAGCTCGACGGCGGCACCCCCCGGATCGACCGTTACGGTGAGGGTCTTCGACTCCGCGATCGTGGAGGCGAGGGTGGCCGTCGTCCGGCCCAGCGCATCCGTCGGCCCCGAGGGTTGGACGAGCACGTTCCCAGCCCCGCTCGCGGCGAGCTCGACGGTCTGGCCCGCCAGCGGGGAGCCGAGAAAGTCGCGGACCGTGATCGTCACGGTCGAGGCCGCGAGGCCGTCCGCGACGAGTCCCGCGGAGGGCACCGCGTCGGCCGCGGAGAGCACGGCGCTGATCACGGATGCGAAGTCCACCGTGGGGTGCGCATCGAGCACCACCGCCGCGCCGAGCGGATCGACGGTGACCGTGAGCGTCTTCAGCACGCCGAAGATCGTCGCGATCGTCGCCGTCGCCATGCCGGCCGCGTCGGTCGGCGCCAGGGGCCCGACGATCGTGTTGCCGGTGCCGTCGGACGTCACCTCGACGTCCACGCCCGCGACCGGGTTACCGTTCGCGTCCACGACGGTCACGGTGACGGTCGAAGTGGCCACGGAGTTCGCCGGCACGCCGGCCGCGGGGTCGGCGGTGGCGGTGGAGAGGGAGGGGCTGACGTTGCCGGCGTCCGCCACGAACTCGATCGTCGGTCGAGCGTCGAGCACCACGGCCGCGCCGCCGGGATCGACGGTCACCGTGATCGTCTTCGTCCCCGACTTCGTGGACGCCACGGTAGCCGTGACCTCGCCCCCACCGTCGGTGGGGCCCGCGGGTCCCGTGATCGTGTCGAGCACGTCGTCGGACGCGACCAGGACCGTCACACCCTGGACGGGGTTCCCGAGCCCGTCGAGCACGGTGACCGTGAGCACCGAGACCGCGACGCCGTCGGCGATCACGCCGAGGGCCGGGTCCGCGCCGGCCGTGGAGAGGGCGGCACTCACGCCATCCGGGTCGCCGACGAACTCGACGGTCGGATGATCGTCGAGGACGATCGGAGCGCCGTAAGCCCCGGCTGTCGCCGTGAGCGTCTTGAGCTCCGCGACCGTGGACGCGAGGGTCGCGACGAACCGGCCGCTGGTGTCCGTCGGCCCGGCCGGCGGGAGGAACGTGTGGCCCGTTCCATCCGAGGCGAGCTGGACGAGCTCACCGCAGATGAACTCGCCCTGCGAGTCGCGGAGCGTCACCGTGACGGTGGACGTCGCGACGCCGTCGGCCACCACCCCGGAGGCGGCGCTCACGACGACGCTCGAGCTGCCGGGGCTGGCCGTGATCGGGCTGATCGCCCACTCGTGGAACTCTGCCCCGTTCGCGATCAGGCTGCCGGGCAAGAAGACGAGCTCTTCGGCCGCGTCGTACCACCAGCCACCTGCACCCTGGGGCGCAACCTGGTCCACGACCTGGTTGTCGAGCCGGACCTGGGTCGGCGTCACGGCGTAACCGGAGAGCGCGATGTCATCGGTCGACCCATCGAACGACTGGATGCCGACCCGCAGGAAGAGCGCCACGTCGAGCGGCGCGGTGGCGGTGTCGATCGTCACCCGCGCGAGGTTCTCCGTCTCGCGGAGGTCCACGCGATTGAGCTCGGAGTCGATCGCCCACACGAACGGCGTGAACTCCTGGGCCGCGTCCTGGACGATGTCGAAGTAGAAGAAGGTCCCGTCGCGGTCCGCCAGGGTCCGCCCGGACGCGGGGATCGTGAGGGGCGGCTGCGCGGCGAAGAAGTCGCAGGTCTGCGTCTCGTCGAGCGAGCTCCAGGTGTGGCTCTGACCGGGGGTCGGGTCGGTGACGAGGCTGGTGGTCCCTCCGAGCGACGTGAGGTGCTGGTGGAACGCGGCGGACTGCACTCGCAGGTAGGCCAGCGGGTCCTCGACCGCGTAGAAAGTCCTGACCGCGACGTGAGTGAGGTTGCGCGCCATGTCCGTCAGCGGATCGATCGTGCCCGTCACCGGAGCCAGGTCGATCGTCGAGACCTGCGAGTACTGGAAGGGGCTGCCGAACGGATCGCCGCCCAGGATGAACTCGAGGCTCAGGCGCGCGCTCGGGTCCAGTGTCCACGTGTTCGCCAGCGAGAGACCGCCCGTGTGCTGCACGATGGACGAGAACATGACGTGTGTCGGACCGGGGTCGAGGTGCCGAGCGGCGTAGCTCGCGCACCAGCCCGCGCCCATGGAGAACCCGACCCCGTAGACGCGCTCGGGATCGATGGCGGCGTGATCGAGCACCCAAGTGACCGCATCCTCGACGTTGGACTGCGCTCCGACGAACCCCCAGTTGATGTCGATGAGCCCGAGCGGCGCCAACATGTACCACCCGCGCGCCGCGGCCTCGTTGAAGAACGACGTGTTGAGCAGGAGATCATCCTCCGACACGGAGAACGAGTGGAAGCCGACGAGCAGCGGCGCGGGCTGGTCGGGCGGGATGTCGGGGGAGAAGAGCAGGAATCGTTCCGGGATTCCCGTCTGCGTGTTCACGAGGAAGACCCGTAGCAGCCCGAACGGCAGCACGCCGAACGGTAGACCCGGTCCGGTGAGAATGGTCGTGACGCTCCCGCCCTGGAGGAAGCTACTGCCGCGGCGCACGCCGAAGGGGCCGGGCCTTGGCCCTGATGGGACCTGCCCGGGTCCCTGGGCGCGCGCTCTCCCCGCCACCGCGACGCCCACGGTGCTCGCGCCTTGCGGAGGTACCGCGCGCGGGGGGGAGGGGACCGAGCCGAGCAGGAGCGCCGTGGAGAGAATGTGGAGGAACACGGCAGGAGAATTCTACCACCCGCGCGCAACCCCAGCGGGCGGTGGGACGAGGCTCAGGGGAGGATCCGCCAGGAGTGGTAGCCGCCATTCAATTCGGTGATCTGGATCGTCTCGTCCACAGCGTCCCAGACCCAGCTCGGCGCCGGCCAGCCATCGCGCGTGACCCCGCTTGGCGGGTGGTCGTAGCCCGTGAACGTGAGCTCGTCCGGGAGGCCGTCCGTCGTGCCCATGACGACCTGGAGCGGCGCCTTCGGGTCGAGGCCGCAGGCGACCGTCTGCACGCGAATCCGCTTGAGGTTCTCGGTCATGCCGAGGGAGAACCGGTTCAGGTCGGGGTGGACCTGCCAGCGGAATGGCGTGAACGCGCCGGGGGAATCCTGCCACACACGCATGTGCAGGTAGGGGCCGTCCTGGTCGACGAGCGCCGCCCCCCCGGTGGGCAGCACCAGTCGCTGGCCGGCCAGGAAGTCACACACCGCGGCCTCGTCCAGGGTCGACCAGTCGTGGCTCGAGCCCGGGGCGACGACGAGCGTTTCATCGCCCCCGAGGGCCTGCATGTGATCGTGAAGGATCTCGTTCTGCGCGACGAGGTAGGCGAGCGGGTCTCCCGCCGCGTGCCACGTCTGCATGGGGACGTGGGTCAGGTTGCGCACCAGGTCGGTGCCCGCGACCACGGCCCGGGTCACGGGATCGAGGTCGAGCGCCGACGAGCGCTGGTACTCGAAGAGGTGCGTGCTCGGCGGTCCACCGAACAGGAGCTCCAGGAAGGGACGCGCGGACGGGTCGGAGAGGTAGGTGTCGCGCAGGGAGACGACCCCCGTGTGGTTGACGATCGCGGCGAACATCGCCCCATCGGGGTCGAGGTGCCGGGCGCCGTAGTTCAGCACGTTGCCGCCGCCCATCGAGAACCCGACGCCGTAGATGCGCTCGCGGTCGACGTTGAAGAACTGGAGTACCCAGTCGAGCACGACCTGCGTGTTGATCTGGCTGTCGATCGAGCTGAAGTTGATCTGGGTCGCGCCGAGCGGCGCGACGACGTACCAGCCGCGGGCGGCGGCCTCTTGGAGGAATCCCGTGTGCGCCTCGACGTCGTAGTGCGACACCCCGAACTGGTGGAAGACGACGAGGACCGGCACGTCGAGAGACGCCGGAACGCTCGGGATCTGGAACAGGAACGACTCCTGCCAGGGCGTGCCGGTGTTCGCGATCGTGAGCTCGTAGAGGCGCCGATAGCCGGGCACGGGAATGGCGGAGATCCCCGCGCCGGCCGTGGCGCGCAACACGCCGCCGAGCCCTCCGCCGGCGGGGGGCTTGCCGAGCGCCGGCGAGCGCTGGGTGATCGACGTGCGGACCCCCGAGCGCACGCCCCCGTCCTGGGAGGCGGCTGGCGCGGTGGCGAGAGATGCGAGCAACAGGGAAGCGATCATCGTTGTCTCCGGGGAGGGCGGGGCCCCTCGAGCGAGTCTTCGTTGCAGTGACGAAGTCCCGAAGCGTACCCCGCGTTCCGGGGTGGGGCCGGGGGGGGCAGCCGCCTGTGCGTCAGACTCCGGTAAGGGCCCGTCCGGGAATAAAGGTCACATTTCGGCGAGGCATCGGCGTTCGTGGCAAGGCGCGCCGACGCAGGCAACCTAGCTGGTTTCCGAGGAGGCGCAACGCAGCCACGGGCGCCGAGGGCCGGCGAAATGTGACCTTTATTTCCGGACGGGCCTTGAGCCCGGTTGGCGGCCCCCGGATGCCGGTCACCCTACGCTCGGAACTGGGTGAAGACGCAAGGCAGCGAGCCGACGTCACCGCAGATGCATGAGCGCGGAGGGAAGCCCCAACGCCAGGCCGACTCGAACGAAATCGTCCTCGGCCCTACTTCCTCGCCGTCTGCATCACGACCCGGATCCGCTCTCGAACCTTCGCGATCCGGACGACCTTGGACCAGACCTGCTTGCCCGCGTGGGTGACGCGGAGACGCCACGCATACCTCGCGACGCTCTCGTGCCGATAGGTGCCGCCACTTCGCCGTCTCAGGCGGATCACCCGGTCCCCGTGCCCCCAGCCACCCTTCTCGGCGGGCAGGATGAAGAGATACACGCGAGCGCGCGTGAGCGCCCGGCCCTGCTTGTCCACGACCGCCACTTCCACGGCGGACGTCCGCCGCACCTCGCGCCGGCCGAGGTCGAGCTGCACGCCGGGGGCCAGGTCGACGGCATCGAAGTACACCGACTCCAGGCCCTTCGCACGGGCGATGATCCGCGCGCGACCGGAGGCCATGCCCGTCACGCGGAAGCGTGTGCCCTCGATCGCGACAGAGCCGCCGTTCACGCCGTTGAACCGCAGGCCCTCGACCGCGGCGCCCGTGCCGCGCAGCACGAGCTCCCCCGTCACGCTCGAGCGCTCAATGCGGGGCGCGGGCTCCATCTCCAGCACACGGAACGAGTCCTCGGGCACGTGCACGAGCACCGGGTTCGGGTTCGCCGAGACCCAGCCCGAGGCCCAGGGCTTGAGTGTCCACTCGCCGGGGAAGAGTCGCTCGAACTCGAACCGGCCGTACTCGTCAGCCCGGTCGAACCGCGTTGTCGGCCGTGCCCCGGGGGACGGCGGCGTGCTCGATGCGACGACGCCCCCACCGCGCACCGCGAATCCGTACCGGTCGACCAGCCACCCGGACAGGGATATGGCGGGCACGAGCTCGAATTCGTCGGGCGTCGTCCCCTGGGCGTCCACGGTCACGCGGACCCGCGCGCGCTCGAAGCCGATCTTCTCCAGCGTGAGCAGGGCGGATCCCGCGGGCACCGGACCGGCCTGGAAGCGGCCGCCAGCGTCGGTCGTCGCCGTGCCCCACTCCGACCACGACCGCCCGGACCGGGCCTCGACCGCGACGGAGACGCCATCGATCGGCGTCCCGTCGGGATCGGTGACGACGCCCCCGATGGACAGCCCCGCGGCGAGCGTGACGATGATGTTCGCGCGCGCCTCGCGGGGGGTCAGCCGGATCCGCTGGAAGACGGGTTGGCTCGCGTCGGAACGCTCGCCGGCTGGATAGGCGGCGAGCAGGAGCATGGTGCCCGACGGCACGGCCTCGAAGGCGAACATGCCCGACCCATCGCAGGTCGTGACGAGCACGCCCGTCTCCTTTCCATCGGCGGGGAGCACCTCCGCCCACTCCAAGCCGCGCGCATCCGCCTCGCGCGCGATGGAGACGTGCGCGAGCGCCGCCGGTGTTCCATCCGCCGTCACGACCTGGCCCGCCAGGCTCGCGGGCGCCGAAATCTGAAACGTCCGCTCCGCCTCCGGCTCCGCCGCCGAGAGATCGAGCCGCGCGCGGAGCCGCGCTCCCCACGGAGCGCGAATGACCAACTCCGCCGGACCCACCGTGAGCCCCCAGACCTGGAACCTGCCGTCCACTCCGGTCGTCGCCACGCGTGTGGCGAGCTCCTCGACGCTCTCCGAGGCGCCCTGTCGCTCGGGTCGCACGCTGACGCTCGCGCCCGCGATCGGCTCCGGAGTGCCCGCGATCTGAACGCGCCCGGCGAGCACCGTGCCCGAGTTGAGGGTCAGCGCGAGCTCCGTGCGTTCCCCCTCGACCACGAACACTCCGGTCTCGAACAGGAGCGGCGCGTGCGCGTGCGCCACACCGACGGCGTAGTCGCCGGGTTCGAGGTCGTCGAACGTGAAGCGACCCGCTGCGTCTGCTTCCACCACGAATTCGGGCTCGCCCCGGTACCGGCTGCCCGCGAAGCTCCAGAGTCGAACCACGGTGCCCGCCACCCCGAGCACGTCGCCCGCGAGCGAGCCGTCGATGCCGCCGCTCGGCGCGAGCGCGATCTCGAGCTCCACCCCGAGCTCGACCGCGGGACGCCGCGCACCCACGTGACCGGGATGGTCCACTTCGAGCTGTGCCGCCGTGTCGACGGGCCATTCGAGGCGGACCCGCCCGCGCGGGTCAGTCGTGCCCGCGACGCGGCAGTCCCCCGCGACGAGCGTGACCTCCGCGCCCTCGATGGGCCGGCCCGTGTTGCGATCCGTGACGATCCCCGTCCAGCCGACGGTGGCCGGCAACTGGGGCGCTGCTGCCGCGCCCGACAGCGCGGTGCGCGCGTCTCCGGGCGATTCCGGCAGCTCGGTCCCGACCTCCCCGATCCCCGCCAGCGCGACGGACGAGCGGTCGTCCGCGGGGGCGCCGCGGTCGAAGGCTGCCCCGTCGGCCGACACTTCGCTCCCCGGGATGAAGTAGAGCAGTGCGGCGGAGGCGCCGAGGATCGCGAGGAGCGCGATCAGCCCGGCGGTCGCGTGGGAGGCTCGCTGCGCCATGCAACCATCTTCGACCGCGGGGCCGGGGGGCACAAGAGTGCGAGCGGGTTCCATGCCTACGAGCGCCGGAGGCCCGGGGGCCTCCGGCCAGGATGATTCCTGAATGACCCGGACTAGAGCTCGGCGATCGACCCGTAGCAGCGCCCGTCGAGGGTAAAGACCTGGACTCGCTCGCCGTCCTTGTCGATCACGGCAAGTCGCGTCGCGCGCGCCTCCGCGCCGTTCTCGACCACGACGTCGCCTGGTTCGAAGACGGAGCCACTCTCCGTGCCCGCGCTCGCGAGCACGCCGCGCAGCGCTCCCGCGGCATCGACCGAGAGGATCGCACTGCCCGTGCCGCCCGTGGCGACGATCATGCGCCCGCCCGGGAGCGGCGCGATCGCGACCGGCTCGAACGCCGCGCCGCCCTGCGCGGGCACGCGGAAGCAGAAGTGGAAGTCACCGTCGCGAAACACCTGCACGCGCCCGCCTCGGCGCTCGCACACGTAGACGAAGCGACCCGAGCGGGCCACGCCGCAGGCGTCGTGAAACCGGGCCTCTGGATCGCCGAACGGGCGCAGCGACAGCACGCGCCCTGACTCGAGGTGAAAGAACTGCAGCGCATGCCGGCGCACGCCGCCCGAGGCGACCAGCAGCTCGAGGTCAGCGTCGGCGCCGAACGCGAGCACGCCCGTCGGCGCGCCGATCCGGCCCGTCTGATCCTCGGCCTCCGCCTCGCTGCCTCCGAGCGTGCTCACTTCTCTGCCGAAGAGGGAGAAGGCGCGAACCCGGCGGCAGGGTGCGTCCGCGACCCAGATGCGGTGGTCCTCGTCGACGCTGAGACCCGAGACCTCCGAGCGACCGACGGCCTCGTCCCGGAACGTGAAGCGCGTCTCGAGCGGGTGGCCGTCCATGTCGAACGACCGGACCTCCGCGGTCTTGACGTGGCGGCCCACGTAGAGCACGCCGCCGTGGAGACAGAGCCGGCCTTGCATCGCTTCAGGCCGGCTCCAACTTCACGATGACCACATCGGTCGGGGCACGGTACCTGAGGGGCACGCCGACCACCCCGAGTCCGCGCGACACGATCAGCGACGTCGCGCCCAGGTCGATGCGCAGGCCGGGGTGCTGCGGCCCGAGCGTACGGAACCAGGGCAGGTCCACCTGTCCGCCGTGCGTGTGCCCCGCGAGGATCACAGCGCAGCCAGCGCGGGCGAACACGCGCGCGCCCATGGGGTTGTGGCACAGGACGACCTCGACGTCGCCGGGCCGCACGTCGCGGCGCGCCCCATCGACGTCGACGATCTCGCCCTCCTCGAGGTCCTCGACCCCGACGAGCGCGATCGTCCCCCGGCCCACGTCGATTCGTTGGCAGGCGTTGCGCAGGAAACGGATCCCGTGCTCCGCATAGGCCGCGGCGATCCGACCCTCGCGCCGGTCCTTGTAGTCGTGATTGCCGAACACGGCGAACGTCCCGAAGCGCGATTCGAGTCGGGCGAGGTCGGGGAGTACGAGCAGCGCCTCCTCCCACTTGCGGGTGATCAGGTCACCGGTGATCGCCACGACGTCCGGGGCCGCGGCGTTGACGCGCGCCACCACCTCGGCGAGGTCGCCGCCCCCGAGGAACGGCCCCGCGTGCAGATCGGAGAGCTGCGCGATCGTGAAGCCGGCGAGGTCCGGGGCGAGCCCGGCGACGCGCACGAGCTCCTCCCGCACGAGGAACCGCCCCGGGGCGAGGTGCCTGGCGCGGTAGAACCGCCGGCCGCCGCACATCACGAACAGCCGCTCGATCGTCTCGAAGGTGCGCATCCGAAGGGCGCTGTGGCGACGCGGCGGAACGCGCGCCCCGCCCTCGCAGCTCGGCACGCACTCGCGCCCCACCGGAGCCGGGGTGTCCTCGCGCTCGCGACGTACGGCTCGGGGGGGATCGCGCGCAAGGTCACTCATGGGTCGGAACGGGGCAGGATAGCCCACACGGGGGACTCGATGCGGCTGGGTTTGGGCGGGGAACGACCACGGGACTCAACGGGTAGTGCTGCCTCTCCGGGGCGCATCCGGGACCGGTCGAGTCGACGGCCGCAGCAGGTGTCAGGGAAGCCACGATGACCGTTGAGCTCGAGCCTGGGGACGACCGCAGCGCCACGATTCTCGTGCTGAACCAGGCCATCCACCCTGGATCCCGGCTCCCGGTCCGGGGAACGGAGGAGCGAGAATAAAGATCCGCGTGGACGGCAAGGAAGTACATATCTATTCTGACTCCGTGAAGGTCGCCCAGTCCCGTCGAGACGCCATCCGGGAGATCCTGCTGGCGTCGAAGGTCTCCAGCCAGGAGGAGCTGCTCCTGGCACTCGCCGAGCTCGGGATCCACACGACCCAGCCCGTCCTCTCCCGCGACCTGCGCTCCATGTGCGTCGCGAAGCGGGCCGGGATGTACCAGCTCATCGAGGGCGATCGGACCACGCCGCTCGAAGCCCTGCGCAGCCTGCTGCGCTCCACCTGCGCCGCCGGCCCGCACATGGTCGTCGTGCGCTGCGAACCGGGCGCTGCCAGCGCCGTCGCGCGTGCGCTCGAAGCCGAGGGCCTCCCGGGCCTGCTCGGGACCGTGGCCGGCGACGACACGGTGTTCGCCGCCGTCGCCAAGCCCGAGGTCGGGGACCGGCTGCGCGCCCAGGTGACCGCCCTCCTCTGAACAGCGCCCCCACCGGACGGAGCCCCC
>SMVB01274094.1_pt1 | contig 17919 bp, 17 predicted proteins | sample 2456461 | NCBI WGS metagenome assembly SMVB01 (sample SAMN11095934, study PRJNA526329) | marine sediment metagenome | biome: Marine sediment; feature: Surficial sediment; material: Deep marine sediment; isolation source: Hadal surficial sediment | place: Pacific Ocean | collected 2014-05 | depth...
CTGCTCGCGGCCGGATACTTGTCCGCCGCCGGCCAGTCGGGGTAGTTCACCGCGGCGTCGACGCCGCGAATGCGTTGCTGAACCGAAGCCTCAGCGAACGGCGCGGCGGCCAGCAACGAGCCGACCCCCGCGGCGGTGAACCCCATCGTTCTCAGGAGCTCGCGCCGGTTCATGTAGATGGCCTCCGGCGTTACGTCTCGCTCCGGAATCTCCCAGCCTTTCGGCTTGCGGATCAGCATGTTTCCTCCGTGGACAAGCTCGTCATAGGCAGCAGGTGCAGGGAACACTGTGACCGCAACCCGCGACCAACTTCAATGCCCATCGCGAGGTCCGGTTTGATCGCCCGTGCGCTTGGAAACAGCATACCAGCAGGATGTTGAAAAACTCCCCCAGGTTGCATTCGAACCCTGACCGGGTCAGGCGCGGGGCGCCTCGACGAGCGTTCGAGCGCGGCTAAACACCGCATCGAGCATCTCCTCGGTCAGCTTGCCGGTAAAGGTATTTTGCTGGCTTGGATGAAAGCTCGCCACGACGATGGGGCCCGTGCGCGCATCGGCGGCCTGTAGCGCGACCTCGACGCCGTGGCCGAAACGCGGCTTCGGTCGCGGCACTGCGTAGCCGCAATCCCGGTAGATGCGAAGCACTTGGTCGTAGGCGAACTGTCCGAGCGGCACGACGACGCGAATACCGGGGCCGTCGGACCCGAGAAGCTCGATCTCGCGCTCGACGAAGGGTCGGCAGGCATCGCGCTCGACCGTCGTCGGCCGGTTGCCGGGCGGGGCGCAGCGGACGGCGGCGGAGATGTACGCATCGGCGAGCTCGAGGCCATCCCCGCGGTCGAGAGATTCGGGTTGGTTGGCAAACCCGGCGCGATGCAGTGCGCGATAGAGCCAGTCGCCGGAGCGATCGCCGGTAAACATGCGGCCGGTGCGGTTGGCGCCGTGGGCCGCCGGCGCCAGACCGACGATCAACAGCCGGGCGCGCCGATCGCCGAACCCGGGCACGGGCCGGCCCCAGTACTTCTCATCCTTGAATGCCGCTCGTTTCTCGCGCGCCATGCGCTCCCGGTGCTCGACCAGCCGCGGGCAGCGGCGACACTCGACCACCGCGGCGTCAAGGCTCTCCCACCCCTGGCGAGAAGGGTCACTCATGCGTCCGGGTCGACGGCGTCTTGCGCCCGCCATAAGTACCAGCTACCGATCGACCGATAGGGCTTCCAGGGCGCCGCGATGCGCTCCATCGTCGCGCTGTCCGGCAGGTCATCGAGCCCGTACACGTCGCGGAAACCGGATCGAATCCCGAGGTCCCCGACGGGCAGCACGTCGAGGCGTCCGAGGTGGAACATCAAGAACATCTGCGCGGTCCAGCGGCCGACCCCTTTGACCTGGGTGAGCTCGTCGATCACCGCCTCGTCGTCGAGAAACCGCAGGCGGCGCAGCGACAGCGCCCCGCTGTCCATCCTGCCGGCGAGATCGACGATGTAGCCGGCCTTTTGCCGTGAGAGCCCGGCGGCGCGCAGCGCCGCAGGGTCGGCTTCGAGAATCGAGCGCGGATTCGGCTGCCGCCGCCCGAGGGCGGCGACGAAGCGCTTGTAGATCGTTGTCGCCGCGCCGGCAGACAGCTGCTGAAAGACGATCGAGCGCGTCAGCGCCGCGAACGAAGCCTTCTGTTGTGCCTCATCGAACCGGCACTTGCCCTTGATTTCAATCAACCGTGCCATCGTCGAATCGCAGCGCCTGAGGCGCCGCACTGCCTTGTTGAGCTCCGACCGCTCTACCATCGTTCCGCTGCCTTCTGCGCCGCTGGGAATGCTCGCCGGACGTATCAGGGTTTTACCACGGCCTGCTAGTGTTCCGCGCTATGGACTGGCTCAGTAATCAGCTCACGCGCGCCACCGTCGAGCAGTGGTTGATGCAGGCGCGAGATTACGCCTTCCCGCGCCTGCTGCAGACCATCGGCCAGCTCATCCTCGCCGGCATCGTCTTAGTCGTGCTGCGATGGGTCCTGAAACGCGTCGAGCGCTCGTTCTCATCGAAGACCGCCACCAAGGTCGACGACCACTTCGTCGAAGCGGCCCGCCGCCTCGGATCCGTTTCCGTCGTCGCGTGGGCCCTCTGGCGCACGGCGCACATCTGGGAGCTGCCCGGGTTGTCACGCTTTGTGATCGCGGCGTCCGTCGTAGCGCTGTCACTACCGCTCGCCGGCCTCGTATCCAATCTCCTCACCGTGCTGGAGGAAGGGTTCGTCTCGAAGACCGAGAACACGTGGGACGACACCGCCTTGCCGCTTGTCAACAAAACCATCCGGGTCGTCATCGTCGGGGGCGGCGTCATCATCGCGCTCTCCACCATGGACATCAACATCATGCCGTTCGTCGCCGGCGCCAGTGTTCTCGGCGTAGCCCTCGGCTTCGCCGCCAAAGACACGCTGTCTAACCTGATCGCCGGAGTGCTGCTGATCGTCGACCGCCCGTTCCAGGTTGGCGATCGCATCGAGCTGTGGACGACACCGACGGGCACCGGAACCTGGGGCGACGTCATCGAGATCGGCCTGCGAGCGACGAAGATCCGTAACCCCGACAACCTGATCTTCGTGATTCCCAACAACGAGATCATGCGGCGCGACATCGTCAACTACACCGCCTCGGGGGACAACATCCGGCTACGGATTCCGATCTCGATCGCCTACGACGCCGACACTAGCAAGGCCAAAGAAATCGTGCGCGCCGTGGCCTTACAGGTCGATGGCGTGTTGAGCTCGCCGGAGCCGCAGGTCATCATTCGCAGCTTCGCTGAGTCCGCAATCGATCTCCAGTTGCGGGTGTGGATCGGCGACGCGCGGCAGAGACGTACGATCGGCGACTTGATCACAGACCGGGTCAAGCAGGAGTTCGACCGCGCCGGGGTCGAGATCCCCTACGCCAAGCGCGACCTGTATATCCGTTCGATGCCGGCGGAGCCGTTGGCCGTCGGACCGTCGGGACCGTCGGAGCAAGCGGCCGCGCTCGCAGCGGTGGGATCGTCGGAGCAACTAGCTGAGTTGGCAGCCGCCGAATCGTCGGACCAACCGACTACGTCGGTGGATTCGCCCGGCAAAGAAGGCGCCGAGAAGATACCTCGAACGAAGCAAGGAGAAGCCGATGAGTGACGCCGCCGCTCGACCCGGCGCAAGGATCGGGATAGTGAAAAAATCTGCCGAGGTCGCTGCCGAGACCCTGAACGGCGCCCGCGCCACCCGCATCCAGGTCCTCGTCGGCCCCGACGACGGGGCCCCCAACTTCGTCATGCGCCGCATTCTGATGGACGAGGTGGGCAGCGGAATGCCGGCTCACACCAACGCCGTCGAGCACGAGCAATACGTGCTGCGCGGCCGCGCCCGGGTGGGCATCTCCGGCGAGGAGTTCGAAGTCGGCGCCGACGACACCGTGTACATCCCGGCCGGGGCGCCGCACTGGTACGACGTCGTCGAGGCGCCGTTCGAGTTTCTTTGCGTGGTACCCAACACACCCGACGAAGTCCGCCTCGTCGAAGACGAGAAGAGCTGACACCACGATGGCCGGGTGAGCTCTAGCCTGCATATCTCAACGCCCTTCGGCGCGAGGGCGCCGGCTACTTGATTCGCGACATCCTGACGATGGCGATCGACGGGGTCAGGTTCTCCCGCTCGGCGGTCGGCGACGCGTGGATCGCCAGAACCACGTCCATGCCGCGTATCACGCGGCCGAAGGCGGCGAATCCCTGGCCGTCGGCGTTACGGGCGCCGCCGAAGTCGAGCGACGGCTGGTCACCGATGCAAATGAAGAAGCTGGCGCGAGCCGTGTCCGGCCCGCCGCGCGCCATCGACAGCGTGCCGTCCACATGCTTCAACCCCGTGTCACGGGTGCGCTCGAGCTCGATCGGGGGGAACCCTTGGCGGCCCAGTTCGAGGTTGGAAGCGGCTTGTATGACCTCGATGCGGACGTCGTTACGAACCTGGTTGTCCAACCTGACCGAGCGGTTGAACCCTCCCCCATCGTAGTGACCGGCATCGAGGTAGCGGAGGAAATTCGCAGTCGTCACCGGCGCGTTCGCGGCATCGACCTCGACTTCGATCTCGCCGAGCTCCGTTTCGATCAGCACCCGTACGAGGGCCGGGTTCTGCGGCGGAGCGATGGCGCCGAGCGCCGCTGTTGCGCACACCACCACGCCAAACGCATGGATGGCGAGAGAGCGCCGGACACGGTGCTCATTTTTCGGAGTGGATCGCATCATGGAATCTCGTCGCGTCCTTTCTGTCTGTCGTCGATCGCTCGCCCGGCTCGACGCGCTGGTACCGAGACGCGGGCCGGTTGCCCACCGTAAAGGAGGCGGATGACGCCGACAACCCCGAAGCCACGACTGTCGAGGGCTTCGCGGTGGCGACGAAAGTCGCCATAGTGCACCCTCGTCGCGTCCCAACAAGTTGTGTCCGCACCCTGCTACGAACATCGCCATCGAACGCCGGGAGAAGCACCGATGAATCGCCACCACCGCGGCCTACCCGCCGCCCCACGCGCGTTGATCATCTCTCTTGTCGGCGCGGTCGCCGCCTGTACACCAGCCGCGGAGGACCCCCAAACGCCGGACCCACTCGCCATCGAAGAAATCGCCTACGCGATGCTGGCGTCGGGACAGGTCGAGCTCGTCGACCTGACGTACCCACTGAGCCCCGATTCCATTTATTGGCCGAGCGGATCGCCTTTCGAACACGAACAACTGGACTGGGGCATGAGCGCGGCCGGTTACTGGTACGCGTCAGCGGCGTTCAGCTCGCCCGAGCATCTGGGCACCCATCTCGACGCCCCGATTCACTTCGGCGAGAACGGCTGGACGACTGCCGAAATTCCACTCGAGCGGCTGTTCGCCCGCGGCATCGTCATCGATATCACCGATAAGGCCGACGCCGACGCCGATGCGACGCTCACGGTGGATGACATCGAGGCGTGGGAACAGCGCAACGGCGCCGTGCCGGAGGGGAGTATCGTGATCGTCCGTAGCGGCTGGGGGTCGCGATGGCCCGATTGGAACGCCTACTACGGCTCCGAGACACCGGACGACGTCGCCACCCTCCATTTTCCCGGTGTTTCTCCCGAAGCAGCTCAGGCGCTGCTGGATCGCGGCATCTTCGGTGTCGGTATCGACTCCGCGAGCATCGACCCCGGCACCAGTTCAACGTTCGAGGCGCACCAGGTGCTGGCGGCGGCGAGCATCTTCAACCTCGAGAACCTGACCAATGTCGAGGGCTTGCCGGAAACCGGCTTCGGGATCATCGCTTTGCCGATGAAGATCGCGGGTGGAACCGGGGGGCCGACGCGAGTGGTAGCCGTCGTCATCCGCTGATCCAACTCAACCTCCGCCGGGAACCTCCAGATCCTTCAGCGGTTCGGTGAATTCGATGGCGAGCAGGCTGCCGGCGCCGATCATGTTGTCGGTGGCCGGAGCGTCGCCGGGCTCGAGGCGGACGAGCGTTCCGGAGACCATCAACGGCCAGAGCTTCACGCCGGCGGGCAGCTCCCAAAAGCGCAACCGAACCTTCACCCCCTCGGTAACCTCCTTGTCGAGCCGCATCAACACGCCGCCACGACCGATGTCGATCGTTTTGCCGTGGGCCTCGTAGCCGGCCTGGCTCTGCGTCGCCGGCAACACGAAAACGTGCACGTCGACCGCGAGCTTCTTGGGATAGCGTGCGTGTTCACGCTGTTCGCTCAAAGTCATCCAGACTCCGGAATGGGCCTGCTGGTGCGCCTCGGCATCAACCTGCGACCGCCACCCGACCGTTGATGTCCCCCGTAGACTAACCTCCGGTGACAGCGGAAGAAACCCTGGTATTGTCGGTCGTGCGAACAAGCATGTGCTCGATCCCCAGTTGCCAAGGAAAGTAGGTCACGCCGATGCGAAGTAGCCCCCGCTTGCCGCGTGCTGCCGGCGTTGTGCTCACCATCGCGGTCGTTTTCGCTGCTTTTTTCTCCTCCACCGCCGGCGCCCAAAACGCGATCACGCCGCCGGCAGAGTTCTTCGGCCACGAGCTCGGCGCCGACCGCCTGCTGGCCCGCTGGGACCGCATCGTCGAGTACTTCGAGCTCCTCGACGAAGAGAGCGATCGGCTCCAGGTCACCAACATGGGCCCGACCACGGAGGGACACCCGTTCCTGCTGGTGATCATCAGCGCGCCCGCCAACCTCGCCAACCTCGACCGCATCGCCGAGATCAGCCGGGCGCTGTCCGATCCGCGCGGCCTAGCGGAGGCCGAAATCGACGCCTTGATCGACGAGGGAAAGGCAGTCGTCAGCCAATCGCTGGGCCTTCATTCCACCGAGGTCGCCGGCTGCCAGACGGGGCCCGAGATCGCCTACGACTTCGTCGCCCGCAACGACGAGGAGGCCCTGCGCATCCTCGACGAGACCGTGCTGTTGCTGCTGCCGTGCATCAATCCGGACGGCCAGGTGTGGGTCACCGATTGGTACCGCGAATGGGTCGGCACCGAGTACGAAGGCGCCGGTCTGCCGTGGCTGTACCACACCTATGCCGGCCACGACAACAACCGCGACGGCGACTTCATGAACCTGGTTGAGTCAAAGTACATCGGACAAATCCTGTACCGCGAATGGAAGCCGCAGGCCTACATCGACCATCACCAGATGGGCGGCGGCGGCGCGCGGATGTTCGCACCACCGTACAGCGATCCCATCCGCCCCTACGCCGATCCGCTGATGTGGCGCGAGCTCGCCTGGTACGGCGCCCACATCGCCTACAAGCTGGAAGAAGCCGGCAAGGCGGGCATCCTCAACGCGGCGCAGTACCCGGGATGGGGCCACTTCGGTTGGCACTGGATCACCCCGTTTCACAACATCGCCGGGATGCTAACCGAGTCGGCGAGCGCCAACCTGGCGTCGCCGGTGTACGTGGATCCCGACCAGCTGTCCGGCGGCGCGCGACAGTTCCCCGAATACGAGGCGCAGTCCAACATGCCCAATCCCTGGCCGGGCGGCTGGTGGCGCCTGCGCGACATCGTCGAGCAACAGAAGATCGCCGCCTGGGCGTTGCAGGACATGGCGGCGCGCAACCGCGAGACAGTGCTGCGCAACCAGTACTTGAAGTCGATGCGGCAGACCGAGCGTGGAGCGACCGGCTCCACAACCGCCTACGTGATCCCGTCGACACAGCACGATCCGCTCACGACCGTGAAGATGATCAACACGTTGATGCTGTCGGACGTGGAGATTCAGATCGCCGAGTCGCAGTTCGAGGCGGGCAATCGCCTGTACGACGAGGGTTCGTTCGTCGTCTCGTTGGCGCAGCCCAAGATGGGCTTGGTCCGCAATCTACTGGGACAGACCTTTTACCCCGACAACACGTGGACGCGGGCGCGCGACGGCTCACCTCTACGGCCGTACGATACGTCGACCCACACGATGGCCGAGATCATGGGCGTGCAGGTCGACCCGGTGAACGGCGCCATCACCGGTGACCTGCGGGTCCTCGAGGAACCGATCCAGGTGGCCGGCACGGTGGAGGAAAGCACCTATCACGTGCTCGACGGCCGCCTCAACGATAGCTTCCGCGCCGCCAACCTGCTGCTCGCGGAAGACGGCAGCGTGCAGCGCGTCACGCAGGCCAGCGGCGATCTTCGTCCCGGCGACTTCATCGTCGGCTCAACGCCGGCGGTGGTCGCCGACGTCGCCCGCCGTACCGGGGTCGATTTCCTGGCGGTCGACCTGCCCCCGACCGAAGTCCTTGACGATGTCTCGACCCCCCGCATCGGCATGTACCAGCGCTACGGCGGCGGCAACATGGAGGAGGGCTGGACACGGTTGGTCTTCGAGCAGTTCGACTTCCCGTACACCTCGGTAATGGACGCCGAGATCCAGGCCGGCAACCTGCGCGCCGACTACGACGTCTTGGTGTTCCCGCACGATTCGTGGGCCGCGATCACCGGATTGCCGGCACCGGACGGTGGGGGACGTGGCGGCGGCCGTGGTGGTCGCGGCGGTCGCGGCGGCAATACACCGCCCGACTACCGCAGCGGCATCGGCGCCGAGGGCGTGGAAGCCGTGCGCGAGTTCGTCGAAGCCGGCGGCACTGTCGTCGCCATGGGTGCCGCCACCGACTTTGCCATCCGCGCTTTCGACCTCGGGATACGCAACACGCTTGCGGGGCTCGACTCGATGGAGTTCTTCTGCCCCGGCTCGACGCTTCACGTCGATATCGACCCCACCAATCGCCTAGCCTGGGGGATGCCGACCGACACCGTGGCGCTGTTTTGGGACAGCCCGGCCTTCGAGATCACGGCACGCGACGCCTACAACTACGAGCGCGTCGTCACGTACGCCGAGCGCAACATCCTGCAGAGCGGCTGGCTGATCGGCGAAGAGCACCTCTCGAAGCGAGCCGCCGTGGTTACGGTGAGCGTCGGTGACGGCGAGGTCGTGCTGCTCGGCATCCGGGCGCAACACAGGGCGCAGACGCACGGCGGGTACAAGCTTCTGTTCAATGCTTTGATGCGCTAAGGAGAGGTGGGCGAAGGCGGGTATTCAAAAAAAGAACGGAGGCTATTTGGCGAGGAGCTCGATGCGACGCACGCGATCGTCGATCGAAGGATGGGTGGCGAACATGCCCTTGGCGCGTGCTTCCCACTTCTTGATCGGCTGCACGATATACATATGCGCCGTCGCCCGATTGGCGACCTCGAGCACCTCCTTGTCACCACCCAGGCGCTGCAGCGCCGAGATCATTGCCTCGGGGTTGCGGGTCAACTCGACGGCGCCGGCGTCGGCAAGATACTCGCGCTGTCGTGAGGCTGCCATCTGGATGATCTTGGCGAAGAACGGCGCGATGACGGCGAGCACAATCGCCACCACGAGCATCGCGGCCCCACCACCACCGCTGCGACTGCGACCACGCCGGCCGGCCCCCCCCCAGAACACGCCGCGTATGAAGAAGTCGCTCACCAGAACCACCAACCCGACCAGGGTCGCCAGCAGCATTGCCAAGCGAATGTCGTAATGCCGGACGTGGGACATCTCGTGGGCAATCACGGCTTGCAACTCGTCGCGCGTGAGTGACTCTCGCAGCCCACGCGTCATGGCTAGCGCGGCGTGCTCCGGATCGCGGCCGGTGGCGAACGCGTTCATCGCCGTGTCTTCGATCAGGTACACGGGAGGAGCGCGAACGCCCGCGGCGATCGCCATCTCTTCGACGACGTTGTAGAGCTCGGGATCGTCGCCGTGGTCGATGAGCTTGGCGCCGCTCATCCGCAGGATCATCGAACCGCCCGAGTAGTAACTGGACAACGCCATGACGATGGCGATGACCAGCGCCAACCCGCCGAACCCCAACGTCGCGGCAGGATCCCCCCCCGTGAGAGCGGATCCCATCACACCGACCAGGACCGCCACGAACAGCACGAAGCCGACAACCAAGAGCGCACTGTTGCGCCGGTTCTTGGCGATCAAATCGTGATATGTAACGTCGGATACGCTCATTTTGGAGAGGACCTGTCCCTATTATGCTATGTAATAGTGATACTGAGTGACTTTCAGTAGTCAATATTATCGCTTCGTATTTATTCACCCCGGTTCGGCGTTCGAAAAAATCTGGCGGCCCCCGTTATCCCGTCACTTGAAGGGAGGCAGCCGTGAACAACGTCAAGAATCTCAACTCGCCGACGTTCCCCACGTTCGTCGACCCGAAGACGACGTGGTCGGGCGGGACCTACATCGACGAAGGCCCATTCTTCCGCCAGTTGCCGGCGGTGGCGACCGAGAACGCGCCGTCGTCGCTCGCGACCGAACCCGACGAGCGCCGCGGTGCGCCGCGCCGCCCCCTTCAACTCGGTATCGAGGTGTACGGATACGATGGCGATCTCAGCCTCATCCACGCCTACGGCACGACCACCGACGTCAGTGCTTCGGGTCTCTACGCCTTCGTCGACGTCGATCTGCCGATCGGTGCGCGCGCCGTGGTCGCGGTGCGTCCGAGCCAGCCGGTCTTGGAACCTAGAATCCTGCGCGGCAAAGTCGTGCGCTGTGCCAAGGCGACCAACGGCTACGGATTGGCAATCCATTTCGACCTCGATGTCGAGCGCTTCGCCTACGAAGCAGCCTGAGCACAGCGGGCAAACGTTCCGGCACCCGCTACGAAGCAGCCCGAGCGTGGCGAACAAACGTCCCGGTGCCCGATCAGAAGCTGACCTGAGGCGCCTCGCGTTGCGCGGCGTCCTCCATCTCGAAGAAGTCCCGGCGTAGGAACCCGAACATGCCGCCGACGACGTTCGACGGGAAAGTCTCGAGCGTTGAGTTGTAGCGGCTGACCGTGTCGTTGTAGTGCTGGCGCGAAAAGGCGATCTTGTTCTCGGTCGAGGACAGCTCTTCCTGAAGACGAGCGAAGTTGTCGTTTGCCTTGAGATCAGGATACGCCTCGGAGAGGGCGAACAACTGCCGCAGCGCGCCGGTGATCATATTCTCCGCCTGGGCCTGCGCCGGAACCGTCGTGGCGTTGATACCCGCCTGGCGGGCGCTAATCACCGCGTCGAGGGTCTCGCGCTCGTGCTTGGCGTAGCCCTTGACGGTTTCGATCAGGTTGGGAATGAGGTCGTAGCGGCGCTTCAGCTGCACGTCGATCCCGCTCCAGCCATCCTCGGTGCGGACGCGGAGCCTGACCAGACGGTTATAGATGACGATGAAGAAGAACCCGACCACCAACACCAGGCCGAGCAAGCCGATCAATCCCATCATGTCGGTACCTCCCTGCTGTCGTTCTCTGATGGCGAGTCGCCCCGCGTCCGGTACGGAGCCACCCTGCTGAAGATATACCCCCGGCAGCGTATTCCTGCGTCTGTCGCGCCGGCGAGTTGATCGCCGCTCGGCCCGCACCGTCGCGGGCGCCGATGACCATCCCGGCCGAGTCGCAGCCCCGGCCGCCGATCTTGTATACCATGCCCTCGCGGAGTGCCGAAGAGCTCCGGCGGAGTCTTCCAGAACCCTGCCGAGCGGCGTGCCGCAGCGTCGGCCGCCTGAGGTCGGCTTGCTCCCCGAGTGACCGGCGTGCGAAAGTTGCCGGCATCTGCTTCCAACGATTCGGAGATATCCGTGGGTAAAGGTGACCGACGAACGCAGCGCGGCAAGATTTGGCGCCAGACACACGGCAAATCGCGCCCGCGTGCGAAAGAGCGGGCCCGGGCGCGTCAGCGCCACGGCCCCAAGCCGTCCCAGATTCAACAGAAGAATAAAGAAGCCTAAGGGAACTGTGGTGGAAGTGTGACGGGCATGGTTCGACCGCGGCCTGCTCGCAGCTCTCCCATAGATGCGCGTGCGGCGGGAGCTCGGGCGCAGATGGCGACCTGATGCGGGCGTTCTCTTTTCTCCACTGCGCGGACCTGCACTTCGGGGCTCCGTTCCAGGGTCTTGCCGACCTTCCGGCCGAGTTCGCAGCACGCCTGCGTGATGCACCGGCCAGGGCCCTCGACCGGATTGTGGCGACAGCCATCGAGCGCCGCGTTGCCGCCGTCATCATGGCGGGCGACGTGTTCGACGCCGCTGACCATAACCTGCGCGCCCAGATCCAACTCCGCGATCGTCTCCGACAACTCGACGAGGCCGGGATTCAGACGCTGATCGTCGCCGGCAACCACGATCCGCTCGGCAGCGCGGTCGCCAGTATCGAGTACCCGGCGTCGGTGCATTTTTTCGGCACCGAGGTTCAGGCCGTCCCACTGGCGCACAATGGCGAGACTCTTGCCTACGTCTACGGCGTGTCGTACGGCTCCGCCTCGGTAACCGAAAACCTCGCCACTACGTTCCCGCTCAACCCCGACGGTCCATTCTCCATCGCCGTCCTGCATACCAACGTCGGCAACCGGGCCGAACACGACCCCTACGCCCCCTGCTCGCTCGCCGATCTCGAGGGTCGAGGGTTCGACTACTGGGCGCTTGGCCACGTCCACAAGCGCGAGACGTTGCGGACCGAAGCTCCGGTGGTTCATTACCCCGGCAACATACAGGGGCTCCACATGAAAGAGTTGGGGCCGCGCGGTGCCACGCTGGTCGAAGTCTCGGCAAATGGGTCGGTCAAAATGTCGCCCGTGTGGACCGACGTCGTCCGCTGGCAACGGGCGCGGACCGCGATCGGGGATCTCGAGTCCTTGGACGACGTCATCGGGGCGTTTGCCGAGATCAGCTCCGAAGCCGCGGCGGAAGCTCCGGACCGGCTGCACATCGTGCTGTGGACGCTGACCGGCTCGGGGCCCGTTCACGCTGACTTGCGGCGCCCCGGCGTGGTCGCCGAGCTGGTCGAGGCGTTGCGCGCCGAGCACGCTCCGGAGCCGCTCGCCGGCGCGGTCTGGCTGCAGCGATTGGAGGCCGAAACCCGCCCGGATCGCGACATCGAGCAACTGCGCAAGCAACAAGATCTACTCGGCGACTTGCTTCGCCTCGCCGACGAAGCGCGGCGCAACCCGGTCGCTCTGGCGACCGCCGAAATAGGCGACGAACTCGATCTCGGCACGCCGAATGCAGTCAGCGCCGCGATCAGGAGCGAGCTCGCGGTGCTGCTGGAAGACCCGTCGCTCGCCGCGTTGCTCGGCGAAGACCCATGGGACACGATCGACTGGCCGCGCCTGCTGCGCCGCGCCGAAGTGCTGTCGATCGAAGGGCTGCTGGGCGCGGACGCCGACTCATGATCTTCAAGCGTTTCCACATCGACGGTTTCGGCATCTGGCGCGACCTGACCCTCGACAACCTCGAGCCGGGGCTCAACGTCTTCGTCGCCCCCAACGAAGGCGGCAAGACCACTTTGATGAGCTTCGCACGCGCGGTGCTGTACGGCTTCCGCCAGCGCAACCATCCGGAACGCTACAGGCCCTTGCACGGCGGTAAGCACGGCGGCTACATCGACATCGAGGAAAACGACAAGGTGTTTCGCATCGTCCGCACCAGCGACGGCAGCTCCTCCGGCGCGCTGCAGATAACCGATGGAGCTGGAAAAGCGCTTCCCGAGGAGACGCTCTCGGAGCTCCTTGCCGGCACCACGCGCGAGGTGTACGAGAATGTCTTCGCCTTCGGGCTCTCGGAGCTGCAGAGGATCGAGACCATGCGCAACGAGGAGGTCGCGGCCCATATCTATAGTGCCGGGATGGCGGCGGCGGGAACTGACCCGCTCGGCTTTCGCGCCCGTCTCGACGAGGCGCGCCGCGAGTACTTCCTGAAGCGTGGCAAGAAACAACATGTGCCGCGTCTCGCCGACCAAATCCGGGCGTTGCATCGAGAGATCGAGCCGCTACAACAACTTCCCGAGGAACACGCCACGCTGCTGAAGCAGCAAACGGCGCTGGGCGAGCGATTGACAGCTCTCGACGGCGAACTCGATGGGCGGCACCGCAGGCTTGACGCGGCCCGCCGGGCGCGCAGCGCTTGGGGGGACTATGAGGAGCTGCTCGCCGCGGAGTCGGCCCTCGAAGCGCTTGGCGTCCCTCTCGAGGCAGCCAGCGCCGCGGAGGCAACCGACCTGTTGACCGCGAGGGAAAGCGCCGTTCTGCGGGAATCGGGGCGGATTCGCAGCATGCTTGCCTCGACCCCCCGCCTCCGCGAGCTGCGGGCCGCGGCCGACAAGCACGGCGGCGACGCCGACTCCGGAGAGTCGGCGCTCGAGTCTCATCTCACCGATCTCGGCGAGAAATGGAACGTCGAGCGCATTCTGTCGACCGAGGCCGGCTTGAAGCAGCGCGAGGCGGCGCGTGAATACGCCGGCGAGCTGCGCGAGATCGAAAGCGAGATCGAGAGCATCTCGGCCCGCGCCGCCGAAGCGCACGACGCCTACGAGTCGATCGTCAACCGGCGCGACCCGATCAGTCGCGAGGCGGTGATGCTGACCTGGGCGGTCGCCTGCGCGGTGACGTTCCTCAGCATCGTTCTGATGCCGTTGCAGTTCAGGCTCATGATCGCGTCCGCCGTCGGAACGGCGGGCGCGATCGCCGGCATCGTCATCTACTGGCTCCGTCGCCGCGGCCTGCAGCAGCTCAACAACGACCGACTGGCCGCGGCGGAACGCGAGGAAACCCTCTGGGCCCAGCACGAGATCGCCGAAGGCGGCCTCCGCGACAAGGAACAAGAGTGGGGAAAGTGGCTCGGGACGGCGGGGCTGGACGCTGACCTGACGCTCGACGGGGCCCTCGACTTGCTCGACCGAGTGCGTGAAGCGCAGGAGGTGGCGCGTCAACGCGAGGCCGCCTTGGCAGGCCGGAAAAGCACACTCGAAGAGTTGTCGGTGGCGTGCGGGCGGGTCAACGCCCTGCTAGCCGATCTCGGCCGCGACCCGGTGCCACTCGATGACAAGCTTCTGGATGCGGTCGAACCCCTCGTCGGCCAGCTCGAAACCCTGCAGGCCGAGCTCGACTCGGTCGAGGACCAGCATTTGCGGCTGCGCAAGGAAATGCAGCAATACGTCCAGGCCCGCGCCGCGCTTCGCGCCAGCGCCGGTGAGGAGGGGATCGGCGGCCTTCGCGGGCGCCTCGAGCGCCTCGATCCCGATCAGATCCAGCGCCTGCTCGACGATGCCGAAACCGCGGTGGCCGCCGTGCGGGCACAGCGCGACGGCATCAACGAGCAGCTTGGCGGAGTCGCCGAGCGCATCGCCTACCTCGAAGGCGACACCGAGCTCGGAGAACTGCTGCTCGAGAGAGAACAATCGCGTTCGGAGCTCGTCGCCGCCATCGGCGTATGGGCCGAGCACACGGCGGCGGCCACCTTGTTCGATCTCGCCAAGAGAGTCTACGAGGAAGAGCGCCAGCCGGAGGTCCTCCGGCTGGCGTCGGGGTACTTCGCCACCATGACCGGAAACGCCTACACGCGTGTTCTAGCACCATTGGGCGAGATCGACCTCCAGGTCGAAGCAGCCGGCTCCGGCAACCGCAAGGGGCCCGAAGCACTTTCGCGGGGCACCAAGGAGCAGCTCTATCTCGCCATGCGTCTGGCGCTTGCCTCGGTCTACGCCGAGCAGCTCGTCGCAATACCACTGGTCGCCGACGATATCCTGGTCAACTTTGACGACGAGCGCGCAGAGGCAACGGCGGCGCTTCTCGGCACCTTCGCCGCCAACGGCCACCAAGTGCTGGCGTTCACTTGCCACCGGCGGCTGGCCGACGTATTCGCCGCCCAGGCTCCCAGCGCCCGGGTCATCGAGCTTCCGAAGCCGAGATGATCCAAGCAGGGCGCCGGAAAACTCCTGAGGAATCACATTGATCGTTCGCATCGCCCCGATCAGCGGCTACCAGATCTCCTACACACTGTGCCGGGTCCTGCCCGACACCGCCCTGGCGCTGCGCAACGTTCTGCGCGAAGCGGCTCGCCTGTGGGCCGCGCACCTCGGCGCGGAACGCTACGCCGAGGTGAGCACGACCAGCGAGGGCGAGGCGTTCTTCACCGGCCGCGTGCGGCTCGAGCCGGTACCGCCTGAACGCGAGATGGTCGCCGTCTGGCTGCCGTTTCCACCCGATTTTAACGGCCGCGTGAGACCCCAATTGGTCGACCTCATCGAAGCCTTCGAGCCCGACCGGGGGATCCCGCCCGCCCCCAAGGGATGGCCCGGATGGGATCTCTGACGTGGTATTCAAGCGCTCACGACGGCGTGCTTTCGCGCACTATGAACGCACTCGAACTGCACAGGCAAAACCCGTCCCTCGAGCTCACGCCGATCCTCCGTGTGATCAAGTACATCGGGTTCGACAGCAACGGGCTATCGGCGGAGAACGTCGACGTGATCCTCCGGCTCTATCCGGATTTCGAACATGACCCCGAGCTCATCGTCGGCATCGAGGCAGTTTCACGGTTGACCAAGCTCGACACCGAGCGGCTCCCCGACGCCCCACGTCGCTCGGGCGGCCACTGACCCCGCACCATCGTTGCGCCGTGCAAGACGATCCTCGGCGAAGCCCGCGAGCCGATGCGGGTGGCGGAGATTACCGAACGCGTCATCGCCATGGGGACGCCGATCAAGGCGAAGAACCCCAACGTCACGATTTCTTCGATCCTGTCTTCGTACGATGATTTCGGGCGTGTTCGGCGTGGCTACTACAAGCTCCTTCGGGCCGCCGACGACCGCAACGACGCCTCCCCCCACGAGGGCGGCGGGGAGATCTCCGGCGTCGAGCCGGCAGACGCTACCAGCTAAGCCTGGAGATCTCGCGGGCTGGCCCGGTCCGACGAACCACCACGTCTTCTCGTGAGAATCCAATACCCCCCGTCTTTTGTTCTTGGTGAGGCGGACCCTTTTGTGGCACTAATGATCACTGATTACTGCCGATGGGCACGGGACGGCAACTATAATCCTTGTTGTCCATCGAGCGGCTTGCGCAGCCCCACGAGCTACTCACCGACGCTGAGAGTCCGATGGCCGGAACCCCCGAGGCGGAAAAACAATTGAGCCGTGCCGACCTGGTGGCAGCCGCTGTGGAGCGGAACCGAGATATCTGGGTGCGCATGGCACTGCGCATTACCGCCGACGTGTACGACGCGGAAGACGCCGTGCAGGAGGCCATCTCGAAGGTGCTCACCGGACCCGGGAACCTTGTCGACGCCGACGCCGCCGGCCGTTATCTCACACGCAGCGTCAGCCACTGCGCCATCGACAGGGTGCGGGCGCGCAGCCGCCTGATCGCCTTCGCCGAGCCGGACGAGCCCGGTCCCCGGTTGGCCCCCGTCGATGCCGATCAGGAATCCCGCCTGCTGCGAGCCGAAGCGGCTGTTGCTGAAAAACAGACGCTCGGTCGCATGCTCGAGAAACTTCAAACACTCCCGAGACAGCAGCAAGAAGCGGTGGACTTGCTGGTGTTGCGGCAACCTCCCCTGAAACTTCGAGAGGCCGCAGAGATCACCGGAACGCCAATTTCGACGCTTCACAGCCGTTTGCAGTCGGCCTTGGACAGTTTGCGCAAGATTTTGTCGGAAAGTGAGAATTAGGGGCGTTATTCCATCGAAGAAGCCGAACCCCCTTGGGCTTCCCGAATAAACGAGATGACGCGATGCTTCTGAACACCGAAGAGCTTTTGGCCCTGGCCAACGGGGACGTGGACCCGGATCGGCTCGCCGTTCTTCTCGATCGGCTCGAGCACTGCGCCGACAGCGCCGCCGCCTTGCGGGTGCTCGTTTCGCTGAAAGCGAATCGCGAGGAGGCGCTTGAAGCGCTCCGTACCGCGGCAGAGTCCGACACACACTCCACGGTGCCCTTCCCCCATCCTCACGCCCGACCAACCCCCTCGACGGGCTGGGCACCGCAGGGGCTGCGTCTGGCCGCTTCGATCGCCGTGGTGGGCATCCTGGGCGTCTGGGCCGCGACGTCGTTCTTCGAAGACGGCCCGGAGACGGCCCACGCCTTGGCGACAACGGTCTATGTCAACATTTTCGAACCCGCCGGCGGCGAGCTCACCGCCGATTCGAGCGACGTCGCCGAGCTCGCCGGCCGCGCCCTCGACGATCACCGTTACGAGGATGCGCGGGCGCTATTGGCGGATGAACCGGTCGATGACGACGGTATGGTTCCGCTGTACCTCGGTATGAGCCAGTACTGGCTCGAGGACTATGAGGCGGCGGCAGCGACCCTCGCTTCGATCCAGACTATGCCGAGCGTCGAAGACAGCGGCGTGAAGCTCCTGGCCCTGTGGTACGAGGCAAACGCCCTGCTGGCGCTCGACCGCCCCTGGGGAGCGCTCCCCTTGGTGGAGAAGATCACGACCGGGCCCACGGTCTTTCCGAAGTTCACGGACGACGCCATCGAGACCCTCGACGAGCTCTGCACTCTGCTGGGAATCAACAAGGTCGGCAACGGATAAAAAAGAGCTCCAGCGAGCGCCGATAGAAAACGACAGGTGCCGATATTTCGGCACCTGTCGTTTTCTTGTGCCGTCGATCGCCGA
>SMVB01049844.1_pt1 | contig 17911 bp, 18 predicted proteins | sample 2456461 | NCBI WGS metagenome assembly SMVB01 (sample SAMN11095934, study PRJNA526329) | marine sediment metagenome | biome: Marine sediment; feature: Surficial sediment; material: Deep marine sediment; isolation source: Hadal surficial sediment | place: Pacific Ocean | collected 2014-05 | depth...
AAATGTCGTAGCTTCGCTCTCCTCGGCTCGTCCTCTCGATGACGTATGGGGGGTAGATCGGCATGTCTTCAGGTTTCTCCTGTCAGTTCAGTTCTCGGTGATTTCCGACTTTTCTTTGAGAAAATCGAACACTTTTCGCTCAGTGATTTCTCGCTCGAGCGCCTCGAGCCTCTCGCTCTTCTGTAGATTGGCGTAAATCTGTGCGGGCGTGTCTCCGCTTTTTTCGGCAATCTCTTCGACCCGGGAATCGATCTCTTCTTCGGTGGCCCTGAGGTCTTGCATCTCGGAGAGGCGGTCAATCGCCAGGATCCGCTTCACCGCGTGTTCGGCTTGAGGTGAGATCCGCTCCTTGGCCTCGAGCAGCTTCTCGGGGGACACCCCCTCGGGATTACCGAGGACCGATTCCACGTAACGATCCACCATTGAAACCGGCACCGTAAAGGGATTCGCTTCCAGAATCGCGTCCAGAAGCTTTCCCCGGACGACTGATTCGGCTTGTTCCTCCGCCTCTTTCTGTAGATCCGCCCGGATTTTTTCGGTCAGATCGTCGACACTCGCGAAATCTCCGAGGTCCTTGGCGAAGTCAGCGTCCAGCTCCGGCAACTCGAGCCCTTGCCGAGATTTGAGGTGGACCAGGAGCTGTTCTTCCTGGCCCCGGCGCTCCTCGTTGGGGAAGTCGTCCGGAAAACGAACCAAGAACTCGCCGGATCCCTCGACCTCGAGTGACTTGATGGCCTTTTCAATATCGGGGATCGCATCTCCCTGTCCGAGGACCAACTGGTACGGCTGCACCTCACCGGGCTCGCCCTCCTCGATGCGTCGAATTTCCACGGCGATCCGATCCCCGTCCTCGGGACGGCCGTCCTCCAAGGGCTGCCAAGTACCTCTCTCTTCCCGGAGGCGCACCAGGACCTCCTCGAGTCGCTTGTCCAATCCCTCGATCGGTGGCCGCTCCACCTTGAACCCACCGAGTCGTGAAAGCTCGATTTCGGGCCGGACATCGAAGGAGATCGAGAAGGTGAGGTCCCGGTCGGGTTCGTACTGGACATCTCCGACCTCCCCCTCGGAAATCGGGTTGAGCTCCTCCCGGCTCAGCGCCTCCCGGTAGGCTACCCCGATGAGTTTATCGAGGGCTTCCCGTTTCAACGAGTGCCCGAAACGCTTCTCCACTACCGAAGACGGGACGTGGCCCTTCCGAAATCCTGGGAGCTTGACGCGCTTGGCGAGCTCCCCGGTCAGCCGCCGCCGCTCCGAACTCACCATGCCGGAGGGTACCGTGACGCTCATGGTCCGGCGCCATCGCTCGCCCTCTTCGACGGAAATATGGAGTTGGTTTCCCTCGATCGCCATTTACACGTTTCTCTTCAAGATCGGCATCTCACGGTCGGTCTGAATGCGAAAGGGGGGACTCGAACCCCCACGGCATGAAGCCACAGGATCCTAAATCCTGCGCGTCTACCAATTCCGCCACTTTCGCCCAGATGGGGCATGGAATCGGGTAGGTCACTCGGTAGATCAAAGGTAACGGGGCCCCAAAACCCCATCAACGGGATACCCTCTGGCTGAAGCATCGGCCAGCGCCTGTCGGACGAGGGGATGCCGAAACGCGAAGGACGCGCCACCCCAAGGCAGCGCGCCCTTCACCCGTACTCGAAACCCTCGATTACCAGGTCGAATTCCTAGGCTGTCACCTCGAGACCCGGATGTGGAAGATCTGTCGATTGTCGTTGGGCGCAGCCACGTGGAGCGTCACGATCCCCCCCGGTTCCACCTTCGCCATGATCCTATCTACATCCGACCTTCTGCCGACCGGCTCCCGGTTGATCTCGAGGATCTTCCAGCCTGGCGCGACCCCTCGACGTGCCGCCGGCCCGTTCACCACAACGTCCGTGATCACCACGCCGTCCACCTCTTCGTAGCCGAATTCCAGGGCGCTCGTACGATCCATGTTCTCGATTCGGAGCCCGAGCTGGTTGTCCATCCGCGCCTCGTCGCGGACGGGTGCTGCGACCGCCACGATCTCGGGTCGTCCCTGAAGGGGAGCTTCGCCGAGCCGGACGTTCACGGTCATGGGTCTGCCGTCCCGGTACAGTCCTACGGCGATGCGGTCCCCCGGGCGTTTCATCGCGATCGCCTGCTGCATCTGCCCCACGCGTCCGATAGCCTGGCCGTCGATTTCTACGATCACGTCATAGACGCTGAGGCCCTGAGCCTCCGACGGCCCGCCCTCGACGATCGTGGTCAACTCGACGCCCGAAACCGTCGGGAGGCCATAACTCTCGGCCGAGATCTGGTCGATCGCCTTCATCGCGACGCCGAGCCAGGCCCTCCGTACCTGCCCGAACTCGATCAAGTCCTCCATGACCCGGTAGGCGAGGTCGATGGGAATTGCGAACCCGTAACCCTGGTAGAATCCCGTCTGGCTGGCGATGGCGGAGTTGATTCCGACGACTTGCCCTCTGAGGTTCACCATCGGCCCGCCGGAATTGCCGGGGTTGATCACGGCGTCCGTCTGGATGAAGTCCTCGATCGCGAATCCGGCGTTGCCCCTCGTCGCCTCGTCCTCCCGGAGCCCGCGGGAAAGCAACTGAAGGGGACGCCCGAGCGCGCTGACGATCCCCACGGTCACCGTGTAATCCAGGGGAGAGCTAGCGCCACTGAAGCCGGGGTTGCCGATGGCCATGATCCACTCCCCGACACGGAGATTGGCGGAGCTCCCGAAGTTGAGCTTGGTCAGCCCCGGTGCGTCGATCTTGATCACCGCAACGTCCGTGAACGGATCCCGTCCCACCACCTGGGCCTCGAAAGAGCGCCGATCCTGAAGAAAAACGGTGAGAAGGTCCGCGCCCTCGACGACGTGGTTGTTGGTCAGGATGTAACCATCCTCGGAGATGATGAATCCGCTTCCCCCGGAGATGCGATCCGGCTGGTTCGGGCGATTCTGGTCCGGGCGAAAAAATCCCGAACGCTGAGACCCGGAGGGAGAAATTTGCCGTCGTGCCGCGATCCGCACGACCGCCGGCGTGACGACTTCGGCGACGTTGACGAACGCATCACTGAGGTCGAGTGCCGGCTGCACGGCCTGGATCGGGATCTGGGGCTCGCTACCGATGACGGGCATCGTGTAGGAACCGGCACTCCACCCGAGGGCGGACGCGATTCCAAGCCCCATGACAGCCGCTGCCGCAGTGTAGAGGGCGACCTTCATCTTGGCGCGTAACGGATCATACATCGACATTTTCCTCACACTTCCAGTGGAACGTTTACGTGGAGCGCCTATGCGTGCGAGCCTGCCCACGCGCGACCTATCTACACGATCGGGGACGCGGCGGTCCACTCCATCCTACACGCTTCTGGGATGAACTCCAAGGTCGGTAGGGTTGCCTCGTCGGCGCCCTATTCGACGATCTCGTAGTCGGCTTCCACGACCTCTTCGTCAGACGCGTCGCCGTCGCCATCCCCGGCCTCGCCTTCCGCGCCCTCCGTGGCTTCGTCGTCGCCGTCTGGCCCGGCCTCCGGCGCCTGGGCCTGATAAATTTCCTGGCCGGCGGCGCTGAACGCCTGCATGAGCTCATCCCGAGCCGAATTGAAGGCGGCGGTTTCTTCGCCTTTGAGCGCCTCCTTGGCGCTTTCAACCGCGCTGTCGAGCGCCTCCTTCGTGCTCTCGGAGACCTGATCGCCCCATTCCGCCGAGTCCTTCTCGACCTGATAGACGAGCGAGTCGAGTTGGTTGCGGGCCTCGACGTTCGCGCGGCGCTCGTCGTCTTCGTCGGCGTGGGCCTCGGCGTCCTTGACCATTTTTTCGATCTCGCGGTCGCTCAATCCGCTCGCATCTTCGATACGGATCTTCTGCTCCTTGCCCGTGGTGTTGTCCTTGGCCTTGACGTGCAGAATTCCGTTGGCGTCGATGTCGAAGGTGACCTCGATCTGGGGCATGCCACGCTGTGCGGGTGGAATGCTCTTGAGGAAAAACTTGCCGATGGTCTTGTTGTCTACCGCCATCTTCCGCTCGCCCTGGAGCACGTGGATCTCGACTGTGGTCTGGTTGTCTTCGGCCGTGGAGAAGATTTCGGCCTTTTCGGTCGGGATCGTAGTGTTTCTCGGGATCAGCGGGGTCATCACGCCGCCGAGCGTCTCGATGCCGAGCGACAGCGGTGTGACGTCCAGGAGCAACACGTCGGTCACGTCTCCGGACAGGACACCGGCCTGGATGGACGCACCCACGCCCACCACCTCGTCGGGGTTCACACCCTTGTGGGGCTCCTTGCCGAAGAATTTCTCGACCACTTCCTGGATCTTGGGAATGCGCGTCGAACCCCCGACCAGAATCACTTCGTCGATATCCGACGGCTTGATCCCCGCGTCTTCGAGCGCCTGCTTCATCGGCGGCAGAGTGCGCTGGATGAGCTTGTCGACCAACTGCTCGAACTTCGCTCTGGTGAGCGAATAGTTGAGGTGTTTGGGTCCGTCCTGGGTCGCCGTGATGAAGGGCAGGTTGATGTCGGTCTGCTGCGTCGAAGAGAGCTCCATCTTCGCCTTTTCCGACGCCTCCTTGAGGCGCTGGAGCGCCATCGGGTCCTTGGAGAGGTCGATTCCCTGGTCCTTCTTGAACTCCTTCACCAGCCAGTCGATGACCTTCTGGTCGAAGTCGTCGCCGCCAAGGTGCGTGTCTCCGTTGGTCGACTTCACCTCGAAGACACCGTCCCCCAACTCGAGCACGGAGATGTCGTACGTGCCACCACCGAGGTCGAACACGGCGATCTTCTCGTCGGCCTTCTTTTCGAGCCCGTAGGCCAGAGCGGCCGCAGTGGGCTCGTTGATGATGCGAAGTACCTCGAGGCCCGCGATCTTACCCGCGTCTTTGGTGGCCTGGCGCTGGGCATCGTTGAAGTAGGCCGGAACCGTGATGACCGCCTGATCGATATCATAGCCCAGGTAGTCCTCGGCGGTCTGCTTCATCTTCTGAAGGATCATAGCCGAGATCTCGGGAGGCGTGAACGTCTTGTCGGCGTTCGGAATCTTGATTTCCACGCGTCCCTTGGAGTCGGTCTTGACCTGGTACGGAACGAGTTTCTGTTCCGCGGTTACCTCGTCGCCTTTGCGACCCATGAACCGCTTGATCGAAAAGATCGTGTTCTCGGGATTGGTGATCGCCTGGCGGCGGGCCACCTGGCCCACGAGTCGTTCCCCGTCCTTGGTGAACGCCACCACGGAAGGTGTGGTCCGGCCGCCCTCGGAGTTGGGGATCACCACCGGCTCACCACCCTCCATGACCGCTACGACCGAGTTGGTGGTCCCCAGATCGATCCCGATAACCTTTCCCATGTCTGCTCCTCGAGTGTGCCAAGGCCGCTATGGCCAAGATCGTTATGCGCTGGGCCCGCGTTGCGGGTCCAGGGTGTCACTGATGCGTTCCTGCTGGTGGGTTTGCAATCATCATGCCGGAAAAAGGCCCCCAAGATCCGCCAAACTGGCGGCTTTTCGGGGCATGTGCTGCCAAATTGGCAGATCAGCGTGGGCCCTTTTCCCCCCGATCAGGCGGTGGCGGTCATCACTCGGAGCCTTCGGGTCCTTCGGATCCCTCCCGCACCCGCCCGCCCTCCCGCCCCTCCGGTCCTGACGGGCCCCCCGGAAGCACTTTCACGAAGTGATTGATCGGCCCACGCCCTCTCCCCAACCCAGGTGCGTCGGCGAGCGCCCGCGCAACAAAATCCACGGCGGCGGCCACCGCCTCTACCAACGGCCGTCCCGCCGCCAAGCCTGCCGTCAACGCCGCCGACAGTGTGCAGCCGGTTCCGTGCCCAGCCGCGGTGGAAATTCGAGGCCGGGACCACGTGAACTCCCCCTCCTCGCTGAGCAGCAGGTCGATGGCCTCGTCCCCGGGCAGGTGCCCGCCCTTCACGAGAGCGGCCTGAGCACCGAGGTCGAGGATAGCCCTCGCGGCGTCCACGAGATCGTGCGGACTCTCCACCGTCAGGCCCGTGAGAATGTGTGCTTCATGGAGGTTTGGGGTCACGACGGCGGCCAGCGGGATGAGCTTACGCCGGATGGTTTCCTCGGCCTCTCTATCTAGGAGGCGGCGTCCGCTCGTTGAGATCATCACGGGGTCGAGCACGTAGTTCGGCAGCCGATGTTCATCGATCGCGTCGGCCACGGTCTCCACCAGCGCCGTGTTTGCGAGCATGCCGGTCTTGACGGCGTTCGGCGGAATGTCCGAGGCCACCACACGGATCTGCTCGCGGACCAGCTCCTCGGGCACCACGTGCACGGCAGCCACTTCCAGCGTGTTCTGAGCCGTCACGGCGGTGATCGCGCTACAGCCGAAAACGCCGAAGGCGTGGAAGGTCTTGAGGTCGGCTTGGATACCGGCCCCGCCTCCGCTGTCGCTGCCGGCGATTGTGAGGGCTACGGGAGGTGGGTTATCCATGGAGTCCACACACTGATCGGATTTCGGATGCTGAGCAAGAATAGACGACAACTCATCGGGCGGCTCAAGACGCGAAAGGGTAGACCGAAGGAGGGCCTCGTGCTGGTCGAGGGGGTGCGCTCGTCGGCCGAGGTCATGGCCGCCGGAGCGGAAATCCGCTTCGTGGTCCGATCGCCCCGCTTGCTCGACACCGAGGCCGGACGTGCCCTTGCCTCCAGGTGGGCGGAGCAGGGCGTGGAGGCCGACGAGGTGGAGGATGCGGAGCTGGCCGAGCTTTCGGACACAGAGCACCCCCAGGGCGTGCTCTGTGTCTGCACCGAGCCGGGCCTCGACCTCGCGCGCCTCGGCGACCGCGACCCGCGGAAGCTCTTGCTCTTGGATGCGGTGCAAGACCCCGGCAACATGGGAACTCTGATCCGGGCGGCCCGAGCCTTCGGCGTGGACGCAGTGATCGTGCTCGATGGTTCGGTCGACCCGTGGAATCCCAAGGCCGTTCGTGGCGCCGCGGGGGCCAGCTTCCATATGCACATCGCCCGGGAGCCCTGGGCCGAGGCCGGTCCGTGGCTGAAAGAGCGGAGCATCGAAATTTTGGCCGCCGATGCGGCCGGCGAAGACGTGCGCTCGTTTCAACCAGGCAGCTCCTGGGCCCTGGCCATCGGTAACGAGGGCGCAGGGCTGCGGGCCGAGATCGGTGCGGCGGCCGCGAAACGCCTCGCGATCCCGATGCCGGGTGGCGCAGAATCCTTGAATGCAGGGGTCGCCGGGTCGATCCTTCTTTATAACCTGCTCACCCGTGGGAGTGTATCGCCTTGATCGACGCTTGGATCGTTTCTGCTATGGCCGGCGTGCTCGGAATGATGATCGGCTCGTTTCTAAACGTCTGCACCCTCCGTTGGCCGGAGGACGAATCGGTGGTGTTCCCCGGCTCCCACTGTCCGAAATGCGGGGAGGCCATCCGGTGGCACGACAACGTTCCCGTATTCGGCTACCTCATGTTGGGCGGGCGCTGCCGGGCCTGCCGGGACCCGATCTCCCTTCAGTACCCCCTGGTCGAGCTGGCGACCGGGCTCGTTTGGGCGGGTATGTTCGGCTACGCGGGACTTTCGTGGGAGGCCCTGAGGGGTGCTCTCCTCCTCACTATTCTTTTCGGAATCGCCCTCAGCGACGCGCGATTCTACATCATCCCGGATCAATTCTCACTGGGCGGCCTGGTCTTGGGCCTCGGTCTCGCCTTTCTGCCCGGTGGAATCGCCCCACTTGCGGCGCTCCTCGGAGCCGTCCTCGGGTTCGGCCTTCTGAAGATGGTCGCAGTGGGCGGTAAGTGGATGTTCAAGAAGGACGCGATGGGCGGCGGAGACATCAAGATGATGGCTATGGTCGGAGCGTTTCTGGGGATGCCTGGTGTGCTCTTGACGATCTTCCTCGGGGCCCTGCTCGGGTCGGTGATCTTCGGGCCGATTTCGTACAAAACGAAGAAGCTGGTGCCCTTCGGGATCTTCCTCGCGGCGGGTGCGGCGGTGACCTATGGTTTCGGGTCCGAGATCATCGAGTGGTATACGACGAACGTTTTGCATATGCCCCCGCCTCGATAGAGCGCGCGCAAAAGGGGCACCTAAGGGGCACCTAAGGGGCGCCTCGCTGCTTCTCTAAGGATCCGAGCAGTCCCGCTGAAAACCGCACGAAAGGCAGATGACTTTGCAGTGGCGTTCCATCAACGGGCCGCCGCACAGCTCGCAAACCGGGGCGCTCGCCTCTCCGATTTGGTTCTCGCGGTAGCTCCGGGCGAGCTCGATGTAATGCTGTCCGCCGCGGCGGACCCACTCCGCTGCGGACCCATCCAACTGCTTCTTCACTTCGCCCGGGACACCGGCCACCAGGCTGTGGTCCGGAATCTCGGCGCCCTCCACCACGACGGCGTTGGCCGCGACCACGCACTCCCTTCCGATCCGGGCGTTCTGGAGGATCACGGCGTTCATGCCGATCAAGGACCCATCGCCGATCGAGCAGCTCTCGAATTTGGCCCCATGGCCTACGGTGACCCTCTCGCCGATTACGGTGGGCCCCCACCCGCCGACGTGGATCACGCAGTTGTCCTGAACGCTCGTACCCGCGCCCACCACGATGCCATGCTCGGTGTTGTCTCCTCTCAGCACCGCGCCGAACCAGACGCTCGCATCTTCCTCGACCGTAACGTCACCGATGAGCACCGCATTGGGCGCGATGAACGCGGATTCAGCGACTCGCGGTCGCTTGCCGTTGAAGGGTAAGAGGATCGCCATGTTATGAGACTCCGGTGGCTAGCCCGGTTCTTCCCGGTCTGCCACGGCGAGTTTGGTGAGCCGGGCCGTCAGGACCTGGGTGTCCGAAGCGGTCAGGATCTCGATCTTCACGCCCGCCCGTTCTACCGTCTCGCCCGGTTCAGGCACGTGCCCCAACTCCTCGAGGATGAATCCATTGAGCGAGCGGTGCTCGAGCTGGGGCAGCGCGACGTTGAACGCGTAGTTGATCTCACGGACGTCGACGCCGCCCGGTGCTATGACCTCCGTCCTGGAAATCCGAACCAGCGCCTGCTCGTCCACGTCGGTTTCGTCTACGATCTCGCCCACCAGTTCCTCGAGGACATCCTCGAGCGTGGCGAGGCCGTCCGTCCCTCCGAATTCATCGGCGATGATCCCCATATGGATGCGCCGGGCCTGAAACTGATGGAGCAGGCGCGTGAGCGGCAGTGATCCCGGGACGAACAACGGATCCCGGGCCAACTGGGAAAGGGTCATCGTGGTGTGGCCCGCGACGTAATTTTCGTAGGCCTCACGCACGTACAGAATGCCCGATATGTCGTCGGTGGAATCCTTGTATACCGGGACGCGTGAATACGGCACCGACTTGAGTTCCCCGATGATCTCCTCGAGCGTGAGTGAGTCCTTCCACGCGAAAATGTCCACGCGGGGCGTCATGACGTCCCAGGCAGTCAGTTCGTCCAGGCGGAAGGCACGCTCGACCAGCAGGTGCTCGTCTTCACCGACCAGCCCTTCCTCTTTTCCCAACTGGGTGAGCTCACGGACATCGCGCTCTTCCTGGCTCGATCCTTCTGTGCCCTCGGTCCCGATAACTCCGGCCACCAGCCTTCGGAGGGGCTTGGCAAGGGCCGCGAGCCGTTTTTCCACGGTGCGAACGGCGGGGGCGGCGGCTAGGGCGAATCGAATCGGGTGTCGCGAAGCCAGAAGGCGAGGAATCCACTGCGCGAGGGTCAGGACGGCCAGGGAACCGACGAGAAGGCCCCACCCGCCGCCCGCGGTCCCACCCAGCGTGTATCCCAGGAGAACCATGGTTCCCACGGCCACGGCGTTGAAAAGCGTGTTCAAGAAGAGGAGCGCCGCACGGGTCTGTTCGGCACGAATTCTCAACTCACCGAGGGCGGGTGCGCCCCGGAAGCCCTCCTCCTCCATGGTTCGAAGCCGCGAAGTCGAGATCGCGAACGTGGCGGTCTCCGACGCGGCACACAGCGCGGAGATGAGAATCGAAAGAGCGGCGCTACCCGCCAGTAGCCAGATCATGCCGGCCTCGAGTTTTCAGGCGGCGCCGGATGGTCCGGCAGCTCCGGGCGGTCCGGCAGCCCCGGTGTACTCGGCGGGCGGTTGCCCGCCTGGATACTGGGGCCTACGTCCATCCAGCCGACTCCTCGAGGAGTTCTGAAATCACGTCCCGCGTGACCCGTCCGTCCGCCTCGGCCTCAAAATTCAACACGAGCCGGTGGGCCAGCACTTCGGGCGCGACCGCCCGCACGTCGTCGTACGAGGGCATGGGTTCGCCACGCAGGGCTGCCCTCGCCTTGGCGCCCAGCACAAGATACTGCGACGCCCGGGGGCCGGCGCCCCAACTGACATACTTCTCCGCAACCGGCGCGGTCTCGTCCAACCCCGGCCGGGAGGCCCTGGCTATGTGGACCGCGAAAGAAACCAGCGACGGAGGCGCTGGCACACGCCGCACCAGGTGCTGGAGCTCGATCAACTCCTCGGCCGACACGACGGGGTGAATCTGCGGGTCGTCCTCACCGGTGGTACGCATCGCCACTTCCTCCTCCTCGCTCCTGGAGGGGTACCCGATCGGCAACTCGAACATGAACCGGTCCAATTGCGCCTCGGGAAGCGGATACGTGCCTTCCTGCTCGATCGGGTTTTGCGTCGCCAGCACGAAGAACGGGGGATCGAGAGCAAAGGTGTCGCCTGCGGCAGTGACCTCCCGCTCCTGCATGGCCTGGAGGAGCGCGGCCTGGGTCTTCGGCGGCGTCCGGTTGATCTCGTCGGCGAGCACGACGTTGGCGAAGATGGGCCCGCGGATGAAGCGGAAAACGCGCCTGCCCGTCGTGCGGTCTTCTTCGATCACCTCGGTACCCGTGATGTCCGTGGGCATGAGGTCTGGTGTGAACTGAATGCGGCTGAACTTGAGGTCGAGTGCCTCGGCGAGCGTACTGATCAGAAGTGTCTTCGCCAGGCCGGGCACGCCCACCAGCAACACGTGCCCGTTGGCCAGGAGTGCGGTCAGAAGGCCTTCGACGACCTCATGCTGGCCCACGATCCGCTTTTCGATCTCGTTTCGGAGCTCCTCGGCGACCTGGGTCACACGTTCCAGTAATTCGAGATCCCGATCTTGAACCACCGCTTCTGTCGATGACGTCATCAATCGCTTCCGGCGTCTATTTCTGGACCATACCCTATGCCGCGAAGTTGACCCCGGGCCGGTCCTTCGTCAAGCGTCGACCGGTCCCGAAATCCCTGTTTTTAACGCGGCAAATGGCGCTTGCGCTTTTTTTCACAAGCGTCTAAATTTTGATGAGCCTTGGGGTTTCCCGTCGGAGTTCCAACCGATGTCAGAGGAAGGAAAACCGGGCGACGCGCGTCGCACCGAAGTGATTCGCGCGTCCTCCCATTTCTTGGGTCACGGGATGACGTTTGCCGCTTCGGTGGCTCTCTTCGGATGGGTTGGATTCGAGGTCGGCACCCGAATCGGGGCCGAATCCCTTCTGTTGATCCTCGGGATGCTTTTGGGGGGGGCGGTCGGTTTTTACAACCTCTACCTCCAGGTCGTGGTAAGGCCCCGGGAGGATCAGGGCCGCGAGGAGGGTGAGGAGAATTGAGAGCCCTTTTTCAGTATGCGTTGGCCGGAATCTTGATGATAGCGGTAGCCATCGCGGCGCTCTTTCCGTTCCTAGCGGATGAGGGAAGAAGGGGAATCTTGTTGGCGGCCGGCATCGCTTATCCGGTGCAGGTCACGGCCTTCGGCGTGTTGCTGCGGGCCTACGGGGAGCCCGCCCGCTTCTTCGTTTGGTGGGGTGTGGGCGTGGCGGTCAGAATTTCAGTGGTGATCATAGTAGGACTCGTTGCCCTTCGCATCGAGTCCCTCGGAGCCGAAGCCCTGCTGTTATCCTTGGCTGGATTCTTCTTCGGTCTGTTGCTTATCGAGCCCGCGTTCCTCAAGGCTGCAGATAAAGACACATAGATAGATTGATAAAAAAACCATGAGTCCACTCGAGATGCTTCCGGTGCAGGTCCAGGAAGCGACGGAGGGGGCCGCCGGGCACGGAGCGGATCCGGCGGGCCCCATGCCCATGGACGAGCTTCCCGACTTCATCCAGCATCACATCGGTGACGCGACCGAAATCGAGTTCATGGGCGGGCACTGGAGCCTCGAGGCCCTCAGCATCGATCCGATCCAGATCGGGTCCCTCACGATCGATCTGTCTCCGACACGTCAAACGCTGGTGATGATGGTGGTCGCTCTTCTCATGTTGGCGATCTTCATTCCGTTGGCCGGAACGCTCAGGAAGAGGGGGAAGGAGAAGGCTCCCACCGGCTTCGCCAACGCCATGGAGGCGATGATCGTCTACTTCCGGGATGAGGTCGTGCGGACGAATATCGGACACGGTGCGGATGCCTTCACACCCTTCGTTCTCACGCTCTTCTTTTTCATCCTCGGCATGAACCTGATCGGGCTGACACCCCTCGGTATCACGCCGACGGCCAACGTGTCCGTAACCGCTGCGCTCGCCCTCATCACCTTCGTCGTGATAGAGGTCGCAGGATTCGCGGCGCTGGGACCGGCGGGCTATGCTCGTACGATTTTCTTCCTCCCCCCCGGGGTCCCCGGCTTCATGAAGCCGGGGATGCTCGTTATCCTGACTTTTGTCGAATTCCTCGGCAAGCTGGCGAAGCCCATCGCACTGGCGATCCGTCTTCTTGCTAACATGACGGCCGGCCACACGCTGATCCTTGCCCTCATGGGGATGATCTTCGTGTTCCAGAGCTACCTCATGGGCATCGCGTCGGTCGGGATGGCGAGCGTGTTCATGATTCTGGAGTTGTTCGTGGCTTTTTTACAGGCTTACATCTTCGCGATGCTGACGTCCGTCTTCATCGGACTGATACGTCACGCTCACTAGTCACCGTCACCCAACAGAGGACACACGATGTTGCACGCACTAGTTACCGTCGTTCAGGAGGCTGCCGCGAATGAGGCAGCCGGAAGTTCCATCGGTCTCATTGGCGCCGGTCTCGCCATCGGAGGTGCCGTGCTCGGCGCTGGGCTAGGCATCGGTCCGATCGGGTCAGCGGCCGCGCAAGGGATCGCACGCCAGCCCGAAGCCACCGCCCAGATTCAGACTGCGGCGATTATCTTCGCCGCGCTCATTGAGGGTGTGGCGCTCTTCGGTCTCGGCCTCTCGCTTTTGCTGTTTAACTAGGTCGGCGGGACCGCGTCATGCGCGAGGGGCCCTTCGTGTATGGGACCCGACCGGTGACGAGCGGGTGGGCTGATACGAGCCGACTCGCGGCATCGTGCCATGGGTGCACGAACAACTTTGGAGAATTCGATGAGGCGTAGACAGATGCTCGCGGTGATCGCCGGGGATACGGTGGGCGTTCGAATGCCCGGGTCCGTGCCGGAGGGTGGCGTATGTTCGACCTGAACCCGGGTCTTTCGGTCTGGACGACATTCGTTTTTCTCATTCTGCTCGGCATCCTTTGGAAGTTCGCCTGGGGGCCGATCCTCGAGATGGTTCAAGCCCGTGAGGACGGCATCCAGGGCACGCTCGACCAGGCCGCGAATGAGAGGGACGAGGCGGCCAAGCTCTTGGCGGAACACCGTCAGCAGATGGCTGACGCGAGGCGGCAGGCTCAGCAGATGATCGCCGAGGGCAAGGAAGCGGGCGAGAGAGTCCGGCAGGGCATCGAAGAGAAGGCCCGGATCGAGGGCGACGCGATGATCGAGCGGGCACGGGAGTCGATCGAGCGCGAGAAGGACGCCGCGCTCGGTGAGCTCCGGAAGGAGGCCGTGGATTTGGCGCTGGCCGCGGCAGCGAAGTTGCTTCAGGAGAGCCTCGACGAAGAGAAGGACCGTGAGTTGATCATGGGCTTCATCGATGACCTGAGTAGCGGGGGTGGAGCTCAGGCGTGAGAGACGAAACCATCGCTCGTAACTACGCCGAAGCGCTCTTCGAGTTGGCCGAGCGCCACGAGGGCGTCGAAGCCTACGGAGAGGGCATCGAGGTGGTCGCGGTCCTCATCGACGAGAATGACGACTTCCGTCGGTTCTTGGAGACGCCCAGAATCGCCGTAGCGCAGAAGAAGGAAGTGGTGCGTAGGGTGTTCGGCGAGACGTTACCAGCGAAGCTCGTCAACTTCTTGCTGATCACCCTCGATAAGAGGCGGCAGCGTCTTTTGAGGGTGATCGCCCGGGAGTACAAGAGCCTCATGGACCTGCACTTCAACCGGGTGCACGTGGAGGTGACGTTGGCCCGCAAGTTGAGCAAGGAGGCGGTCGAGGAGATGGGGGAGCGGCTGACCGCCGCACTGGGGAAGACCGCCATCCCACACGTCCGGGTCAAGCCGGGCATCCTCGGAGGCGCGATCTACCGAACGGGCGACACGATTTACGATGGCTCCTTGAGGCGAAGGCTCGACGGCATGCGCCGAGTGTTAATGAAGGCCGACCTCCCCAGGGTGGGTGAAGTTTGACGATACAGATCCGGCCGGCCCACGCCGGCCTTCCTGATGGAATAACGGGACTAGGCAATGGCTAACGAATCAGGACTCCGGGCGAGTGAGATCAAGAGCGTCCTCCTTTCGGAGATCGAGAACTACGGGGAAGCACTTCAGGCCGAAGAGGTGGGTGAAGTCCTGGAGGTGAAGGACGGAATCGTCCGCATCTACGGTTTGACCAAGGCGATGGCCAGCGAGATGCTGGAGATCATGCCGGCCGACTCCGACGAGCCCGTGACAGCCCTCGCGCTCAACCTCGAAGAGGACAACATCGGCGCTGTGATCCTGGGGGATTGGACGTCGCTACACGAGGGCGATCAGGTACGGCGGACGGGGCGCGTGCTCGATATTCCGACCGGACCGGGATACGTCGGCCGTGTGGTGGATCCGCTGGGAAACGCGATCGATGGCAAGGGGCCGATCGAGCCGATCGAGGAAAACCGGCAGATCGACGTCGTGGCTCCGGGCATCGTGATGCGCCAGCCGGTCCACGAGCCGCTCCAGACGGGCCTCAAGGCGATCGACTCGATGATCCCGATCGGCCGAGGCCAGCGCGAGCTCATCATCGGCGACCGGGGTTCAGGAAAGACGGCGATCGCGCTCGACGCCATCATCAACCAGAAGGAAACCGGCGTCATCTGTGTGTACTGCGCCATCGGCCAGCGTGCCGGGAGGGTCGCGAGCGTGGTCGAGACGCTCAGGGAGCACGGAGCCATGGACTACACGGTGGTGGTTACCGCCAGCGCGTCCGACCCTGCGCCCCTGCAGTACATCGCGCCTTACTCCGCTGCGGCCATCGCCGAGCACTTCATGTGGAAGGGCCAACACACGCTGGTCGTGTACGACGACCTTTCCAAGCAGGCGATCGCCTACCGCCAGCTGTCGCTGGTGCTTCGCCGGCCGCCGGGCCGTGAGGCGTTCCCGGGCGATGTCTTCTACCTCCACTCCCGGCTTCTCGAGCGGGCGGCCAAGCTGTCCGACGCCCACGGCGGCGGGTCCATGACCGCGCTCCCCATCGTCGAGACGCAGGCCGGTGACGTCTCGGCGTACATCCCGACCAACGTCATCTCCATCACCGATGGCCAGATCTATCTGGAGCGCGATCTGTTCAACTCCGGTGTTCGCCCGGCCGTGAACGTCGGTATCTCCGTGTCCCGAGTGGGAGGCAACGCGCAGATCAAGGCGATGAAGAAGGTGGCCGGACGTCTCCGGCTCGACCTTGCCCAGTACCGGGAGCTCGAGGCGTTTGCGCAGTTCGGATCCGACCTGGACGCCGCGACGCAGGCGCAGCTGGCTCGAGGCGAGCGCACCGTGGAGGTGCTCAAACAGGGTCAGTACCAGCCCATGCCGGTGGAGAATCAAGTCTGCGTGATCTTCGCGGCCACCGAGGGGCATCTCGATAAAATCGAGGTTCGGCATGTGAGGCGTTGGGAGCGCGGGTTCCACGACTTTCTCGGAACCCAGACCGACGGCGTGTTATCGGGAATCCGGGATGGCGGAGCGCTCACCGACGACATCACAGCCGACCTGGTCGCGGCCATCGAGGAATACAACAAGATCTTCGCGGCCGAGGTGGAGGCGGAGAATCCGACCGAAGAGGCCAAGGCGGGGGCCACCTCCTGACGCCCCGAGAGGGAGGTGAGCCCAAGGTCGTGAATGATCGAACGACGTAACGGATCCCAATGAGTACTGAGCGAGCGAGCGACTAGACAATGGCGGGCTCGAGAGATGTAAAACGGCGGATCAAGTCGGTGGAGAACACCCGGCAGATCACGCGAACCATGGAATTGGTGGCCACTTCGAAGCTGAAGAGGGCCACGGACCGGGTTCGTGCGGCCGCGCCGTACAACGACGCGTTGGCGTCGATCGTCGGGAGCTTGAATGCGCCGGAACTCGCCGAAAAATTTCCGCTGCTCCGACGTCCCGAGCGAGTAGAGCGAGCCGCAGTGCTGCTCCTCACGGCGAATCGGGGGTTGGCGGGGGGGTTCAACGCAAACCTCATCAAGGAGGCCCGCCTCCTTCTGGAACGGCTCGCCGGGGAGGGAATCGAAACGGCCCTCCACATCGTGGGCAAAAAGGGCATCGCGTATTTCCGCTTTCGCGGGTATCCCATCGCGTCGACGCGTGTCGATATCGGAGACCATCCCTCCATGGATGACGCGGAATCGGTGATCGCGGGACTGCGGGACGAGTTCGCCGCTGGCCGGACGGACGCCGTGCACATCGTGAGTTCGGAGTTCATCTCGGCGACGTCGACGCCGCCCAGGGTCACGCACTTGTTGCCGATCCAGGGACGGAGCGCGTCGGGCGGACTCGACAACTTCATCCTGACCCCGAAGGCCGAGATCGTTCTGGAGAGGCTGCTCCCGGCCTACCTCCGCAATTCGACGTACCGGGCGCTGGTCGAAAACATGGCCGCCGAGCAAGGGGCGCGGCGCAGCGCCATGAAGAGCGCTACCGACAACGCGGGCGACGTGCTGGAGTACCTCACGCGTTCATATAACCGAGCCCGTCAGGGTCAAATCACCCAGGAGATCGCCGAGATCGTCGGTGGGGCGGCCGCCCTCGAGTAGGCGCACAGGCCGAACACGGACTGGAGATAGAAATTCATGGCAGCAACGAATATTGGAAAGGTCATCCAGGTCATCGGGCCGGTTTTGGACGTTGAGTTCGACCCGGAGCACCTGCCCGACATCTACAATGCGCTGTCCCTGAAGTCTACCGGGGACGGGGGGAACGACGTCGACCTCGTGGTCGAGGTGCAGCAGCATATCGGACGAGGCATGGTCCGGGCCGTGGCGATGACGTCGACTGACGGTGTGACCCGTGGGATGGATGTGGTCGATACAGGTAGCGCGATCTCGGTGCCGGTCGGTCCGCCCGTGCTCGGGCGGATCATCAACGTGCTTGGGGAGCCCGTAGACGAGCAGGGACCGATCACCGCCGAGGAGGGTGAAGTGGAGCGCTGGCCCATCCACCGCCCGCCCCCCGAGTTCCACGAGCTCGAGCCCAAGACGGAGGTCTTCGAGACGGGCATCAAGGTCATCGACCTCCTGGCTCCCTACGTCAAGGGCGGTAAGACCGGCCTGTTCGGCGGAGCCGGCGTCGGAAAGACGGTCATCATCATGGAGCTCATCAACAACATCGCCATGGAGCACGGCGGACGCTCCGTCTTCTGCGGTGTGGGTGAGCGGACGCGTGAGGGCAACGACCTCTGGATCGAGATGAAGGAGTCGGGGGTGCTCGAATCCACCGCCCTGTGTTATGGGCAGATGAACGAGCCTCCGGGTGCCCGTCTGCGGGTAGGCCTGAGTGGCCTGACGATCGCGGAGTACTTCCGCGACGTGGAGAAGCAGGATGTTCTGCTCTTCATCGACAACATCTTCCGCTTCACCCAGGCTGGGTCCGAAGTGTCGGCGCTGCTGGGCCGTATGCCCTCGGCGGTGGGGTA